>ERZ791741.253-NODE-253-length-49069-cov-8.269719_pt1 | contig 49069 bp, 38 predicted proteins | sample MGYA00510040_ERZ791741 | MGnify/ENA primary metagenome ERZ791741 (study PRJEB30046, sample SAMN00791960) | human gut metagenome | study: EMG produced TPA metagenomics assembly of the A metagenome-wide association study of gut microbiota in type 2... | reverse complement strand
TATCCGTGCCAGAGGTGCAGACCGTATGTCTTCATTCGGAGATTTTATTTCCCTGTCAGACATCTGTGATGCAGCAACAGCAAAGGTCATCAAGCGCGAGGTTTCCGATGGTGTGATTGCTCCGGGATATACGGAGGAAGCTTTGGAAATTTTAAAGCAGAAAAAGAAGGGCAATTACTGTGTAATCGAGATTGATCCGGCATACGAGCCGGCTCCGATCGAGCATAAGGATGTATTTGGTATCACATTCGAGCAGGGAAGAAATGAACTTCATATCGGAGATGATTTCTTTGACAACATCGTGACAGAAAACAAAGAACTGCCGGAGCAGGCAAAGATTGATCTGGCAATTTCCATGATCACTTTAAAGTATACACAGTCTAACTCTGTATGTTATGTCAAGGGCGGACAGGCAATCGGTATCGGAGCAGGACAGCAGTCCCGTATCCATTGTACCCGTCTGGCTGGTTCGAAGGCAGATAACTGGTGGCTGCGCCAGTCTCCACAGGTTTTAGGACTGCAGTTTGTTGACGGTATCAAGCGTGCGGACCGTGACAATGCCATTGATCTGTACATGGGTGAGGATTATATGGATGTCCTTGCAGATGGTGCATGGGAGAAGATTTTTAAGGTAAAACCGGCGGTATTTACCGCAGAAGAGAAGCGTGCATGGCTGGATAAAAATACCGATGTGGCACTGGGATCGGATGCATTCTTCCCATTTGGCGACAATATTGAGCGCGCACACAAAAGCGGCGTAAAGTATGTGGCAGAGCCGGGCGGATCGGTACGTGATGACAATGTGATCGAGACATGTAATAAATACGGTATGGTTATGAGCTTTACTGGAATCCGTTTATTCCATCACTAATCGGGATATAATATAAGAGACACATCCTAAAGTTGATACTATATATGTCGCAGAAAGCGGGAAGGTTACGTAAGAGCGTAGCTTTCTCGTTTTTTAGATACCAAAGTATTCAGGAATAAAAGAGTTACGGGAGTTACTATATATCATATTTATATATCGAGTATATTTGGTTTTTATACAAATAGAGGAAAATGTAGTACGATTTCGGTATCTATATAGCATTTGTTTCTTCAAAAACGATTCTAAATAGGCTAAAATAGGAGAAAAGAAAGAAGGCGATGCAATTGTCAACGATGGAACTGTTGATCGTATCCGTTGGATTATCGATCGATGTATTTGTGGCGGTGGCCTATATGGGAGCTGGATTTTCAAAGATCAGATGGAAGAATCTGGTCCTCTTAAGCGTTCTGTTTGGCGGTATCCAGCTTGGGGTACTGGTACTTGGAAACCTGATCACATTGCTACCGTTACTGTCTATTACCAGAACGAAGACGGCGGCTGACAGATGGGAAGGTCTGACAGTGCTGATCTTTGCGGCACTTGGCATCTATATGATCCTCAAAGGAATCCGTAAAAAGAAGGTGTTGGAACGCAGAAAAGATGAGATCGAATGGAAAAAAACAACGTTTCTTGCACTGATAACGAGTGTCGATGCATTCTTTGTCGGAATGGGACTTGGATTCCTGGATACAGCCATGATCGAAGAGTCATTGGTGTTATTCCCGGTAACGGTTCTGGAAGCGGTAATCGGTATATTTGCAGGATACAGACTGGGACTGAAAGAAAACAGACGTGCATACTGGGTCGGGGGAGCACTCCTTTTACTTGCCAGTTTCGACGTAATTCTCCATTATTATACGTAAAAAATGGAGCAATTTGACGGTAGATTTTTCCGGATAGCAGGGGTATAATAATTTACTACAAGTTATCTGAGAAAAATTAAGGTGATGAGATGGAGCGCAAAAGTGAATTAACAAAAGCACTATTGGGAGAAAAATTTAAAGAACTGGTGGCGAAAAAAGGATTTGAAAAACTGACGATCAAGATAATCACAGATGCAGCAGGGGTGATACGTCCGACGTTCTATAATTATTTTCAGGACAAATACGAAGTGATGGAATGGCTTCTGTGGGAAGACGTATTTAAAGAAGTCTCAGAACTTATGGAGCAAGAACATGTAATGGAGTCTCTGCAGCTTTTGTTCCAGAGATTTGGAGAAGACAAGACTTATTACGAAAAGGTATTTGAAGTAACAGGGCAGAATTCCTTTGAGGAGATGCTGTATGGACAGGTTTTCCATATGGAAGAAATTCTGGTAAAGCATCATCCGTTAAAACACTTAAGAAATATGCCACACGTCGACGAAAAGGTATTTCTGGAATTTCATGCAATATCATTGGTGAATGGACTGAAATACTGGCTTATCCGGGAAAGCAAAAATATTTCGGCGGGAGATGCAATGGAATTTTATCAGTATATGATGTCACATTCAATCCTGGATCTGTTGGACATTGAGAATACGGAGAAAAAATAAAGGGTTTCACTACACAGAGTGGAACCCTTTTCCTATAATCTCGCTGGTATTGGATATCAGTAAGAATGCACCAGTTGTATGAGCTTTTATGAAATTACGAAGCTTGATTGCTTCATTTGGACTAAGTACAGTCAGGATGATATATTTGTCATCGCCTGTGAAGGCACCCTGTGCGAGTACGATTGTTGCACCTCGTTTCAGGTCATTTTTGATAAATTCACAGATTGGTTCCGGCTCGCTACATACCACGTGGAAATACTTCGAGCGGTTCAGACTTTCAATCAGACTGTCGATCAGTGTCGAACGCATCGTAAGACCGAGCAGTGAATAAAGACCCGTCTTAATGTCAAATACGAAGAAACCGGCGATTGTGAATAAGATATCGGAAGCAAGCAAGCCTTTTCCGATGTCAACGCTGGTGTATTTCTTCAATATCATGGCAATAACATCCGTGCCCCCGCTGGATGCTCCGATATTGAACAGAATGGCCGAACCGATGGCAGGAAGTACAATCGCGAAGATCAGTTCCAGCAATGGTTCGTTGGTAAGCGGGTGGCTCATTGGATAGATACGTTCCAGTCCGGACAGCGTGACAGAAAGTAGGATACTACTATATGCAGTCTGTGCAGCAAATTTTTTCCCGAGAACGAAAAGCCCTATGATCAGAAGGAGCATATTCGCAATGAAGGAAAAATCACTGGCCGAAAGAGGAGTGAACTTGGCAACGAGTACCGCAAAACCGGTGATACCGCCAAACGTGAAGTTGTTGGCGAACTTGAAAAAGTAGATACCCACTGCCATGATCAGTGTACTGCCAGTGAGTAGTGCAAAGTTTTTTAAATGTTCTTTCATTTGAAAAATTCCCCAGTTTTCCTTTTGTAATTATTTGGATATGAAAGAAATCTTTCATATCCTCAATGATTGTAACGCTCGTGTCTGGAAAAGTCAACGTATTGGTGGTATATTATTAAGAGACAAAATATTCAGAAAAATGACCGGGAGGATAAGAAAAAATGAAGCTTTTTTGGCAGAAGGCAGAAGTACAGAAATTTGAACACGCAAAAGATTTCGCAGAAGAATATAATATAGGTAAGAATGATTTTATTCTTGCAAGTAAAAGTACATATGAGACATATTTTGCACCACTTGGGCTGGAAGCACATGTGGAATTTAAAAGTAAATATGGAAAAGGCGAGCCTACAGATGTGATGATCGATGCATTGCTGGCAGATTTCCGTAAGACGGATTGTGACAGAATTATTGCAATCGGAGGAGGAGCTGTTATCGATATGGCGAAGATCCTGGTGCTTGCAGGAAATTACACCGCCGAAGAGATCTTTGGAAGGAAGGTACCGCTTAAAAGAGAGAAGACTCTGATCGCAGTGCCGACGACTTGTGGTGCCGGTTCGGAAGTTTCCAATGTATCAATTGCAGAGTTTACGAAGTTACATACAAAGATGGGACTTGCTGTCGATGAGATCTATGCAGATCGTGCAGTGCTGATTCCGGAGCTTCTGACCGGTCTTCCGTATTCATTTTTTTCGACAAGTGCGATTGATGCGTTCATTCATGCGATTGAATCCTATGTATCGCCGAAAGCAACTTTATATACACAGATGTTCAGTATGAAGGCAATGGAGATGATCATTGAAGGATTCCGGAAGATTGCTGAACATGGGGAAGAATACAGAATGAATCTGCTGGATGATTTCCTGACAGCAAGCAATCTTGCCGGTATTGCATTCGGCAATGCAGGAACAGGAGCGGTGCACGCCATGTCTTATCCTCTGAGTGGCGTGTATCATGTCACACATGGAGAAGCGAACTATCAGTTCCTGACAGCTGTATTCGCAAAATATCAGGAATTAGATCCAAATGGCAGAATAAAGAAACTAAATAATTTCTTAAGCAATATTTTAAAGTGCAAATCAGATGAAGTATATACCAAGATTGAGAAACTTCTGGATCAGATCATTGCAAGAAAACCGTTACATGAATATGGAATGAAGGAAGAAGAAATCGAGAGCTTTGCGAAGACAGTTGAAGAGACACAGCAGAGACTTCTGAATCAAAGCTATGTGAAACTGACCTGGCAGCAGATGGCAGAGATTTATAAAGAATTGTATTAATTTTTATATATAATAGTGCAAAAGAGTGTGATTCAGATTAAAAACTGAATGTTTTGCTTCGGATCGGAACATACTATCTTCTATAAAGAGGAGGATAGAAATAATGTATAAGTATTTACCCATTACGGATGTATACGCAAGAGAAATACTTGATTCGAGAGGAAATCCGACGATAGAAGTGGAAGTACTTGCCGGAGATGAATTCTGCGGAAGAGCAAGTGTTCCGTCCGGTGCATCGACCGGAAAATATGAAGCAGTTGAATTACGGGATAAAGAAGAACGATATGGAGGCCTGGGCGTGCAGCAGGCGGCAGATCATGTCAATGCAAGGATTGCGCCGGAAGTGATCGGCATGAATGTACTGGATCAGGCAGCGATCGATCAGGCGATGGTCAGGCTTGACGGAACAAAGAACAAATCCAATCTTGGTGCCAATGCCATGCTTGGAGTCTCGCTGGCGGCTGCAAGAGCGGCGGCCGGGGCGTTGGGACTTCCGCTGTATTCGTATCTTGGCGGCACAAATGTGAAAAAACTTCCGGTTCCAATGATGAATATCATGAATGGCGGAAGACATGCGGATAATACGATTGATATTCAGGAATTTATGATTATGCCGGTAGGGGCGAAAGATTTTAAGACCGGACTTCAGATGTGTGCGGAAGTATATCATGAGCTGAAGAGAGTTTTGAAAACGCTGGAATACAGTACTGCAGTAGGAGACGAAGGAGGATTTGCACCGGATCTTCACAATGCAGATGAGGTCTTGCGTTTGATGGTAAAAGCGGTGGAAAAGGCCGGATATAAGCCAGGCGAAGAGATAGCTATCGCATTGGACGTAGCAGCATCCGAGTTATATGATAAGAATTTTAAGAAATATGTATTCGACGGTGAGGCAAAGAAAAAAGGATATAAGATCGTCCGTTCGGCAGAAGAACTGATTGATTATTACGAAGATATCATAGAAAAATATCCGATTGTATCCATTGAAGATCCATTGGATGAAGATGACTGGGAAGGCTGGAAGACGCTGACGGACAGGCTCGGAGAGCGGGTGCAGCTGGTAGGAGACGATTTGTTTGTGACGAATACCAGAAGACTTGCCAAAGGGATCAGAAGAAAAGCGGCGAATGCGATACTGATCAAAGTGAATCAGATCGGGACACTGACGGAGAGCTTTGAAGCAGTAAAGATGGCGCAGAATGCCGGATATAAGACGGTAATCTCACACCGTTCGGGCGAGACTGCCGATTCGTTCATTGCAGATATCGCAGTGGCGGCAGATGCAGGGCAGATCAAAACAGGAGCTCCATGCCGTTCGGAACGGGTGGAAAAGTATAATCAATTATTGCGGATAGAGGAAAGACTGGGGGATGTGGCTGTATATCAGAACCCATTCGAAGAAAAAATAGAAAATGTACAGATATAATGCTGTCTGACACAAGATTTCGAAAGAGATTAGCTTGCCTTATCGTCCATCCTGTGATAGAATATATATGGTTTATCCGCAGGAGGTGTGAATAGTGGACATTTTGAAGATTGTATTAATGATAATATTTGCAATAGACTGTATCGCTTTAACAGTTATCGTACTGATGCAGGAAGGTAAGTCAGCAGGGCTTGGTGCCATTAGTGGTATCGCTGATACTTACTGGGGACAGAACAAGGGACGTTCTATGGAAGGTGCACTGGTGAAGTCGACAAAATTCCTTGCGATTCTGTTTATTGTACTGGCAGCAGTGTTGAATTTAAAAGTATTTGCATAGGATAGAGCATATTTTTAGAAGATGAAAGGGACACTCCTGTATGGGAGTGTCCCTTTTTGGAACACAGAATATGCAGGGGAGCATAGAGATATGAGTAAGAAATTTGATAAAAGAAAAAAAGTTGTCTATGATCTGATCTGTGATGATTTATATACACCGATGAAATTCAAGGAACTGGCAATGCTTCTTCGCGTGGCAAAAGAAGACAGAGATGAGTTAAGACAGATCCTGGAAGCGTTGGAGCAGGAAGGAAAGATATATCTTTCCAAGAGAGGAAAATACTGCAGGGGACATGCAAAGCGTCTGACCGGTGTGTTCCGGGCAAGTCTTAAGGGATTTGGCTTTGTAGTGCTGGACGAAGGAGATTCAGAGGATGTATTCATCGGTGCGGATGATACCTGTGGTGCATTTGACGGAGATCATGTTGAGATCGTACTTACAAAAGAACCGGAAGGAAGAAGCCGTGAAGGAAAGATCGTGAAGATCCTGGAGCGGGGGCTTTCAAAAGTAGTCGGACTTTACCGCATGAAGCCGGGAAAGAAGTTTGGGTTCGTGATTCCGGATAACCAGAGACTGGATCAGGACATATTTGTACCGATTGAAAAATCAAGAGGGGCAGTGGATGGACACAAAGTTGTAGTGGAGCTGACCTCTTATGGAGAGAATGGAAAGAAACCGGAAGGAAAGATCGTGGAGATCATCGGTCATCTGAATGATCCGGGAACAGATATCATGTCGATCGTAAAAGGGTATAACCTCCCGGTAGAATTTCCGGATAAAGTATTAAGACAGGCAGAGCGTGTTGCAAAACCGGTCAGCGAAGCTGACATGAATGGAAGAAAGGATCTGCGTGACTGGCAGATGGTCACGATTGACGGAGAAGATGCAAAGGATCTGGATGATGCGGTATCCCTTGTAAAAGAGGGAGAAAATTATATTCTGGGCGTGCATATTGCAGATGTGACGAATTATGTGCAGGAGAACAGTGCACTTGACAGAGAGGCACTGGAAAGGGGTACAAGTGTATATCTGGTAGACCGTGTGATCCCGATGCTTCCACATACACTTTCGAATGGAATGTGTTCACTCAATGCAGGAGAGGACAGACTTGCACTCAGCTGCATCATGACAGTGGATCCGTCTGGTGATGTGATCGCACATGAGATCGCTGAGACAGTAATTCATGTGGATCGCAGAATGTCCTATACCAGCGTAAAGAAGATTCTGACGGATCATGATGAAGCGGAGATCTTAGAATACAAAGAACTGGTTCCGATGTTCGAACGGATGCAGGAGCTTTCGGGTATTTTAAGAGCCCGAAGGAAGAAACGCGGTTCCATTGATTTTGATTTCCCAGAGACGAAGATGATCCTGGATGAGAATGGAAAGCCGATCGATATTAAACCATATGACAGAAATGTTGCAACGAAGATTATCGAGGATTTCATGCTTTTGGCAAATGAGACGGTTGCAGAAGATTACTACTGGCAGGAGCTTCCGTTTGTATACCGTACCCACGAAGCACCAGATGAAGAAAAGATCCGTACACTGGCAACATTTATCAATAATTTCGGGTATTCAATGCATATTGGAGTTAATGAAATTAGACCAAAAGAAATACAAAAGTTGCTAACGAAAGTGGAAGATACACCGGAAGAGGCAATGATCAGCCGTCTGGCACTTCGTTCGATGAAACAGGCGAAGTATACGGCAGAGAATGACGGACATTTTGGACTGGCGGCGAATTATTATACGCATTTTACTTCTCCGATCCGAAGATATCCGGATCTTCAGATCCATCGGATCATTAAGGATAACCTGCGGGGAAGAATGAATGAAAGTAAGATTGAACACTACCAGTCGATCCTTCCGGAAGTTGCAAAGCGTTCCAGTGAGATGGAACGTCGCGCGGATGAGGCAGAACGAGAGACAATCAAACTTAAGAAGGTGGAATACATGCAGGCACATATCGGAGAGGAATTCGACGGTGTGATCTCTGGAATTACTAAATGGGGTATGTATGTAGAGCTTCCGAATACGATAGAAGGTCTGGTCCATGTAACAAACATGACCGATGATCATTATGAATACAATGAAGAACGTTATGAGATGATAGGAATGCATACACGGAAAGTGTACAAACTGGGAGAAGCCTTAAGAGTACAGGTGCTGGATGCAGATCGTCTGATGCGTACGATTGATTTTAAGATTGTGAATCAGGGAGGTGCCGGAGATGGCGAAGAGTAATGACAAGATGGTAGCAAATAATAAAAAGGCATATCATGATTATTTTATCCTGGATAAGATCGAGACAGGAATTGCTCTGCACGGAACAGAAGTAAAGTCACTCCGTATGGGAAAATGCAGTATCAAAGAATCCTTTATCCGTATTGAAAATGGAGAAGTCTTTATCTACGGTATGCATATCAGTCCATATGAAAAGGGAAATATCTTTAATAAAGACCCACTCAGAGTCAGAAAATTACTCCTTCATAAATCAGAGATCAATAAACTGATCGGTAAAACGAAGGAAAAGGGAATGGCAATCGTTCCATTGAAAGTATATTTCAAAGGCAGCCTTGTAAAGGTGGAGATTGGTCTGGCAAAAGGTAAGAAATTATATGATAAACGTCAGGATATCGCCAAAAAGGATCAGAGACGTGAAGCAGAACGTGATTTCAAGATGAAACTCAGATAGGAGAAAAGAATGGTACCTACAAAGAAAGAAGAATTAAGAAATCTGGTTACCCAGACAACATTAGAGACCTACGAGGAGCTGACACCACATCTGGTACAGCTTATTAATGAAACGAACAGAAATCCGGAACTGACGGAAGCTCAGAAGCAGGATGAGATCTCATTACATATGATGGGATTTGTAAAATCCTGCACCAATGAAATTATTATAGAAGTACTTGGAGAAATTCTTGGTCTGGAATAATGTAGAAAAAATATAAGAAAAATAAGATCCTGTTGTGATAATTAAACGAAATTGTGTGTGACGTCAGAAAAATGTCAGAAATTTCCTTGACAAAAAAAGTTCACAGCGTTAAACTACGGGACATAAAAGCAAGGGCGCTTCGAAAGAATCATTTCGAGGCGCTTTTTCTTTTATATAAAAGGATAGCACAAGGGTGTGTACATTTTCGTGAGTCGACCACGGAAGTGCACACTCTTTTTCGTTATCGGACATCTGAAGGATGAAGGAGGAGACATTATGACGAAAGAAGTATTATCGGCGATACAGGATGCCGTAGGCACACAGGTATTTGGAATCTGGTTCCTGATCGGTGCAGCATTTGTATTTTTCATGCAGGCTGGATTTGCAATGGTAGAGGCAGGATTCACCAGAGCGAAGAATGCCGGCAATATTATTATGAAGAACCTGATGGACTTTTGTATAGGAACTTGTGTATTTATCCCATTGGGATTTGGAATTTTGCTTGGTGAAGATGCACTTGGCGGATTTATCGGAACTCCGACACTTGGAATTTTTACCGATTATGCAAATTTTGACTGGTCCAATTTTGTATTTAACCTGGTGTTCTGTGCGACAACGGCAACCATCGTATCCGGAGCAATGGCAGAACGTACCAAATTCTTATCTTATTGTATTTATTCCGCAGTGATCTCCGCTGTTGTATATCCGATCGAGGCACACTGGATCTGGGGCGGTGGATGGCTTGCAAGTTTAGGATTCCATGATTTTGCAGGTTCCTGTGCAATCCACATGGTTGGTGGAACAACAGCATTTATCGGAGCCGCACTGGAAGGAGCCAGAATTGGTAAATTTACCAGAGATAAAGATGGAAAAGTAACAAAGGTACATGCATTCCCTGGACATAACATTGTAATCGGTGCACTTGGATGTTTCATCCTCTGGTTTGGATGGTATGGATTCAACGGAGCTGCCGCTACGACAGGTCCACAGCTTGCATCGATCTTTATGGCAACAACGATCGCACCGGCAATCGCAACGGTTGTATGTATGATATTTACATGGCTTAGATATGGCAAACCGGATGTATCGATGTGTCTGAATGCTTCACTTGCAGGTCTGGTAGCAATCACTGCACCTTGTGATGTCGTTGATGCAACAGGTGCGATCATCATCGGTGTGGTAGCCGGACTTCTGGTTGTATTTGGTGTATGGTTCTGTGACAATGTTGCTCATGTAGATGACCCGGTCGGAGCAGTTGCAGTTCATTGCTTAAATGGTATCTGGGGAACGATCGCAGTCGGTCTCTTTGCAACAAAAACAGCACCAGAGTGCACATTGAAAGGTCTGTTCTACGGCGGCGGATTCCACCAGCTTGGTTTACAGCTGCTTGGTGTAGTAACCGTAATGGCATGGACGATCATAACCATGACGATCGTATTTAAGATTATCGATAAGACGGTAGGTCTTCGAGTAACAGAAGAAGAAGAGATTGTAGGTCTGGATGTGAAAGAACATGGTCTGGCATCTGCATATGCAGGTTTCAGTCTGATGGATATCACAGAAGGAAGCATGAGTATCAATGAGAATACAGAGCTTGGAGAAAATGATTATGATGAAGCTTCAGAAGCACAGAGAGCTGCATCTGTCAAAGTAACTGCTCCTGTAGATCCTGAGACTGGAATACATAAAGTTGTTATCATTGCCAAACTTTCAAGATATGAAAAACTGAAAACTGCACTCAATGATCTTGGAGTAACAGGAATGACAGTCACACAGGTTATGGGATGTGGTGTTCAGAAAGGTGCCGGTGAGAAATACCGTGGAGTTGAGATGGATGTAACCGTACTTCCAAAGGTTAAAGTAGAAGTTATCGTAGGAAGCATTCCGGTAGACAAAGTGATTGAGACTGTGAAGAGAACTCTTTATACCGGACATGTCGGAGACGGAAAGATATTCGTTTACAATGTACAGAAGGTTGTCAAGGTTCGTACCGGCGAAGAAGATTATGATGCATTGAAAGATGTAGAGTAATAGTGCATAATCGAATTGTTAGAATATTGTGTAAAATAACGAAAAAATATATAGATATTTAAAAAAAGTTATAGATATGTTATGGTGTATATAGAATTTTTATTAAACGTTTAATGTACGGATTTTATTGAGACACAAGCGAATTAATCGACAGAATAAAAATATTCTGTCGATTTTTTTAGAAATTTTATTAAACGTTTAATATCATTGCAGGAGGTGAAAGAAAGTAGTAAGGAAAACATGAAAAAGAAAGGAAAGTGAATAATGTCTAGAGGGAAAAAATTGAAAAGAAAAGTGACATCGCTTGCGTTGACAACGGCGATGGCGGTTTCAATGCTTGGTGTTTTACCGGAGTCGACGGTCGAAGCAGCTGCATCAGACGATGACTCGATTTCCAATGGAAGTCTTACTGCTGCAATTGGCGATCTGGGTGAAATATCAAGATTGACAATTGACAATAACCGCAAAAACAGTAGTGGAAAAGATGTGAATTTTGTGCTTCCGAATGATACCAATCAGCAGAATAACGAAGCACATCAGTGGATGGGAGAGATGATCTTTTCCTACCGAAGCAGCAAAGACGGAAACTTCCCGGAAGATAACAGTGGATTTCAGGAAGTAGATACGAATAAGACACTGGCTGCAGGTGGTTCAACAACTTACAGCAATGCATCAGCAAACTTAAAGAACAACCCATATATTGAAAAGAAAGTAAGCAAAGATAAGGTTGAGGTCACCTTCAAAGGACAGGATGAAGATTCGACAGACAGCCGTACGATGAAAGGCTTTAATGCAAAGTCTGTATACGATATGGATACAGATGACGGATCCCTGCTTTGGTCGATCACACTGGAAAATACGAGTGGAAATTATCTGGAATTCGGGGATGTAGGACTTCCGATGCCTTGGAATAATAAGTACGCAAGTATTGATGATACTTACAACAACCGTACAACTGTGCATACATTTGCGGGAGCAGACAGTGGTTATGCATATGCGATCAGATGCAGCGGTGAAGGAAACTATGTAATGTTCACACCTGTTACGGACACCGGTGCAAGAATTGAATATATTGATAACTGGACCGGTAATATTAACGGGGTAAAAGGAACACGTTCCGGAAGTACTTATCAGAATTGGACAAGTGATACCGGTGGATGGTTCCCGGGACTTCAGGTGTATTACATTCATTCCAAAGATATTCAGAAAACGGGACGTGGTTATTACACAGATGCTACAAGTCTTGTACTGAAACCAGGTGAGAAGAAGACATACCAGTTCAAATTCTCAGCAGTAAGAGCCGGTGATAATACACCACAGAACAGCGCAGAGGATGCAAATAATGCGTCTGATTCGGTAGAAGAACGTGAGAATAATATGCGTTCCATTCTTTATAAAGAAGGAATGATCGACGCTGTTGCGACTCCGGGATTCCAGACTGCAATCAATATGCCGACCAAGTTGGATCTGCATTATGATGACAGTAAGATCTCAGATGTATCGGTTGATATACAGTGCGTGCATGAAAATGATCCATGGGATGAAGAACATATTCCGGATCAGCAGAGTGGGATGGTCAATAATTCCAAATCCATAGAACATTCGGATAGTGATTCAGCAAAACTGGTTAATACGAAGACGGTAGATGGGGAAAAACATCATATTTATGAATTGAATTTCGGATGTATCGGTAACAATAGTGTACGTGTAAATTACAAACTGAATGGTGAAGATAAATTTACACAGTATGAATTCAATGTTCTGGATAAACTTGACAGTACGATTGAGACGCATTCGGACTTCGTGGCAAATCAGACTCAGGACAATGATACATCAAGTCCGACTTATGGAATTTACAGTGACTGGTATTTTGCAAGTGGAAAAGATTCTACACAGCAGTCTCATTGGGGAGATGACTGGAGCCACGATAATATTAACTTCATGGCAATGAAGAACTATCTGGATCCAAATGCTTCCGAGGTAGAGTCCATCGAGAAGTATCTGATTGATTTTATGTGGAATAATTACATGAAGAATTCGCATGAAACATATGCAGTAGCGAATTATCTGAGTGGATCGGGAATTTATGGTGGAAGTGCCAATCCGTATTCCAGAACTTATTCGGAAGTTATGGAAGCAACCGGATTCTTTAATATGTACCGCATAGAAAAAGCATATCCTGATCTGATTGATTACAGAGAAAGTGCAGAATGGTATCTGGAAAAAGCATATGGAATATACAGTAACCGCGTAAGTGCATATCCAATCGGATTTTACGGGGAACAGCAGATTCCGGATATGATCGAAGCACTTTATGCAGAAGGCATGACAGAAGAAGGAGACAATCTGAAACAGCTGTTTGCAAAATCTAAAGGAACAAGTATGGCAACGGCCGCTTATCCATACGGATCAGAATTCGAGTATGATAATACCGGTGAAGAGGGTGCTTATTCTGCTGCAAAAGCATTGAGAACCTATTATCCGGATAATAGTAACACAAAGGCCGCGCTTAAAAATATGCAGTCCGCAGAGTGGAAAACACGTGCGATGAGAGGACTTCAGCCAACCTGGTATCAGTATGCCGATCCTGTCTTCCGTGGAGGAGAGACCTGGTGGAATTTCCAGTATACAGCATCTCTTGCCGGATATATCATGGACGACTGGTTGAGATATGAAGATACAGATGCAGACACAGATTCCAGCGCATGGGCAGAGAGAATGAACTATGCAGCGAAGTTATCTAACTTTAATGCTGTAAACATGGGACAGATTTCTTCTAATTATATTGGAAATACAAGCTGGAGATATACCATGTCAAAAGGTGGATATGGTGCACAGAATGTAAATGACGGAGGAACACGTGTCCAGAATAATGGATGGAACGATTTCTCGGGAGAAAGTGATGAGGGACTTTATGGATCGCTTCTTAGCATCAGTGCAGATGTTGCAACAGATCCTGTATTCGGACTGACCGGTTATGGAAGTACAGTATCAAAATCCGGTGGAAAATATACGATTACCCCGCTGGATGGTGTTGGAAAACGTATCAATGTGATCGATGATAAGCTGTATGTGGAACTGGAACAGGATTCTTGCACGAAAGCAGTCATTGATAAAGATGGAACATATTTTGACCTTGCAGTAAAGAATCTGACAGGGGACGAACATCTTTCGAAGATCAGTCTGAGTGGCGCAGGTCTTAAAAATGGCTATTACAGTATAAAAGTAAATGGTGAAGAAAAAGAGCAGTGCTATGTATCAGACAACCAGGGCGATGCATACGCAGTAATTCCGGCAGGTGAATCTGCCAAGATTACGATCGAGGCAATGAAAGGTGGAGAAAATCAGGCACCAAAGATCTATAAGATCAAAACGTCAGAAAATCCACAGGCACTGGTATCTTCCCGTATAGAAGCTCAGGCTTATGATGACGGCGCACCGGATGGCAAATTGACTTATAAATGGGAAACAGTAAAAGAGCCGGAAGACGGAGAACTTACATTTGATGCCAAGAATAAGCCATATGCCAATATCACAGCAAGCAAAGACGGAATTTACAAAGTAAAACTGACCGTAAGTGACGGAGAACTGAGTACTGAAAAAGAAGTAGAGATTGAAATCGGACGTGCACCGGAAAAAACTGCACCGGTTATTGAAAGTGCAACAGCAACACAGCATCCGACAAATACAACTACGGCAGAACTGAGTGGAAAGGCTTCTACAGATAAGACCTATGGAAATAAAGTAGAATACAAGTGGTCAGTGGTAGATCAGCCGGAAGGCGGCAATGCAATTATCGCAAATGCTGAAAAAGCAGATGCAAAATTAAAAGCATATGTGCCGGGAACTTACACATTACGTTTAACAGCAACGGATAAAAAATCCACAGAGTACGATGCAGATGTGGAATCAACAAAAGATATTGTTCTCGAGATGAAAGAACCGGTTGATGGAATTGAAAGAGCAGGTACGGTACTTACGAAAGTGAAGACAGAGCCGGAACTTCCGGAGAAAATGGAAGTCATCTATGAAGACGGAACAATAAAAGACAGTGAGATTGTGTGGGATCAGGTGGATGAGGAATCCTATGCACATGCCGGAAACTTTACTGTAAATGGAACGGTAAAAGATACAGATCTGAAGGTAGAAGTTACGGTTATGGTAGTATCCGGAGAAGCACAGAACGTGGCATTGATCGCAACACCATCAGCAATTATCGATACACCGGAGGATCTGGGAGGAGTGGCAGGACTGAATGACGGATATGATCCGGCAAGTTCAAACGACAAATCACATGGTGTATGGCATAACTGGCTGGGAGATAATGGCGCCGATGCATGGGTGCAGTATGACTGGGAGTCAGAAGTGACGATATATCAGTCAGACGCATACTATTTTACAGATGGTAACTTTGTACCAAAATCAGTAAGTTATCAGTATAAAGATGCTAATGGCAACTGGCGTGATCTTCCAAACGTGTCAGGCTGTGGTACAGAACTGAACAAATATAATACAACAACATTTGCGCCGGTAACGACAACAGCTATCCGTATGAATATGAGTCCAAAGACACAAGGTTGTGGTGTGATTGAATGGAAAGTATATGGATATGCAGAGAATGTCATTGACAAAACACTTCTGAAAAAGACAATTGACAGTGCAAATGCGCTGGATCTTACAAAATATGAACTGACAGAAGAAGACAAGGCTGCATTAACGGAAGCAATCCAGGAAGCAGTTACAGTGAATGACAATAAAGAAGCAACACAGGAAGAGGTTGATTTTGCGGCAGCAAAACTTGCAAGAATCATGTCATCACTTCCAACAGCAGACGGTAACCTGGCATATGGTGCAGCTGTATCAACAAGTTATGTATCCAGCTGGGAAAAAGTAAGTGCTGTCAATGATGGCAAGATACCGGAAAGCTCATATAATCCAAGTGGTATGGCAAGATATGGAACATGGGGTAATGCAAGTTCGAAAGAAACAGTTACCTATACATGGAACCAGGAGATGAAGCTGACAGGAGCAGATATCTATCTCTGGTATGACGGCGATACAGAAGGAGATTATACAAAGGGTGGAATTAAGATCCCTAAGAGCTATACTTATGAATATCTTGATTCCGAAGGAAACTGGAAAGAAGTTCCGAATCCATCTTCTTATGGAATGGAAATGGACAAATTCAACAATACGACCTTTGATGAAATAACAACGAAATCTATCCGTGTGACGTTAAACAAGCAGGCAAATGATACGAACGGTGTAGGCGTTATGGAGTGGAAGGTATACGGAACTGCAAAATATGCGGATGAAAACGATAAGGCAGATCTGGAAAAGGCAGTGAAGGATGCAGAGACAGAAGAGGCAAACCTTTATACAGAAGACAGCTACAAAGCATTCGAAGCAGCTTTAAAAACAGCAAAATCTGTTCTTGAATCAGAAAAGGTAAGTTCCGGAGAAGTCAAAGCAGCACTTGCAGCACTGGTAAAGGCACAGAATAATCTGGTGAAGAAAGCAGAAGACAAGAATATTGCTCCGAAGGCAGCAGTAGACGGAATCTGTAATTATACAACAGATCTTGGAGGTCTTGCACAGCTTAATAACAACATTGACCCGTCTTCATCAAGAGATTGGGATGGAAGTCAGGTAGACGCAGGCAAAGGAATGTGGCACAACTGGAATAACCGTTATGATGCAGATGGCAATGTAGTGAATGCATGGGTAAGTTATACATGGGATTCAGAAATGGTACTGGAAAGTACAGATGTATATTACGGTACAGACGGTGGCGGAATCCAGCCTCCGAAATCTGTGAAATTCGAATATCTGAACGAAGCAGGTGAATGGAAAGAAGTTCCGAATGCAGAAGGACTTGGTTGTGAAAAAGACAAATACAATACAACCAAACTGGGTAACATCAAGACAAAAGCAATCCGTATGGTAATGGAACCTGAATTCTTAAGTGATGCGGACCCTGCACATGGAATCGGAGTTCTTGAGTGGAAAGTAAACGGAACGAAAGCGGCAGATCTTACGGCCTTAAAAGCAGCTATCCAGGAAGCAGAAGGAAAGAACGAAAGTGATTACACCGCATCTTCATGGAAGACATTTGCAAAAGCACTTGAAGAAGCAAAGGCAGCAGCTGCTGATAATACTGTTACGCAGGAGGCAGCAGATCTTGCAAGAACAAATCTTCTGAAAGCAGCAAATGCGTTAGTGAAAAAAGGTGAAAAACCGGAATATGATAATATCGCACCGGAAGCGAAAGCAGATGGAATCTGCGATTACACCAACGATCTTGGCGGACTTGCAACATTAAATGATGGTTATGAACCAACAGAATCCCATGATACATCACATGGTGCATGGCATAACTGGAATAACAGATATGAAAATGGTGTTGCGAAGAATGCATGGGTAAGCTATACCTGGGATAAACCTGTTGAAATTAATAGTATGGATATCTATTATTTCTCAGATCACGGTGGAATCGTGGCACCAAAGAGTGCAAGCTTTGAGTATCTGAATGATGCAGGTGAATGGGTTGTGGCAGATGAAGCACAGGGACTTGCATGTGTGGAAGATGAATACAATACTGTAAAACTTGCAAACATTAAGACAAAAGCAATCCGTATGACTATGGAACCGGAGTTTATGAACGACGGAGATCCTGCACACGGTGTCGGAGTGATTGAATGGAAGGTCTATGGCAAATATGCAGAGGACAAGCCGGAAACAGTAGATAAGACAGCATTAGATGCAGTGATCAGGGAAGCCGAGTCACGAGCAGAAAAAGATTATACAAGTGACAGTTGGGAGACATTTGCAAGAGTACTCGAATCTGCGAAGGCAGTTCAGAAAAATGAGTCTGCAACACAGGAAGAAGTAGATAATGCAACAGCACTTCTGACAGAGGCAATGGATAATCTGGAGCCGGTAAAAGAAGAACCGGTAAAAGAAGCTGACAAAAAAGAACTGAAGAAAGCAATAGCCAATGCAGAGAAATATACGCGTGTAGACTATACAGAAGAGTCATGGAATGATTTCCAGACAGCACTTCAGGCAGCATATCTTGTAGATAATAATACGGCAGCAACACAGAAAGAAGTTGATGATGCACTTCAGGCACTTCAGACAGCAATAAAGAATCTTAAGAAAGTTCAGGAAGAAGTGAAGAAAGATGATATCAGAAAATACATTGAAAAAGCACAGAAACTGAACAAAGAAGATTATACAAAAGAAAGCTGGGATGCACTTCAGGAAGCGCTGAAAGAAGCAGTAGAAGCTGCAAATAAAGACGATGTAACACAGGCAGAGATTGATCAGAAGACAGAAGCTCTGAAACAGGCAATAGGTAATCTTAAAAAAGCAGACGGAAAAGATACAGGAAAAGATAATAATAAGAATAACGATAATAAGGGTAATGGACAGAATGTCAGCAATAATAATGCAAACGGAAAGAATCCGAAAGGCGGCAATCATAAGAATGTTGGAAAGAACAACAAGAATAATAATGGAAATGCAGCCAAAACCGGAGACACCATGCCAGTAATCCCAATCGCATCTGCTGTAGCAGCATTTGCAGTGATCGCTGAGATTATCAGAAGACGTATCAAGAATCGTTAGTACAAAAAGCGGGAAGCATTTGTTTCCCGCTTTTTTTGTTGCCATGCATTCGTAAGGAGCTGCCGGGGGCAGGTCCTGTAGATCGTAAAATTCATTGTCTTGTGAACCTTGACAAAATAACTCTTACGGGGGTATAATATGCTTTACCTAAAGAAAGACAGTCTGCAAACCAGAAAAGCATTACAATCAGGGCTTGTACTGGTTTCGACGGGGGTCTGGAAGTTGGAGAAGCCATCCGTAGCGGGACACTACGTTAAAAGTTCCACTTAAATATAAACGCAGACAATACAGAATTAGCGTACGCAGCCTAATTAGGCCGCAGTCGGCCCCGGATCATCCGCTGTTCGGGTCACCGGCTTCAAACAGGCGGAGCACTTCGTTCCCAAAGCTTTGAGGGGATGGAAGAATTTATGAAGCTACTAAAGTGGGGAACCTGTCATTAGGTGCCGCATGGAGGGAATGTTAATATAATGACTGTGATGGGAGATGCTCGAATGGATGGGCTTTCGGACGCGGGTTCAACTCCCGCCAGGTCCACTAGTTAAATGTCCTAGAATCCTTGATTTATAAGGGTTCTGGGATATTTTTTTACCCATCCATTTGATAACTCTTGACTACTTTTTTGATAACTTGGTTGTAAATAATTACACGGCTTTTGTTCCTTTGTTTACCTCACATATGATATTTTTTTTGTAATCCATTTCTGAAACATCATATGTATAATACTGTTCATTTACTTTCTCTGTATTTCCTAAAAGAGATGCTCTTACAGTAGCAGGCATTCCTACACGTGCAAACTCTGAGTTCACAGTACGTCTTGATGCATGAATACATTTTGTGTTTGTAAAACCTGTACCACTTGTTTTTAGTCTCATGCATTCTGATATTGTACGTGCATGAACACGACCATCAGCATTAGAAAATACAAATTCAGATAACCAACCATTTTTTAATTCTGCTTTTTTTACACGGTTTAAAACATCTTCAATTTCTGGTGATAAAGGAAATTGACGTATCTTACCATTTTTAGGAAGTGATACATAATATTCATCAGTTTTTCTGTCATGTTTCTCTGAATGTCTTATATGCATGATACCGTGTTCTGTGTCTATATCTTCCCATTTTAACCCAGACAATTCACCTACACGCATTCCTGTATATAAAGATAATTCAACTGCGTAAGAAGGAATATAATCGGGTTTCTGTATGTGATTGTCAGTCAAAATATCCAGTAGTGTTTTTCTTTCTGTATTTGAAAATGTTCTCTCTTCTGCGGGTTTGTACCTTGTTTGCTTACAATATTGTTTGAAAAGAGGTAAGTCTACTTCATCACATGGATTTTCATATCTCTTAATAATTCCATCTTTTACAGACTTATTAAACACTCCTTTAATATATCCCATCATAGCTTGTAAGCTTCTATAAGGGATTGGTTGTTTTGATAATAATCTTTGTATGAATTGAGATATAACAGCTTCGTCAATATCTCTGATATCCATATTTTCAATTTTATCACCTTCAAAAAATCTAATATAATCAGATTCATATTTTGATATGGTGTTATTTGAGCGTCCGCACATTTTTTGCCGTTCCACCCATTCGAAATATCTTTTTTTGAAAGTAGTAGTAGTGTTTTGTTTCCAGAAATCAATGACAATCTTATCAATGTCGTCTTCGTATTTTCTCTTTACTGCTTTTCGTTTGCCGTTTCCTAAAGGTAAATAAGTATGCCAAAAACCGTCCTTTCCTAAATTAATTTTGTAAGGGTGCATTTTAAGATATTCTTGTTTTTTCATTTCTTCCATCTTTTCTTGCACACGTGCTAAATCAATAATACCATGATTTATGGCTTCATCAACAATATTTATGCTATCTATATTAAAACTATTATTCATAGTAACTATCTCCATTTATTCATCATTCCAAAACTTTTTCATGTTACGTCCTCCTTCACATCTGTATAAAAATTTGTATAGTGCAATTTCCAATATTGCGTTGTTTCACTTCATCGTTGTATTATTTCTGGTTCTTTTTTTCCATAACAGAAATAAATTTGTCATATCTATTCTTTAAAGCGTCAATACTTTCTAATTGTTCATACTCCTCTTTGAGTTCCCTTTTGTATAGATACAAGCTGTTTCTGCTAATTCCTGCTAATTCCTGTGTCTCCTTATCATTTAAAGAACCACCGAATGTTTTATTATGTTCTAGTATCTTCCGCTTTGCATATACTGCCTTTTTCACAGTGAAGACAGCACCTTTTTTCTGTCCAATCTGTTTCCCTGCCCGTCTTGCAGTTTCAATTCCTTCCTTTGTTCTCTGTTGTAGGTCTTGCACCTCTTTTTCTGCCTGTTCAAATGCTATTTCAATCTGTTTCTTTGCTAATAACAACAGATACTTGTTAATTCCTTCAAGGATAACGTCTACTTCCGTCCCTGTCATAGATAATTGATTATTTAATGTTTCCCTGTATGTATCTGTATCAATGTAATGTTCCTTTAAGAACACTAAATTAATGTTCTTTTCAAATAACTCTTGGTAGAGTTTAAATCCTTCATCCGCTGTTCTACTCATTCTTGACACTGAATCAAACACGATAGTGTCATTTGCTTTTACCCTTTTTAATATCTTTTCTAAAGCTTTTCTTCCTTGGAACTTTGTTCCTGTGTATGTTTCTTTTACAATCTTAGCAGAAGGGTACACAGCCAAGATATTTCGCACTTGCCTTTCAATGCTTTGTTTTGGTGTAGATATTCTACAATATCCATAAATCATAATTGCATATTCTCCTTCAAATAAAATCAGTACCAAATTTACTGTTCGTCTTTTGTACAACTCCATAATAACAATCATTGAAGTTTTTGTCAACGTAAATTTGGTACTTTTTTTACATATGTTTTATTTGGTACTATGTTCTCTTTGTATCTTCATCATACTATCCATTAAGTAAAATATTGTCGTATCTCTGCCAAGCTTCTGCATCATATGAGATAGTAGCTTATAGAACAATCGTGTCCTGATTTTAAATTTTTGTTTGTATGCATCTTTCATAATTCGATATATTGCAATCTGTTCTTGTTCGTTAGCTTTCATATTAGTCAAATAAGTTCTCCCCTTCCTGTAACTTCGGTGTCATTATCTTCTTATCAATTTCTATTTTTTCACCATCAATTAATGTGACACGTTGTAATGCCTGTCTCAGCATAAACGAATCCATATACGTTCTTGAAAGTTCTTGCCTTTTTTGTTCGAGCATTGGTGCAATAACTTTTTCATGTTCAATCTGTTCTGGCTTCTTTATCTTCTGAGATAGTATCTTTTTGTGCGAGGGATTAAATAACTTTTCATATGTTGGTAAGGCTGACAACTGTGTAAGTGCCATAGCGTCCACCCTCGACAACGCCTGTTTTCCTTTTATCCAGTTTCCTACCTGTCTTTTGTTTGTATTTTCATCTCTATTCAACTGCATCATATATTCATACATTTTTGTAGTTGCTAACTGTTGCAGGTCTCTGGCTTCTTCTGGTGTATCTGTTATCTCTATAGATTGAAAGGCAGAGATGTCGTGGTTGATGTTTTCCAGTTTGTCATCATACTCTGTCATAACATCTGATACTTTGTCTTTCAGCTTATGTTTCAGCTTCAAAATCTCTGTTGCATCCTTACCGATTACCTGCGCAAATCCACTGATTTCATTGCACGCCCTTATATAATCCTTACTGGTACTAAGTTTTCCAATCAGCTTGTCTATTTCGTTATAAGCTTTAGTTACACGATTTAAGTAATCCTCTGTGCTTTCGACTTGCTTTTTATGTCTGTTATAATAAATACGTTCCGCGTATGTCATTGTTTTGTCCTCCTTTTATCATATGTGTACAAACTCATATTTGCCATTTTAAGAGCTTTAATGAGATGGGGTGTATAAATCCTTGCCCCAGTCATCTAAGTCGCTATTATCTTCTTCCCAAACTTCTGAATCATTTGTTGTTGCATTCCTTACATTCAAGACTATGTTTATGTCATTGTCTTGAACATTACCTTCAACATCTGCAATGGAATAGTTCTTTCCTACTAATTTCTCAGCAATCCAAACATTCGCCTTTAATCGAACATTTTCATCCATTGCCCTATTAGATATCTTTACAATGTTTTTTACTGCATCTAAGCTGTGTTTTTTAACAAGATTATTGAATTCCTTTATTGTATCTCGTTCATGTTCTGTTATCCGTTTTCTTCCGACACTCAAATACATCGCTCCTTTTTATATCAACTCTATTGATACATTTGTTTATATTGTTTGCCTGTTCTTTTGCGTCTAGCTATGTTTTAACGGCATTTAAACAATGTTTTTTTAAAGTTGCCTTTTTTACTTGTCCACATTTTTGGGGACATTACATTGCTAATAACAATCGTTTCAACAGACGTAATTCCTCGATTAATCCCTCTGTAAAATGTATTCTGTCTGCCATTTCAGTCTTAAGCCTGCTTGCTGTCTTTTGTGCGGTGCGTTTATTACCACCATATTTTTCTGCTAGTCCATACTTAATGAAAGAATAGTCCAGTTCACAAATATCTTTATGTGATAACACAAATTCTTTTGGATTGTAACATTGTGCATCTTTTCTCATAACATATCTTATATCACGCCCCAGACGGTTCATTCTGTCATATAATTGGTCAATTTCAAACAACTGTTTTTTATAAGATTCCATCAGTGCTTTTATGCTGTTTGCTGAGAGAACAGACCATAATACCGTGTTTTGTCCAAGTATCCTTGTTACTCCACGGCTATTCAGAATCCATTCGAAGCGAAGAACGCTTTTCTCTTTCATTTGATGTATTATCTCTTCTCTTACCTCTGAATTAGTTTCATGGTCTAGTTGTTCCTGCAATTTGTTATAGCACTTGAAAGACCCCAAGCAATCAGACGCTCGGGAAGTCCTAAAGCTTTGGACTTGCAATGAATCACAATAGACCTCGCATTTCTCATACCTTTTGCTCTGAACACCTTTCACGTACACGTGCATCCCATTGTTTTTGCTTATGAATGCCCTTGTAATATAGTTGAGCATTGGTTTTAATAACTCTTTGTCTGCAAGTGTATATGAAAAGCTACATTCAATGCCTGTGACAATTAACTCTGGTATATTCATTCCAAATAACTGCGTCAACTGGTCGAACAAAAACTGGTATACTCCTGCATACTTCGTGCAGTCCAAGACACTGTATGGCTGTATATTAGTATTTCTAAGCATTTTGGGTAAGTTCACATACAGAGCATATTCGATCTGCTCATTCGTTGCTTTTGCTTTCTTTAATGTTGCATATTCTATTTTCTTGTTACATTCATTTCTTACAAAATGGTACACATCCTGTTCTGTTTCGTAGATTGATGAAAAAATTATATTTATCCCATCTACACCACAATCAAGTTGTGGCTTGTGTTTCTGTTGCAAAAATTATCACCTCTTTTTATATATAAATACAAAAAAAGAACCATGCACAAAATGCCGACGAAAGCAGGTACAATGGTTCAAAGAAAGGAACTTTCATAAATAGGCTTTTTTTATTGTGTTTGAATTAAGTATCTCACATTATAGTTGATACACCTAGAATCAGAAAGTCACTTCGTCTTGTAACTGGATTCATATTTACTATATATTTTTTCAATTATTTTTATTAAATAAAACATAAATTCTTCCTCTTGTTTGTATGTAATATAAAATAGCTTCAATATGAACAAAGCCATCCATAAACCACTATTGTTGTTTTTGTTTTAATTCTTCACTTATTGTTTTGGAAAAACTAGAAGACAATCTAGTATTTGAATTTGTATATAACTAACATATTATTTAGTATATTAATATGCTATCATGAACAAAAAATGTTGTCAAGCGAACAAAAGAAAAAAATAAAAAAATTTTATAATCTTCTGTAAAGCCATATTTTGCGATTTAAGCCTTTATAATAATTATGCCATAAAGAGGTGCATAGACTATAGAAAACGTCTTATTTGCTTCTTTATGGCATTATATCAATTATATGATGAATGGATTACCCTTCCAGAGATAACTATAGCCTTTAGCAACTGTTAGTTGATGATAGCGGAAGAATGCGTCACCGTCAGTTAATTCTTGCTCTATTCCATTATCAAAAATATAAACATTATCTGGAAGTAACTCTAAATGATGTTTGTCTGTTTCTGTGTCATTCGGCAGTGAATACCAAACACTTATATATCCTTTTTCTCTTTTATAACGTTTATATAATGAATCGGGACATATCATATATAATGCGGTTATGATTTCTTGTTCTGTCATTTCTGTGGACATATCTTTAAATTCCATGTTTGCCCCCTTAATAATGTATTTTAAATTATTCTAACTCGGAACGAGTTAAAAAGCAATGATACTAAAGAGAATATTATAAACTCTGTTTGAGGTGAACATATGAAATATTCAGAACGTATGCGAAATCTAAGAGAGGATAGAGATTTGTCACAAAAACGAATAGCAGATATGTTAGGTGTGGCACAAACAACATATTCACAGTATGAACTAGAAAAGCGTCCAATGCCTATTGAATATCTGATTGCATTGTGCAAATTTTATAATGTGTCTTCTGATTATATGTTAGGATTATCTGATAAGAAATAAGCTGTGCCGTGTTTCGAGTATGGCTTGTTTTTCGTTTTGCTTCACTTTTAAATGAGAGAGTATTAGTGGTAAGAGTAATCATTTAAACATATCAGATGATGATACGCTTGAATCATTACTTTTAGCACGTGTGCAAGAGTTTCCTTTCTATTGTTTGATAACTTTGATAACTTTTTTGATAACTTTTGTAAGTTAGGGTCTTTAAATGGCGTGTTTTCAAGGCTGATTTTTTATGTTACGGGTTCAACTCCCGCCAGGTCCACTGATATCCTGAAATTTTTGAAAGAATCAAAGATTTCAGGATATTTTTTTTGCGCTTTTTTGGTGGAAAATCAACAGTGGAATTAAATGATAATAAATATCAATATCAAAAAAAGAATTGAAGCAGAAAAAAACATATGGTACATTTATTGAGTTAGAAGAACAGAACTGAAAACAACACGGACTAACTATTGGTAGATGAAAGTAACTATAGATATAGAGGATAAAGAATGAAAAGAAAGATTGTAATAGCCATTTTATGTGCGGCGGTGTCAATGGGAACCGTTGGATGTGGAAACAGTACGGCATCCGCCAAGAAAACACAGACGCAGACAGATAAAAAAGAAGATTCCAAAAGTGAAAATTCCGAAAAATCCAGTGAAGAAAAGCAAAGCCGCGATATATTTGCGATGGATACGTATATGACGGTAACAGCATATGGAGAGCATGCATCTGAAGCAGTAGATAAAGCTGAGACAGAGATCAAACGGCTGGATGAAATGTTGTCTACCGGAAATGAAAACAGTGAAGTGTACAAATTAAATCAAAACGGGGAAGCGGTTGTTTCGGATGACACGGCGTACTTGTATGAACGCTCTGAAAAAATATATAAACAGACAAAAGGAGTATTTGACATATCCATCTACCCGGTCATGGATGCATGGGGATTTACAACGGAGAATTACCGGATTCCTGCGGAGGATGAACTGAGTGCGTTACTGAAGAATGTAGATGCATCGAAGATCCAATATGACAAAAAGACAAAAAAAATCACGTTGCCCAAGAATGTGAAAATTGATTTCGGAGGCATTGCGAAGGGATATACATCTTCAAGGATTATGCAGATTTATAAAAAGTGTGGTGTGACGAGCGGCCTGGTAAGTCTTGGAGGAAATGTACAGCTTCTTGGTGCAAAACCAGATGGAAGTGCATGGAAGGTTGCGGTAGAAAGTCCGGATGAAGACGGAAATTATCTTGGAATCCTGCAGGCAAAGGACAAGGCGGTTATTACATCGGGTGGATATGAGAGATACTTTGAAAAAAACGGGAAGAAATATCACCATATTATTGATCCGGCTACCGGCTATCCGGCAGAGAACGGACTGACTTCGGTGACAATCGTAAGTGATGATGGAACACTTGCGGATGGATTATCTACTTCGCTTTTTATCATGGGAAAAGAGAAAGCAGAGAAATTCTGGAAGAAGTATAGCGATAAATTTGATGTGATCCTGCTTACGGATGACGATCAATTATATGTATCAGAAGGAATTGCGGATGATTTTCAATCGGATTATAAGGTAAACATAATGAAAAAGTAGAGGTGGAAGACATGGATAAAGAAAAAGTGATCAAAAAAATAAAACAGGGTGCACCGGCTACCTCGGCGATTGTAGTTGCAGCCTGTATCGGGGTGTCATTAAGCGGCTATCAGGCACCGGTTTATGAAGCTCAGGCGCAGACGAAAGAGACAAAGACAACGGATGCCGATGAAGCGAAGAAGACAGAAAGCAAGGCAAAAGGTTCTTTTGATCTGGCAGACGGAATCTATAAAGGAACAGGAACCGGTTATGCCGGCGAGGTGACTGTTGCGGTAACGATCAAAGATAAACAGATTACGGCAATCGATATCTTAAGTTCTTCGGACGATGCAGCATTCTTTAACCGTGCAAAAGCAGTGATAGACAGGATCATTGCAGGGCAGACTCTGGATGTGGATGTGGTGTCTGGCGCAACATTTAGCTCTAATGGTATTATCAGTGCAGTGAAGAATGCATTGACAGGAGAAAAAGACAGTGGAGAGACGGGAGAATCCCAGTCCGGAAATGCAGCGGCACAGGGAAGTACACTGTCACTGGCTGACGTACAGGATGCGGCAGCATATAAAGATGGAACCTATTATGGAACAGGAACCGGATTCGGAGGAACTTTGAAAGTTAAGGTTGTGATCAGCGGAGGAAAGATTGCGTCTGTTGAGGTTGTGGAGAATCATGATGACAGCAGTTATCTGAATCGTGCAAAAGCATTGATCGGCAATATTATTTCATCGCAGAGTACAAATGTAGATGTAATCTCCGGTGCGACTTACAGTTCGAACGGAATCAAGAGTGCGGTAAGAGACGCACTCCGTCAGGCTGCAGTAAGCGGAAATTCACAGTCTGTAAATACGAAGACGGAAGATACTTCTAAGACAGAAGACAATACGACTGTTAAAGGCAATTTCCCATATAAAGAAGGTATTTATTACGGAACGGCAGAAGGATACAACGGAGAGATAGAAGTAGCGGTGGTTCTTCAGGATAAATCAATCAAGGCAGTGCTCGTAACAAAGAATCATGATGATGAAAAATTCTTTAACCGTGCAATGGATGTAGTAAAAAATATTATGAAAAAACAGAGTACGGATGTGGACGTAGTATCCGGAGCAACTTACAGTTCAAATGGTCTTATAAATGCAGTGAAGAATGCATTAAAAGAAGCAGAAAAGGTAACAAACGGACAGACAACGGAACCAGATAAAGAAAAAGCTGATACTTCAGAACTTGAAAAAGTGATGAAAGAAGCAGAAGAACTGAAACAAGAGGATTATACGGAAGCAACCTATGCGGTTCTTAAGACCAGAATGGAAGATGCACAGAAGCTGCTTGATACAGATAAGACAGAGATCAGTCAGGAAGATGTAGACCAGGCTCTTGAGAATCTGAACCAGGCACTGGCACTGCTGGAGAAAAAAGACGATGGCGAAGATGATACTACAGTATATAAAAATGGTATCTATGAAGGACGTGCGCTGTGCAGACCAGATGAAGATGAAGATTTCACGGCCTATAATCTGACATTGAAAGTGACGGTGCGGGATGACAAGATCGTTGCTGTTACCGATGTAAAAGGGGACGGAGATTCATCAAATGACAGATATATCCTCCGCGCGGCAAACGGAACATCAAGTAAAAAAGGTGTGACAAGCCAGCTGATCGAGAAAGGTAATACAGAAGGAATTGATGCAGTATCGGGTGCAACCTGCACTTCAAAAGCAATCCTGGATGCGTGTGAGAACGCATTGCTTTCTGCAAAAAGACAGTAAAAAGAGACTGAGTTAAAGGAGAGAGAAGAATGAGAGAATTCTGGATGCGCCTGATGAGCCTTGTAGTGATCGTCGGGTTGATATTGGGATATAATTCCGTGTTGGAAGCCAGAGCAAAAGATGAGGAAATTGCAAAACTGAATGCCAAAATCGAAAATACGGAAAGTTTAGAAGATGAGGATTCAAAAAACGGTTCTTATAAAGACGGAACATATACCGGAGAAGCGGATGGATTTGGTGGAACTGTTAAAGTGGAAGTAATAGTAAAAAAGCAGAAGATTAAGGAAATAAATATTGTCTCTGCTGACGGAGAAGATGGTTCTTATCTGACTATGGCGAAAGATATTATACCGAAGATTCTGGATGCGCAAAGTGCAGAAGTAGATACGATCAGTGGTGCGACTTTCAGTTCTACAGGAATTAAGAATGCGACAAAACAGGCATTAGAAAAGGCGGTAAAATAAATGAATGCAAAACAATTGAAAAAGATACATATATGGATAAGGGCAATCATCCAATTGCTGTATTTTATCTTTATTCCGTCGGTATACACGGCAGCATTTGCAGGTGTGAAATATATATTTACACAGATTGGCGCAGGCGAAAAAGTGGCGCTGACATCATTTGTTACTGTACTTATTGTGGTGTGTATATATACTGCTGTTTTCGGAAGATTCTTTTGTGGATTCGCCTGTGCATTTGGAAGTCTTGGCGATGGAGTGAATGCATTATACAGACTGATCTGCAAAAAGATGAAAAAGAAACCGGTGCAGATTCCGGACCGGATTGCAGACAGACTTGTATATCTGAAATATGTGATTCTGGCAATCATCGTATTTATGTGTTATGGCGGTGTATACAATAAAGCGCAGGGAACAAGTCCGTGGGATGTATTTTCCATGATACATGCAGGAAATTTTAAACTGAATGGATATCTCATAGGGCTGGTCATTCTGGTGCTTCTGATTGTCGGAATGTGTCTGGAGGAAAGATTTTTCTGCAGAAATTTCTGCCCGATGGGAGCTGTATTCTCACTGGTTCCGGTGTTACCGACATTTGCACTTCACAGAGACCGGGAATCCTGCATTCCAAAGTGCAGTGCATGTTCCAGAAAATGTCCGGCGAATATCGGACTTCCGACGGACGGTTCCTGGAAAGTAGAAGGTGACTGTTTCCAGTGCCAGAAATGTATAGATACATGTCCGAAGAAGAATATTCACTGCGGAGTGAAAAAGATCAGAGGCAATGAAATATGGTTTACAATCTTAAGAGCTTTGATATTACTTGGATTATGTATCTGGCTTGGCGTATAAAATAACATAACATGCAGACGTGTGTGGAAAACGCACATGTCTGATTAGTAAAATTTTTTTGATTATAAGTTAGAAAATACTAACTTAATAATAAATATTTTCATTAAGGAGGCTTTTATGAAAAAGAAAGAAATGAAGACAAAAGTAATGGCAGTTGCGATGTCGGCGACCATGGCAGCCAGCATTTGTCCGGCGGTACCGGCGATGGCGGTAACGAAAGATCAGGTGGCAAAAGATGGAACATATACGAAGACTGCACATGTCACAAGAACAGAGGATGATGATGAAGATGAATGGAATGAATATGATGTCCGAGTAGCCTTGACTGTAAAAGATGGAAAGTTTTCTGATATTGTAGTAACTCCGGAAAATGGCTATGAGTCTGGTAACGATTCATATTTTAACAAAGCATATTCTAAATCAAAGGGAATAAAATCAAAATTAGCTGGTCAGTCAGCAACAGAAGATACAATTAATAGTTGGGATACCGTATCTACTGCAACAAGATCATCTGATGCCATAAAAAAAGCGGCATTAGAAGCAATCCAGTCAGCACCAGAAGCAAGTACAGCAGCAACTGTAGATACAGCAGCTCTGGAAGCTTCAATTACGAAAGCAAAAGCATTAAAAGAAAGTGATTACACAGCTGAGACATGGAATACGTTAAAGACAGCACTTGCGTCTGCAGAGACAGCACTCGCTGAAAAGAAATCTCAGGATACAGTCGATGCAGCGAAAAAAAATCTTGATAGTGCAATTGATAACTTGAAAGCAGCAGTAAAAGAAGAATATAAATATGTCTATGCAGGACTTAGCTGGGCGGAATACTGGGCAGCAGAAGGAGTACAGGCAGCAGGAGACAGTTCATCATCAGGTGAAGCTGATAAAAAAGGAGAGCTGGATAAAGGAGCTTTTGATGTCGTAACACGTGCAACCGTGAATCATGGACTTCACAGAGGAAGTTATCAGTGCGTAGCAACCATAGAGGCTGAAAACGGGAAATCTTATGAGGTCTCATATTGGACAGCGTCAGATAAAGCTGTTCTGACAAATGGAAAGACGATTACATTTAATCGTGGAGCAATCACGGAAGAAGATGGAACAACAACGAAGATGGTAAAATATGATGTTACAGGTCTGAAATATGTACCGGTAAAAGTAGCATCAGAAGATTATGAAGCGTTCTGCAAGGCATATAAAGTTGTAGAAAATGGCGGAGAACTTGCAGGAGGATTTGCAGAAAATAAACTGCAGTCATACAGTGGTCTGAAAGCAGAAGTTACAGCAGATACAAACGGACTTAAGACAGCAACCAGGAATGCAGATGGAACATTCAGTTTTTCTGCAAAAGAAGCCGGAACAGGTTCCGGTATTGAAGGACAGGAATTAAAAACAGCACCATCCGCAGAAGAAGCAGGACTTACAGTAAAAGAAGCAAATGGTTCTTATGGAGAATTCTTAAGGGTAGATCTGACAGGTAATTACGGAGATCTCGGAGCCAATATGCAGAGTGTAAAATGGACATACTATGGAGACGACAGTACATACACAAATGCAAAAGCAACATATGGAACAAAATTTGCAGCAGATAACTGGATGCATAAATCAATGGGGGTTCAGCTTGGCCTTACCAAATCACTTCGTTGTACATTGCCGGAAGGAACAGATGGAACAGATGGAACAGGATACTGGACAATTACAATTTCAGCACTGGGGTATAAAGATGTAACATATAATTTCCAGGCAACAGATGAAAACATCGTAAAAGACGCAAAAGAAGAGATCAGTACAACAAATCTGGAAGCAGCAATTAAGAAAGCCGAAAGTCTGACGGAATCAGATTATACGGCCGACAGCTGGGCGGCAATGCAGACAGAGCTTCAGGAAGCAAAAGATGAATTAAAAACACCGCATTCACAGGCAACAGTAGATGAGGCAGCCAGTCATCTGAATGCAGCAATCGAGGCACTTGCAAAAGCAGAGAAAAAAGAGACTTATGTTCTCATGAACATCCCATACGCAGCATTCTACAGATCAGAGACAACAAACAATGATGTGGATGTTGACGTATTTACTTCAGCAACGAAGAACAAGACACGTACTACAGGACTTGCAGGTGGTTCTTATCATGAAAATGCAGATGGATCACAGATTGATGGTATTACATTTGCTGTGAAAGTAGATACTTCAGTAGATCTTACAAAATACAAAGAAGTAAAAGATACGGATAAAGTTGATATTACAGTAACGAACCGTGGACAGACATCTACCACAACATTAGAAGGAAAAGATACACTTTTTGAAAACGAGACATATGCATACTATCCATTGACAGAGGCTCCTGCAAATTACAAAGAAGTTTCTATGGACAAGGATGGAAAACTTGTATTCAGCGAGGTTAAAGGAAAGAAAGCAGAAGTTCTGACAGGTGTTACGGCAGAATTGTTAACACAGTCTTCTTATGGAGATTACCAGCTCAATCTGGACGGACTTCCGGAAGATAAGATTGCATCTTCTAATGTAAATGCAGTCGTTGTAAAGACAACAGATGGAACTGCCTATGGTATGCGTCATCTGGAGAACATCTGGAGAGGAAATGAGCTCGCTTGGAGTACCGGATATACAGAGTCAGTACATGGTTGCCCGACATCTTCAGCGCATTATGCATCTATGATGGGCAAGACGATTGACAGTATTGAATATTATACAACAAATGGTCTATATACAATTGATGTTAATGATCTTTATGTCCCTGTAAAATTTGCAAAAACAGAGGATGCTGTTAAGGTTGCAGATGCAGATATTTCTGCTGGTAAGACGGCGATAGAGCTGAATCTTAGGGATGATTTTGATCCGGAATACACCGTTGAAGGATTGAATGTGAAAGTAGAAGGCAATGTATTAACATTTAAAGCAGATTCTTCAATTAATCCGGGGAAATATACACTTACAGTAAAAGATAAAAATGGAAAATATGCAGATTTGAAAACAACATTCATTCTGTCAACAACAGATATGCCGGCAACATATGATGCAGATAACAAAAAGCTTACAGTGGCAGAAAACAGTAATGAGGAAGCATTCAATACTTATATCGGAAATATTACATCTGTAAATGTGAACGGCACCGATTATGCAGCAAGTGGAAGAGGTTCTGTAAAGATTATTGATAAAGACGGAACGCTGGTGACAGATGCAGCACCATTTAAAGATGCGGCGGTCGGAACAGAATTCCAGATCACGGTTACATCAACTGGTTATACAACACCTCTTACATTTACATACAAAGTTCCGGGAGAAACTCCGGCGCCATCTGAAGTAGATACAACGAAACTTGCAGCAGCAATTGAAAAGGCAGAAGGATTAAACGAATCAGATTATACAAAAGACAGTTGGAAAGCACTTCAGTCAGAGCTGACAAAAGCGAAATCTGCACTGGAAGCAAAAGAGAGCCAGGATACAGTTGATAAAGCAGCAGACAGCCTGAACAAAGCAATCGACGCACTGGAAGCAGCGACACCGGATGAGCCGACGAAAGAAGTATCAACAGATGCACTTGAAAAAGCAATTAAAGCAGCAGGTGCTTTAAAAGAATCAGATTATACAGCAGACAGCTGGAAAGCACTTCAGTCAGCACTGGCTGAGGCTGACACAGCACTGAAAGAAAAGAAAAATCAGGATACAGTTGATAAAGCAACTGAGAAGCTGAATAAAGCAATCAGTGCACTTGTGAAAAAGGATGCAGGACAGAAAGTTAACGGTACAAATGGAACAACCGGTACATCAGGCAAATCCGGTAAGACAGGATCCACATTGAATACGAAGAGTGGAAAAGCTGCGAAGACCGGAGATCCATCAAGCATGTTTGCGTGGTTAGGACTTGCAGTAACATCTCTCGGAGCCGGAATCGGAGGATTCTCACTTAAGAGAAAGAAAAGAGAAGATGAAGAATAGTATGAGTTGTATAAAACAACAAATTACAGATTAGAGTAACTTAAGAAAAAGTACCCATGGTAACATAAGTAATATGACACTGTGGGTACTTTTTTTATTCTATATACCGGAAACTTCACAAAGGCTACATAGTTCTCTGCTATAATAATTAAGATCAAAGAAAAATATATCATGAAAATATAAATTTAAGAGGAGGGCCGGGTCTTATGGATAAGATCAAAATATTAGTAGTAGATGATGAAAGCAGAATGAGAAAACTGGTGAAAGATTTCCTTGGAAGAGAAGGATATCAGGTATTGGAAGCCGGCGACGGGATGGAAGCAATGGAAGTATTTTATGATGAAAAAGATATTGCACTGATCATTCTGGATGTGATGATGCCAAGAATGGATGGATGGCAGGTATGCCGTGAAGTACGCCAGTCATCAAAAGTGCCGATCATCATGCTAACTGCAAGGTCAGAGGAACGAGATGAATTACAGGGATTTGCTCTGGGGGTTGACGAATATATTTCCAAGCCATTCAGTCCGAAGATCCTGGTAGCCAGAGTCAATGCAATATTAAGAAGAGCCAATGTATTAGGCGGTGGTGACGAGATCGATGCAGGAGGAATTGTAATCGATAAAGCCGCACATCAGGTGAAGATTGATGGTAAAGAGATTGAATTAAGCTTCAAGGAATTCGAACTGCTGTCATACTTTGTAGAGAATCAGGGCATTGCATTATCGAGAGAGAAGATCTTGAATAATGTATGGGATTATGATTATTTCGGAGATGCAAGAACCATTGATACACACGTAAAGAAATTAAGAAGCAAACTCGGAGAAAAGGGAAATTACATTAAGACAATCTGGGGCATGGGATATAAATTTGAGGTTGATGAAGCATGAAGATCATAAGTAAAGATAAGAAACAGAAGATAAAAAGTGTACATCATTCGATTAAGACGCAGATGATCACATCCTTTGTAGGATTGTTGATCTGTCTGGTCGTGACATTGATGTTCATCAACGGAAAATTTCTGGAGCCGTATTATATAAGTAAGAAGGAATCCCGTTTCATAGAACTTTATGAGAAATTAAATGACGTATCAAATGAAGATAAATGGGACAGCACAAAGAAGAATAATTCACTCATTCATTTCGCTGAAAAGAATAATATTTCTTATCTGGTAATTGAAAAGGATAATGATGTGCATACGAATGTGCATGACAAGAATATGTTGAAGAATCAGATGATGGGATATTTTCTGAATCAGGCACAAAAAGAAAGCCGGACACTGGATTCTACGGATGTCTATCAGATCAACCAGTCATGGGATCCGTGGAATCAGAGTTATTATGTTGATATGTGGGGAAGTCTGGATGACGGCAGTCAGTTCCTGCTTCGAAGTCCGGTAGAAAGTATGCGTGAAAGTGCGTCGATATCCAATCGTTTCTTATTATATATAGGAAGTGTTCTGATCGTTGTATCCATTCTTCTGATCTGGTATTTCTCAAAAAGAATCACAGATCCGATCCGGGAGCTTGCGAGATTATCTGACCGGATGGCAGATCTTGATTTTGATGCGAAATACACCAGCGGCGGAAGCAATGAGATCGGAGAACTGGGAGAGAACTTTAACCGGATGTCAGAGAAATTGGAGAGCACGATCTCTGAACTTAAGAAAGCTAACAACAGTCTGCAGAAAGACATCGAACAGAAAGACAAGCTGGAAAAGATGAGGAACGAATTCCTAGGAAACGTATCTCATGAGTTAAAGACACCGATCGCTCTGATCCAGGGCTATGCCGAAGGATTAAAAGAAGGAGTCAATGAAGATGCGGAGAGTCGGGAATTCTACTGTGATGTTATTATGGATGAGGCGTCCAAGATGAATCAGATGGTCAAGAATCTGCTGACATTGAACCAGCTGGAATTCGGTGATGAAGATATCGTGTTTGAACGATTTAATCTGACGGCACTGGTCAAAGGCGTTCTGCAGAGTATGGAGATCATGGCGGATCAGGCAGGTGCCAAGATTATGTTGCACACAGAAGAGGACATCTATGCGTGGGCAGATGAGTTTAAAGTAGAGCAGGTTGTAAGAAATTATGTAAGTAATGCATGCCATCATGTCAGCGGCGATATGGTGATCGAAGTGAAGATGGTGCAAAAAGACGGCAAAGTCAGAGTATCGGTATTTAATACCGGTAATCCGATCCCGGAAGCAGATGCACCTCATATCTGGGATAAATTCTATAAAGTAGATAAGGCCCATACAAGAGAATATGGAGGCAACGGAATCGGCCTTTCAATCGTAAAAGCAATTATGAAATCATTCAACCAGGAGTATGGTGTAAAGAATTATGACAATGGAGTTGAATTCTGGTTTGAACTTGATGTACAATAAACCATAACAGTTCACTTGACAAATAATATAAAGTGAATGTCCGGGACAATATCCCTGATATACCACATATGAAAGGCAGGACAACAAGATGATTGCAATTATTGATTACGATGCAGGAAATATAAAGAGTGTGGAGAAAGCCATGCAGCTTCTGGGACAGGAAGTAATAATCACAAGAGACAGAGAGACGATCATGAATGCAGATAAAGTGATCCTTCCGGGAGTCGGAGCATTTGGAGATGCGATGAGTAAACTCAGACAGTATGGGCTTGATGAGGTGATCAGGGATGTGACGGCAAAGGGAACTCCTTTCCTGGGAATCTGTCTTGGTTTACAGTTATTATTTGAACGAAGTGATGAGACGCCGGGCGTGGAAGGACTTGGAATTCTGAAAGGTGAGATACTAAGAATCCCGGATAAGGAAGGCCTTAAGATTCCACATATGGGATGGAACTCTTTGAAGTTCCAGAATAATGGAAGATTATTCAAAGGGATTCCGGAAGATTCCTATGTATATTTTGTTCATTCTTATTATTTGAAAGCAGCAGATGAGGGAATTGTAACTGCTACGACAGAATACAGTACACATATCCATGCTTCGGTAGAACAGGGGAATGTATTCGCATGCCAGTTCCATCCGGAAAAAAGCAGTGATATCGGAATTCAGATATTAAAGAACTTTGTGGAATTATAGGGAGGACATCATTATGCATACAAAAAGAATCATTCCATGTCTGGATGTAAATAACGGAAGAGTTGTAAAGGGAGTAAATTTTGTATCGTTAAGAGATGCCGGAGATCCGGTTGAGATTGCAAAAGCGTATGATAAAGCAGGTGCAGATGAGCTTGTATTTCTTGATATTACAGCATCATCGGATGCCAGAGGTACAGTGGTAGATATGGTACGCAAGGTGGCAGAAAACGTATTCATCCCATTTACAGTTGGCGGAGGAATCCGTACAGTAGATGATTTTAAGGCACTCTTAAGAGAAGGTGCGGATAAGATTTCAATTAATTCATCTGCAATTAATACACCGAATCTGATATCAGAAGCAGCAGAAAAGTTCGGCAGCCAGTGTGTAGTTGTTGCAATTGATGCAAAGAAGCGGGAAGATGGAAGTGGCTGGAATATTTATAAGAATGGCGGACGGATCGATGTAGGAATTGATGCGGTGGAATGGGCTTCAAAAGTGGAGAAGCTTGGAGCAGGTGAGATCCTTTTGACAAGTATGGATTGTGACGGAACAAAAGCCGGATATGATCTGGAACTTACGAAAGCAATTGCCGGGGAAGTGAATATTCCGGTGATCGCATCCGGAGGTGCCGGCAGTCTGGAACATTTTTACGATGCACTGACGGAAGGAAAAGCAGATGCGGCTCTGGCAGCATCATTATTCCACTATAAGGAACTGGAGATCAGAGAAGTAAAAGAATATTTAAGAGGAAAAGGTGTATCCGTTCGTCTGTAAGAATGAACAAAGATAAGAGGAAAAAGGATAGTGTAAAACATGGCAGCAATTAATAATGACTGGCTGGATGCTCTGAAAGGAGAGTTTAAAAAGCCATATTATAAAAAATTATTTGAAACAGTCAACGAAGAATACAGGACAAGACAGATATTTCCGCCTGCAGATGATATTTTTAATGCATTTCATCTGACACCTTTACATAATGTAAAAGCGGTTATACTGGGACAGGATCCATATCATAATGTAGGACAGGCACACGGACTTTGCTTTTCTGTGAAGAAAGGAGTAGATATTCCGCCGTCACTGGTGAATATCTATAAAGAATTGCATGATGATCTGGGATGTACGATCCCCAATCACGGCTGCCTGACCAAGTGGGCTGAGCAGGGAGTCCTGATGTTAAATACGGTATTAACAGTAAGGGCGCATCAGGCCAATTCGCATAAAGATATTGGATGGGAAGAATTTACAGATGCAGCTATCATGGCATTAAACAGTCAGGATCGTCCGATCGTTTTCATCTTATGGGGAGCACCGGCTCAGAGAAAGGCAAGGATGCTTACGAATCCCAAACACCTGATCCTGAAAGCCCCGCATCCGAGTCCGTTATCCGCATATCGTGGATTTTTCGGAAGTAAGCCATTTAGTCAGACCAATGATTATCTGAGAGCTCACGGAGTAGAGCCAATTGACTGGCAGATTGAGTAGATGAGGAGAATATAAGGAAAGTATGAAGAAAATTAAGGCATTACTTGTGGTCGTTTGCACAGGTGTATTATTGACAGCCTGCGGCAATTCATCCCAAAAAGGGGTAGAATACTTAGAAGACGGAAAATATGATCAGGCAATCGAACAGTTTGAACAGGCAGTAGATAAGAAGAAAAATGTCGGGGATGCCTATCGTGGCATTGGAATTGCCAAATGGGAAAAGAAGGATTACAAAGGTGCAAGAAAAGCTTTTAAGAAAGCACTGGAAAATGATGCCGAAAAGACGGGAACCATCTATAATATGATTGGAAACTGTGATTTGAAACTCGGAGAAGCGAAAGAGGCATTAAATTATTATAATCTTGGCCTGGCACAGGAAGATTCCGGTAAAAAGATGAAAAAAGAGATGCAGTACAATATTATTGTTGCATATGAACAGATGGAAGACTGGGAAAGTGCAAAGGTAAAACTGGAAGAGTATCTGGAAAATTATCCGAATGACAAATCGGCAAAAAAAGAGGCCGAGTTTCTGAAAACAAGATAAATGGAATGAATCTATAGAAAATGGGAACAGTATGATAGAAATAAAAAATGAAACAGAAAAAGTAATACTGGTCGGTGTATCACTTTCAGATCAGGATGATACAAAAGAATCTCTGGAAGAATTAAAAGATCTGGTGTCCACGGCAGGAGCTGAGACCGTCGGAATGGTCATTCAGAACAGAGAACAGCAACATCCGGGAACCTATGTCGGAAAAGGAAAGATTGAAGAACTGAAAAGTATGATCTGGGAGCTTAGGGCGACAGGAATCGTATGTGATGATGAACTTTCTCCGGCACAGATGAAGAATCTGCAGGACGAACTGGATGTAAAAGTAATGGACAGAACATTGATCATTCTGGATATCTTTGCGGCAAGAGCATCTACAAGTGAAGGCAAGATTCAGGTAGAACTGGCGCAGTTAAAGTACCAGCAGACCAGATTGGCGGGCTTTGGTAAGGCTATGTCGAGGCTTGGAGGAGGAATCGGAACCAGAGGCCCGGGAGAAAAGAAACTTGAGATGGACAGGCGTCTGATCAAGAGCAGGATCGCACAGCTTAACCGTGAATTAAAAGATGTAAAGAAGCACAGAGAAGTAACAAGAGAGCAGAGAAGCCGCAGTCATATTCCGGTGGCCGCGATTGTTGGTTATACGAATGCGGGAAAATCAACACTTCTGAATACGCTGACCGGTGCAGGGATTCTTGCAGAGGATAAATTATTCGCAACCCTGGATCCAACAACCAGAGATCTGAAGCTGCCAAGTGGTCAGGAAATCCTGATGACAGATACGGTAGGATTTATCAGAAAACTTCCGCATCATCTGATCGAGGCATTTAGAAGTACACTGGAAGAAGCCAGATATGCAGATATTATCCTGCATGTAGTAGATGCTTCTAATCCGCAGATGGATGAGCAGATGCATACAGTGTATGAAACACTTCAGAATCTGGGTGTGAAAGACAAACCGGTTATCACAGTATTTAATAAGATCGACCGTATGGAGGATATCTGGGTGCCGAGAGATCTTCATGCAGACTATTATGTGAAGATCTCAGCCAGGACAGGGGAAGGAATTACCGAATTCCTTCAAGCTGTAGAAGCAGTATTAAGGGAGCAGAAAGTAGAGATTGAGGCACTTTATCCATATAAAGAGGCAGGAAAGATTCAACTGATCCGAAAGTACGGGGAACTGCAGGAAGAAGAATACCGGGAAGATGGTATCTTTGTAAGGGCTTTTGTTCCGGCAGAACTTTACGGACAGGTACGGCCCGAAGGCGTAACACCGAACAATTGTTTATAAGCTCTGGAGAAGGTAGAGTAATCTTTAAAACCACAATCATAACAAACCTGTGTGCCAGGCGCACCGGTAGATAAAAGTTCTTTCGCAAGCAGGAGCCGTTTCTGGGAGATGTATTGTCCCAGAGTATAACCGGTCTCCTGCTTGAATAATCTCATCATATAATATTTACTGATATAGAATTGATCTGCGATCAGATCGATTGACAGATTTTCACAGAGGTGTTCGCCTACATAATCAAGGATGGCGAGCACCTTTTCATTACAATTATCAGTATCGATATATTCGAGCCGGTTCTTTCTTACGGCCCGGTTCAGATGTATCATAAATTCCAGAAACATAACCTGTCTGTAAAGCTCGGAAGCATAGCCGCCATCCGTAAACGAATGCTCCAACTGAGAGATAGAACGAAACAGAGAGCTTTTTTCGAAAGATGGGATACGCAGAACATTGGAATGTTCTTTTGCAGCCTTTTGAAAACAATAACTCAGATCATAATTATCTGTCTGATAAGCATTCATAAAATTAGGTGAGATATAGACAATGATTCTTTCATATGGGCAGGAATTGTCAACGGTCAGTCTGTGGATATCGCCTTGTTTTACAAGTACAATGTCATAAGGTTTCAGATCGTAAGAACGGCCCTCGATCATGTAATTTACTTTGCCACGGATGAAGATGGTGATCTTATCAAAGTCATGATAGTGGTAGTCTACTTCTTTTGTCTCCTGATCTGTCAGATGAAAGAGACGGAATTCGCTGTTCAGGTATCCTTTTTTCTCATATTGTTCCATTATCTGTACCTCCCCGGATATATATTGGACTGTCTATAGAAAGTTTATATGAAAATAGCATTATTTGCAAGAAATACAGCATTATTTACGTAGAATATGGAAATAATGCCTGTTATGATAAAGATATATAGAACAGAAAATATAAAAGCGATCAATATAAAAAAGCTGGGAACAAAGATCAGGAGGAAAAAAAGATGAAGGTAGTAGTAGAACGTTATCATGGACTTGGCAATGATTATCTGGTATTTGATCCGAATCATAACGAATTAAAACTGGATGAGGCAAATGTAAAAATGCTCTGTGACCGTAATGAGGGACTGGGAGCAGACGGAGTACTTGAAGGCCCGATTCTGAAAGAAGACGGTATGCACGTAAAAGTATGGAATCCGGACGGAAGTGAATCTGAGACCAGTGGAAATGGTGTCCGCATTTTTGCAAAATATCTGAAAGATGCAAGTTATGTACAGAAAAAGAATTTTAAATTATATACAGGAAACGGTCCGGTCGAAGTTACATTTTTAAATGAGGACGGAAGCCGCCTGCGTGTATCGATGGGAAAATTATCTTTCTGGAGTGATGAGATTCCTGTTATTGGAGAAAGACGAGAAGTGATCAATGAGGATATGGTATTTGGAAGAACGTTGTATCCGGTTACCTGCGTATCGATCGGTAATCCTCATTGTGTCATTCCGATGCGGGAGATCTCAAAACCACTGGTATGTAAGATCGGTGATTATTCTGAGATCGCAAGATATTTCCCAAACAGGATCAATACACAGATTATGCAGGTGATCGATAAGGAAAATATCGCAATCGAGATCTTTGAACGAGGTGCAGGTTATACAAGAGCATCCGGAACAGGTGCCTGTGCAGCGGCAGGAGTTGCATACAAACTGGGGCTGACTAACAGTAAAGTGATCGTTCATATGCCTGGAGGAGAACTTCAGGTAGAAGTAGAAGATGACTGGAATGTATATATGACAGGTGATGTCTTCTATATTGCAAAGGTAACATTAAGCAATGAATTTGCAGAAAGACTTCGCGCATTGTAGACTAATATGTATACAACAAACATATATTCGTGTTATACTAGGGCATAAGGAGGAAACCTTATGCCTTTAAAATTTGTATTTGGGCCGTCGGGCTCAGGAAAATCAACGTATTTATATCAGCATGTCATAGAAGAATCTGAAAAAAATCCACAGGAGAATTTCATAGTGTTTGTACCGGAGCAGTTTACAATGCAGACACAGAAAGATCTGGTTCGTATGCATCCGAGACACGGAATCATGAATATTGATGTATTGAGCTTTGCACGTCTTGCATACCGTGTGTTTGAAGAGACCGGAGTAAAGAAAATACCGGTACTGGATGATGAGGGAAAGAATCTGATCCTGCGAAAGATCGCAGGGAATTATGAGGATAAACTGACTGTCCTAAAGGGGAATATTAAGAAACTGGGGTATATCTCTGAGGTCAAATCCGTGATTTCGGAATTTACACAATATGATATCGGGGAAGAAGAACTGGATGATATGATAGATTCGCTGGATGAAGAATCCAGGTTATATTATAAATTAAAAGACATCCGGCTTTTATATGATGGTTTTCAGGATTATTTAAGAGAACGTTATATCACAAAGGAAGAGTTGTTAGATGTGCTGAGCCGAGAAGTTAGAGAATCAGAGCTTTTAAAGAACAGCACAGTGGTACTGGATGGATTTACAGGCTTTACACCGGTGCAGAACAGGCTGATTCTGGAGCTTATGAAATATTGTAAGGGTGTATGGATAACGGTTATCATGGATGAAAGGGAGAATCCATATTCTTACAGACATCCATATCAGCTGTTTGGACTGAGCAAGCAGATGGTGACAACATTAATCAGTCTGGCGAGGGAAGAACACATTGCGGTAGAGGAACCGGTCTGCCTGTATGGATATCCGGTAAAGCGTTTTGAGAAAAATAAAGAGCTGGCATTTCTGGAGCGGAATATTTTCAGATATGGAGCAGGAACATATGAAAAAGAAGTGAAAAATCTTGGAATTCATGTGGCGCGAAATCCGGGAGAAGAAGCAATGGCTGTAGCAGAAGAGATCAGGAAACTGGTAAGAAAAGAAAGATACCGTTATCGTGAGATTGGTGTCATAGTCAGTGATATGAATGTATATGGAGACTATCTGGAACAGGCATTTGAAACATATGGAATTCCTGTATTTATGGATCATAAGAGAAGTATTCTGCTGAATTCATTTGTAGAATACCTGAGAAGTCTTCTGAATATGGCAGAGAAGAATTTCTCTTATGAAAGTGTATTCCGTTTCCTGCGGACGAATCTTGCAGGATTTAGTTATGAAGAGGTCGATGAACTGGAAAATTATGTGATCGGACTCGGAATCCGGGGCTATAAGGGCTGGCAGAACCGATGGATCCGTCGTATGAAAGGGATGGAAGAAGAGGAACTGGAGAGGCTGAATCATTATCGAGTACAAATGGTAGAAAAAGTGGATAATCTGATGTTTGTTTTAAAACAAAAGAGGAAAACCGTAAAAGATATTACCTTGGCAGTATATGAATTTATGGTTCAGGAGAATATTCAGGAAAGACTTAAGAAAACAGAAGAAGAATTTCAAGAGGCAGGGGAACTGGCTCTGGCAAAGGAATATTCTCAGATTTACCGGATCATCATAGAGTTGTTTGATAAATTTGTGGCACTTCTTGGAGAGGAACCGGTGGGCTTAAGTGAGTATTGTAAACTTCTGGATGCAGGTCTTGAAGAAGCAAGGGTCGGCGTTATTCCGCCAAGTGTAGATCAGGTGGTAGCCGGAGATATGCAAAGGACCAGACTGAAAGATATAAGAGCACTCTTTTTTGTGGGAGCCAATGACTGTTTCCTGCCGGGGGCGCTTTTAAGGACGGGACTTCTGTCTGAACGCGACAGAGAAAAATTCCGTCAGGCTGATCATGCGTTGTCTGCGGGAGGTAAAGAAAAAGCTTATGTCCAGAAGTTCTATCTGTATATGAATCTGACGAAACCATCGGAAAAGCTTAAGGTATATTACAGCAAGGTGTCCGCGGACGGGAAGGCATTAAGACCTTCCTATCTGATTCAGGAATTATTGCGTCTGTATCCGGATGTGAAGGTACGGGACGAGGATGAGAAGGAACTGGTGCAAAAAGAACTGACGGAAAAAACAGGGGTAAAATATCTGATCCGTGGTCTTCAGGAGAAAAATCTGGATGTCACATGGCAGGAGCTTTATACCTGGTATCAGAAAGATCCAAAGTGGAAAGAAAAAGTAGACGAACTTTTAACGGCATGGTACTACAGATGTCCGGAGGATCCATTGTCGGAAAGCGTTGCAAAGCAGCTTTACGGTGAAAATTTCGAAGGAAGTATTACCCGAATGGAACGGTATGCAAGTTGTGCGTGTGCACATTTCCTTGCATATGGATTACGTCTGAAAGAACGGCCAGTATATGAGTTTAAAGCAGTGGATCTTGGAAATGTATGTCACAGTGCCCTGGAATTATTTTCAAAAAAAGCATCTGAAGCAGGCGGCTGGACGATCCTGACAGAAGAACAGAGGAAAGAACTGATCGATGAATGTGTGGAGGCAGCGATCACAGACTATGGTAACTCAGTGTTATACAGTTCGGCGAGAAATGAACAACTGATCGTCAGGATGAAACAGATGCTGGAACGCACAGTATGGGCACTTACGAATCAGCTTAAGGCAGGAGATTTTGTGCCGGAGGCGTATGAGCTTCGTTTCTTTGGAGGAAAGATCGACAGAGTAGATGTGTGTGAAACCGAAGAACAGGTATATGTTAAGGTGATGGATTATAAGACTGGAAGCAAGGCGTTTGATATCGTAGCATTGTATCACGGCCTGCAGCTTCAGCTTATGATCTATATGGATGCGGCAATAGAATTTCAGAAGAAACGCCACCCAGAGAAAGAAGTTGTTCCTGCGGGCGTATTTTATTATCGGATCCAGGATCCGATTGTAGATAAGACGAAAGATAAAGAAGAAGCAGAACAGGCAGTCTTAAAGCAGCTGAAACCAGACGGGATCATACCGTTAAAAGCAGAGATCCTTAAGCATCTGGACCGGGATACAACGGGAGAATCTATGGCAGTCCCGGTGAAATATAATAAGAACGGCAGTGTGTCCGGATACTCTAAAGTAGTTGCGGGAGAGGATTTCCAGGCAATGATGGTACATGCCCGGAAAAAGATGAAAGATGCAAGAACAAAGATATTAAATGGAGATGTAGGAGCACTTCCGTATAAGAGAGGACAGGAAAGCGGCTGTGATTATTGTCCATACCGGCAGGTGTGCGGCTTCGACGTGAAAATCCCGGGATATGAATATCGTGATATAGGAACAACGGGAAAAGAAGAAGCAATGGAAGCAATGCGGATGGAGCAGAAAGGAGGAGAATAGCCATGGGTGTGAAGTGGACGGAAGAACAGGAGAAAGTAATCCGATTACGGAATCGCAATATTCTGGTATCAGCGGCAGCAGGTTCTGGGAAAACGGCAGTTCTGGTAGAACGAATCATCACAATGTTGACAAAAGATGACCCTCCGATGGATGTGGACCGACTTCTGATCGTTACTTTTACGGAGGCAGCAGCATCGGAAATGAAAGAAAGAATCCGGCTGGCAATCGAAAAGAAACTGATGGAATATCCGGATAATGAACATCTGAAGCAGCAGGCTACTCTGATCCATAATGCGCAGATCACAACGATACACAGTTTCTGCCTTTCCGTGATCCGTGATCATTTTCATGCGATTGATATTGATCCGGGATTCAGAATTGGTGAGGAAGGCGAATTAAAGCTCCTAAGACATGATGTACTGGAAGATATGCTGGAGGAAAAATATCAGGAAGGAAGTAAGCGTTTTCTTGACTTTACCGCAGCGTACAGTACCGGCCGGAATGATAAAAAGATTGAGGATCTGATACTTAAAATTTATGAGTTTTCCAGAAGTTATCCGGACAGTGAAGCATGGCTGGATTCCTGTGTAAAAGCCTATGAAATCCCGGATGTAAAGGCACTGGAAGGAAGCAGCATCATGAAGAAAGTGATGACAGATATCAGAAAGAATCTGGAAGATGCAAAAGAACTGCTTATCTATGCGGAAAATGTGGCATTAAGTCCGGAAGGGCCTGCCGTATATGAAGCAACACTAGAAAAAGATCTGCAGGTCATTGAAGAATTGTGTAACAGGGCGTCTTATAAAAGCCTTGCGGAAGCATTTTTGAATGTAAAATGGGCGAGGATCGCAGCAAACAAGGATAAAACAGTATCAGAAGAAAAGATTGACCTGGTCAAAAAGATCAGGGAAATGGTCAAAGGGATTGTGAAAAATATGAGCGCCCAGTATTTCTATGAAAGTCCGGAAGAACTGGTGGAAGATCTTCGGGTATGTGCTCCGGCAATGGAAGAACTGGCGGATCTGGTGCGGCTTTTTGCAGAGAGATTCGAAGAGCATATCCGATTGTCTCCACTAATTTTTTGAGTTCCTCATCTTTCATTTCGTCCGAGATTTTTTCATATCCAAGCAGACATCCAAATACTGCCAGCGCTGTATGCAGAGGATTTAAGCAGGTGCAGACTTTCATCTTCTCCACTTTGTCTACTGTCTCACGCTCTGTAAACATCAGGCCGCCTTTTTCCAGTTCTGGTCTTCCGTTCGGAAATGCATCTTCGATGACAAGATATTCGCACTCTTCTGCATTTACAAATGGCGCCACATACGTATTCTTGGATGTGATCACCGGATCCAGCTCTTCAATTCCATCCTTTTTCAGAAGTTCTTCTACTGAAGCATCCGGACGTGGTGTAATCTTGTCGATCATGGTCCATGGGAATGTCACTTTTTCTTTACAGTTTACATATGCTCTGAATCCTGCATCTGTAAGTTTGTTCTCTTCCCATTTCTCTGCAAATGTATTGATCGCTGCATACAGTTTATCTCCGTTGTGGGAACAGTTGTCCATGCTGACCATTGCCACCGGCTTTTCTCCTGCCTGATATCTCGCATAAAGGAGCGCTGCCACTTTTCCGATGTAACTCTTCGGAGCTTCCGGTCCGCTTACAAAGTCTGCCTCTACATCCGGAAGCAGTTCCCCTTTTCCGTTTACAAGGCTGTATCCCTTTTCTGTAATCGTAAATGTCACCATCTGCAGGGAGTCTTTGGCAAAGATCTCCTTCAGACGTGCAAAATCAGATGCATTTTCTGTGTTGACAGTCAAAGACTCTACCACACTTCCGACTACTGTTTTCTCAATGTTTCCATCTGCTTTGAGTGTCACAAGAATTGTGTAATCATCATGAGGATGGTTCATTTTTTCCACGATCTCATAGTCAAATCCCTCTGCAACGATCAGACCGCGATCCAGAATGCCGTCATTCAACAGGTTCTGTACCACATTTGCCTGAAATGCACGGAAAATATTTCCCGCACCGAAATGGATCCAGAACGGATTTTCTTTTGTCGCTTCTGTCACTTTCTCTCTGTCAAATTTTGGAAGGGCGTATCCCGCCTCTTCCCATTTTGCTCTGTCTTTCAGTCCTTCTGCACTTAATCTCATGATTATCTGGCTCCTTTCTCGATTGCTTCCCACAGGCCGTTTAAGTAAGTTGCCCCCAGTGCACGGTCATAAAGTCCGTATCCCGGCATTGCCACTTCATCCCAGATCATACGTCCGTGATCCGGGCGGATCGGTCCGTCAAATCCGATTTCGTAAAGAGCCTTCATGATCTCATACATATCAAATGTTCCGTCAGAAGACAGGTGTGCTGCCTCTTCAAAGTCTGTCGGAGAGTTGAATTTCAGGTTACGCACGTGTGCAAAATGGATTCTTCCTTTCAGGGAACGAATCATATCCGGAAGATCGTTCTCCAGATTTGTTCCGTAAGAACCAGAACAGAATGTCACACCATTGTGCGGGTTGTCTACCATTTCCATCATACGGAGAATGTTCTTCTTGTTGATGATGATACGAGGCAGTCCGAATACGCTCCATGCCGGATCATCCGGATGAATTGCCATGTTAATGTCATATTTGTCACAAACCGGCATAATTCTCTCCAGGAAATATTTCAGGTTTTCAAACAGTTTCTCATCATCGATCTCTTTGTACATCTCAAACAGTTCTTTGACATGCTCCATTCTTTCCGGCTCCCATCCCGGCATCACCGTTCCGTTCATATCACCTGCGATAGAATCAAACATTTTTTCCGGATCCAGTGCATCTACTGCTTCCTGTGTATAAGCAAGTACTGTCGATCCATCCGGACGCATTCTTGCCAGCTCTGTTCTTGTCCAGTCAAATACAGGCATGAAATTGTAGCACACCAGGTGAATGTCTTCTTTTCCCAGGTTTTCCAGTGTCTCGATGTAGTTATCGATATACTGATCTCTCTCAGGTGCGCCTGTTTTGATTGCATCGTGCACATTTACACTTTCAATTCCCGCTACATGAAGTCCTGCTGCCTCTACTTCTTCTTTCATTGCACGAATACGTTCGCGGCTCCACACTTCTCCCGGTGCTGTATCATACAGTGTTGTGATCACTCCTGTTACTCCCGGAATCTGGCGAATCTGCTTCAGAGTCACTGTGGAAAATATCCTTGTCTATGCCTATGTTTATCTCCTTGTCGCTCTTTCCAACTCCG
>ERZ791741.227-NODE-227-length-50726-cov-32.264451_pt1 | contig 50726 bp, 28 predicted proteins | sample MGYA00510040_ERZ791741 | MGnify/ENA primary metagenome ERZ791741 (study PRJEB30046, sample SAMN00791960) | human gut metagenome | study: EMG produced TPA metagenomics assembly of the A metagenome-wide association study of gut microbiota in type 2... | reverse complement strand
GTTTCCTGATATTCAACCGCAAATACGAAAGAGTTGAAAGGAGTTAAAGAAGTTAAAGGAGTTAACGCTCGCTGCGCTTCGCTAAGGAGTTAAAGACATTTGCTTTGGAGTTAAGGAGTTATGAAGTAAAGGAGTAAAGACAAATGCTTTGCCGCTTTTCACCTTTTCACTCTTTCACCTTTTCGCCCTTACCTAACTCTTTGTTACTCAACGCTTTACAAAAGGCCGTCTTTTACACGCTAAAAGACGGCCTTTTGCATTGCAATTGATGGCCTTTTAGCAGCCAAAAAGCCACCTTTTGAATTAAGAATTAAGAGTTAAGAATTAAGAAAACATGCTTTGTTGGATATTAACAAGTCATCTGGCAAGACATATTTTCTTAATTCTTAACTCTTAATTCTTAATTTAAATAGCCGTATCCGGCCAATCCAAAGCCATAGAAAAGCATTTGGCTTTAACTCCTTTTACTACATTAACTCCCTTAACTCCCGAAAAAATCGCTATCTTTGTAGCCGTGGACGAATATTCATCATCACCCGTACAGTACCTACGCCAGCTGCGGCTGCTGCTGGAAACGGAATACAACTGCGAGAAAGAGGAGTTCCGCCGGCAGACGGAAGCCATGGGGCTGCAACGCAAAGTGAAGCGGGGCGACGCGTGGCTGCACGTCAGCGTGGGCAGGAGTTACTACAACTCGCTGAACCAGTTGGCCGTGGAAGTGATGCGCACGCAGGACAAGGAGATTGAACACAACTTCGAGTTCGGCCGCCCCGTGGCGTTATTTGTTATAGGACAAGCAGACAAGAGACAAGAAACAAGTAGACAAGGGAACTTGCAAGACGGCGGCGTAAGCAGCAAAAGAAATCCCCTTGTCAACTCGTCCACTTGTAACTTGTCAACTAAAATACTGCTCACCGGCACCGTAAGCTACGTCGACGGCGACCGCATGGTTGTAACCGTGCCCGACAACGCGCCGCTGACGAGGCTGCAGACGGAGGAGAACGTGGGCGTGCAACTATTCTTCGACGAGACCACATACAGGCTGATGTTCGAGGCGTTAGACCGTGTCATCGGTGCGAAGAACAACCGGCTGGCGTACCTGCGCGACCTCTTCGCATCGCGGCAGAAGGCCGAAACGTTCTCGTTCGACCCCATACGCTTCCCCTGGCTCAACCCTGCGCAGGAGCAGGCGGTGAACAACGTGCTGCGCGCCAAGGACGTGGCGATAGTCCACGGGCCGCCGGGAACAGGCAAGACCACCACCCTCGTGGAGGCCATCTACGAGACACTGCGCCGCGAGAACCAAGTACTTGTATGCGCACAGAGCAACATGGCCGTCGACTGGATTAGCGAACGGCTCGTTGACCGGGGCGTGAACGTGCTGCGCATAGGCAACCCCGTAAAGGTGAACGACAAGATGCTGTCGTTCACTTACGAACGGCGGTTTGCCGACCATCCCGACTATCCGCAGCTGTGGAGCATCCGCGAGACGATAAGGAAGCTGCGGCAGAACCGCAAACGGCGGAGCGACGACGGCTATCACCAGAAGCTCGACCGACTGAAAAGCCGCGCCACGGAGCTTGAGATACGCATAAACGCAGAGCTGTTCGGCGAGGCGCGCGTAATAGCCTCAACCCTTACGGGCAGCGCCAGCAGGCTGCTCATGGGTCAAAAGTTCGGAACGCTGTTCATCGACGAGGCCGCACAGGCTTTGGAAGCGGCCTGCTGGATAGCCATAAGGCGCGCTTCAAGGGTGATACTGGCCGGCGACCACTGCCAGCTTCCGCCCACGGTGAAGAGCATCGAGGCACTGCGCGGCGGCCTGGGCGTGACGCTCATGGAGCGCATAGTGCGCCGGAAGCCCGACGTGGTGACGCTGCTGAAGACACAGTACCGCATGAACGAGACGATAATGCGCTTCTCGAGCGACTGGTTCTACGGCGGAATGGTTGAGGCGGCGCCGCAAATCAAGTACCGCGGAATACTCGACCTGGACAACCCGATGATGTGGATTGACACGGCGGAGGTGGAAGGCAAGGAGGAGTTTGTGGGCGAGAGCTTCGGCCGAATAAACCGCGCCGAGGCGCAGCTGACGCTCGACACGCTGCAGAAATACTTTACAAAGATAGGCAAGCAGCGCATTCTCGACGAGCGCATCGACGTCGGCATCATATCGCCTTACCGCGCCCAGGTGCAGCTTTTGCGGCGTATGGTGCGCAAAGGCGAGTTCTTCAAGCCCTACCGCAGCCTCATATCGGTGAACACTGTGGACGGTTTCCAGGGGCAGGAGCGCGACATCATCGTAATCTCCCTTGTCCGGGCGAACGCCGACGGACAGATAGGTTTCCTGTCAGACCTGCGCCGCATGAACGTGGCTATTACCCGGGCACGCATGAAACTCATAATACTCGGCGACGTGGCGACAATGACACGCCACCCGTTTTACAAGAAACTGTATGAATACACAAACGGCAACAGCCCCCTCCCAGCCTCCCCGAGGGGAGGAGAGCAGACGCCATTGTGATATAGATTAACAATTAAAAATCAACAATCAACAACTACCTGCAAGGGTAATTACAATCCCCTCCCCTCGGGGAGGCCGGGAGGGGGCTTTCGATTATGCTCCAACGAGACTACATCCAGCGGCTTATCCGCGAATTCATGGCAGCCTTACAGCGGCTGTTGGAAAAGAAAGAAGTGGGCGAAAGGCAGGAGGAAGTGCGCCGGCTGTTCGCCCAATACATGGGCGACTACGCCTTTTTCCACACCGCGTCGCTTGACGACATCATGCGGTGGTTTGAGAAATACCACGAAGAAGAACGCCTCGACCGCATAGGAATGCTGGCCGAACTGTATTACGCCGAGGCCGACACGATGAGCGAACCGATGCGTTCGGACGTGCTCGACAAGGCCTTCATGCTGTTCGACTTCATCGACCGGCACAGCCGCACGTACTCGCCTGAAAGGCTGGAGAAGATGAGAGAAATAGAAAACATAAAGGTAAAAAGGTAAAAAAGTAAAAGGGTAAAAACAACAAACATGTTCAATAAGACATAACATGATGACGTTTTTTACCTCTTTACCTTTTTACTTTTTTACCCTTAGAAAATCTTTTGCCACTATGACAACACACCCCTTATGGACAGATGAATGCTGGCTGCCGTTGCTACGGCTGTACATGCGGCGGCCGGAGGGCGTAAAGCCAATGTTCTCGCGCGGCATGGTAGAGCTTGCATTGGAGCTGCACATACCGCCGCAAGTGCTCTACGGGCAGATGTTCCGCCTGCGGCGGCCAGACACTCCGAGCCTCGCGCGGCTGTGCGGAAAGTACAGGAACAACCCGAAACGCCTGGTGCGCGACATCAAGACGCTGCGGCGCATGAGCGGAATGGGCAGCGGCGGAGGGTTCTACGACGGCGTAGAGGTGAACGAGACGTTTGAAAAGGACTTCCGACCAATACCCGGACACCCTGCGCTGACGCCCGCCGCGCTCGTGATTGTGCTCGACCTGTACTTCAGGCTGACACCGGCAACGATGGTGAAGGAAACGCCCGAAGTGGCCGAACTGGCGCGGACGACGCACACAAAGGCATCGGAGATTGTCGAAACGCTCGACTGCTTCCAGGCGTGCGACCCCTACCTGAAACGCCCGACGCCGCCCGACAGCCCACTGTCAGCCGCCTGCCGCGACGTGTGGCACCGCTACGGCAACGGCGAACCGCAAGAACTTGCCGCCATGGCGGCGCAGCTAAGGGAGTATTATTAGCAGCCACAGCCCCACTTAACACCCACCCCAGCCAGAGGGACGACCCACCCCAGCCATCCCGAAGGGAGGGAGCCTGATGTGACTTTGCTGTAAGCAAGGCAGGTTTTGCTCATTGATTATATTAGGCTTATCCGCCCTATCAGCCCTATTGGGCCTATTATCATTATGGGAGAAACAGGCCGGATAAGCCCAATAAGAAGCTAATAAAAAGCAGGTAATCAAGCTCCCTCCCTTATTTTTGATTGGGAATGGAGAATTGGGAATGGATAATTATGATTACCTTTGAGGTTGCTTGTTGGCAAAAGTAATCATAATTATCCATTCCCAATTCTCCATTCTCAATTCAAAAGGCCAGCTTTTAGGCGGTAAAAGACGGCCTTTTACCTTACAAAACACGGCATATTGCAATCTAAAAGGTGGCCTTTTGCAAAGCATTGGCAGCCAACACGTTACGCAGGCGGCGGCAAACCGCCATGAAACAAGCCCGGAAACGTACCGGAAAGGGCTGCCGCGCGGCGCGCGGTTTACCTAAATCAATAAAACAAACGTTTACGCAAAAAAATCAGGCCTATGGCCTGAAGTGGCTGGGAAAATGGCTAAATTTGTAGCAGTCTTAGTCAATGTATCATTTATAAAACCAGCAAAACAAAACAGCACAGCATGAGTCTGAACATCGAAAAGGGCGACAAGAAGCGTGTCGTCATCGTCGGAGGAGGCTTCGCCGGGCTTAAAGTGGCCAACAAGCTGAAGCACAAGGGAATGCAGATAGTCTTGATAGACCGTAACAACTACCACCAGTTTCCGCCAATGATTTACCAGGTGGCATCGGCGGGAATGGAGCCAAGCTCGATATCCTTCCCCTTCCGAAAGATTTTCCAGCACAGCCGCGACGTATATTTCCGCATGGCCGAACTGCGCGCCATTTACCCGGAGAAGAAGCTCATACAGACATCCATCGGCAAGGTGGACTACGACTACCTCGTACTGGCCGCCGGAACGACCACAAACTTCTACGGCAACAAGAACGTGGAGGCCGAGGCCATGCCGATGAAAACCGTCTCGGAGGCAATGGGTTTGCAGAACGCCATACTGGCGAACATCGAGCGCGCCATAACATGCGCCACCAAACTGGAACAGCAGGAGCTGCTCAACGTCGTCATAGTGGGCGGCGGAGCCACGGGCGTAGAGGTGGCCGGAGTGCTCTCGGAGATGAAACGCACGGTGCTGCCGCACGACTATCCCGACCTCGACCCTACCCTGATGAACATCTACCTCATAGAAGGCGGCAACCGTCTGCTGTCAGGCATGTCGCCCGAATCGTCCGCCGCAGTGGAGCGTTTCCTGCGCCGCATGGGCGTGAACGTGCTGCTTAACAAGATGGTAACCGACTATCAGGACCACAAGGTAATACTGGCCGACGGCAGCTCAATAGCGACGCGCACCTTCATCTGGGTGAGCGGCGTGGCCGGAAGCCCCGTGGGCAACATAGGCAAGGAGCATCTCGGCCGCGGACAGCGCATAAAGGTTGACCGCTTCAACCAGGTAGAGGGCATGGACTCGGTGTTCTGCATCGGCGACCAGTGCATCGTATGCGGCGACGATGAATACCCCAACGGCCATCCGCAGCTGGCTCAGGTGGCAATACAGCAGGGCAAGAACCTGGCGCGCAACATCCGGCGGATGGAGAAAGGCAAGGAACTGCGCCCGTTCAAGTACAAGAACCTCGGCTCGATGGCTACCGTGGGAAGGAACAAGGCCGTAGCGGAGTTCTCAACGGTGAAGACCAGCGGCTTCATAGCATGGGTGATGTGGCTCGTAGTACACCTACGTTCCATCCTCGGAGTGAGGAACAAGGTCGTGGTGATGCTCAACTGGATGTGGAACTACTTTAACTACAACCAGTCGCTCCGCATGATATTCTACCCCCAAAAAGCGCACGAGATACAGGAGCGCGAGGCACGCGAAGCCGTGACACACTGGGGCGAAGACCTGAAAGACGGCAAGCCGCAGGGCGGCAACAGCTGACCGCCGCGCAACCGCCTGACAGTCAGACAGTTTACAAAAGGCCGTGTTTCGCAATGCGAAACACGGCCTTTTGCATTGCAAAACATGGCCTTTCAGCGTGCAAAAGACGGCCTTTCGCAAAACCACTCCGCCCAGTCTGTCTCCATTTGCCACATCTGCCCCATCTGTCCTATTCACCAAACGCATAACCGTAAAATATATACAAATTACCCATACGCGGTTACACGCCATTCCATCGGCAACCATTAACTTTGCAACCGAATAAAAACAAGACAGAAAAAGACATGACACTGCAACAATTCTTGGACTACGTGAAGACCGGCAAGCCGCTCGACACGCCCGAAATCTACCGCCTTATGGACGACATGAGCGAAGAGGCGCGCCGCCTGACGTTCACCCTCAACTCGGCGTACCACAACCAGGAGGAAATCAACAAGCTGATGACCGAGCTGACAGGCAACGCCCCCGGGCGCGGCTTCAAGATGTTTCCGCCATTCTACACCGACTTCGGCAAGAACCTGCACATAGGCAACGACGTGTTCATCAACGCCTGCTGCCAGTTCCAGGACCACGGAGGCATTTACATAGGCGACCGCTGCCAGATAGGCCACAACGTCGTCTTCGCCACCCTCAACCACGGCATCGCCGCCAAAGACCGCCGCACCATGACCCCGGCTCCAATCCGTTTGGGCAGCAACGTGTGGGTAGGCTCCAACTCGACAATACTGCCCGGCGTGACCGTCGGCGACAACGCAATCATCGCCGCAGGCGCAGTGGTGACAAAAGACGTGCCTGCCGACACCATCGTAGGCGGCGTTCCGGCACGCGAAATAAAGAAGATTTAGCGCGGTTATGAGGTTTTAAGGTTATAAGGTTGTGAGGTTATGCGGTTATAAGGTTGTACGGTTTTAGGGTTATGAGGTTTACCATTTCAATGCACCGCATAACCCCAATAACCGCAAAGCCCCACAACCATATAACCGTAAAACCGCATAACCTTATAACCTCACAACCCCATAACCGTACAACCGCACAACCGTAAACAAACAAAAACCGCCGCCATCCTCTCACGGACAGCGGCGGTCGGAAATAAAACTTCTACTCTTACTATACCAAATTCAATCTTATCTTATCACAATCTTCTTTCCCTTGTGGATGTAAATGCCCGGCTGCGACGGCTTGCTGATGCGCACTCCGCTAAGAGTGTAGTATGAGTCGTCGGTGTTCTCAACCTCTTCTGCAACCACATCGTCATCTATGCCGGTAGAAGGCGTTTCACCTTCAATAAGCGAAACGGCGCCTACGAGATTCTTATTCAGCAGCTGGCCGAGCTGATCATACTCAAGGCCGTATTCCTTGGCAAGGTCATCAGCACCAGCGATAGGGTTATTTGCCGCATAACCGTCAGCCTTCAACGGGAAGTAAGAACCGTCTACCATTTCGCCAAACAAATTGGCTGCATCAAGCAAACCTGACTCGATACCGTAATCCATGCCACCGGCATTGCCACACTTCGTACCTTCATAGTTTATGCCTGAGTCCGGAAGTTTATTCTGATCGTTCAAGTCGCGGATCAAGCAATTGCGCAAATTCTTGATGCTCTTGCCGAAATCGCTGCCACCATCAATCTGTATGCGGAAATCACTGTTTACTTCTGCACCGGCATTCACGCCCTTGTTGCCAGCTATTATCGTATTAATGACATTTACTTCGGTAAGCTGCTTTGAACCATCCGGCGACATAGGCTTACGCCCAATGTATATACCGCCGCCATTACCGCCGCCTGCACTTGTGATTCTGTTGCCCGTAACAGTACAGTTTACAATGTTCACACGCACATAACCGTTCGGATTTTCTGCGCCTTCCTTAGCCTCGGCGAAGAAGTCGATGGCACCGCCGTTATTGGTAGAAACGTTGTTTGTAAATGTGCTCGACAAGATGTTCACCGTTACCGCACGTTCTGCTGCGATTTCTATTGCCCCACCGCGGCAGTCCTTGCTTGGCCTTTCGGTCAATGTATGGTTGCCGTCAAACACGCATCCCTCTATAGTGAACACATTGTTCTCGTAATCCGCCGTAGCAGGGTCAGAACCAGTAACCAAGCAAATGGCGCCGCCGGTACGTTTGCAGGAGTTGTTGATGAACTTGCAGTATTTGAACTCAAACTTCTTGGGTGAAGCACTGTCCCAACGCATCATTACCGCACCACCGCCGCGGCCATCATCAGTGTTGTTAACCATATAGTCTGTACATATGGCCTCGTTGTCCTCAAACACGCAGTCATAGAACGACCCTTGGCTGTTCTGTCCGCCTATGGCACCACCATGGAAGCCCGAATTGCCTTGGAACGTGGTGCCCTGTACATCCAGCATGGCATCAACAGCATGTATTGCGCCGCCACCATCCCAGTTGGTCGGCTTCTCCGTTGCGCCACCATTGCCGTCATAAGTAACGTGGTTGTTGGTGAATGTGCAGTCGTAAACGTTCAAGTTGCCACCCTGTATCCTTATGGCACCGCCTTTTTCCTGACCTGCCGCATCGTCATGAAAGGCGTTCTGGAAGGTCATGTCGTTAAGAGTTACTTGAGAGTTGTCGCTGATTTTGAAGATAAGGGTCTTGTTCTGACCGTCCAGCGTACCGCCTTCAATGGTTACAATCTTATTGCTGATATCGATTTGCTCGTCAAGCTTGATTGTCCCGTTCACGGTTATCACATCTCCATTTTCAGCCTGGGCGATGGCGGCCTTGAGGCCGGCGGCATCGGTTACGGTCTGGTTTGCTGCCGACGCTGCGCACGCAAAGCCCATCAGCATGGCGGCAGACATGAATCTTAAGTGTAAAGATTTTTTCATGATAGTTTTTGTTTTTAGTTTAACTTAGTTCAGGTTTCCGTTTTGTGCAAAGATACATGCGCGCAATTAACAAACGTGTTAATCGTTTATTAACCGGGCGGTTAAAATACGCTTAATCGCATTTTTATGTGCAAACGGCGTATCTTTACGGCATGAAAAACGGCGGTTCCGTACCTGCCTGACAGCCAACTACTTAGGCCTGTGCCTGCCGGAGGTTTGCAAAAGGCCGTCTTTTAGCGTGCAAAAGACGGCAAAACGCAACGCAAAAGGTGGCCTTTCGCCGTGCGAAAGGCCACCTTTTATATTTTAAGGAATTAAAAAAGTTAAAGAAGTTAGCACTCGCTACGCTCGTTAGAAGTTAAAGACAAGTGCTTTGCCAAGTGAAGAGTGAAGAATTAAAATGCAAATGCAGGGTATATAATTCTTCACTCTTCGTTCTTCACTCTTAACTTACTTTCCTATCTCGCAGAGCATGTTGGCCAGCAGACGGGCGGCCACGGGGTCGGTCGGAGCTTTCTCCGTACACATCGTGGAGACGATGGCGCGTCCCTTGCCGTCGGCTATCTGAAGCATCGTAAGTCCGCGCATCGACTCTATCTTGGCAATGCGGTCTTCGGGTTTGCCGCCGTCTATGTAGGCGTGTATCTTCATCTGTCCGGCCAGTTCGGTCACGTTCTCGTGGCGCACGGCCTTGAGCGTGGCGCTGCAAGCACGCGGCATCTCGCGCTGGTTGTTGTTGAAATAGCGCAGGTCGAGCGGCGTAAGGCCGTCGAACACAGGCGCGTCGCTGCGTTCCATCACCACTATGTCGCCCTCGGTGGGGTTAATCCAGCTCGTTATGTATTCGGGGAAGGCGGCCTTTGCGGCTTCCTTGCAACCGAGCATGAGCAGCTTTCCGCCGGCAGCAGTGTAGCGGCGAAGGGCTTTGGCATCATCTTCTGAGAGATTTGGGAGAGCTGGGAGGACTGCGATGCCGGTGCTTCCGGCTTTCTTTATAAGGTCGGCAACGCTGGTTGCAGTCTCGGGCTCAACGCCGATGGCGGCAAGTGCGGCCTTGGTCGCAGCGTCGTCAAGCGTCACGATGCGCTTGCCCTTGGGGGCGTTGGCCCCGCTCCAGTCACGCGTTGCAAGTATCAGGTCGTATTCATTGGCCGATATTTCGCGTCCGTTCTCGACGAGTTGCAGGCGTAGCTTGCCGTCCACGCGGGCAGACGGCAGCGTCTGGGGCACCGTTATGGCCGGTTCGATGTACTTGCGGCCGTAGTATTCAACGGACGGGAACGCCTCCTCGCCCTTCGCGAGCACGCTGCCATTGCCGTCGGTGAAGCTCCAGCGCAGGGTCATGGGACCGAGGTCGCGGCCGTCTTCGGCGTCGTTCACAACATAGACGCGCGTCTTCAGCGGCTCGCCGGCATAGAGGTTGCGCCCCCACAGCTCGGCGCTTACGAGCACGGGCTGCAACGCACGCTGCAACGCGAAGTACGTAGGATAGGGCTGTATGCCGTCCTTGTCGTAGCACTGGCGGAACCATGTCATGTAAGCGAAGTGCATTATGCCCGACGCTTCGGGGCATGTGCGGCGCAGGGCTTCGGCCAGTTCGCCCGTGATGAACGACTGCACCTTGAGGAACGAGGCCGGGTTGGCCCAGTCGTAAGCCTCATAACCGATGAGCGAATACGGGTTCTGGTGTATCAGCTGGTACGAACGTGTGGGATGTCCGGTCTCCGCATTGGGATATCCAGTGCTCATCTCCTGGCTGATTAGCGGACGGCCGGGCGTCTTGAAGTCGCGTTGGAACTCGCCGTTGAAGAAGCGGAACACCGAATAGTCGTACCAGTTGTAGTATGCGTGGTTGTCGTCTATGTCGCCGTCGTCAACCGTCGCGATGAAATCTTCGCCGAAACGCCTTACTCCGCTGCGCCTCATGTAGTTGGAGTCGAAGCTGACGGGGCGCGTGGGGTCAACCTTCCGCATGTCCTTCACAGTGTTGGAGATGATGCGGAACTTCTCCTTGGCGCGCTCCTTGTCGGCGTCAAGGTCGTAGAACTTCATCTCGTTGTTGACCGTCCAGAACACAAGCGAGGGGTGGTTGCGGAACTTCTTGATTACCTGCAGCCACTCGTCGTGCCACAGTTTCAGGGTGCTTTCGTTGGGTATGGGCGTCGAGTGAATCATCAGCCACGACCATGTGCCCTCGAAGCTGACGGCGATGCCGTTGCGGTCGGCCGCGTCCATCCACAGCTGGTTCCACGGAGTGGTGTGTGTACGGGTAGAGTTCACGTTGCCCTGGCGCATCAGCTGCATGAACTTGTCGGCCAGTTCGCGGTCGTTGGGACGCAGGGCGAAGGGAATGTGGTTGCCCCCTCGCAGCCAGAACTTGCACCCGTTGAGGTAAAGGTAGCCGTCGTCGCGGGCCTCGAACGTGCGGAAGCCTGAAGTGATAGTAGTTTTGTCGATAACGTCCTTGCCGCTCACAACGCTGAACGTGAAGTCGTACAGGTTGGGCGACGACGGCTCCCATAGTTTCGGTTTCAGTCCGTCCACGGCGCAGGTGAGCGTCTGCAGCTCGCCTTTCCCGAGCTTCTGCTTCTCCAGCAGAGTGCCTTCGTAGAGCACACTTCCGTCCTGTTTGTCGGCGATGCGCACCGTAACGTCAAACTTGCGGTTCTTTTTCGACGTGTTGTTTACCGTCACGTCGAACTCCGCTCCCTGCAAAGTGGGCTTTATGAAGACGTCTTCCACCTTCACAGGTTCGGTTACAACGAGCTTCACCGGCTGCCAGATGCCTGCCGGATTGTCGCCGTAGAAGCCGTGGGGGATGTCCGTAAGAACCTCCTTGTTGGCCTGTTTGTCGTCCTTGTTGGCGGCAATGTCCTTGCGCACCGACGAGTAGTAGTTCTCCATCGCGTCGCTCGTCTGGGCGGCTGCGCCCTTTATGTCGCGCACGACTTTCAGCGCAACGAGGTTGCGTCCGGGGCGTACAAGGCCGGTGACGTCAACCTCGAACGCGCCGAACATGCCCACATGCGAGCCTGCCTTCTGTCCGTTCACGTAGACATCGCACATCTTCGACACGGCATCGAAGCTAAGAACCGTGCGCTTGCCCTTGATGTCTTCGGGCAGCTCCAGCCACTGGCGGTACCACGCCGCGCCGGTTCTGCGGTAGTCAAAGGTGTAGTTCTCGCACCTGTCCGACTCCTGTTGGAAGTACGTGTCAGACACTCCTTTGGCCTCATGCCCGTTGGGCGTGGACATTGTTTCGCCGTGAAGCCAGATGCGGATGGGCGTCCAGAAGTCGGGCACGGTCATCACATGCCAGTCTGTGTCAGGAGTGTCAACGCCCACGGCCTTGGCCTCGTCCTTCATCTGATATTCCGGCATGAAGAGCCACTGGCCGTCAAGCGACAGCTCTGTGCGCACGCCCGTCAGTGCGGCGAGGCGCTTGGGAGAGTATGCGGCACGCTCCTTAGCGCGCTTTTCCTCCTTCTGCCGCGCGTTCATGCGGCCGTCGTATTCGTCGCGTTTCACGCCTTTGAAAAAGTCGGCAGGCAGCTGACGCACATTGAGGTCGTCATACTCGGTGTCTATCCATCCGCCGCCGAGGGCCACTCCGCCCGTCGGCGCGAGGCTGCTGTTCTTGTCCTCAACGTCTATGAGCGGCTTTTCGCCGTCGCCGACAAACACGCGGATGCGGCCTCCGGCCACCTGCACGCGCAGCGTGTACCACTCTCCGGGCACGGGGTGGAAGCCCAGCTCGCGCACGCCGAGGAACTCGTCAAGCCCCATGTAGCCCGTGCGCATAAGGTAAAGGTCGTCCTGCAGGCCGCCCTTTATGCCCACAACGTAGCGGTCGAAGCGGTTGAACGTGCGGAAGCCGGCCCATATCTGCACCTGTTCCGCATCCTTCGGGGCGCGTGCGCGGAAAGAGAACTCATAGTCTTTCCACTCGTTTCCGCCGAACACTGCATACGAATCCTTGGCGCGCAGCACGCCGCCGCTGACCGCACATGTACCCGTGCCGGTGACCGCAAGCGGCGCCGACATGTCTGAAAAGTCGTTTCTGTAGGCGTCCTGCGCAGGCAAGGCGGAAGGCGAAAGCAACGCCGCCGCAGCGAGAAACGCCGTTAGTTGATGTTTCATACTAATATATTCATTAAGGTGTTAATATTCTTTCAAGAGGACATCACTTTCCTTGTTGGCAACAGCCTGGTTCCCAGCATGTTGCGAAAGGCCGTCTTTTACAGTGCGAAAGGTGGCCTTTTACCTTCCGTTTTGCCGTGTTTTGAATTGAGAATTGATAATTGGGAACCGACAATTATGATTTGCCTTGCCGACAATAACCCTCAAAGGTAATCATGATTTTCCATTTCCAATTGTCAATTCTCAAATCCGGCTTATTCTTTTTCAATCGAGATATAGTCTACATCAATCGTACCGCTGGCGCCACGCCACTCAATATAGTGTTCGCCTTGGGCGATTTTCACACCACTGATTACCGTCTCGCCCCACTCGCCAGCCGGCGTATCAACGGTCAGTTCTTCCTTTCCGGTCCAACTGCCGTCAACTCCCAAGCGGAACTTAGCCGTGCTGTTGCCTTGGCGGCGCATACGTATAGTGACACGATATGTACCTTCTGATGCCACGTTGAGCGAATAACGTGTCCATTCCTTGCGTGCCATAGATGCGACAAAGGTAGTGCCGCCCTCGGTGTCCAAGCTGATTTCACGTTCCTGCCTGTCGCCAAGCACAAACAGCTCGTTGTCAGGACGCTTGAACCAAGCCGTATGCGAGCCGCCTTCGTTATAGTCTTCTGCCTGCAAAACAAGTTTGCCGCCCGACGTAAGCTGCGGCATCCGCCCTCCATTGGGCGTGCCCCAGTTGTGCACAATGTTGATGTCGCCGTTGTCTGCAAAGGTCAGTTCGTCGAAGCAGACAGAGCGCAGGGCGCCCTCGCCGCTGTAGTTGGCCGTGTGGTAGAACTGGTACCACGTGCCATTGAACTTCACTACGCTGCCGTGGGCTGTCTCCTCGCCGTGCGGATACATGTACACGCCCTTGTCGATCCACGGCCCTGTCGGGCTGTCACTTACCGCATAGCAAAGTTGGTTGCCACCGATGTCGTTTGAATGTCCGTCGGAATGGGTGAGATAATACAGCCCGTCTTTCTTGAACACGAACGGAGCTTCATGGAAGTCGGAACGAACGCCCTGTACGGGGGTCATAGGCGTTTCAAGCTCAAGCCAGTTGTCGTCCTTCAGCTTGCCCACCCAGCAACGTTCTCCACCGCCACTTACATAAACGTAAGCCGAACCGTCAGTATCGATGAAGATGCATGGGTCGATGCCGTTTGGCATTCCCTTGATAGAGTCTCGCACCTCGAACGGGCCTGCCGGATTCTTGCTTGTTGCCATAATCATGCGCCACTGGTCGATGTCGTCGCCCTCGGAAACCGACTTTACACGGTGAGGGAAGAGAAAGTAGTACAGCCCGTTCTTGGGGTTATACGCCGCATCGGGCGCCCACATAAAGCCTTCCGAACCTTCGCCGAAATGCTTGTTTACCTGCTCGGAGTTAAGTATCTCGCCGTGGTCTGTCCAGTTTACCATGTCTTCGGTAGAGAACACATGGTAACGGTCCATGCGGTCGCAGCCCTTTGACGGCTCCATGTCATGCGAGGCGTAGACGTAGAGCACGTCCTTGCCGTCGATATGCCACACGTGTGCCGACGGGTCGGCGGTATAAAGGTTGCCGGTGAACGGGCTGCCGTACATCTGCGAGGGGAAGGTTACGAACAAAGGATTGCGCGTAAACTCCTGTGTCATGGGGTAAGAATAGTCGAATATGCCGGGCAGCTTGCCGTCGCCATAGTCGCCGGTACGCTCGAACACGAACTTGTCGACGTTCATTCCGCCGTAGGTGTACCACTGGAACACGTGCTCTCCGGCCTTCAACGGTATGCCTTCAACCGCCACGGGATAATAATTGTCCCATCCCCTGTTTGGCACTTTGCGCACGCGGCACATGGGTTCACCGTCAATGCGGAGGTCGAAGCGGCCGTTGTCAACGCCCGACGAGCATATGGTAGAGATGGTATAAGTGCCTTCCTGGGTCACGTTTATGGTGTAGTTGTTCCAGTCGCCGTCGCTTGTGTTGCCGAGAACGATGCCTCCGTTGCCCGACGAAAGGCCGACGGCGTCGCTACGGTAGTCGCGTCTGTTGCCGGCACCCACGGAATTGAAGTGGAAGGCAACGCCCTCTCCGCCGAGATCGTAGTCTTCGGCCTCGATGGTGCACGGCACGTTGTGCGGGCCGGGAACAAACTCGCCGGGGTTCTCCTGCTGGCCGTCCATGTTGGCGAAACTTATTCCCTTGACATAGTTGCCGGTACGTTCGAACACGAACTTGTCGAAGTTTATGCTGCTGTGGGAGTACCACCGCAGCACATGCGTGCCTGCCTCAAGAGGAATGTCGCCAATAACCATCGTTGAGTAATTATCCCATCCGCCGTTAACAGCCTGCAAGACCGGACAAACAGGCACGCCGTCGACAAGCAGGTCGAAGCTGCCGTTGTCAACGCCAATGCTGTAAACAACCGACACGGAGTAATTGCCAGCCTCGGCGACGCTCACCGTATAGTTGACCCAGTTGCCGGCATCGTTATTGCCAAGCACTACGCGGCCAAAGCTGTTAGATATGCACACGGCATCGTCGCGGTACTGGCGGTAGCTCCCGTCGGTAGTGTTCTTATAATGATAGGCCACTCCTTCACCTCCCTTGTCGTAATCCTCGGCCTCGATGGTGCAGGGGATTACGTGCTCCTTGAACGGCGTTCCGCCGTAGTCCGCCCCCATTGCGAGTGCCGAAAGGCAGGCAAAGCCGGCCAATAAAAATGCTTTTTTCATATCTTATATATAGATGTTATACAACTGGCTGATTTCCAACGCATTGCGAAAGGCCGTCTTTTACCGTACAAAAGGTGGTCTTTTAGAGGGTAAAATGTGCCCTTTTGGAGGGCAAAAGGTGGCATTTTGGAGACCCACCCCAGCCCTCCCGAAGGGAGGGAGCTTAATATGCCTTGTCGATTGGCGTGTATTTGCCTTATCAGCCTTATTTATCCTATCCTTAAAACATTTACTCTGCGATGTCTTCCTCTATCGAAATACGGTCGACATCGACAACGCCCTGCGCGCCGCGCCACTCCAAATAGTGCTCGCCGGGAGTCAGCCTGACGTTGTGAACCACCGTATCGCCCCACTCTCCGGCCGGCGAGCCTACGGTAAGTTCGGTCTTGCCCGTCCACGAGCCGTCAACGCCGAGGCGGAACTTGGCACCGCCCTGCGCGCCCTGGCGCATGCGTATGGTAACGCGGTAATTGCCTTCGGCGGCCACGTAAAACGAGTAACGCGCCCACTCGCCACGCTCCATGGAGGCAATGCAGGTTACGCCGCCATCGGTCTTGACGCTCATCCGGCCGAACTTCGCGTCGCCGTAGGTGAACGCAGAGTTGTCAGGCCGCTTGAACCAGGCCGTCTGGTAGCCGCCGTCGTTATAGTCCTCGGCCTGCAAGGTGAGGCTGTCGCCGGGCATCAGCATCGGCAGGCGGCCGCCCTTGGGCATGCCCCACGTGCGCACGATGTTGATGCGGCCGTCGGGAGTGAACGTCAGTTCGTCGAAACAAACGGAGCGCAGGTTGCCCTGTCCGCTGTAATCAGCCGTGTGATAGAACTGATACCACTTGTCCTTGAACTTCACCACGCTGCCGTGTGCGGTCTCGTGGCCGTGCGGACGCATATATATGCCCATGTCTTTCCACGGCCCGAGGGGCGAGTCAGACACGGCATACATGAGGTTGTTGCCGCCAAGGTCGTTGGGGTTGTTGTCAGAATGTGTCAGGTAATACTGCCCGTCCTTCTTGAAAACGAACGGAGCTTCGTGGAAGTCGCTGTTGATGCCCTCCATAGGCTTCATGCCCGACTCAAGCTCGAGCCAGTTGTCGTCCTTCAGCCTGCCGCCCCAGCAGCCCTTGCCGCCGCCACCGGCGTAGGCGTAAGCCCGCCCGTCGTCGTCAACGAAGATGCATGGGTCAATCGTGCTGGGCACTCCCTCGATGTAGCCCTGCACCTTGAAAGACCCCGAGGGGCTTTTGCTTGTAGCCATGAACATGCGCCACAAGTCCTCGTCGTCGCCCACCTGAGTGGCCTTCTCCGTATGGGGGAATAGGAAATAGTACAACCCGTCCTTCGCATTGTAGGCCGCATCGGGCGCCCACATGAAGCCCGGAGTGCCTATCCCGGTCTGTTTCCTCACGTCGTCGGCGTTGAGTATCTCGCCGTGGTCGGTCCAGTTGACCATGTCCTCGGTAGAGAACACATGGTAGCGGTCCATGCGGTCGCATCCGCGCCCAGGCTCCATGTCGTGGGAAGCGTAGACGTAGAGCACGTCCTTGCCGTCGATGTGCCACACGTGTGCCGACGGGTCGGCGGTATAGAGGTTGCCCGTGAAGGGACTGCCGTACATCTGCGAGGGTAACGACACGAACAAAGGATTGTGCCCGAACTGCTGCTTGAGCGGATACTCATAGTTGAAACGGCCCGGCAGCGCACCCTTCACATAGTCGCCGGTGCGTGTGAACACGAACTTGTCGACGTTCATCCCACCGTAAGTGTACCACAGGAACACGTGCCGCCCCTTCTTCAACGGGATGTCGGTAGCCTCCACCGGCGTGTAAGAGTTCCACCCGCTGTTGGGCACTTTCTGCACGCGGCACACCGGCTCGCCGTCGACGCGAAGCTCGAAGCGGCCGTTGTCCACGCCCGACGCGCACACCGTAGCCACGGAATACATGCCGCTCTCGGGCACGTAGAGCGTGTATGCCGTCCAGTTGCCGTCGTCGTTGCCGCCCAGGACGAGTCCGCTGCCGCCCGAAGCGATGTTCACCGGGTCGACACGGTAAGCCCTCTGGTCGCCGGCGGCGTTGTTCTTGCAATGGAAGGCAGTGCCTTCGCCGCCAAGGTCATAGTCCTCGGCCTCGACCGTACACGGCACCCGGTGCTGCTTGAACGGCTTTCCCTTGTACTTGCCGGCCAAGGCAAAGGCCGGCGCGAGCAGCAGGCAGGAAAGCAGGATGATGTTTTTCATACACAAGTATGTAATGGTTGTTGTAACAAATTGATTTCCAGGGAGTTGTAAAAGGCCGTCTTTCGCGTTGCAAAAGGCGGCCTTTCATGTTGCAATTCACGGCCTTTCGGAGTGCAATCGACAGTCTTTCAGAATGCCCTGACATGCAGCCATGCACATAACGGACTAATGCCGCCGACTATGAAGCCGTGTGAAACGTGCGCAACGGCCATAAACCGCCGCCGTGCGGAAAAGCGCCGGGGAAAATAAGGGGAGAGCATGGCGCAATCCTTCACAGGCCAGCGCCTGCCTCCCCATCACCAACACTTATCCATACACTTGTTAATTCATTATTTATAGTCCTCCACGTCGCCGATAAGCTTGGTCGAGGCGTTAGTCCATCTGAACCTGTCTTTCAATATGCCAGAGTGCTTATAGTCAGCCTCGGGAGTGTCCTTTATCCAGCCGTCGTCAGTAGCAGTAAGGCTATTGAGCAGGTCTTGCAGGTATATTGAACCACATCTCTGCGGATCTGGTTCGCGGTAATCGTCCAAATATTCAGCCGGCACGTGGAGCGTAGCCTTTTCGTTCTGACTGTCTTTGAACACCGTACACCATGTACGCTTTTCGTTTTCGCTTGCACTTCTTACAACCTCCTTGACCTGTACTGGCAGAGAACGCAAGTATATGTCGGTAAGCGACTCCTTAATGTTGTCGAAGCAGTAGCCGTAGATATACTTCAGGTTCTTCGGCAGCCATACTTCCTTAAGCTTAAGGCAGTTCTTGAAAGCATGGTGGTCAAGGTAGACAGAGCTGGGCACATCGGCGAACGTCAACTCGTCGCATCCTCCTACAACCTCAACGGGCAGGTATTCAAGGTTGCCCGGGAAGGTGATGCTCTTCAGAAGGTCGCACTCAGAGAAGGCTTTTTCCTTCATCGTGGTGTTGGTAACCTTCTCAAGGTTGAGCGTCTGCAGGTTGTACTTCTCGGCATTGTTCTTGGTACACATAGTCTTGAGCAGCGTCCAGTCGGCGTCGCTAAGCTGCCCGGCAAGTTCGAGTGAGGTTATGTGCTGCCAGTCTGTATAGACGTGCTGCTCAATCATCCTGTCGATAGTCTCCTTCAGCGAGCCTACAACCATAAGCGTGGTGGCCGGAGCCTGCGTTACGGTAAGCACGTCGCTGTGAGCCTCGTCACCCTTGGGGAAGAGCTTGATGTTGGCAAGACGCGCTATCATGTCGGGGTTGGGGTCGCATGTAACGATGGCCTGGTTGTCAAGGAGGTTGTCAACGCGTATCCAGTCGACAGCCTCTCCGTTGACACCTTCAACCTTGGCTTCAACTTCAGGGACAAGAGACGTGTACTTGACGCTGAACGTAGCGCCCTCCTTGTCAAGCTGCTCGCGCAGGTCGTCCTTGTTGGTTATCATCACGGAGATGCCTTCGGCTGCCGCCTGCGACACTTCTATCTCGTCGTAGATGCTGTGGTCGGCCTTTGCACATACCTTTATCGTGGTAGAGCGTGAGCCTCCGTAGTTGGGGTCGATATAGAGTATTATGCCCGTATAGTCATCATTATAGCTCCACGACAGCCAGCTTACGTCGGCCGTGGGGATTTCAAGCGTCAGCTGCTCGATGCTGGCTACATTCTCAAGGGCAAGCTCGATGGGCTGCTCTACACCGTCGCTGGGCACTTCGACAAAGCTTTCAGGATTGGTAACGGTGATTACGGGCTTTGCCTGTCCGTACTGGTACACCATCAACTCGTCAAAAATGTTCTCGTCGGCGTTAGAAGTAATTGTAATCTTTCCTGTGCGCACATTGAAGCCGTTGTTGGCGTTGATGTGCAGCCACACCGTGTCACGCTCCATTGCGCGTGTTCCCTCTTCAAGGCTTATCCAGCCCGACGCGCCGCCATCAATCTCGACCGTGGCCGCACCGGCGTTGGTGTCGAATGCCAATGGCATGATGTGCTCGTCGCAAGAAAGGTTCTCAAACGCCTTCGGGTCGGTGATGAGCACAGCGTTGAGCTGGCTCTGGAACACTTCAAATTCCTGCGTCTGATCGCCTGACTTCAGGTAGAACGTGGCGCGGCGGTCCTCATACGCCTCGTTCTGCGCAGCCGCCACCCAAATGGAAAGGCTGTCGCCGCCGCTTCCGGCACGGTCGAACAGCGTGAGCCACGACAGGTCAGTGCTGTCAGGGTTAAGTATCTCAACCTGCCAGTCGTGAGGCGTGCTGAAGAGCAGCTGCTGCGCCGAGTTGCCCACAGACGAGAAGCTGAATGTGTGCTCGCCCTCAACAGGCTTGTGAACGGTAAGCTCCGAAACGGAACTTTCTGGCAAATCAGGCTCTTTCGCGATAGTGTCGTCATCGCTGCAGGCCGTAATGAAGGCAGCCGCCGCAAGACAGAACATACCTGCCTTAAATATGTTTTCAAATGTTTTCATGACTATCAGTTTTTTATCTTACCTTGAATTGTTTTCTTACAATGTCGAGAAACTCCATTCCATAACCGTTACCGTAGTTGGGGTCGGTCGGTTCAAGGGCGTTGCCGTAATCCCATTTGTTGAACGCGTCGATGAACACTATCCGGTTGTCGCCGAGGTTCATCTTGGCAACGTTGCACATGTCGGTAAACAGCTCCTTGTCATGGTATACCGGCGGATAGTTATAGAACTCCGTAGTGGTGTTCTGGCGCACCCAACGCACGAACGACGGGCATATAGACGGAATGAAGTCAATGCCGTAATTGTTCTTTATGAACTTGCGGTTGTACTGGTAGTTCTGGTCTATGCACTGCGGCCAGCCGAGCTGCGGCAAGGAGAAGTCCGTGGTGTCGAACATGTTGTCCATATACACTGCATCAACTCCGCCACTGATGAAAGTATTGAGGAAGCGGGCAGACGGCGACCACTTGTCCTGGCGCGCCACAATGTACATCTCTTTGCCTGTATACTTGAACACGGTATCGCGGATGTTCTGGTAGAGTTGCTTCGAATCCTGCGAATAAAGTCTATGCGGCGAGAGCAGCACTACAAGAGGCTTGCCGTCAACATAGTAATACAGCGAATCGTTGATGAAAAAACGCTCACCCAAACCTTTGAAATAAGTGTACAGGCGTTCAACACGCTGTGAAACTCCATTTGCATCGACATCGGTTTCCTCGATTTTCTTCGAGCTTGACAGACCATCACAGAAGTTTCCTATTTCCACACTGACGCAATACTTGAGTTTACCCCATTTGATAAGTCCGTATGAATTAGCATGCAGACCCTCCATGTAGTTGACAAAATCAACTGCATGCGGACTCAAATGGTTGTACTGGTTCTGATCCTCGTTGATTTGAGGCATGATGAAAAAGTCGATGCCAGCCTCATTGGCCCAGTTGATGTGCTGCTGGAACAGTGGCACGGCGTTGGAATTGTTCAGATCCATGGCATACCGGCCAAGCACGGGGCGTATATGTGGACACAGCTGCGGATATTCCTGCTTGTCGTCATACTCGCCTATGAGTTTCTGATAATACTTGTCGTCAATGCCCGTCGAGCCGAGGTCAGAGTAGAAAACTCCGACCGTGGCATCTGATGACAAGTTGATTTGCGGAATGTCGTAGTTAAGGAAATGGTCTTCAATCGAAGGACCATCGTCCGTCGGAGAGCAAGACACAATTCCAAAAGACACAACCGCCAAGCTCAATATTCTTATTACTTTGGTTTTCATATCTTTAATTATAGTTTATCATTCTACAACGTAAGTACTTATTTCCTGCCTGATTTCAAACGCGAATGCTTCCCACATGGCCTCTTCGTCGTTGTCGGTTATGCCAGTCATCTCGCGTGCCGTGCGCAACATTTCCTCGTATGTCTCACCCCACTTCTTGGCCTGCATGTCCATGTTGAAATCAATATAAGTCATGCTTTCATACTCTGCGATGGTCTGGGCTTTGTTGGGAACAGGCTTCGCAAACTGTAGCACGGTGTACACATTGTCACCCCAACGGGCGTCGTTAGGCTCCGGGCTGTTGGTCTGTAGGATGTTTACGGCATCATAGTAAGCATCGACGTTGGATGTGCGCTCTGCGTCAGGGAAGTACAGACGCTCCGGATAAGCATAGTTGACATCGCCTCCCTCTTCAAAAGATTCAGAACCGTTGTGGAAGAACGGCGGCAAGTTCAGCGCTCTTGTGCGACGTTCCATGCGCCAGTTTGAGAAACCGTCAAGGAAGTCGGCGAACCAACGCTGCTTGTAAATCTGCTCAAGCTTGCCTGCATCGCCATTCGCACCGTCGATGTTTCCGTTCATTATACGACGTGTGTCATCAAAAGCGTCGAGACGGCTTGTGCCCCACTGAATACCAGGCTGACTCATGTAAGCGTCAACACTGCTACTGATATCCCACTCTTCAAACGAAGCGCGGATGCCGTCCTCATAGTACTGCTGCGCCGTCTTGGAGCCAAGCCCGAATTTCACACTGGCCTCTGCAGCAAGGAAACAAGCATCGCACCAGCGGAGAAGTGGTAGCTTTATGTCCATCTGATAAAAGCGTTCATTGATGTAGCAACGGTTCAACACGTCGTTCGTACTAAGCGGATCACGCACACGCAGCGTTCCATTCGGGTCGGTCGGATCATATGCAGCCTGCCAGTTGAACGGAAGGCGCGAACCGGGACCGTCGGGAGTAGGCACATAAGGAAGCGTGTAATATACTCGGAGGGAGTCACGTAACTCATATCCTTCCGCCATTTGCTGCAAATGCTCGGCACGCTCAGCCGAAGTGCATTCAGACACGTCACAGTCATGCGCCCTGGTGATGATGTCCTCCATCTGATAAGGAGGTATGTCCTCGTCAGGGTCGGCAAAATAATTCGACGGGCGGAAGTAAACCTCCATACGTGGGTCATTGTAAGAGAACATATATACAGCGAAGTATTCATTCATCGACGGGATGTTGTTATACTGTCCCTTCGTGATTATTTCATTCTTGTTCATTCGCGTGTAGTAATATGAGCAGTCTACTGCGTCAACCGTGCCGTACTGCGGAGCAAAAGCATCGTCGAGCGAAGAGAAAAGCCAGTCCTCGTGAGCCATTGATTTTGCAGCATACTCACGTGCCTTTTCTTCATTGATGTTCTGTATGTTCATCGCTATTTCCAGACGCAGCGTGTTGGCAAGTTTGCGCCACCTTGTTATGTCGCTCTCAGCACCGTCGCCGTAAACAGGATCACGTGCAAGCTTGTCCGCGCTGTCGGGATCAAACAGTTCTACTGCTTTGTCAAGGTCATCAAGTATTGCATAGTAAGCTGTTTCTTCTGAATCGTAATAGAACTCGCGTTTCGAGATATCGTCGAAATCGGCTTTTGTAAGTCCTACCGGCCCATAAAGAGAAAGCAGCTGGTAATAGACAAACGCCTTCCATGTCTTCGCAATGGCGTTGGTATTAGGCTTTTCCGGGTCATCATTGGTAGCTTTCTCAAGTGCCCTGATGTCGCGCAACACCTCGACGTAGAACTGACGATATATACCGTCGCCCTTCTCGCCCCATTCCTTTTGGAACGCAGCATTGGACACTTGGCGTCCGTAACTCCACATGCGGTTGAAGTTGGCCTCACTGATGACGTTCATCGTGCGATAAACCGAACCCGGAAGAATACTCTGAAGGTCGACCTCGTAAATCCTGTTCGGGTCTTGGTTGACAGTCTCGAAGCCGTCAGTACATCCTGTAACGATACCGGCAACGGCCATCAACGCAAATATTTTATGTTTCAGTTTCATGTCTGTCTTATGTTTTTAGAAAGTAACCTTTATGTCAAATCCGTATGTAGCCTCGGGCAGGTTGAAGCCTCGCTCGTAACCCTGGGCGTTGCCTGTGGTACTGGTAGACTGTGGGTCAAGACCTTTCGGGCAGTTGCTGAACAGCGTGGCAATGTTGCGTCCAACGGCTGAAAGCCTCAAAGAGCGGATAGGTGTTTTTGCAAACCACTTCTTCGGGAAGTCGTAGCTTACGGTGATTTCACGCAACTTGATGTAAGAAGCGTCGTAAACGAAACGCTCGATGTTGCGGCGTGTATAGTGCAGCCAGTAATTCTCGGGAGTAGCCCATGCACCGGTCACCGGCTTGCCAGCCAATTCAGGTCCCGCGCTCTCATCGTAAACACAATTGTCAAGCTGCACACCCTTCGGACGTGCCCAGTCGGGATATATCTGCGAATACTGGACATTGGACATTGCGAACTCAGGATCCATGAAGCCCCAACGCTCTTGGTCTTTCTCGTTAAGAATCTTACGTGAGAACAATATGTAATCCCTTCCGTAGAGCGACTGAATGGTCTGTCCGTCGGTAGCACCCAGCAAACTTGTCTGCGAGAGGAACATACCACCTTTCTGGAAATCAATCATGATTGAAGCGGAGAGGTTGCCGTAACGGAAAGTGTTTTGCCAGCCACCACGCCAGTCAGCTTCCACTGAGCCGATGCACTTCTGCTCGGCTGCCTCGAGCGGCGAACCGTCGGCTGTGCAAAGTATGTGTCCTTCTTCATCGCGCTTGAAAGTGTTAACATACATCACGCCGTAAGGCTTGCCCACCTCGGCGAATGTCCTGGTATCATACATTCCACTACCAATCTGTATCCTTTCTATTCCGTCTGGAAGAGACTCAACCATGGAATTGTTCATAGACCAGTTGAGGGTTGTACGCCATTCAAAATCCTTCGTTTTTATAGGCGTTCCCGACACAGATATTTCCCAACCTTTGTTAGTTATTTCACCAGAGTTCATCATGACACGCTGGTATCCGGAAAGGTATGACAGTGCCGACTCTACAATCTGGTCGCGTGTTGCCTTTGAATAGTATGTGACATCGAACGTCAAGCGGTCGTTGAGGAAATGCAGCTCGGCGCCTACCTCTGTTGAAGTCGTTGTCTCCGGCTTCAGGTTAGGATTCTTGCGAAGAGCGTCACCTGTGAACCAAGCCATGTTTGTGCGGAATATTCCTCCGTAGCCGTAACTGTCATAGAGACGGTCAAAACCGGCATCGTTACCTACTTTCGCATAAGATGCGCGCACCTTGGCGAATGAAAGCACCTTGTTCTTTATTTTCGGGAACATGTCGGTAATCACCCATGCACCGCTGGCAGACCAGTAGAAGTAAGAGTTGTTGTCCTTTGGAAGTGTACTCGACCAGTCATTACGGAAGCTACCGTCAATATAGGCGCCCCTCCATCCGAGAGACACGGTTCCGAATACGCCCTGCTTCTCTTTGCCATTGTATGACTGTGATGCCGTCACGATTGACGCGTTGTTCGACAGAGAGATGTTGTCAGGCACAGCAAGAGAGTTGACAACGTTCTGCACTTTATCAAACCTGTTCTTCTGATAAGACGTACCAGCACTTGCACTAAGTGACAATCCATTCTCCCAGTTGGTGTTGTACATCGCCACAGCCTCGAACTGGTCGTTCTTCGATGCCTCGTTGAAGTTCTCGTAACGGCCGTCGATGTCCCACATAGTATAATAGTTGTCAAACTTCCATCCCTTCTTGTTTATGCGCTCCATAGCTCCGCGCAGACGGAGTGTGAAGCCCTTGAAAGGCTTGATGTTGAATGTAAGTATGCCGCGGAATGCATTTCGGTCGTCACCGTTGACACACTCGTTGAGCAGCCAGTATGGGTTGTAGAAGTTGGCCGCACCGTATGTATACGGCGAACCGTCCTCACGCTTATAAGGCAGAAGCTCGTCCAACGTGGCGTCACGCGGCATGTTCATCACGGCACGCAACGGGTTGCGGTTGGAGTCTCCCTTGAAGTCGCGGTTGTCAACATCCTCGAGCTGGTAGTTCACCGACAAGTCAAAGCTAAGCCATTTTGCCAGCGACGCATTGGCGTTAGCACTGAAATTGTGACGCTTCATGTCGTTGAAGTTCTTTAGGATACCGTCATATATCGTGCCTGTATAGCTCAGGCGGATGGCCGCACCATTGAACACCTTGTCGATAGACACGCTGTTGGTAATCTGAAGACCAGTCTCATACATCTCGGTGATTGATTTCTTGGCGGGCGAGTAACTGCGGATTTCGTTGTTGCGTCCCACTACATCGAAGCCAAGCATAGGCAATCCCCAAGAACGCTGGTCCTTGTTGTCCCAGTTATAGACATATATGCCATAGGGAAGATCGTTGTCGTAGCTGTAACCGTTCTTCGAACCATTACCATAGTAGTTGAACGCAGAGTTTGCTCCGAAACTGATGTTTCCCGCGGTTCCGTAAACATTTTGGTAAGTAGGATACTCGCGCAGGAACGAGAACTGCATGTTATAGTCGTAAGACACGCCGATACCCGGACGCTTCGACGCCTTCTTCGTAGTGATGAGGATTACGCCGTTGGCAGCCTCCGAACCGTAGAGTGCGGACGCATTCGCACCTTTAAGTACTTCTATCGACTCAACGTCGTCGGGGCTGATGAACGATGCCGGGTTACCGTAGTCAAGGTCTCCTGACTCACCCATGTCGTTCATAATTGGCACACCGTCAACCACGTAAAGCGGCTGGTTGTTGCCGGTGATGGAGTTGTTACCGCGGATTTCGACACGGGTCGAGGCCATCGGGCCGCCGTTCGAGATGATGTTCACACCTGACACCTTGCCGCTCAAGCTGTTGAGGAGGTTGGGGTCGCGCGCGTCGAGCATTGATTCCGTGTCGACGCTCTGGCGTGCATAACCCAGGGACTTGGCCTCACGGCTGATGCCGAGTGCGGTCACAACCACGTCGTCAAGCTCCTGTGAGTCTTCTGTCAGCATGACTTTCATGTGGTCGTTGGCCGCCGAAGCCCTCACCTGATGCTCCTTGTAGCCTATGAAGCTGAACTGCAAAACCGAATTTTGCGGCACATCAATGGAGAACCGGCCGTTGATGTCTGTCGTCGTACCGAGGTTTGAATTGCCTACGACTTGTATCGTGGCACCAGGCAACGGGTCGCCATTGCCGTCGACTACAGAGCCGGCAACTCGCTTGTTTTGCGCCGACGCCGCACACACGAAGAGCAGCAGCATGGCTAAAGCCGCACCCAATCTCCGTCTGTACGTTTCTGATAAGAGTTTTTTCATAAATTAGAGATTTTGTCGTTAATTAATAAATCTTTTGGTTAAAGGTATTTTGCGTCCATGATTGTTAAACAACTGCAAAATTAAGCATTCGCGAATAAAAAAGCGTAAAATCAGGCTTAACCGTACAATTAAAATTCGCATAAATCGACAATTAATCGCATTTCCCCGACATTTAACATTTCGCGGCAAGAGCACCGGCAGGGGCTGGCTTACCGGTCGGAAGCGACATACCTACCGGGCGTAAGGAACTGGCTCGTGGCGCCCAATCGGCAAGACGCAAGCCTTGTCCCCACCTTTCCGCCCTCTCGCCTTCCCGCCTTTTCCAAAAGGCCGTCTTTCACGTTCCAAAAGGCCGTCTCTTGCAATGTAAAAGACCGCCTTTTATCGTGTAAAAGACGGCCTTTCGCAAATCATCGATTGTCTATGTTATATGAAGAAGATTATTTCACGTCAATCCCCGACGGCGGAGCGTCCTCCGGGCGCGCGCCCCACTGCTTGTTGGCGGTATCGCCCATCTGCAGCACAAGGCGGCCTCCGGCCTTCACGTCGTCATGGGTCAGCCACGGCTTCGCCCATTCCTTGCCGTTGAGCTGCGCCGACTGGATGTACTTGTTGTCGCGCGACGCTCCGCGGGCCTCGATTTCAAACACGCCTCCGCCGTCAAGGTGAATCCTCACGAGGGGGAACACGGGGCTGCCTATGTTGTAAACCGGCAGGCCGGGAGTGACGGGGTATATGCCCATCATCGAGAATACCACGAACGATGACATTCCGCCGCCGTCCTCGTCGCCGGGAACGCCCATCAAATCGGAGCGGAACCACTCGTCAAGCAGTTTCCTTATGCGCTTCTGCGTCATCCACGGGCGGCCTGAATAGTTATATAGATAAGGTATGTGGAGCGACGGTTCGTTGGCCATCGAGAACTGGCCCACGTTGCCTGTATGGTCGGGTATCATGGCGTAGAACTCGAACTTGCTGCGTCCCAGCGGCTCGCGGAACGTCTGGTCGAGGTCGGCGTTGAACTGCTCCGCGCCGCCGTGCAGGCTGATAAGGTCGGCTATGCTGTGCGGAACCTCCCAGCGGTACACCCATCCGTTGTTCTCGCCGTAATAGTCGCGCGCGCCCATGCCGCCGTCGAAGGCGTAGTTCAGCGGGCTGATGAAGTTGCCAGCCGAGTCCTTCGGATGGAAGAAGCGCGTCGCCGGGTTGTACACGTTGCGGTAGTTCATCGCGCGGCGTTCATATTTCGCGCGGTCCTTGTCAAGCCCGAGGTATGCCGCAATGCGCGAGAGGCACCACTCGTCGTAGGCCGTCCCAAGCGTCACGGCTATCGGCTGGCGGCGTTCGTGGCGGTTGACGTCGGGCAGCCACTCCTTCTCTCCGGGGCGGAGCGAGGGGATGTAGCCGTGCTCTATGTAGAACCTGTTGAGCCATCCGCCGGGGTTCGTGCCCGACCAAGGCGCAAGCGACTTGTTATATATGCCGCCGATGCAGGCGCGGTAGGCCGTCTCAACGTCGAAGCCGGTAATGCCTTTGCACAGCGCGTCGGCCACAACGGCCACGCCGTGGTTGGAGTTCATGCGCCTCGAGTCGCCCGTCGACTCGGGGAACGTCGGCATCCAGAGGCTGTCGCCCTGCACGGCCATAGTCACGAGAGAGTTCACAATGTCGGCTTCCTTGCCAGGTTCGAGCAGCGCGCGCAGCGGATGCGCCGCGCGGTAAGTGTCCCACACCCAGTCGTCGGTATAGTAAGGACGTCCCCCGTCGTCGTGCACCTTGCCGTCAGTCGCGCTGTAATAGCGGCCGTCCTCGCTCATGCAGATTTGCCTTTCATAATAACGGTACATTGAGGTATAGAACACTTCCTTGTCCTTACGGCTGCCGCCCGATATCTCGATGCGGCCCAAAGCCTCGTTCCACGCGCGGCGGCCTGCGGCCTTCACCGCGGCGAAGTCGTATGAGGGGATTTCACGCCTGAGGTTGCGTGCGGCCTGTTCCTCGCTGATGAACGACACGCCGTAGCGCATCTTCACCCGTCCGCAGCCGTCGGGCATACGCAGCGCGATGCACGCCCCGCGCCCGTCGGCCGAACTTCCGGCTTCGGTCTTGCCGCCCTTAACGACATAGGTGGCCGCCGGTGTCTTGTCAAGCTCGGCGTAGATGTACACCTTCGTGCGCTTGTCAAGGTTCTGCCAGCCGCTCACGGCGTTGCCCTTCACGGCCATACGCCCGTCAGCCGAGCTTAATATAATGTACGAGGGGATGCCGGCCTTGCGCAGGCCGATGCGGTATATGGCCGCCTGATGCGACACCGCGTAGTCCACATCCACCTCCGCGCTGTCAAGGTAGACCGAATACGAATAAGGCCTGAGCCGCTCGTTGTCGTAAGTATGGCCTGCCGGGCGCGAGCCGATGGCCGCCGCGTCGCCCTGATATACATCAAGGTTGAAGGCCGAGCGCTCGCGGTGGTGTGTCACGATGAGCGGCAGGCCTCCGAGCTTGTCGGCCGTATAGTCGGCCCTCACGGGATAGACGCGCAGCATGCTGTTGGGCAGCTGCACGGTTGGAAACGTCGGCACAAGCAGATGGCTGATGTTGCCCATGTAAGGGTTGACATAGTCCACCGGCTCCTTGTCGGCCGCCAAGGCCGTCGCCTGGAAAGCGACAGCCATGATGGCAACAGCCGACTTAACGAAGAGATAATGTAAATGTTTCATTGAGAGATAATCTAAGGTAACTCGTTTCATGACAGGTGCAAAATTATCCATGCGTGCATAATATATACGGAAAATAACGATTAAAAGGCGGTTAAAAATCGATTAAGTGTCCATATTACTGCATTTTTCGCCTAAAAACATATTTTTCAGAACTTTTTTATATACCTTTGCAAAAGCCTGCCTTTATCCGCAAGGCGCCAAGCAACGCCCCTGCGCACATGCGCACAGGCCGCGCAACATTATCAAAGCGTTTAACCAAAAGTAGCAACACTACTGCCTGACATGAAACACATTAGCTCAAAGGCTGCAATATGCCTGGCTTTGTTGATGGCTTGGGTGGCTGAAAGCCTTGCCGTCAACGACGGACTTTACTTCAACTCACACTCGCAACCGGTGGCAAAGCGCACCACGCTCTCGCTGAACGGCGGCAAGCCCATCAGCATAAGGAACGGGCTAAAGGTGACTTTCAACATGGATTTGCGAGAGGGGGAACCGTTCTTCGGCAATGTCATGTGCGTAAAGACCGACGACGGCCGGCATTTCGACGCCATATTCTCCATGCCGAAGCTCAACAGCAACCGTCCGGCCATCGTGGTGGACAGGAAAATACACTATGTGGGCGGCAACGTGACAGGCGGACAGAACATAAAGGCAAGCCTGACGATAGACAAGAAAAACAACAAGCTGACATACGAATACGGCGGCAGGAAAGCCACTGTAAACGTAGACCTCGGCAAAAGCACGGAGGCGACGGTGGCCTTCGGCATGCACACCGACGACCCCAACTACGTTGACGTGGCGCCAATCAACGTGCGCGACATCAGCGTAAGCGCCGGAGGGAAGGCCCTTTACCACTGGGACCTGCGCCTGCACAACGGCGACACGAGCCTCGACGACCTGCACGAGGCGCCGGCGACGGCCAGGAACGGACGCTGGATATTGGACAACCACACGAAATGGAAGAGCGTGCTGAAATACAAGTCGAAAGACAAGGTGCAGATAACGTTCAGCCAGGCTGACAACATATTCTATATCGTGGACGGCAAGACGGTAAAGCGGTTCGACCCGGTTACGCGCAAGGCTTCGGCAACCAACGTGAAGGGAGGATACCGCGCGATGGAATACTCGAACTACATCGCATACGACGACGCGCGCCGCGACCTGTACACTTACAGCACCGAGCACGCCACCGTGTCACACTTCGACTTCGCCACAGGCACGTGGAGCAAGGCGGAACCCACCAAAGACGAGCCCAAATTCTTCAACCACTCATGGGCGGTAGCGTCTGACACGGCGGCATACACCTTCGGAGGCTACGGCTTTTACAGATACCACAACAACCTGTTCAGCATCAACCCGGCAACAGGCGGCATACGCGAGCTTGAATACTCGCCGAAAATCAACCCGAGAACGGGCGCCGCAACAGCTGTGGTAGACAACGCCCTGTACGTGTTCGGAGGCTACGGCAACGCCACCGGAGAGCAGGAGCTGCCATGCAGCTACTATTATGACCTGACACGCATCGACCTCAACACGCTGAAGGCCGAGAGCCTTTGGACAACCGAAGGCGAACAGCAGACGAGCTTCCTGCTGGCCAGCGAGATGCTGTACAACCCCGACGACAACACCTTCTACGCAGCGACCACCCACAAGGGAGGCCGCATGATAAAGATATGGGTTGACGAGCCGAAATGGAAAATCGTGAGCGACGAGATGGGGCACATGCCCGACTACAAGGACGCGACATTCGACATGTACCGCAGCACGAAGGAAAACAAAATCTACGTGGTGATGAACTTCCGGCTCAACACGCTCGAGCACGACATCAGAATAATGTCGATAGACCTGCCGCTGCAAGACGACTACAGCTACACGGCGGCCACGACGGACGGCGACGGCGGACTGACGTGGCCTTACTGGATTGCAGGCGTGGTGATAATCGCCGCGGCGGGCGGCGTGTTATACGCACGCAGACGGCACGCCCCCAAGCCGCAAGCCGCACACGAGTACAACGCCACGGCCGCGGAGGAGGAGCAGAAAGAGGCCGGGCTGAAGGAAAGGCCGAAATACTACACGCCGAAGGGCGGCAGCATAAGCATACTGGGCAAGTTCGTCGTGCGCGACAAGGACGGCGAAGACATCACCGCCAGCTTCACCAAACGCACGCGCAACCTGCTGTTCATACTGCTGCTGTACAGCGAGAAGAGCACCAAGGGCATAGAGATACACACACTCGACGAAGCCCTTTGGCAGGAAATGAACGAGAACTCGGCACGCAACAACCGCAACGTATACATGCGGAAGCTGCGCAAGCTGCTTGAAAGCGTGGGCGGCATCGAGGTTGTAAACGACAAGATTTACTACCGCCTGGAAACAGGAAATGACATCTTCATCGACTACCACGAGGCACGCACCCTGATGAAACGCATGGAAGCGGGCGAAGACGACGAGGAAACCAAGGCACGGACGCTCGAACTGCTGTTTGAAGGCCCGATACTGCCAAACTACTCGTTCGAATGGCTTGACGAATTCAAGTCTGACTATTCCAACGCCGCCATCTCCCTGCTGACGCGCCTGCTCGAGCAGAGCATACAGAAGGGCGACGACGACACGTCGCTCGAAATAGCGCGCACCATAATGGCGCACGACCCCTTCAGCGACCGCGCATTGTACGTACAATGCCAGATATTGTGCCGCAGGCACAAGCGCGGGATTGCCAAGAACGTGTACGACAACTTCTGCAAGAACTACGAAGCATGCCTCGGCGAGAAGTATGCGGCAAGCTTTGCCGATGCGTGCCGGCAGCAATAATAAGGCCGGCAGCCGCCACAGCGGCAACGGCCTGACAGCCAACTGATTACGAAAGGCCGCCTTTTGCGATGCAAAAGGCGGCCTTTTAGCGTCTGAAAGATGGCCTTTGGCCACCCGAAAGACTATCAAACTAAAACCAAACTGTTATTTCTTTTTAGGAGAGAAGGAGTAAAGGAGGTATCACTCGCTGCGCTCGTTAGGAGGTAAAGGAGATTTTTTAGAAGTTAAAGAAGTTAGAGAAACTATCACTCGCTGCGCTCGTTAGAAGTTAAAGCCAAATGCCTTGCTTATTGCGCAGCCCTTTCTCACCTTCTCACCTCCTCACTTTCTCACCTTCTCACTTTCTCACCTTCTCAACCTTTATAGGTCTTTGCTTCACCACCTTGATGCTCCCGTCGGGGTTGTAATACAGCTTGTCAACACAGATGGAGCGCAGGTTGCCCCTGCCGGAGATGGCGCAGTTGTGGTAGAAAGCGTACCACTGGCCCTTGTATTCCACGATGGAGCCGTGGCTCGTGTCGCACCCCGTAGGCTCAAGATACACGCCCATGTGCTTCCACGGGCCGAGCGGACTGTCGCTGATAGCATAGTGCAGGCGGTTGGCGCCCTTGCCGTTCTCGGTATGGTTGTCGGCGTATGAAAGGTAGTAACGCCCGTTGTACTTGTGAACCCAGGCAGCCTCGTGGAAGTCGACAAGCCCCTCCATCGGGCGCAGCGGCCCGTCAATCTCGGTCATGTTGTCCTTGAGAGGCGCGCCCACGCAGCGCCCTCCGCCGCCATAATAGAAGTAAGCCTTGCCGTCGTCGTCGGTGAACACGCACGGGTCAATCATCGCGAAGACATCGTCGCCAAGCCCCTTGAGCTGGCCTACAGACTTGAAGCCGCCGTCGGGACGGTCGCTCACGGCCACGCCCACGCGCCACGTGTTGTTCCAGTCAGTGCCGCTGGGATGCGGAAAGTAGAAATAATACTTGCCGTTGCGGTAAGCGCAGTCGGGCGCCCACATGAATCCGCCCTCCTCGCGGCCCCACTCCACCTGCGACGAGTTGAGTATCTCGCCGTGGTCGGTCCAGTGCACCATGTCGTCGGTAGAGAACACATGGTAACGGTCCATAAGGTCGCAGCCGCGCGGCGGGTCAACGTCGTGCGACGGATATACATACAGCCGTCCGTCAGCCCATACATGAGCCGAAGGGTCGGCGCAATACATGTGCGTCACGAACGGGTTTGGAGCCATGCCGTCCTGCTGCTGCGCGGCGGCCGTCATGGCGAAAAACATACCTATTATAACTAATGTCTTTTTCATTGGTGTTGCTTTTTTTAAATCAACAAGGGATGAGAGACGAGCAGACAAGTTGACGAGTGACGAGTCAACGAGCAGACGAGGAGATTACCCACGCCGGTTGCCATCACTTGCCGCTTGTTTGCTTGTTTTCTCTTGCCGCTTGTTTACTTGCCACTTGCCAAATTGTTACTTATTTCTTGTTACTTATTACTCGTCAACTCGTCCCTTGTCAACTTGTCAACTCGTTGACTTGTCTGCTCCCTCACAGGCATATCCATGCTCAACGGCACCTCGCCGCGCAGCATCCGCCCGGCCTGGCCTGCCAGCCAAAGGTAGTTGTCGCTGCTGTCTTCAGGAGCTATCGGCACGAAAGTGCTACCCGGTGCAGGCTCGGGCACACGCTTGGCGCACTTGAAGATGGCCGTGCCCTCGTCAATCTCGTCGAACATGGCGATGTAAATCATCTCAGCACCGGCGTCAATCGATGCGGAAAGCTGGCTCCAGAAGAAGCGTCCCCCGTCACGGTCGATGCTGCCGCGGCTGCTGCCCTTCAGGTTCGCCCACGAGAAACCGGGGAAACACAGCGGAGCATAGTCGACTCCGTTGGCGTCGGCCCAGGCCTTGTCCTCGCCGATGCGCTTCTTGAAACCTTCGTAAGAACGCTGGTCGTAACGTCCGACAAACCACGGCATCACCACGTCGCACTTCCTTATAAGCCCGTGCAGGCGAGGGTCGGCCTCGGTGTCGCTGCCGAAGTCGCGCCAGTAAGTAGGCACGCCCAGCATCACGCTGAAGCCCATTCGCTTGAGGCTGTCCACAAGATAACCAGCATCGGCCGTGGTGTATCTGCGCCCGTCGTTGAAACCCACGCCCCAAAGCGTCACCAGCGGCCGCCCGTTATGGTAAAGGTACGACGGATTGCCGTCGCGGTTGAACAGCTGGAACTCGTCCGCCACGCGCCTGATGTCGTTCAACACAGTGTCACGCCCGGCCGACTTCATGCCGCTAAGGTCGTACATCACACAGATGGCGCGCCCGTACTTGTTGGCCGCCGTCATGGCGTTGGCCAGCACCTTGTCGAAATGCCGCCGTCCGCTCTCGCCGCTGATTTCAGACACGAAGCGCTGCATGAACACGCCGTCGATGCCGTACTCGCTCATCCAGCGGAAGTGGGTGTCAACCGTGCTGTAGTCATACGAGGAAAACGTGTATGCCGGACTTCCGTCGGCGAACCTGAACTCCGTCTTGTACAGCTTCTCATACTCGCCCGTCTCAGGCCAGAAGTCGACGCTGGCCGAACCCGGGCGGAAGCCGTCGCGCCCCCTGTAATGATACCATCCGCGGCCCGCGCCGTCGCCGGGAGCGTTGAACCACCCCTGGTATCCGGCCATGACAAGCCCCTTGTAGGAATTATATTCCTTACGCATGGCGGTGCCGCCCTCCGCCTTCCACGCCTTTGCGTGGAAAGGGACGAGCGACACCGTCGCAAGAAGCATGGCGAAAAACATCCTGAATGTCTTTCTCATGATGCTCAAAGATGAGAGATGTTATTTGCTCAAAGAAATCTTCCTTACAACCATTCCTTCAGGTTTCTTGACTGCTACGATATACACGCCGCCTTCAAGCCCGCCAAGTTGTACGGTCTCCTTGCCGCTTACCTCGAACTTCTTGGTTCCGTCAAGAGCGAATACAGCTACTCCGTCGTTCTCTCCAGCGTAAAGCACGCCGTCCGTGATGCTTATGCCGTCACCTTCGCCTGAAGCGACATCGTCAATGTCTGAAGATATCTTATAGCCGTTGGTGAAATATATTTCGTGAATAGACCAATAACCGCTGCTCTTCGTGGCAGTTTGCGTAATCTTCACTTCATCGACGCGCTTCACTTCCTCATTGAACATTATGAGCAGCATTCCACCGCCGTTTTCACCTTCAGCAACGGTTTTCCATTCATCTGTCGCACGGGTGTGAACTTCCACCCTGTATCCGTCAGGACCGTCGTTAGGAGAAGCGGAAGCGTCAAGCAGAAGTCCGCCCATGGTGACAGTCTCTCCACCTTCATTCAGCAAATCAAACCATTGTCCAGCCGTCTGAGCAGTTCCTGTGTCCCAACGTGTCGTGCCATTGCTGTCAATAGCCCTGTTTGCATTGGCTCCGTTGTCGCTGGCAGAAGCCGTCCAACCGCTGAAATTCGAGAATACGTCCTTGTTTCCTATCTTCCATTGGATTGAAAGGTTGTCTTCATAGCTTGCAAAGTCCAGTGAGCTTGAGCCTGTAACGTCGAGCACCGAAGCTGCAACCGATATCCTGGCCTCATCGTCCTCCGGCGTTTCAACCATGCTCGTAACCGACTTGAAGAACGCGTCGGCAATGTTGAGCTTGGCACCTTCAGCAACATTGGCCGTATATACAGAACCTGCTGCGGCCATGTTGGTCAGAATGAGGTTGACAGTACCACCGTTGATTTCAGCGAAATGGTCGCCGCCTCCCCAGTTGTTCGACGAAAGAATGTCTGCCGTACCCTTGAAGTCAGGACCTGTGGTGATGAAGTGTGCCGACAGAGCCTCGTGTCCCGGAGTAATCTTTGAATCATCTCCGTCAGTATGGTTGAGCGCAACAATCTGCGAGTTAATCAACGGGAAGCTGCCGTTCAAGCCATTGAAAACGACCGTATTCACAGCGCCGTCGACCGCATTGCCAAGACCGATGCCGGTAGCGCCGCCGTTTCCGTCGTTCTGGAACACGATACCCTTGTTGCATCCAAAGAGGAAGTTGTTGTAGAGCACCTGGTCTTTGCAGTCACCCACAATAAGGAATTCAAGGCTTTCCTTGTTCTGTCCGTATGCATAAGGACGCCTTATGTCCTCATGATCCTCCGGGCTGTTCGCCCAGAAGCCGTATTTCGACTCGTATCCGTTCGAGTAAGCAATGGTATTGCACTGGATGTTTGATATCAATCCACCCTCACTGCCACCGCCTACGCGTATCACGTTGCCGAAGCTGTGGCCTGAAATGTAGTCTACATAATGGTTGTCGCACTTGTTTGTGAACAGGTCTACACCGTGGTATGTGGCGCGCAGGGCAAGGTTGACGATATACACGCCGGCATTTCCGCGCACTGCATAAGGATACTTTTGTACATTGGCCGGGTCGGTCTGTTCGGGATAGTTGATTGTAATACCACGCAGTCCGCTGTTCGGCTCCATTGTAATAAACGGCTCGGCATTTTCGTTGCCCTTGCCTGCAAACACTTCAAGGATAGCTCCGTTGCCGCGCGGAACCGACGCAATGTCGCTTGAACCTTTAAGCTCCACTCCCTCCGGGATGGTAATGTTGCCGTTCATACGGTAGTGGCCGGAAGGAAGATACACGATGCCGCCGCCGTTGGCCTTGGCCGCATTGAGCGCGTTCTGTATGGCTGCGGTATTGTCTTTGGCTGAACTCAAGCCGTCAGGGTTTACCTTCGTATTGGTATTTATCGGCTCTGCTCCGTAAGCTGCGTCAGTAACTACGAACAAAGCTTCTTTCGCCGGCTTGGTAACCGGCACTTCCATCCACTCCTGCTTGAATTCAGGCAGGGGCTGCGAATAAGCCACCTGGTCGCTCACTACACATTCGTAGAGAGAGCTATTGTTGAGTTCGCCGTTGAAAGTATTGCCCGTAAGGATTGCACGGGCTGCCGGAGCAACATACACATCACCGCAAAACGTTGTGCCGTCAGCCATCAGCTGTCCGCCAAGAGCGTTGACATTGCCGTCAATATTACAATCCTTGAACATCAAAGGCACACTTGCGTTCTCAACCATGTCAACAGTTGTTCCTGTAGAAGCAAAGTCGCATCCGTAGAACTGGATGGGCCCCTCGGCACCGTTTCCAAGCCTTACGGCCTCTGTACAATCGTCAACATTGATGCGTGTAAACATGATACCGCTTCCTGAAGAAGCCGTCAGGTCGATTGCATACTGGCAACCAGAAACGTTGAAGCCATAGTTATGGCCGTTGGGCCTGCCGCGTGAAGCGTCGTCTATTGCGCCTCCGTCGGGACGTGTTGCCGGTGTCCACTCCGTGCGGAACGCCGTATGATAGCCTTCGCAATCATAGTTGCAGGTATAAGACCAGTCGTTACGGCGCATGACGATACCCGTCGAATTATTATAAGTATAGTTCTTTATTGCGCTTTCGCTGTATTCCGTACCAAGTCCAGAATTAGCCCAATATGACGGAGAGAAATAGATGTGGTCGAAACGTCCCACGTCGGCAATGCGGTCCATTACAACTCCCTGATAGAGCGGCGTACCGTAAATGCCGAAGATGTTAGGACATCCGCCGCCGTTGTATGAGCTGAACAGGATGGCCGTGTACGGATTGACAAACGTCACATTGCGCACGTTGCAGTAATCGTTGCCGAAATAACCGTGCTGTCCGTACACTATGGCAGGCGGATATTTGGATACATTGTTAGGGTCTTGCTCGGGATAGAAGATGGACAGGTTGCATATCTGCGTCGAGGGCTGCATTGTGAAAAGGGCCTTCAGCTCGTCGTCGGTACCCTTTTCGCCGTAAGCCAAAATCACAGTTCCGCTGACCGGCTGTCCGTTTTCAGGCTTTTTCCAGTCTCCGCGCAATGTTACGCCGCGCGGAATCATTATCTGTCCTTCTACGCGATACTGGCCTTCAGGCAGGTAGAGCACTCCGCCTGTCTGGTTTTCCGCAGCACCACGGTTGCCTAAGCCCTGGTCGGAGTTCTTGTCCGGATTAGTGACGTTCGCCAGCTTGTCCAGCAGTTCCTGGATTTTCGCCGTACAGTCGGTTGCGCCAGTGTTGTCGAGTCCCTCGTCAACGCCGTTGATTGAGGCCACGCCGAGGTCGGTCGTGGGGTACGCCGGGTTGTTGATGAGGGCGTACTTGAAGTCGTCACCGACGGCATAAGAGCCGCCGGCCGCCATCGCCGCTACAAGGAGCGCGGCGAGGCGGTTGGTCAGTTTTTTCATGGATATAAGTTTTTTAGTTCTCATTATTTTATCGTTCTATAGGTTGTCATTTCCCTTCGGGGTTCACGAATGCGGCCTTCAGCGTCGGCATGTATTCGGCGCGGTTGTCGCACTTGAAGTGAGCCTCAAATCCGTTCTTGCACTTCGCCGGTATGGTCAGCGTAAGCTTGTTCCATCCCTGCTTGAGTGGTATTTCCTTGAACTCGGCCTCGCTGTTGCTCTTCCATCCTATCTGGAGGGGCTTGCCGCCAACGGCGAGCTGCGGCTCGGTGGCCTTGAGCTTGAGGGTGAGCTTCGGAACGTTCGGCTCTATGAGCAGGTCGTCGAGCGGACGGTTGCTGTACACGTAGAAGTCGAGCGTGCAGTTGTCGCCCTGCTGCACCATCTTTTCGCGTGCCGCGGTGGGGAACACCAGGCGGTTGTCGCGCAGGAAGAACATCTCCTCGACGTTCACCTCAAGTTCGCGGCAGGGCACTCCGGCGGTGGCGAGCATCGTGCGGAGCGTGTTGTAGCCCTTGTCGGAGTTGGCGAAGTCGGTCAGCGTGCTTACATAATATGTCGAGCTGCCCTGCTGCATCCTGGCGATTACGGCCAGCGACGCTGTGCATTCGTTGTAGCTGCGCAGCACGGCGGCGGTCTTTATCTCCTCCGCGCGCTTGTTCCAGCGGCGCCAGTCGGTGCGGCATGCGTTCAGGAGCACGTCGCCTTCGCTTACGAACTTGCCCTTGAGGGTGTACTGTGCGGCGTCGGCCTGCTGCAGTTCGCAGAAGTAGAAGTCGCTGTTGTTCAGTCCGTATGTGAGCGATTTCTGCTCGGGCAGGAACGACGAGCGTTTCAGCCGGTCAACTTCCACGGCTTCCGGGAGAACTGCCGATACGGATGCGGCGCTTTCGGGCGTAACGCCCCATACGAACACGTCGGCTCCCTTGGCGGTGTTCTTCTTCACCATTGCGGCGTCTTCAGCCGTGAGGGGCTTGGTGCCGTCGATTATAATGAGCGAGTTTTCAGGGTCTTTCACTTTCTTTGCGAAGATTACTCCCTGTGAGCCGAGCGCCGAGTAAGCCTTGCCCTCGGTGTCGCCAACGAACACTACGCTTGTGTACTGCCGCTTGGCGGCCACGGGCTCGGGCGCTTCATACTTGGCCTTGTCGGCCGTAGCCCACTCCGACCATGCCGGCTTGCCGTCCGCGTTGACCGCGCGCAGTGCGTCGAACATAGGCCAGGGGCGGTAGAGTGGCAGCGAGGGGTCGTATCCGGGGTTGAGCGTCGTGCAGTACGGGCCCATGCGTTCGGGCTGCACTCCGGGCTGTCCCTCCTTGTATTCGGGGAAGAAGATGCCGTCGTCCATCGTCGGCGCGGTGGTTATGTCGTGCTTGCCGAGTGGCAGTGGCTGCAGTCCGTACCACACCATGTTGAACACACAGCTGTACGACGCGCCCATCTCGCGCATGTCGCGGATAAGTCCGTAGCACTCGGTGGCCAGTCCTTCCATGCGTCCCTGCATGTCTTCGTAAGCGCGCTCGCCGTTGACCTTGGCTATCTGCTCGGGAGTGCCGTAGTAGGCCATGCTGGTTTCGCCTATGCCCCAGGGCTTGCCTATGCCCTGCCAGCGCTTCATGGAGTTAAGGTCGCCGTAGTGTCCGACGGTGGCCGGCAGTATGCCGTCGCCGTCGTCCTCGCCGTCAGACGAAATCCAGGGGCGCGTCGGGTCGTTGGCGCGTACTATGTCACGCCACTCCGCCCATGCCTTCTTCTGCCCTTCCATGAGGTCGGGGCGCATGAACACATATAATATAACGGGCTTGTTCTCGTTGGATATGCTCCATCCGAACACCGAGGGGTTGTTCCTGTCGCGCTTGACGAAGCGTGTGAGGTGGTCGCGCGAGTGCGTCCAGAAGGTCTCGCTGTCGAGCTTCGGGCCGCCGTCGCTGGCCCAGTTGCCGGTCTCGCCGAGCACGCAGATGCCCATCTCGTCGGCCATTTCCATATAGAAACGCGGGTACACCTGCGCGTGCAGGCGCACGGCGTTGCCGTTCATGTCCTTTATCGCCTTGTACCATGCCCATGCGTAGCGGCGCGTCATCTGCGGTATGCCCATGAAGTGCCACGAGTCGCCGCGCAGCGGATAGGGCTTTCCGTTAAGGCACTGGCGCGTGCCGTCGAACGTCCACTCACGCCATCCGAAGCGCTGGTACTTCGTGTCCACCGCCTTGCCGTCGGCAATGACGTTGACGAGCATGGCGTTGAGGTTCGGATGCTCGGGCGACCACAGCTCAAGCTGGCCCTCCTTGACGGGTATCTGCATCGTGAACTTGTGCTCCGCGCCGGCTGCCACCTTCTGCGCGGCGGCACGGCCCTCGAGCAGCTTGCCGCCCAGTTCCCACGCGGGCACGGGCGCGCTGTTGAAATCGGTGCCGGCAAGGTTGAGCCATTTATATATGTCGGCGTCGAGGCTTACGCTCGCGGCCTTTCCCGACGTGTTGCTTACGGTAACGTCGACCTCGAGCATTCCTTTCGACACGAGGGGCTTCACGTAAACATCGGTGACGCTGACCTTGGGCACTGACAGCAGGTAGACGTCCTGCCAGATGCCGTTGATGTTGTTGCACCACATCGAGCCGCCCGGAACGATGCGGCGGCCTACGGTGCTACGGTCCTCGAAAAGCCACTGGCTGCGCACGCCCACGAGTATCTCGTTCTTCTGTCCGGGCTTCACCACGTCGGTGACGTCGAAGCTGAACGGCAGCATCAGGTCGAAGTTCTCGCCCACCTTCTGCCTGTTCACCCACACCTCGGCGTCTCCGGCAACGGCCTCGAAGTACAGTTTCACGGCCTGGCGGCTCCAGTCAGCCGGCACGTCCACCGTCTTGCGCATCCACGCCATCTTTACGCTCTCCCACTCCTTCGGGTACGACGGGTAGTTGCGGTGGTCGGGACCTTCGAGGTTGCGGTTGGCAAAATCGTTCACGTTCCACGGCGACGGGATTTTGATGCGTGTCCTGTCCCACTTGCCGTCAACAGGTTTCGTTAGCTCGGGAGCCTTGCCCGAACCGTACTTGAAGTCGCCCGGCGTAGCCACCGGCTGGAAGTCCCAGTAGCCGTTCAGGCAAATCTCCTGGCGGAACTGCGTCTCCGTCTTGTTCACCAGCCCCTCGCTCGGGGCGAACACATGGTTGTAGACGGTCTTCTGCGCGAGGGCCGTCAATGCCGACGACGCCGCAGCCAGCAGAAAGGTTAGTGTAAGTATTTTCTTTTTCATAATGTAACAAGATGTTTTCACGCTGCAAAGTAAACATTATATAATAAAAAAAGCAGCGAAACTGCACTTAATTTGGGCTTAATATCAGATAAAACGGCATTTTAAGCGGCCGCGCACGCCCCTCCGTCCCATACCCCGCGCCACACACGGCCGCGCCACGCGCTGCGACGGCCGCAGGCAAAGGGCTTTGCAAAAGACGGCCTTTCGGCTTGCAAAAGGCCGTCTTTCAGGACGCAAAAGGCCACCTTTCACCTCCTAAGACACGGCCTTTTGACGAACCTCCCCAACCAAAGGGACGACCCACCCCAACCCTCCCGAAGGGAGGGAGCTTGATTACCTCCGTCTTATTATTTTCATACCGCCCTTATCCGTCCTGTCACTCCCATTGCTCCCAGTACACAAACACAAGCCAAGCCGGGCGCAAGCGCCAAGCCAATCCATATACCTTATTTAATAAGCGGCACCCTGCCGCCACCCGCAGGCGGCGGCAAGGACTGCGGAAAAGCGGCCGCCTTAATCTTTTTTAGCTTGAAAAAATTGCCCGGACGGAAAACAATGACTATCTTTGCAGCCGGAAAACAACGATAAGACATAGGAAACAAAGCGGGGATTCCGACATTCAGGAAAATGTCGGAATTCTCTTTTTGTCTTTCCCGGAAAACAATAACTAAATACAGAAAGATTATGGCTTACATGTCACAAGAAGGCTACGACAAGCTTGTGGCCGAACTGAAACACCTGGAAAGCGTGGAGCGCCCGAAAGCGTCGGCGGCCATCGCCGAGGCGCGAGACAAGGGCGACCTTAGCGAGAACTCCGAATACGACGCCGCAAAGGAGGCGCAGGCACACCTCGAGGACAAAATCAACAAGCTGAAACTGGCAATCTCGGAAGCGAAAATCGTCGACACGTCGCGCCTGAGCACCGACTGCGTGCAGATTCTCTCGAAGGTGGAGATGACCAACCTTGCCACCAAGGCCAAGATGACCTACACCATCGTGAGCGAGAGCGAGGCCAACCTGCGCGAAGGGAAAATATCAATCAAGACCCCCATCGCGCAAGGACTGCTCAACAAGAAAGTGGGCGACGAGGTAGAAATAAAAATACCGCGCGGAACAATCAAGCTGAGGATTGACAATATCAGCGTAGAGTAGATACGAGCAACGAGCAGACAAGTCGACAAGCAGACGAGGCTAATACACTTGTCTACTCGTTACTTGTCAACTCGTCAACTAAAAAAAACAAACAAATGGACATATTCTCAAAGATAGCAGCCGGCGAAATACCGAGCTACAAATGCGCCGAGGACGACAAGTTCTACGCCTTCCTCGACATCAATCCGCTGGCAAAGGGACACACACTGGTAATCCCCCGCCGCGAAGTTGACTACTTCTTCGACCTTGAAGACGACGAGCTTGCCGAAATGATAGTCTTCGCCAAGCGCGTGGCAAAGGCCATAAAGGCCGCCTTCCCCTGCCGCAAGGTGGGCATGGCGGTGCTCGGCCTCGAAGTGGCTCACGCCCACATACACCTCGTGCCGATGCAGAGCGAGGGCGACATGAACTTCGCCAACCCCAAGCTCAAGCTCTCCGAAGCCGAGTTCGAGGAAACAGCAAGGAAGATAAGGGAAGAGTTTTAAAGGTAAAAAAGTAAAAGGGTAAAAAGGTAAAAACAAGTTGATGTTTACCGCGTCAGCGTTTTTTACCTTTTTACCCTTTTACCTTTCTACTTTTAATTACGCATTTTTACCTTTTTACCCTTTTACTTTTTTACCTTTAACTAAATAAATTCCTCTCCGTAATTCACCTGTACGTCGTTGGCATACTTGCGGACGAGAGCCGAGGAGTCCTCTTTCTTGCAGATGAGCAGCACGTTGCCCTCTTCCGCCACGATGTATCCGTCAAGTCCGTTGACTACGGCAAGGTGGTCGTCGGGCATCTTTATTATGTTGTTGCGGCTGTCCTCGGTCACCACATGCGACCCTATCACCACGTTGTCGCCGTCGCCCTGGCTCATGCTCTCGTATATGGAGTGCCACATGCCGAGGTCGGCCCAGCCGAAGTCGCACTTCATCACGTACACGTTCTTGTTCCCCTCAAGCACGCCGTATTCTATCGACATGTTCGGAAACGACGGGAAGTTCTCCTTCACCAGCTCCATGTCCTTGTCAAGGTCATACTCCCCTCCGTCCCAGTTGGGGACGCGGCGCATCACGGGCGGCAGTATCTTCGCCAGCACAAGGCCAAGGTAGCCCACGTTGGCGAGGAACAGCCCCGTGTTCCAATAAAACTCGCCGCTGTCCATGAACATGCGCGCGAAGTCGCGGTCGGGCTTCTCCGTGAACGACTTTACCTTGAAAACGTCGGCGTTGCGCGTAGGAGTGCCCTGCTGGATGTAGCCGTAGCCAGGCTCCGGCCGCGTAGGCTTGACGCCCATGGTCAGGATGCAGTCGTTGCCGTCGACGAAGTCAAGCCCCTCGACAACGTTCCTCCTGAACTCGTCCTCCTTGAAAACGGCCTGGTCAGACGGCACCACCACCAGCCTCGCCTTCCTGTTGATGTGCAGTATGCGGTAAGCGGCCCAAGCCAGGCTCGGCGCAGTATTGCGGAAAATCGGCTCGCTCAGGATGTTCTCCTTGGGCAGCTCCGGCAGCTGCTCCTCCACAAGCGAAGTGTAGATACGGTTGGTGCTTACATATATGTTGCCTGAAGGTATGAAGGCAGACATGCGGTCATACGTCTGCTGAAGCAGCGTGCGGCCCGTAGAGAAGAAGTCAAGAAACTGCTTCGGGCGCGCCTCCCGGCTGCAAGGCCACAGCCTGCGGCCCTTCCCCCCGGCCAAAATCAAGCAATAATTGTCCGTGTTTCCATTCATAGCCACATAGATTTTGTTTTACGATACGAAGGTACGCATAAAAGCCCTTACGGCCAATTATTTTAAGTTTTTTCAATTAAAAATTTGTCAATTCGGAATTTTCCAGTATCTTTGCACCACTTTTAAGCCCAGATGGCGGAATCGGTAGACGCGCTGGTCTCAAACACCAGTGGGGCAACCCGTGCCGGTTCGACCCCGGCTCTGGGTACTGAATTGGAGAAAGACGAAATTCTTTCTCCTTTTTCTTTTTTGTCTCCTCGTAACTCATTGGTTTGCTGATAGATAAGGTCAAGCACCTTGTTGTAGGATTTGGTTCGATATTTTTTTCCGTCGAACTCGATTTTTTCGGGAAACATCGAACCAAGAACTTTTATTTTCATTTCAACCGAGCCGTTTCTCATAATGTTTGTTAAATTATTAATTATGTTCACGGAATAGTCTATTTTCTTCTTAACTCCCTTTGTGTTGCCGTTGAGCATATTTATTTTATTCTGCAAATCATTGATTTGTTGCTCATAACGCTTGGATATTCGGTTGTATTTGTCATCCGAAATTGCCCCAACACAATACTTGTCATCAAGGTTATTACGCATTTCCTCCACCTTTTTAATTTCCTTTCTAAGCGTTTCCTGTGCCATCTGTGCCTCTTTCACACCGTCACCTTGCACGTCTTTCAATATGTCACAATAAAGCCGTAGGACGGCTTCATTTGGCCTCAAACAGCCTAAATAACGGGCAAACCCCTCGTTCACCTCGTCAGCACGTCGGCGTATATGCTTGCCGTCATTGTTACAATGATAATAGGTGTATTTGCCACCGTTGCCGCTGCTTGTTGAACCTGTCAAGGCACAGCCACAAACAGGGCAAACAAGGAACTTACGCAAATACAAGTCGGGGTCTATCTTTTTACTTAGTTTTGGAGTGTTCTTTCTGTTTCCGTCCAAAATATCTTGCACTTTATTAAAGGTCTCTTCGTCAATCAATGGCTCATGCTGGCCGTCTATTATCTGTTCGGGGTCGTCCTGGTAGGCTGGCACACGTATTTTTCCGATATAAAAAACATTCCGTAACATGCTGAAATAAGAACTTTCTGCAATCATCGGGCACACCCTGCGCCTTATGCGACACGGCGTTTCAATGCCTCTAGCAACTTCACGGAACACAGCTCGTACAATCTTCGCCTTTGGTTCGTCTATCTCAACATGTGTCTCGTGCTTGCTTGTGCGCACATTTACATATCCTCTCGGTGCTTTGTTGGCGCACTTACCTTTGAGCAACGTGCCGTGTATGCCGTCACGTGTTCGTCTTGATATTTTAATGTCTTCCGTATGCGCCACGCCGCAATATATTGCAAGCATTGTCGCCCACTCCGTGCTTGCGAAGTCAATCGGAGACTCAATAGCGTTAATCTCAACGCCCAACTCGTCCATGAACTTACGCTTGTAGGCAAAGGCAAACTCCACGTTTCTTGCGTACCTGTCCCAACGATAAAAGAGTATTTTATTTACGACGCCTCTGTGCTTCTTGCAATATTCGTATATTCTTTTCATCGCAGGGCGTTGCAGGTCGAAATGCTTGGCAGAATAATCCTCGTTGTACGGCTGTTCGTCGCCGACTATTGTGTAACCTCTCTTGTGGCAATAGTCTTTCAGCCTCGCCGCTTGCACTTCAAGCGAACTGCCGTCGGCCTGCTCGTCTGTGCTTACCCTCGCATAAAGTATTACATTCATAGCCTCATTTCTTTATATTGTTATTTTCCAACTCGATACTTGCTAACAGATACAGATAGTCTCTTATTTCCTTTATTTCCTCATCTTTGTATTTTCTTGTACCTTGATTAAGAATTTGTTTACAATGTGTTAACGATAGCAATTTGTTTGGTATCTAAGAGTGTGCCACGCTGGGCACTTATTTTCAGCCTCAACCAATGATGAGGCTTTGACATTTGCGTATGGTGTTTACGCTCGTGCCCGTGATTTTGCTGATATTGCGTAGGCTTATGCCCTTTCGTAGCAACCGCATTTCCTCGGCGTATTGCTCTTTCATAGCTTCTATTGGCTTCTTGTAGCCTTGCTTCCTGCCTGCCTTACCACCATTGGCACGGTAGTTCTTGTAACCACTTTCCACACGTTCACGGATTGTCTTTCTTTCCATTCTTGCAACCTCGGCAAGTATGGTAATAAGGAATTGGCTCATAGGATTTACTTTTCCGTCATCCGTAAGCGTCTCTATTCCGTAATTTTGGATATATAAAGAAATGCCAAGCTCATTAAAACACTCTATAACTTCAAGCACTTGCAGAGTGTCACGGCCAAGACGAGACAACTCCGTGACCGCAACCTTACTTATGCGGTTAGTCTGTACATATTCTATCATACGTGTAAGTTCCTTACGCTCCGTATTGGCTTTCGCTCCGCTTATTTTCTCGCAAAAGACAGCCTCAACGTTCCACCCCTTACCATTAGCAAGGGCGGTGAGTTCATTCACTTGCCGTTCATAGTCTTGAACGTTTGTGCTTACTCTTGCGAAGATTGCTATCTTTATCATGTTATATGGAGTTAAATGGAATTATACATCAATTGTTAACACTGCAAAGATATGAACTTTATTTTTAATTCCCAAATATTTAATGACTTATTTTTTAATTTTTAGTAATTTAATTGTATATATAAATCTATTTATGTAACTTTGCGCCGTAAACACCTTTATATATTTTATATATTATGGAACAACTATTATCACAAAACGTAAGACGGATATGTAAAGAGCGCAAACTTCAGCTGAAAGAACTCGCTGATAAAATGGGGGTTGACCCGTCCGCCCTCAATCGGGCACTGAAAGGCAATGCAAGACTTGACACTATACAGAAAATAGCAAACGCATTGGACGTATCGGCAAAAAGTTTACTTGAACCTTTTAACGACATTGAGGGCTTTATTCGTGTAGGTGGAAAGGTGTATCAATTCAACAATCGAAATGAGTTGCGCAAAATCTTGGAAAGTAACGGTCAGATACTTGGAATTTAGAACATAAGTCAACCTAAATAATGAAAAACTGAGTAACTATAACTTTTTAGGTTATTCTAACACAAATGTATCAATGATTTCAATCCCTTTTATTGATTTCATTGATACATTTTTAATTTGACACGCAAAGCCTTTGTTTATCGGCTTTTCAATGACTTTGAAGCTGTTTGGCAAGGGGGCTTGTTATATTCCTGCGAAACTCACGAACGTCCCAAGATGTGCCGCCAGCTAACATCCATACTTTTGCTCTGAAAACGTATGACACTGCCGAGGAAGTAGAAGAACATATCTTCAAGGACTTCATCATTGACATAAAGTAAAGGACTGTTATCCGTTCCCGTCCTCTTTATATAAGCGTTTACGTCCTCATTGTTCAAGTGTACTTCTGTTCTGTAAAGCGACTTCGGGTTGCCGTAATAGTCCAAGACGTACTGCTTGCCCGAACTGTTGGCCACCTCTGTTTTCTTATCGTACACCGTTACCGTAACGCCTTTTGTCTTATCCTTTAGTGCATCCTTTTGTTTCACATTCACTGTAAGGTACTTGTTTTGATTGTTGAGGCTTCCGCTATACATATAGGATATTTCGGGTCTGTCAGCGTTACGGTCTTTTATCCTCTTGCCGTTCAATATCGTTGTAATGTCGCAGTTATGAATATACGACTTTATTAAATGAGCTATGCTAAACGGTGTGTCAAGACATAAATCAATGCAAGTAGTATTATGAAAACCAAGACCCAACATTTGCTCAATATAAAAGATGTTGTGAATATCGTCGCCATACAAAGCCGCATTGTCAAGGCTAATCCATACCTTGCGCATACCGTTCGGAAACTTATTGCTTGTTTCGTTGCCGCCTGCAATGTCATATTTGAGCGTACCAAACAAAATGTCATTCTCTCCGTTATTCAGCCATATTGTGAAAGCATGGTTGAAATACCTTGCCTTTGTGCATACAACCCAAAACTCGCAAACGTCGTAACGCTCGCCATATTCAAGGTTGCTCAACTCCTTATAAAGATATGGATTTTGCATTTCATAACAAACCGTCAAGGCGTCAATCTGAATTTTTCTCTTGCATACTCTCTTCATTCTTTAATGGTTCTTCACTCTCGTTATTTTCAGTCGGGCGGTAAGGAATAGTCGCCCAATAGGCTTTCATAGCGTCGCTGATAGCCTGCTTGTGGCTGTCGCTAAATGAGCGGCCGCGCAGCTTTTGCGAAATACGCATTTTCGTGTCGTTTCGTAAGTTTCTGTATAATCTTTTCATCTTATTTTAAGTTTAATATAAATATCGAGTTTATCAAGAAAAATAAGAATAGTAAAGGTCTATTTTCTCAAACATCCCAATATTTTACATAAGAAACTGTTTTTATCCCTACTAATTAAGTACTAATAAAAACAGCACTAAGGAGACATAAACCCTACCCCCTCACGGATAGGGACATCCTGCCCATAAGGGGCTATTTGTCTATTACTACACGTGGGTTTGATGGGTCGGGGATAAGCTCGTGAAGCTCCCAGATTAAATCCAAGTCATGAAGAAATTGGTTCGAGAAAAGCTCTTCTAATGGTACAAATGCAAAAGGATAAGTTGTTGATAGCAGACGACTTGTCCTTTTATTGTTTCAAGAATGTTCACGTTTTGTTCCCGGACGGAAATCCCATGACAGGGAACTACAGCCCAAACTGATTTTACGCAGACACGGTTTCGCGTCGCAGAACATGGCTTTTTGCATTGTAATTCACGGCCTTTCGCGTTGTAAAACATGGCCTTTCGCAACGCAATTCACGGCCTTTTGCAGCGCAAAAGGCGGCCTGTCGGCAAGGTGCTGGCTGTCAACGGGTTACGGACGGGCCGCAGCATGGTTAAGAACAAGGGACGTGTGCCGCAGCAGGCAGCCGCCATGAAAAAAACCGCCGGATAGTGTTTGCGCTTGCATGAAAAAGCGTATCTTTGCGGTTGGGAGGCGGCCGTGTGGCGGTTTGCTCCGTGCCGTGACGGCAACATTGCGTTTCATCCGCCTACGAAAATGTTTCACGCGTGCGCGGTTCCGCGCGTGCGGCGTTGTTACAATTGCAAACATTTGCGAGTTTGTTTCACGCTATTGCGGATTGCCGACAATGTTTTTTAATTTTGCAGACAGTTTAAGTCACTGAAAAACATGGAATGATGATAAGAAACAGGATTCTAACGTTGCTTGTCCTGGCCGCCGTGGCGGCAGGCGTCCAAGCGCAAGACCGGCTTTACGGCAATGCCTTCGCCCTGGGCGAGGTAAGGCTTCTCGACGGTCCTTTCAAGCATGCGCAGGACCTGAACCTGAAAGTGCTGTTGCAGTATGACACCGACCGCCTGCTGGAACCTTTCCTCCGCGAGGCCGGACTGCCTCCGAAGGGCGAGCCGTTCACCAACTGGGACGGGCTGAGCGGCCATGTCGGCGGGCATTACCTCTCGGCCTTGGCCATACATTACGCGGCCACCGGCAATGCCGAGTGCAAGCGGCGGATGGACTACATGCTGTCCGAGCTGAAGCGTTGCCAGCTGAAGAACGGCGACGGTTACGTGGGCGGAGTGCCCGGCGGCAAGCGCCTGTGGAGCGGACTGCGCAAAGGCGACGTGGAACTGGTGTGGAAATACTGGGTGCCCTGGTACAACGTCCACAAGACATACGCCGGACTCAGGGACGCATGGCTCTACGGCGGCAGCGACGAGGCACGCAAGATGTTCCTCGACCTGTGCGACTGGGGCATCACGGTAATATCCCCTTTGACCGACGGACAGATGGAGGCGATGCTCGGCAACGAGTTCGGAGGCATGGACGAGGTGTATGCCGACGCCTACCAGATGACCGGCGAGGCAAAATATCTGCGTGCGGCGAAGCGCTTTTCGCACCGTATGCTGCTCGACAG
>ERZ791741.208-NODE-208-length-52406-cov-34.274952_pt1 | contig 52406 bp, 39 predicted proteins | sample MGYA00510040_ERZ791741 | MGnify/ENA primary metagenome ERZ791741 (study PRJEB30046, sample SAMN00791960) | human gut metagenome | study: EMG produced TPA metagenomics assembly of the A metagenome-wide association study of gut microbiota in type 2... | reverse complement strand
ATATTGACATCATTGATAAAAGCAGGCTTATTGCATAAGATTATTATACCGAACTCACGTTAATAATACACTTTGCAATATGAAGCGTCTTTTGACGGCTAAAAAACGCTGGCTGTGATGAGGACGTTATGAAAAAACGCATAACCGCAAAACAAAAAACGGGCGCGCCCGTTTTCCGGCGCACCCGTTTTGAATATTCATGCAAGGTCGGCTTATTCAGCCTCAACCTTTTCTTTCTCGCTGTAGTCGATCACGTTCTTTCGGTTGGCCTCTATGCGGTCGTAGTCCTCACGCGAACCGACGATGATTTTGTCGAACTCGCGCAGACCTGTACCGGCCGGGATGAGGTGGCCGCAGATGACGTTCTCCTTCATGCCCTCGAGATAGTCAACCTTGCCGCGGATGGCTGCCTCGTTGAGCACCTTGGTGGTTTCCTGGAACGAAGCGGCCGACATGAAGCTCTTGGTCTGGAGAGCGGCACGCGTGATACCCTGAAGTATCTGGGTAGACGTTGCGGGCACGGCATCGCGCACCTGAACAGTGCGCAGGTCGCGGCGCTTCAGCGTAGAGTTCTCGTCGCGCAGCTTGCGCGCTGTGACAATCTGTCCGGGCTTCAGCGTCTCGCTGTCACCGGCGTCAACAACAACCTTCTTGCCCCAGATGCGGTCGTTCTCCTCGGCGAAGTCGAGCTTGTCGACGATTTCCTGCTCGAGGAAGGTCGTGTCGCCCGGGTCGTTGATCTGCACCTTGCGCATCATCTGGCGCACGATAATCTCGAAGTGCTTGTCGTTGATTTTCACACCTTGCAGGCGGTAAACGTCCTGCACCTCGTTGACGATATACTCCTGAACGGCGGTAGGGCCTTTGATGGCGAGGATGTCGTTAGGCGTAATCACACCGTCAGACAGAGGCGTGCCGGCACGCACGGCGTCGTGCTCCTGCACGAGGATTTGCTTCGACAGCGACACGAGGTACTTGCGCTGCTCGCCGGTCTTCGACGTAACGATGATTTCGCGGTTACCACGCTTAACCTTGCCCATGGTAACCTCTCCGTCGATTTCGCTGACAACCGCCGGATTTGACGGGTTGCGCGCCTCAAACAGCTCGGTGACACGTGGAAGACCACCGGTGATGTCGCCGGCCTTGCCGACTGTACGCGGTATCTTGACAAGGGTTGTACCGGTCTTCACCTTCTGTCCGTCCTCAACGACAACGTGACCGCCCACCGGGAAGATGTATGTGCCGACAACATCGCCGTTTGCGTCAATGACGTCGCAGGTCGGCACCTTGCTCTTGTCCTTCGACTCGGTGATTATTTTCTCGGTAAGTCCGGTAGTGTCGTCGGTCTCGGAGTGGTATGTCACACCGTCGATGACATCGCGGAACTTCAGCGTACCGGCGTATTCTGTCACGATTACGGCGTTGAACGGGTCCCAACGGGCTATGGTGTCGCCCTTCTTCACAACGGAGCCACCCTTGAAATAGAGCGAGCTGCCGTAAGGAACGTTGAGGGAAGAAAGAACGATATTGGTGTTCGGATCAACGAAGCGGATTTCGGCCAGACGGCTTACAACCATCTCGCAAGCTACGGGGCCGTTGTCGCCTTCCTCCTCGAAAGGAACGGTGCGAAGCTCGTCGAACTCGATGCGGCTGTCGTTCTTGGCAACGATAGAAGCGTTGGCAGCTGCATTGGCAGCCACACCTCCGGCGTGGAATGTACGGAGCGTAAGCTGCGTACCCGGCTCGCCGATGGCCTGTGCGGCGATGACACCGACGGCCTCGCCCTTCTGCACCATGCGGCTTGTGGCAAGGTTGCGTCCGTAACACTTCATGCAGACACCCTTCTTGCTCTCGCAAGTAAGCACGGAGCGGATTTCTACGCTCTCAATCGGGCTTTCCTCTATGATTTGAGCTACAGACTCGGTAATTTCCTCACCGGCTGCCACGATAAGTTCTCCTGTGGTAGGATGGATAATGTCATGCACAGACACACGGCCGAGAATACGCTCGTAGAGAGACGATATGACCTCGTCGCCGTTCTTCAATGCCGTGCAGACAAGTCCGCGGAGCGTGCCGCAGTCTTCCTCGGTGATGATGACATCGTGCGAAACGTCTACAAGACGGCGTGTAAGGTAACCTGCATCGGCGGTCTTCATCGCGGTGTCGGCAAGACCCTTACGCGCACCGTGGGTAGAGATGAAGTACTCCAGCACGCTCATACCCTCTTTGAAGTTCGACAGAATAGGGTTCTCAATTATCTGCGCGCCCTCGGCACCTGCCTTCTGCGGTTTTGCCATAAGTCCACGCATACCGGCCAACTGGCGAATCTGGTCCTTAGAACCACGGGCACCGGAGTCAAGCATCATGTAAACGGCGTTGAAGCCCTGGTCGGCCTCGGTCATCTCTTTCATCAGGACATCGCCAAGCTCGTTGTTGACGTGAGTCCAGGCATCAATAACCTGATTGTAACGCTCGTTGTCGGTGATGAAGCCCATATTGTAGTTGTCGGTGATCTGACGCACCTCCTCGTTACCTTTCTCTACAAGTTCGGCTTTCTCCTTAGGTATGATGATGTCGTCAAGGTTGAACGAGAGTCCGGCGAGGTAAGCCATGCGGTAACCAAGGTTCTTGATACCGTCAAGGAACTCGCAGGCGCGTGCAAAACCAACGTTCTTTATAACGTCGGCGATAATGTCGCGCAGGCTCTTCTTTGATATAATCTTGTTGACGAAGCCAACCTCCTCGGGTATGATGCCGTTGACGATGACACGGCCGACAGAAGTCTCAACCATGTGGTTGTAATAGTTTCCATCCTTGTCAACATCCTTAACAACAACCTTTACGGGAGCGTGCAGGTCGCACTTGCCTTCGTTATGGGCGATGATGGCCTCTTCAGGACCGTAGAAGGTAAGACCTTCGCCCTTGGCTCCCGGACGGAGCTTGGTGATATAGTAAAGTCCGAGCACCATGTCCTGCGACGGCACGGTGATAGGTGCGCCGTTTGCAGGGTTGAGGATGTTGTGGCTCTGGAGCATCAGGATTTGCGCTTCAAGCACAGCCTCGTTGCTCAACGGAAGGTGAACCGCCATCTGGTCGCCGTCGAAGTCGGCGTTGAACGCCGTACATGCCAACGGGTGAAGCTGGATGGCCTTACCCTCGATAAGCTTCGGCTGGAACGCCTGAATACCGAGACGGTGAAGCGTCGGGGCACGGTTGAGAAGCACAGGGTGGCCCTTCATAACGTTCTCAAGGATGTCCCAGATCACAGGCTCGCGGCGGTCTACTATCTTCTTCGCGCTCTTGACAGTCTTCACGATGCCGCGCTCGATGAGCTTACGTATGATGAACGGCTTGTAAAGCTCGGCGGCCATAAGTTTCGGCAGACCGCACTCGCCCATCTTCAGCTCCGGGCCTACGACGATGACCGAACGGGCTGAATAGTCGACACGCTTACCGAGAAGGTTCTGGCGGAAACGTCCCTGCTTACCCTTCAACGAGTCAGACAACGACTTCAACGGACGGTTTGACTCGCTCTTTACCGCGCTGCTCTTGCGTGAGTTGTCGAAGAGACTGTCAACGGCTTCCTGCAACATGCGCTTCTCGTTGCGCAGTATGACTTCGGGAGCCTTGATTTCCATCAGCCTCTTAAGACGGTTGTTACGTATGATGACACGGCGGTAAAGGTCGTTGAGGTCAGACGTGGCGAAGCGTCCTCCGTCGAGCGGCACGAGCGGACGAAGTTCGGGCGGAGTAACGGGTATTATCTTCATAACCATCCACTCCGGCTTGTTTATATTGCGGCTTGCACGGAACGACTCAACAACCTGAAGGCGCTTCAAAGCCTCCGTCTTGCGCTGCTGCGAGGAGTCGCTGTTCGCGCGGTCGCGCAGCTCGTAAGACAGAGAGTCGAGGTCGATGTTTACAAGCAGGTCGTAAATGGCCTCGGCGCCCATCTTAGCAATAAACTTGTTGGGGTCGCTGTCATCGAGATACTCATTGCCGTCAGGCAGGTTGTCCATGATGTCAATGTACTCGTCCTCGGTCAGCAAGTCCATCTTGTGAGAACCGTTGACCTCCACGCCCTCGGCGTCTTTCTTGCCTTCCATGACACCCGGCTGAACCACGATATACTTCTCGTAGTAGATGACAGCATCGAGTTTTTTCGTAGGAAGTCCGAGAAGATAGCCTATCTTGTTTGGCAATGAACGGAAATACCAGATGTGTGCAACAGGCACGACAAGCTCGATATGTCCTGTACGCTCACGGCGCACCTTCTTCTCCGTCACTTCAACACCGCAACGGTCGCAGACAATACCTTTATACCTGATGCGCTTGTACTTTCCGCAGGCACACTCGTAATCCTTTGTAGGACCGAAGATGCGCTCGCAGAACAGACCGTCACGCTCGGGCTTGTAAGTGCGGTAGTTTATGGTTTCGGGCTTTGTCACCTCACCATAAGAATTTTCGAGGATTTCCTCAGGCGACGCAAGGCTGATGGTAATCTTCGTAAAATTGCTCTTTATCTTTGAATCTTTTTTGAAAGCCATATTGTCTATAATGTGTTTGTTATGTAAAGAGATTCTGTTGTCAATCGAGAGTTATGCTCAAACCGAGACCGCGAAGCTCGTGCAGCAGCACGTTAAGCGACTCTGGTATTCCCGGCGTAGGCATAGGCTCGCCCTTTACTATAGCTTCGTAAGCCTTTGAACGGCCTACAACATCGTCCGACTTGATTGTAAGTATTTCCTGAAGCACATGGCTCGCGCCGAATGCCTCCAAAGCCCAGACCTCCATCTCTCCGAAACGCTGGCCTCCGAACTGCGCCTTACCGCCCAAAGGCTGCTGTGTAATGAGCGAGTACGGGCCGATGCTGCGGGCGTGCATCTTGTCCTCAACCATGTGTCCGAGTTTAAGGAAGTAGGTTATGCCGACCGTTGCAGGCTGGTCGAACTGCTCTCCTGTCTCGCCGTCATAAAGGTGGGTTGAGCAAAGACGCGGCAGGCCGGCCTTGTCAGTCCATTCCTGCAAGTCGTCGAGCTTCGCGCCGTCGAAAATCGGCGTAGCGAACTTCACGCCAAGACGTTTTCCGGCAGCTCCGAGAATAGCCTCGAAAATCTGTCCGAGGTTCATACGCGAAGGCACACCCAGAGGGTTAAGCACAAGGTCGACGGGACGTCCGTCTTCCAAGAACGGCATGTCTTCCTGACGAACAACCTTCGACACGATACCCTTGTTACCGTGACGACCTGCCAGCTTGTCGCCCACGCCAATCTTACGTTTCTTGGCAACATAGACCTTAGCCATCTGGAGGATGCCTGAAGGCAGTTCGTCGCCAATGGTTATGGCGAACTTGCGCCGCTTCAGTTCTGCATCGAGAAGCTTATACTTCTTTATAAAGTTCATGATGAGCTTTTGAATAAGCTCGTTGGTGTGCTCGTCCTCTGTCCAGTTGTTCGACTGTATGCCGTCATACTCAAGGTTCTTGAGTTGCGCCATTGTAAACTTGCTGCCCTTCGTGATGATTTCCGCCCCGGTATAGTCTTTTATGCCCATGGACGTCTTACCATCAGTAAGCGTGAGCAGTTTGTCCACGAGGATGTCTTTCAGATCGTCTATCTTTGCCGCGTATTCCTCGTCAATCTTGGCCAGAACGACCTTGTCCTGCTGTTTTGACGCGCGGGTCTTGACAGCACGCGAAAAGAGTTTTTTATCGATGACAACACCCGTAAGCGAAGGATTGGCTTTCAATGAAGAGTCCTTTACATCGCCGGCCTTGTCGCCGAAAATCGCACGGAGCAGTTTCTCCTCCGGCGACGGGTCGCTCTCTCCCTTAGGAGAAATCTTACCGATAAGGATGTCACCCGGCTCAACACGCGCTCCGACACGGATAATACCGTTGTCGTCAAGGTCTTTTGTCGCTTCCTCGCTGACATTGGGAATATCGCTTGTAAACTCTTCCATTCCGCGCTTCGTCTCACGGACATCAAGAGAATACTCGTCAACGTGTACGGAAGTGAGGATGTCTTCACGTACAACACGCTCGTTGAGCACGATAGCGTCCTCGTAATTGTAACCCTTCCAAGGCATGTAAGCCACAAGGAGGTTGCGTCCGAGGGCAAGTTCGCCATTCTCGGTTGCGTAGCCTTCTGTCAGGATGTCGCCCTTCTTCACCCTCTGTCCTTTGTCGCAGATAGGACGGAGGTCGATTGTCATATTCTGGTTCGTACGGCGGAATTTGGGAATCCTGTACTCCTTAAGCGCAGGCTCAAAGCTTACAAATTCCTCTTCCTCTGTACGGTCATAAAGTATTCGTATTGTTGTAGCGTCAACATATTCGATAACGCCGTCGCCCTCGGCTGTAATCATGGTACGTGAGTCTACACATACCTGACGCTCAATGCCTGTACCAACGATAGGAGCCTCGTTGTGAAGCAACGGAACGGCCTGACGCATCATGTTACTACCCATCAACGCGCGGTGGGCGTCGTCATGCTCCAGGAACGGAATGAGGCCTGCCGCAATTGAAGCAATCTGCTGCGGAGACACGTCCATAAGATCGACTTCCGACGGCGGAACAACCGGGAAATCAGCATCCTGACGGCACTTCACGACATCACGGATAAACGTTCCGTCATCATTAAGCGGCGCGTTGCCCTGTCCTATGATATGGTCTTCCTCCTCTTCCGCTGTGAGGTAAACGATATGGTCGTTGTCCAAATCGACAACACCATCTTTCACCTTGCGGTAAGGAGTCTCGATGAAGCCGAGGTCGTTAATCTTCGCGTAGACGCAAAGCGACGAGATAAGTCCGATGTTCGGGCCTTCAGGGCTTTCAATCGGGCAGAGGCGGCCATAGTGGGTATAATGCACGTCACGCACCTCAAATCCGGCACGCTCGCGTGAAAGACCACCGGGGCCAAGGGCAGACAAACGACGCTTGTGGGTAACTTCGGCAAGCGGGTTGGTCTGATCCATGAACTGCGACAACGGATTTGTTCCGAAGAACGAATTGATTACGCTTGAAATTGTCTTCGCGTTAATCAAATCGGTCGGCGTAAACACCTCATTGTCACGCACGTTCATGCGCTCACGGATGGTACGGCTCATACGCGCCAAGCCGATGGAGAACTGGTTGCTAAGCTGCTCGCCAACGGTACGCACACGGCGGTTGCTCAAGTGGTCGATATCATCTACAGTGGCATTGGAGTTAACCAACTGTATAAGATACTTGATGATTTCGATTATATCTTCTTTGGTAAGGATACGAACATCCATGTCCGTGTCCAATCCCAATTTCTTATTTATACGGTAACGGCCTACGGTTCCGAGGTCGTAACGCTTGTCGGAGAAGAACAAGTTTTGTATTACTTCCCTTGCACTTGCATCGTCGGCAGGATCGGCGTTACGCAGCTGGCGGTAAATGTATAGCACAGCCTCCTTCTCGGAGTTGCTCGGGTCTTTCTGCAAGGTATTGAATATTATCGAATACTTGCTTGCAGCATCGGCATCCTTATGCAAAAGAATTGTTGACGCACCGCTGTCAATGATGTCGTCGATATTTTCCTTTGTGATTTCAGTCTCACGCTCCATGATGACTTCGTTGCGCTCGATAGAAACAACTTCACCTGTGTCCTCGTCAACAAAGTCCTCATTCCAGCTCTTAAGGACCCTCGCAGCAAGTCTGCGACCTACGGCCTCCTTCATATTTTTCTTATTGACTTTTATTTCTTCGGCCAAGTCGAAAATCTGAAGGATGTCCTTGTCGGTCTCAAAACCGATGGCCCTGAGCAACGTTGTTACCGGCAACTTCTTCTTTCGGTCGATGTAAGCATACATCACATTGTTGATGTCGGTGGCAAATTCTATCCAAGAACCCTTGAACGGAATGATGCGTGCAGAATAAAGCACAGTACCATTGGCGTGCACACCTTGACCGAAGAACACACCCGGCGACCTATGCAACTGCGAAACAACCACGCGCTCGGCACCGTTGATGATGAATGTGCCGTTGTCGGTCATATAAGGAATAGTGCCAAGGAAGACATCCTGAATGAATGTACCAAAATCCTCATGGTCAGGATCGGTACAGTAAAGCTTCATCTTCGCCTTGAGAGGCACGCTGTACGTCAATCCGCGCTCAAGACATTCGTCTATGGTATAACGGGGCGGGTCGATATAATAATCCAAGAACTCAAGGACGAAATTGTTTCTCGTATCGGTGATAGGGAAATTCTCTGCGAATACCTTGTACAAGCCGTCGTTCTTACGCTCCTCCGGAGGAGTATCCAACTGCAAGAAATCCCTGAAAGACTTTAATTGCACATCGAGAAAATCCGGATACGGCATCGGATTTTTCACGCTGGCAAAGTTTACTCTGTTATCAACAATTTTTGAAGCCATTACAGATTTATGTTACCGTTATAAATGCCACCTTTCAAAAATCAGCGCAATGCGAAGAAGCATACACTTTCTCAATACCTGCAAACACAGTGGTGGATGACTGCATCACAAAAGACACAAAAAGGTTAAGACTCTCCGACTGGGAGAATCTTAACCCATCATATTCTGGAAGCTTAAATTATTTAAGCTCAACCTTAGCGCCAGCCTCTTCGATAGCCTTCTTCAAGTTTTCAGCCTCGTCCTTAGACAGACCTTCCTTCAATGTAGAAGGAGCACCGTCTACAAGATCCTTAGCTTCCTTCAAGCCAAGGCCGCAAGCTTCCTTAACAGCCTTTACAACCTGCAACTTAGCACCGCCAACCTCTGCGAGGACAACATCGAAAGATGTCTTCTCTTCAGCCTCGGCAGCTGCACCGCCAGCAGCAGGACCAGCAGCAACAGCAACAGCTGCAGCAGCAGGCTCAATTCCATACTCGTCCTTCAGGACTGTTGCCAACTCGTTAACTTCCTTAACTGTCAAATTTACTAATTCTTCAGCAATAGCTTTGATATCTGCCATTTTATTCTAAATTTTAATGTTTTTAAATGTTAAATGTTTGGATGTTTAATTATTCAGGACGCTCGCCCAATGTCTTGAGCACACCATGAATAGTATTTGCGCCTGACTGAAGAGCCGAAACGACATTCTTCGCCGGAGACTGGAGCAATGCGACAATCTCTGCGATAACCTCGTTCTTGCTCTTAAGTGATACAAGCTCTTCAAGCTTGTCTGCACCCACGTAGATGCTTTCCTCTGCATAAGCAGCCTTCAATGCCGGGATACCTTCTTTCGCATAAGTCTTCAACAACTTTGCAGGCACGTTGGCCGTATTGCAGAAAAGCACAGCGGTACTTCCCTTGAGAGTGGCATACAAAGGTTCAAAATCAACGTCCGAAGCCTCGAAAGCCTTGTGGAGAAGAGTATTCTTCACAACAACCATCTTGATTTCATTCTTGAAGCATTCGCGACGGAGCTTGCTTGTAGCTCCTGCATTCAAACCCGTCACGTCGACAAGGTAAAAATGAGGATACTCCTTCAGCTTCTCTCCAAGTTCTACAACTATAGTATCTTTTACTTCTTTTCTCATTTTACAAAACTTTTAGAGTTATTCAACTGATTTCGGATCAATCTTGATACCCTTACTCATCGTGCTTGAGATATAGATACTCTTTACATACGTACCCTTTGCAGCAGCAGGCTTCAGCTTGATTACAGTAGCGATAAACTCTTTCGCATTCTGATATATCTGCTCGGCAGAGAAAGACACCTTGCCTATTGAAGCATGGATGATACCGGTCTTGTCGACCTTAAAATCTATCTTACCCTGCTTAACCTCCTTAACCGCTTTGGCAACATCCATAGTCACAGTGCCGCTCTTAGGATTAGGCATTAAGCCACGAGGGCCAAGAACACGTCCGAGAGGGCCGATTTTGCCCATGCATGACGGCATTGTGATGATAACATCGACATCTGTCCATCCGCCTTTGATCTTTTCGATATACTCGTCAAGACCAACATAATCAGCGCCGGCTTCTTTTGCAGCAGCCTCAGCATCCGGTGTACAAAGGCACAGAACGCGCGTAACCTTACCTGTTCCGTTGGGAAGTGATACAACACCCCTCACCATTTGGTTGGCCTTACGCGGGTCAACGCCAAGACGTACATCGATATCAAGAGAAGCGTCAAACTTTGTCGTAGTAATCTCCTTGACAAGTTCTGCAGCTTCCATCAAAGAGTATGCTTTCCCTACTTCAACCTTATCAGCTACTGATTTTTGATTTTTTGTCAGTTTACTCATCTTCTTGAAGTTATAAGTTATTTACCAGGGAAATCCCCTTTAACAGTGATACCCATGCTTCTTGCTGTTCCAGCAACGAGCTTCATAGCCGACTCTATAGTAAAGCAGTTAAGGTCTGCCATCTTGTCTTCTGCGATGGCACGCACCTGTTCCCAGGTAACAGAAGCCACCTTCTTACGGTTGGGTTCCGCAGAGCCGCCCTTCACCTTGGCCGCTTCCATAAGCTGAACTGCTGCCGGAGGAGTCTTGATTTCAAAGCTGTATGACTTGTCAGCATAGTAAGTGATAACGACAGGAAGCACCTTTCCTGCCTTATCCTGGGTTCTGGCGTTGAATTCCTTGCAAAATCCCATGATGTTGATACCCTTCGAACCAAGAGCCGGTCCTACGGGAGGAGAGGGATTTGCAGCGCCACCTTTAATCTGTAATTTGATTAATCCAGCAACTTCTTTAGCCATTTCTTTTATTAATTAAAAATTGGTAGATATAAAAGAACACCCACATCCGTAACAATGCGTCATTCTTTTGCAACTTGCATAAAACCGAGTTCCAGAGGCGTTTTGCGCCCGAAAATCTTTACCATGACCTTCAGTTTGTGCTTCTCGGAATTCACCTCTTCGATGACTCCCGTAAAGCCGCTGAACGGCCCATCCGTAACCCTTACAGTCTCGTCTACGCTGAAAGGAATGTTTACCTCCTCTGCCAGCTCCGACTCGTCTGCCGTTCCAAGTATGCGGTTTACATCAGATTGCTTTACCGGGGTAGGATTATCCAATCCACCAAGGAAACCTAACACGTTAGGCACAAAGCGCAAGGTATGCGCCACATCGCCCTTAAGCTCTGCCTCGACAAGCACGTAACCTGGAAGGGCGATTTTTTCCTTCACCACCCTCTTGCCGTTACGAAGCATTGCATGTTTCTCCATAGGTATGAGCACCTGGGAGACATACGAGGAGAGCATTGCGTTGTGCTTCAGTTCCGCCTCGATGTATTCCTTCACCTTGGCTTCCTTGCCGCTAACGGCACGCAACACATACCATTTCTTACCTGATTCTGCCATTTACTCTTAACGGATTAATTAGGATAGACAGTACTCATGACAAACCTGAACACGGAATCCATAATGAACACCACAATAGCAATGATCAAGGAAGCAGATAATACAACCATTGCCGTGTGAGTAAGTTCGGCCCGTGTTGGCCATGACGTTTTATGCACAAGTTCGTCATAGCAAACTTTGCAATAATTTGTTACAGTCTTAAACATATTATCTCTTTTTAGCACGGGAAGAGAGGCTCGAACTCCCGACACCTGGTTTTGGAGACCAGTGCTCTACCAACTGAGCTATTCCCGTAAAAATAGGCTCTCGTCTACAAGGCGAGAGCCTTATTGGATTTTGCCAATTCAGAAATTAGTCGAGGATTTCCGTAATCTGGCCTGCACCTACCGTACGGCCACCTTCGCGGATAGCGAAACGCAGACCTACGTTCAATGCAACTGCGTAAATCAGGTCAACGGTGATTGTTACGTTGTCACCAGGCATAACCATCTCTACGCCTTCCGGCAGAGAAATCTCACCCGTGCAGTCCATCGTACGGAGATAGAACTGAGGACGGTACTTGTTTCCGAACGGAGTGTGGCGGCCGCCTTCCTCTTTCTTCAGGACGTAAATCTGAGCCTTGAACTTCTTGTAAGGCTTAATCTGTCCCGGATGGCAGAGCACCATACCACGCTTGATTTCATTCTTGTCGATACCACGGAGGAGCAGACCTACGTTGTCGCCAGCTTCACCTTCGTCAAGTATCTTGCGGAACATCTCGACACCTGTAACGACAGACTTCTTGTCTTCGCCAAGACCGAGCAGTTCAACTTCGTCGCCAACCTTTACGCGGCCAGTTTCGATACGGCCCGTAGCAACAGTTCCACGGCCAGTGATTGAGAACACGTCCTCAACCGGCATAAGGAACGGCTTGTCGAGGTCACGCGGAGGCAGAGGAATCCAGTTGTCAACTGCATCCATCAACTCCATAACCTTATCCTCCCACTTTGCAACACCGTTCAAAGCACCAAGTGCAGAACCGCGGATGATAGGAGTGTTGTCGCCGTCATACTCGTACTGATCGAGCAGCTCACGCATTTCCATCTCAACGAGCTCAAGCATTTCCTCGTCCTCAACCATGTCACACTTGTTCAGGAAAACGACCAAACGGGGAACGTTCACCTGGCGTGCGAGAAGCACGTGCTCACGTGTCTGGGGCATAGGACCGTCAGTTGCAGCGACAACGATGATGGCACCGTCCATCTGAGCCGCACCAGTAACCATGTTCTTCACATAGTCGGCGTGTCCCGGGCAGTCTACGTGAGCATAGTGACGTGTAGCTGTCTCATACTCTACGTGTGCGGTATTGATGGTAATACCACGCTCTTTCTCCTCGGGAGCGTTGTCAATCTGGTCGAACGACTTAACTTCAGAAAGACCCTTCTTTGCAAGCACTGTGGTGATGGCTGCTGTCAAAGTAGTCTTACCGTGGTCTACGTGACCGATAGTACCAATGTTAACATGCGGTTTGGTACGTTCAAAATGTTCTTTAGCCATAGCTTTAATTATTTGTTATTTTAATGAATAATCGTGTATTTTTGCTTTTTTAGTCACAATCATAAAGTCGTAGAGCTGTAACCGAGATTTGAACTCGGGACCTCTTCCTTACCAAGGAAGTGCTCTACCACTGAGCTATTACAGCAGCGAGAGCGGAAAACGGGACTCAAACCCGCGACCCCCAGCTTGGAAGGCTAGTGCTCTATCAACTGAGCTATTTCCGCAAAAGACTTCTACTGAGTGGGTGGTGATGGATTCGAACCACCGAAGGCGAAAGCCAGCAGATTTACAGTCTGCCCCATTTGGCCACTCTGGTAACCACCCTTTATGTTTCCGACACCGTCCTTCATCCGCTATTGAGCCTCTTGTCGGATTCGAACCAACGACCCCGAGATTACAAATCACGTGCTCTGGCCAACTGAGCTAAAGAGGCAAGCAAAGCAGCCGTCAGGCGCTTGTTCGTAAGGACGTGTCCTAAAACGGCTGCAAAGATAGGCATAATATTTTAACCTCCAAAATTTTTCGCGCTTTTTTTTAGTTGTTACGCAGTTTTTCCTTGAATTTCACAAGTTGCACCTTCATCGAATCCACGCAAAGGTCCACGCCTTCCTCAAAGGTATCGCACACTTTCTCCACAAAGAGACGCGAGCCAGGAACCATCACCGTCATACTGGTCTCCTTGTTGAGAGCCGTTGCCGGCTTCACTACTTTCAAACTTACTTCCACTGTCTGAATATCCTCGAAAGACTTTTCCAGCTTGGACACTTTCTTCTCGACAAAAGCTTTCAATTGCTCGGTAGCGTCAAAATTGACTGACTGAATTCTAATTTCCATAATTACCTCCTTGCTTTATTAAGGTTATTAAAGGTCAAGCCCTTGGATGGGCCGATTCATACACTTTCTTAAGCTGTTCGAACGTGGTATGCGTATATATTTCCGTCGTGGTGAGCCGGCTGTGGCCCAAAAGTTTCTTCACGCTCTCTATGCCCGCCCCGTTGTTCAACATGGCCGTGGCAAAAGTGTGCCTCAGCACATGCGGGCTGCGTTTTTTCAAAGTACACACCGACAAAAGGCGCTTTATAATCTCACGGCGCACGCTGTAATAATTCATCCGCATGCCGTCGGCAGTAAGGAAAAAGGCAGGCGACTTCCTTTCAACCTCCGCATCGCGCATGTCGGCATACGCCTGCAAAACGCCGCGCAGCTCCGCGCCGAACGGTATTATGCGCTGCTTGTCGCCCTTGCCGGTAACCTTCAGCTGGCACGCCGACATGTCCACCGCCGCGTCGTCAAGACTTAGAAGTTCAGCTATCCGCACGCCCGTCTCATATATTACAGATATAATGGTACGCGCGCGTACATCTTCATATCTGTCCATATTCCACATGCTTTCGTCAAGAAGCCTGTCCATGTCGGCCTCCTTCACGAACTGCGGCAGCGGCTTTTCCTTCTTCGGCCCCCTCACGCCATACGACGGGTCGGCGGCGACAAAGCCTCGCGACAGGGCAAAACGATAAAAGGAACGCACCGCGCTCAGCCTCCTGTTGACCGAGGTCGCAATGTTTCCTTTATCCATCATGCTCTCCATCCAGTCACGGATGACATCGGAGTCGACAGTCTCCCATGTGAGCGTAGTGTCCAAACTTTTGAAGAACGACTCGAACTTTTGCAAGTCGTCGCCGTATTCACCGACCGTCCTTTCGGAATAGTTCCGCTCGGAACGGAGGTAGTTCAGAAATTCTTTCACTAACATAAGAACGTTGCCTCCTGATGTTTTCGGCAACGAATTTACGAAATTAAAACCGAACCACCAAATTTTCGGATGATTTTTTACTCCTCGGCGGTTCTCAGCTTCTGTACGTAAATGGCGTGCTGCATCTTGAGGCGCTTCACGACAGACGGCTTCGTGTACTGCTGGCGTGCACGGAGTTCCTTAACAACGCCCGTCTTCTCGAATTTCCTCTTAAATTTCTTCAATGCTCTTTCGATGTTCTCGCCATCTTTTACCGGTACAATAATCATGTTTTGTCTTTTATTTTTAATGTGTTAAACTTATTTTCTCAACAGATGCTTTTATTTGCGGCTGCAAAGTTACGGCGTTTTTTTCTGATTTGCAAAAGATTACGCGTTTTTTTCGTTTTGCAGCACACAATATTTACAAAACCGGCAAATGCCCGACGCACGGCCATGCCGCAAGCTGACCTGCAAACACCGCCATAGCACCAAATCCATAACATTTGTTTTTCCCCGATATGCGGATTTTATGCGCAGAGGACCTAAATACAGATGCAAAATATTGCAAAATGCAACAAAAGTCAGTATATTTGCTTGAAAGTGCAAACCTACATTAAACAATCAGCAACATGGGAAAACTAATCAACGAGTTCAAACAGTTCGCCGTAAAGGGCAACGCTGTTGACATGGCGGTCGGTGTAATCATCGGCGGCGCGTTCGGAAAAATTGTGTCTTCAATCGTCAACGACCTTATCATGCCGCCCATCGGATGGCTCATAGGCGGCGTAAACTTCACCGACCTGAAGGTAACACTGCCGGCAATCGACATGGGCATTGAGAAACTTGAGCCTGCAACAATCAACTACGGCAACTTCATCCAGACCACGTTCGACTTCCTCATCATCTCCCTCTGCGTGTTCATAATGCTACGGGCAGTCAACAAAATGATAAAGAAGAACGAGGAGACAAAGAAGGAAACAGAGCAGGCGAAACCGGCAGAGCCCACCAAAGAGGAGCAGCTGCTCACCGAAATACGCGATTTGTTGAAGCAACAGGCTGGGAAATAAATTAAGAGTTTAGAACCGAAGGTCAGCGTTAAGCTAATTAAGAGTTAGAAAATATGCCTTGCAAAAGCACCTGCAAACATCCAACAAAGCATGTTTTCTTAATTAGTTTAACGCTGACCTTCGGTTCTTAACTCTTAATTCTTAATTCAAAAGGTCATCTTTTGCGTTCCAATATGCCACGTTTTGCACGCTAAAAGGCCGTCTTTTAGCGTGTAAAAGACGGCCTTTTATAATGTATTGAATGTCAAGGCGTTACGCAGGCAGCAGTGAAGCGGCTTGCAAACGGCGTTTTACAGCGTCAAACCGGGGCGCAGGCGGCTGCCAACCAGGCGATGTCCTCGCCGTCGAGATGCGGCGATAGACGGTCGTAAACGGTCTTATGGTAAGCGTTAAGCCAGTCGCGTTCCTCGGCGGCAAGCATGTCGAGGATGATTGGCTCGGTGTCAATCGGGCAAAGAGTGAGCGGCTCGAACTGGAGAAAACGGCCGAACTGCGTCTCCTTCCAGGGCGCGATTAGCAGGGTGTTTTCCGTCCGCACGCCGAAAAGTCCAGGCAGGTAGATGCCCGGTTCGTCGGTAACGGTCATGCCCTCGACAAGCGGCGCGGGCTTGTATTCCATGCGTATCTGGTGCGGCCCTTCGTGAACGTTGAGGTAAGAGCCTACGCCGTGGCCCGTACCGTGCAGGTAGTTAAGGCCGTAACGCCACATGTCCTTGCGTGCAATGGCGTCGAGCTGAGTGCCGGAAGCTCCCCGGGGGAAGCGGCACAACTCAAGACCGATGTGGCCTTTTAGCACGAGGGTGTAGACAAGCCGCTGCTCGTCGGTGACCGGGCCGAGGGCAACGGTGCGCGTGATGTCGGTTGTTCCGTCAAGATATTGTGCACCGGAGTCGAGCAGCAAAAAGCCTTCGGGGCGCAGGGGGACGTCGGTTTCGGGCGTAGGTTCATAGTGGACGATGGCTCCGTGCTCCTGATACGCCGCAATGGTGTCAAACGACAGTCCGCGGTACAGTGGTTGTGCGGCGCGCAGCTCTTCAAGCTTTGCGCTGACGCTCATCTCCGTCTGCCCTCCGGCCTCAACCGCCGGGCGCAGCCAGCGCAGGAACTTCACGAGGGCGATGCCGTCGCGCAGCATGGCGTTGCGGAAGCCTTCAATCTCCACACTGTTCTTAACGGCCTTCATTGCAGGTATCGGCGACGGCGCTACAACCTTGCGGCAGCGCGCGGCATTGAACAGGTTGTAGTTTATTTCGCCGTCGTCCATCAGTATGTTGTACTCGCCGTAGGCGGCAAGAGCCTTGCTTACGTCGGCATATCCGGCTGTGCCAACACCCTCGCCTTTGAGGTAAGCCTCAACGTCGGGTGTCAGTTTGCCGCGGTCAATGAACAGTGTGGCGCGTTCAGGTTCGATAAGCAGATACGACACAAACACGGGATTGCAGTGTACGTCGGTGCCGCGCAGGTTCAATGTCCACGCTATGTCGTCGAGCGCGGCAGCCAGCATTCCGCAGGCATGGCGCTCTTTCAGGGCTTGGCGGATGCGCGCCAGTTTCTCATGACACGGTTCTCCGGCATACTCCAGAGGATGGATAACGGCCTTGTCTTGGGGCACAGGAGGACGGTCTGTCCAGATAATGTCCAGTGGGTCGAGGTTGGTGCGCACGGTGATACCACCCTCTGCGCGCAGTTCCGTTATCATGTTTTCAACAGAAGCAGCCGTATTGACCGCCCCGTCAACGCCCACCACGGGGCTTTTCACCGCCGACAGCTTCATGCCGAGCCACCGGCTGATTGACGGAGTGCCTTCTATGCGCTCCTTCATAAGGCTGAAGCCCGTGCCGCGCAGCTGCTCTTCAGCGGCGAGGAAATAACGCGAGTCAGTCCAAATGGCGGCATCGTCCATCGTCACTACGGCCGTCCCGGCGGAACCGTCGAAGCCGCTTATCCACTTGCGGCCCTCCCAATGCACCGGCACATACTCGCCGTTGTGAGGGTCGGTACTTGGAAATACGAAAGCGTCAATGCCCTCCCTGCGCATCACTTCGCGCAGTGCTTCCACTCGTTTGCAGATTGTTTCGTTCATATCGTTTGGGGTTATTGGGTTTTACGGTTATGGGGTTATGCGGTTATGGGGTCTTACGGTTATGCGGTTATGGGGTTATACGGTTTTATAAGGTTATTGGATTATGCGGTTGTGAGGTTATACGGTTGTAAGGTCTTACGGTTTTGAGGTTTTGAGGTTATGCGGCTTTGCAAGACGGTGAGGGTTTACGGTTATGCGGTTGAAGTTGTAAAACGGACATTACAAAGATATGTCTTTTTAATTTTAATAACAAACTAAAAGAAGAATAAATACTACATATTCAGCTTTTTTACCTAACTTTGCACGTAGTTCAGAGACGAGCAGACAAGCAACAAGCAGACAAGGCCGTTTGCCTTACGCCGAAAACAACCGGCGGAGGCAAGTTTCACTTGTAAACTTGTTCACTCGTTAGCTCGCTTGCTAAACGTGGAATGTCTTACATTAATAAACAATAGGTTATTATGGAATTTTTGACTAATGAAAAACTTACAATCGTCGGCGCAGCCGGAATGATTGGTTCTAACATGGTTCAGACAGCTCTTACCATGCGTCTTACTAACGACATCTGTCTCTATGACGTGTTCTCACCCGAAGGCGTGGCAGAGGAAATGCGCCAGAGCGGCTTCGGCGACGTGAAAATCACAGCCACAACAGATGCAAAAGAGGCGTTCACCAACGCTAAATACATCATCTCTTCAGGCGGCGCTCCCCGTAAGGCAGGCATGACTCGCGAAGACCTGTTGAAAGGGAACTGCGAAATAGCAGAGGGCCTTGGCAAGAACATAAAGGAGTATTGCCCCGATGTCAAGCACGTGGTTATCATCTTCAACCCGGCCGACCTTACCGGTCTTGTAACCCTTCTGTACTCTGGCTTGAAGCCGTCACAGGTTACAACACTCGCAGCACTTGACTCTACACGCCTCCAGAGCGCGCTGGCTAAGAAGTTCAACGTTATGCAGAGCGAGGTCAAGGGATGCGCTACATACGGCGGACACGGCGAGCAGATGGCTGTATTCGGCTCACACGTTACAATCGACGGACGCAAACTGACCGACATCATCGGCACAGACGAGTTCCCGGAGGCCGAGTGGGAGCAGATGAAGAAAGACGTTACACAGGGCGGTGCGAAGATTATCGAGCTGCGCGGACGTTCTTCTTTCCAAAGCCCGGCTTACCTGTCAGTTGAAATGATACGTTCAGTGATGGGCGGCGAGGCGTTCAAGTACCCTGTAGGAACTTACGTTTCAACAGACAAGTACAACCACATAATGATGGCGATGAACACAACTCTCGACACAACCGGCGCTCACTACACCGTACCCGAAGGCACTGCTGAGGAGAATGCGAAGCTTGACGCAAGCTACGAGCACCTCTGCAAGATGCGCGACGAGCTGGTAACGCTGAACATCGTGCCCGAAATCTCCAAGTGGAACGAAATCAACCCGAACCTGTAATCACATTACACGACTATACAACGAGGGCGTATCCTTATGGATGCGCCCTCGTTTTTTTGTATCAAAAAGCATCCGTATTACGGCGAAAGAGCACCTTTAACAATTCTTATGCAAACATTTTCCATTGGAAATTATGTACTTTGAAGAATTATTATTTACTTTGCGGCATAAATGAAAACCACAAACCGGAATATATTATGAAGTATGTGATTATTGGCGGCGTGGCAGGTGGAGCAACCGCAGCTGCACGATTGAGGAGAGTTGACGAGATGTCGGAAATCATCTTGTTGGAGAAAGGCAAGTACATATCGTATGCCAACTGTGGATTACCTTATTATATAGGCGGCGTTATTGAAGAACGCGGCAAGCTGCTGTTACTGACTCCCGAGTCGTTCGGGCAGCGTTTCCGCATCGATGTGCGCGTGGAAAACGAGGCTACGGCAATAGACACGGAAAAGAAAACCGTACTTATACGAAGGGCCGACGGCTCGGAATACGAAGAAACATACGACAAACTATTGCTGTCGCCCGGCTCCACACCGGTTCGTCCGCCATTGGAAGGCATTGATTGGGACGGCATCTTCACGCTGCGCAACGTTGAAGACACCGACAACATAAAGCGTTACATCACGGAAAAGCAAGTAAGGCGCGCCGTTGTAGTGGGCGCGGGCTTCATCGGCTTGGAAATGGCGGAGAACCTGCACCACGCCGGAGTGGCGGTGTCTGTTGTCGAGATGGGCAACCAGGTGATGGCACCCATAGATTATTCAATGGCCGCTCCCATCCACCAACACCTTGCCGACAAGGGCGTTTCGCTGTACCTTGAAGAGGGAGTGACCGGCTTCAGCCGCGACGGGAACGACCTTACGGCACACCTGAAAAGCGGCAAAAGCATCGTTGCCGACATGGTGCTGCTGTCTATCGGAGTACGTCCGGCCACGGCATTGGCCAAAACCGCAGGCATAAAAACCGGTGAAACGGGCGGCATCTGGGTTGACCCTTACCTGCAAACATCGGCAAAAGACGTTTACGCCGTCGGCGACGCAATCGAGTTTCCACATCCGCTTACGGGCAAACCGTGGCTCAACTATCTTGCGAACCCTGCCAACCGGCAAGGCCGCATAGTAGCCGACAACATGGCACTTGGCAACACCGTGAAATACGAAGGCGCAATAGGAACGTCCATAGCAAAAGTGTTCGACCTGACAGTGGCCTCAACCGGACTGGCCGCCAAGCGCCTGAAGCAGACGGGAATGGACTACCGCAGCTCGGTGACTCACTCGTCATCGCACGCCGGATATTACCCCGACGCACTTCCGCTGACGCTGAAACTGACGTTCCACCCTACCACGGGGAAGCTCTACGGGGCGCAATGCGTGGGTTATGAGGGCGTTGACAAGCGCATAGACCAGATTGCACAGCTGATAAAGCACGGCGGAACGGTTTATGACCTGATGCAGACCGAGCACACCTACGCGCCGCCTTTCTCATCGGCCAAAGACCCGATTGCCATCGCAGGCTATGTAGCTTCCAACATTATCAGCGGCGCGATGCCTGTCATCACATGGCGCGAACTACAGGCGGAAAAGGACAATATGACGCTGATTGACGTGCGCACAGCCGAGGAGCATTCGTTCGGCACGATACCCGGAGCGGCAAACATCCCGGTGGACGAGCTGCGCAACCGCCTTGACGAGATACCGACGGACAAGCCCGTAGTGCTGTTCTGCGCCGTCGGACTGCGCGGTTATCTTGCCTTTCGCATACTCACAGGGCACGGATACAGCAACGTGCGCAACCTGATTGGCGGCTACAAGACATACTCCGCGGCAACGGCACCGGTTCCGCCGCCCACCCCTCAAAGCATCGAAGCCGCCCCGACGGCAGGCGGAAGCAACGACACTGGCACGCTGAAGATTAACGCCTGCGGACTGCAATGCCCCGGCCCGATAATGAAAGTGAAGCAGGCGATTGACAATGCAGCGCCGGGTCAACGGGTGGAGGTGACGGCTACCGATGCCGGATTTGCCCGCGACGCGGACGCATGGTGCAACACCACGGGCAACAAGCTCATCGAAAAGAGCGAGAGCAAAGGCCGCTACACGGTAGTTATTGAGAAAGGCAACGCCTGCCCCACCCCGGCGACAGCCACGACGGACGGCCGCGGCAAGACGTTCATCATGTTCAGCGACGACCTTGACAAAGCCCTTGCAACCTTCGTGCTGGCCAACGGCGCGGCGGCCACAGGCCAGAAAGTGTCGATATTCTTCACGTTCTGGGGGCTGAACGTCATCAAGAAAGTGCATAAGCCCGTCGTGCGGAAAGACATTTTCGGACGGATGTTCGGCTGGATGCTGCCCTCCAGCTCGCTGAAGCTGAAGCTGTCGCAGATGAACATGCTGGGCATCGGCAGCCGGATGATGCGTTACCTGATGAAACAAAAGGGCGTTGACTCGCTTGAAACACTACGCGAACAGGCGCGGCAGCAGGGCGTTGAGTTCATTGCCTGCCAGATGTCGATGGACGTGATGGGCGTAAGCCGCGAAGAACTGCTTGACGGCGTGACCATAGGAGGCGTGGCAACATACATGGAACGTGCCGACAAGGCCAATGTAAACCTCTTCATCTGATGCCCCGGCACGGATAAACGCATCATAATCACCATAAGACTTAAAAGCATTTCCGCATTTTACCTAATGCGAGGAGTTATAGGGAGTTAAAAGGAGTCATCACTCGCTGCGCTCGTTCAGGGAGTTAAAAGACAATAGCTTCTTAGGGTAATGTCCTTTAACTCCGGGCGACCGCAAGGGAGCCTAACTCCCGTTAACTTCCTATAAATCCTTGACTTTCTGCGGATATTCATAAAACTTAAAAGCAAGATGGACAACACTTTATGCAAAATACGCGACCTGTACCGCGCCATAGCCGAGTTTGAAAGCTCGTTCTCGAAGACCTACGGCATATCGCTTAACGAGGGGATGCTGCTCTGCACCCTGCTTGACAAAGGCCGGATGACATCGAGCGAGCTTGCCGACGCACTCGGACTGTCGCACTCGAACGCGTCGAAAGTAATCCGTTCGGCCGAGGAAAAAGACCTGATAACACGCCAGGTGGGGCAGAAAGACAAGCGGCAGATGAACTTCATACTGACAGCCGCAGGCCAGGAACTAATCACGCGGATTAAAGCCGCAACCTTCCAACTGCCCGAACTCTTGGAAAAGGCCGTAAGCCATACCGCCTGACGCACCCAGGCAACAGGCTCATCAACAAGCAAGCCCCTAAAAGCAGCACGAGCTTTTAGGGGCTTTTAGAAACTGTTTTGATTTTTTTGTTAAATGGATTGAGATGTATTTTCGAGGCGTTTCTGATTGTTATTTGAGTAAGTTTAGCGGGCTAAACGTCGAAAATAACAATCGGAAACGACCGGAAAGACGCTCAAGACATTAACAAAGAGCCATGCAGTTTCTCCATAAAAAGAGTCCTGAAAAAAATCAAAACAGTTTCTTAGTTTGCGATTAACAGTAAAGAGATTTACAAAAGGCCATCTTTTACATTGCGAAAGACCGTCTTTTACACGCCAAAAGGCCACCTTTTGCACGGCGAAAGAGCACCTTTTGCAACGTCTTAAATCATCGCCACGTAAATAATTGATTGCCAGCGGCTTGCCGGAGGCCGAAAAATATGCGGCGAAAAGCAGACAACCGACAAAATAATTTTGTACTTTTGCATTGAACAAACATTAAAAACCACAGTCATGAAAAGCAGCATAAGGAATATGTACAGAACTCTTTACAGCCATGTTTTCAAGTCTGCGACGATGGCATTCATGCTCATACTGCCGACTATATGCGTTTACGGACAGACAAGTTTTGCCTTGACGGAAGACCACGGGCACTATTTCTTCTATGCAACGGTGAACGGACACGAGGACACACGGCTCTTTATGGAGTCCGGGGTGCCGGGCATATTGATAAACGAGGCCGACTATGAACGGATATTGGCCGATGCGCAATTGGAGAAAGTGGACAAAGGCTACTCAAAGATAAGGTTCCTTAGCGGAACACATCACGTCAAACAGATTTACAAGGGGAAAGTAACCATTGGCGGATTGAGCTACAACGGCAAGATATACGTCATAGACAAACAAGACAAAATATGTATCCCCATGCACCGGCTGAAGAACGAGACCGACACGGCGGCATACATGGAAAGGCTGAATTTCAAGGAAAAGACCATTGACTTTATCACCCCTGACGACATTGACGTAACGAAGATGTACAGGTTCAGGTTAGGAAGATACAAGGAAAATCCGGCCATCATCGCCAAGCTCGGCATCGCCGACACTTACGGGAACAAAAGAACCATTGTGGGAAAATTCATCTTCGACCTCGGCAACGCCTCCGCGCTGTACCTCCTCGAAAGCACTCCCGAAACGTCGTTGTTCCTTAAGCAAGGCAAGTTCAGGATTTTCCCGGCCAAAGACAAGTCGGGACGTAAGATTGCGGACGGCATCCTTGCCGACGTTTGCAGGATTGGAAACATAAGCAAAAGGAATGTGTCGATTGGAATAATCAGCCAATCCAATACAAAAGACATCATCGGATTAGTCGGCACAAAGATGTTCGAAGACGGCTACGCAATCATCGACCTTAAAAACAGATGCCTCTATTACGGAGAGGAACAACACCCCGTAGCCTTGCGCGACACCATGCAGCTAAAGCTGAACCGCCGCATAACAAGCAGGAAAGCGGCACAAACGCCACCGCTAAAAATGCCAAAGGGAAAGGCGGAAGAACCGTGGGTGGGCGGTCTGTTGAAAGACATCATCTTCCGTTAAGGCTGTCCTAAGTCAGGCAAAAGTCATATTATACGCAAAGCCTGCAATAATATTATCACGCCAATAACGAAAAAAAGAAACCCACATCCCCATGAACGATTAGCCATTTCATTGTCAAAATTATACAAATCATTGGCTTTCACATCCTTCTTACCGTGCAAGAGCTGTTTGAAATGTACGTCCTTACGACATACATAACGTAAAAAAGGAAGCGTAAGCTCGTACCGACATATAAAATGAAACTGTTTCCGTCAAAAAACACGCCCAACATATACCTACTACTCCAACAATTTTCCATTATCATTGTTTTCCAATATACGCATTTGCTGTATCGCGATACGGTTAAGTTTAACAAGACGTTCGCCCTGTCCCATGCCCTGATCAATAAAGACTGCATTCAAGTTTTCCATGTTCGACAAGCAAATCAACTCATTGATTGTAGCATAATCACGTATATTTCCTCTCAATTCAGGGTTTTGTTCACGCCATTGCTTAGCCGTCATGCCAAACATCGCAACATTCAAAACATCAGCTTCATTTGCATAGATCATATTAGCCTGCTTTGATGTAACCTTTGACGGAATAAGATTATGCTTTATCGCATCCGTGTGTATGCGATAATTTATTTTTGACAGCTCCCGTTTCACGTTCCAACCAAATTGAGCCTGCTCATGCTCTTTCAACCGTTGGAACTCACGTATAAGGTAAACCTTAAACTCCGGGCTTATCCACATGGCAAATTCAAATGCTATATCTTTATGTGCGTAAGTACCACCGTACCTTCCAGCCTTCGCTATTATCCCTATTGCATTTGTCTTCTGCATCCATTCTTTTGCACTAAGCCTATAGCTGTTCAGGCCGGCATTACTTTTAATTATGTCGAATTCGGCATAATTAAAACTTGGGTTATTCAGCTTTTCCCATATGCCCAAGAACTCGATAGTATTCCTATTTCTCAACCAATTTGAGAAAAAGAAATCACCGTCCTTAGCCTTCAACATATCTGTAAGGCTTATATAATCTTCTTCATTATGCTTTATAACCGAAACGGATATGTCTTTAACATCAATCTTTATCATAAAACAAATATACAATTAACACACTTTACCGCATCAGCCAGCGGCCTTTGTGATGCACCATCGGCACGACTATCTCCTCGTTCAGGCTGTCGCCGAGGCACAGCACGAGGAAAACGTCGGAGGTGCGGACGTGCAATTTCTTGTCGGGCGACATTATTGTGTCGTTGACAAAGCGCATTATGCGCACACTGTTTACGCCGCGGTGCTCCGCCTCCATGCGCCCCACGAACATCGAGGCGTTGGCTTCAAGCTGCTCGCGGTACGACGGCGGAATGGTGTCGGGCAGGTACATGCCGCGCACGAAGTAAGCATAGTTCCTGGCAAAGAGCGAGTCATAATACTCCTTCGCCGCCCTTGCAGCCGCGTCATCAGGCTTTTTCCCGTCCGAACAGGAGAAGAACGAGAGGGCGAAACAGGCGGATATGAAAAGGAAAAGCTTGCGCATGGTAATTATTTATGAGTAGTTAAAGTAGTTAAAAGTAGTTAGAGTAGTTAAAGTCAAATGACTTGTTAAGTGAAAAACCATAAATGAAAAGTGAACAATCATATAAATGAAGGCGTATGCCCGATTATTCATTGTTCATTAATCATTGTTCATTCAACAAGTCATTTGACTTTAACTACTCTAACTACTTTTAACTACTTTAACTACCAAAATCATTATTTCTGCCTTATAAAGATATTAATCGGCGAGCCGGTGAGCTTCCAGTTCTCGCGGATTTTGTTCTCGAGGAAGCGTTTGTAAGGCTCTTTTACGTACTGCGGCAGGTTGGCATAGAACACGAACGAGGGTATCTGCGTGTTCGGCAGCTGCGAACAGTACTTGATTTTGATGTACTTTCCCTTGATTGATGGTGGCGGATAAGCCTCGATAAGGGGCAGCATAACCTCGTTGAGCCGTGTCGTTCCAATTTTCAGTTTGCGGCTAAGGTAAACATCCTTTGCCGTCTCAAGCACCTTGAAAATGCGCTGCTTTGTCAACGCCGAGGCGTAGATTATGGGGAAATCGGTGAACGGAGCCATGCGCTCACGTATGGCGTTGGTGAACGTGTCGATTACTTTCTGGTTCTTGTCGGGCACGAGGTCCCACTTGTTCACCACCACAACGAGGCTCTTGTTGTTCTTCTGTATAATCTGAAAGATGTTCATGTCCTGCATCTCTATGCCCCTTGTGGCGTCGAGCATGAGTATGCATACGTCCGAATTCTCGATTGCACGGATTGAGCGCATCACGCTGTAGAACTCCAAGTCCTCCGTAACCTTGTTCTTGCGGCGTATTCCCGCAGTGTCGACAAGATAGAAGTCGAAGCCGAACTTGTCGTAACGCGTGTAGATACTGTCGCGCGTCGTGCCTGCTATTTCGGTCACAATGTTGCGGTCTTCGCCGATGAATGCGTTGATTATGCTGCTCTTCCCTACGTTGGGACGGCCCACAACGGCGAAGCGCGGTATGCCTTCTTCAAGCAGTTCGCCGCTGTCTCCCTTGAGCTTTGACACCACGATGTCAAGCAGGTCGCCGGTACCGCCGCCGCTGATGCTGCTTATGCAGATGGGGTCGCCCAAGCCGAGCTTGTAGAAGTCGGCTGCATAAAACTGCTGTGCGCTGTTGTCCACCTTGTTGACGACAAGCAATACGGGCAGCTTTGTGCGGCGGAGAATGGCGGCTACGTCCTCGTCAAGGTCGGTCACGCCTGTGCCAACGTCAACGAGAAACAACACAAGGTCGGCCTCCTCGGTAGCCACAATGACCTGCTTTCGTATCTCTTCCTCGAATATGTCGTCAGACTTGACGACCCATCCGCCTGTATCTACTACGGAAAACTCGCGCCCGTTCCAGTCGCACTTGCCGTATTGGCGGTCGCGCGTGGTGCCGGCCACATCGCTGACGATGGCCTGGCGCGACTTGGTAAGGCGGTTGAAAAGTGTAGACTTGCCCACGTTCGGGCGGCCTACTATCGCTACTAAATTTGCCATAACGTATAGAGTTAAGAGTTAAGAGTTAAGAATTAAGAAAATATGCCTCTCCTCATTCCGGCTCATTAACTCCGTGATTAAACCTGTTTTTACACCGAGCAAGAAACAGAGCTGCGGAAAAACGTCCTGACAAGACACATTTTCTTAACTCTTAATCCTTGACTCTTAATTGTCAACTCACTCCGGATTGTACCCGAAGTTGTCAAGCTCGCGCTTCGAGCTACGCCAGTCCTTGTCCACCTTCACGAAGGTTTCAAGGTAGACGGGCTTGCCGAAAAAGCGCTCGAGAGCCTTGCGCGCCTCTGTGCTCATCTTCTTCAGGGCCACGCCCCGGTGGCCTATGATGATGCCTTTCTGCGAGTCGCGCTCGACATATATTACTGCGTTGATGTGTATGTGGCGGTCGTCCTCCTTGAAGCTCTCCACCGCCACCTCGACCGAATAAGGTATTTCCTTGTCGTAATAGAGAAGGATTTTCTCCCTTATTATCTCGCTTACGAAGAAGCGCGCGGGCTTGTCGGTAAGCTGGTCTTTGTCGAAATACGGCGGCGAGTCGGGCAACAGCTCCTTTATCCGCTTCAGCAGGATGTCCGTGCCGAACTTGTTTTTTGCCGAGATTGGCAGGATTTCGGCGTCGGGCAGTAGCGTGTGCCACTTCTCCACAAGCTCGCCAAGCTTCGTCTGGTCGCTCTCGTCAATCTTGTTGATGAGCAACAGCACGGGGATGGTCATCTTCCTCACCTTCTCAAGGAAGTCCATGTTCTTCTCCGGGTTCTCCACAACGTCCGTGACGTAAAGCAACACGTCGGCATCCTTCAGCGCCGACTCCGAGAAAGCCAGCATCGACTCCTGCAGCTTGTAGTTGGGCTTCAGCACTCCGGGCGTGTCCGAGAACACTATCTGCATGTCGTCAGTGTTCACTATGCCCATAATCCTGTGGCGCGTGGTCTGCGCCTTGAACGTGGCAATGCTTATCCGCTCGCCCACAAGCCGGTTCATCAGTGTCGACTTGCCCACGTTCGGGTTGCCCACTATGTTCACAAATCCTGCCTTGTGCATATGTTTCGTTTTGTTTCAGACCGTCCGCAGGCTCATCCTGCGGCATCGGCAACTATCAAGTTTGCAAATATACGGATTTTTTTCGGTACGGCAAGCGTTTGCATTCCGCACCGGGTCGAAAAGCCGACAAAAAGATGTTAAAATGCAAAAGACGGCCTTTTGCAACGCGAAAGAGCACCTTTTGCACGACAAAATGCGGCCTTTTGCAATGTAAAAGGCCGTCTTTCACAACGCAAAAGACGGCCTTTCGCAAAGCCGTCCGCAACCCCCTGCCGGCAGGCGGAAACAAATAAAGCAGCAGAAAAGAAAAAACTTCCATTTATTTTAAACAGATTTAAAAATAGTTGTTACCTTTGCCTTTTGCAAGAAGCAACCAAACTCTTTTTTACCGGCCTTATCCATTTGGCCTCTTGAAAAACATTTAATTAACCTAAAAACAACAAGCGGATGAAAAAAGCATTTATCACCGTATGTTTAGCCGCGCTTGCCCTGCCTTCCATGGCAGACGAAGAAAGCCTTGTCATCAACATGGCCGACGGTTCCGCGCAGCAGACGTTTGCCTTAGCCGACATGGGCAAGCTCGTATTTAACGAAAACGGGTTCACTGTCAATGCCGGTATCGAAACGGCATCGTTCAACTATGATGCGGTAAAAAGCATCAAGTTTGCAGGACTTTCTACGGGCATCGGCACCGTAACGAGTGAAGAAAACAGCCTGAAGCCATACTACAGCAACGGCTGCCTTGGCATAGCCGGATGGCCGCAGGAGCGCAAGGCACGGGCCGCCGTGTACGGCATCGACGGCACAACGGTCATAACCGTCAACAACTGGGACGGCACACCCATACCCGTCAGCGGACTGACACGTGGCATATACATTTTCAAAGTAGACAACAACAACCTTAAATTCATAAAACAATGAAAAAACTATTTTCATCATTCATAGTATGCCTCATAGGCACAATGTCGCTTTTCGCGCAGACAAATCCCAACCGTGTACTTATCACAGACAAAGCCGGAAATACCAGAGGTTTCTTGGCAGAGCGCATAGACAGCATCTGGTTCACCAAGGTTGAAGGCAAAGTAGCAGCACAAATCGAATATATCGATTATCTATACGGGAAAAACGGTAATGAAGATTCCGTGGTTATTAACATTACACGCACGTCAGAATGCCAGGCTTTTCAAATAGACTGTCTCCCAAAGGTCAGAGCCGACATACTTGGAAACGAAACAAACCTGGCAAATTACATGGAATCACAGGGCGGAGAACTGTTATGGAACGACTTTAGCGAAGGAAGACTGCACGGATATGATTTCCAGTCGGACACCGAATACAGCATCATCACCCTTGGTTACGATAAATATGGTATTCCCTGCGGAGTTGAAAGATTAGACTTCAAGACACCGAAGAAAGAGCTTGTAGGCGACTGTAGCATCGAATACGAAGTGACAGATGTAACCCCGTATGAAATAACCATAAAGTTCACTCCCGCCTCTGGCGTTGCCGGATATGCGGCATGCCTCTTCGGAGAAGGCCAGGCTGAAGAGCAGTTCCAGCAGTTCGGCCCGATGTTCGGCTTCGTCAACATGGGCGACATGATAAAGTCGTTCGGTTTCAAAGATACAGGCGCGGCCACATACACATGGGAAAACAACGACCCCGGAACCAATTATGAAATATACGTACAGCCATGGGACGTTAACGGCACATACGCCGACATGATTGTAATACCCGTAACCACAAAGAAGATTGGCGGAGAAGGCGTAGCCGAGATGACCATCGAGATTGGCGACTTCGGCGGCAGCGAAAGCGGTTACTACCAGATTGTAACCTACACGCCCAACGACCAGGTATCGATGCACCGCGACATACTCATCGAAAAGAACTCGGAAAACGCTGAAAACGAGGACTACATCAAGGAACTGCTCATGACCGACATGCCCGGAGACATAGAGTGGAACCAGTATGGAGTAGACGTCGCTTACTGGACAGCCGACCCTGAAACCGAATACATCGCCTACTCAATGGGCATGAACATCAACGACGAATGGGGCCCGCTGGCTAAAAAGGAATTCAAGACACCGGCCGCACCGGGCGCAGCAGCGGCTAAGGCAAATACCGTTGGCGGCAGGGCGGCACGCGTGAAGAAGCAAAACTCTACCGGCAAGTTCACCATCCCGGCACTGGTTGGCAAATCTGCAACAACGCCGGTAAAGAAGACTCTGAAAGTAACAGAGTAACAACACAAAATGGCACAAGCCGGTATTAAAGCATAAAGAAGGAGGGAATGTCCGTTCGGACATTCCCTCCTTTACTTTTACCGGCCTGCAACCGATGCACGCCCGGAAGCCCTTAAGGCACCAATATCTTCCTTGCCGGCTGTCCGGCTTTCTTTACGATGTAGATGCCCTGCGGCAGACTGCCCTCGGCCATGCGCCGTCCCTGCAAGTCATATACAGCCGTCGGGCCTTCTTCAGCCGAAGCGTCGGGAGCCGTGATGCCTGAAGGCTCTCCAAGGTCAACGATGTATTCAGCCGACACTGCCGACAGCTCATCGCCGTTGACGCCCCTCACCGTGAAGCCGTATATGCCGTTCTCTTCGAGCGACTCGAACGTAAACGCTGCCTTGCCGCCGGTTGACACGTCCTGATAACCGCTTACCGGGGTGCGCGTAATGTCGCAGCAGTCGGCGTAAACATCATCAATTACAATGTAGCCTGAAGTACGCTCGAAGACAAGCCTCAACGTTCCGGCCTGCCTTACGGGCACGTCGAGCACGCTTCCGGTAGTGGGCACGTCAAGCGTTGTCAGCGTGTTCCATCCCGTGCCGTTGTCTATTTCAACCCTGAGCTTGTTGCCCTCTACGCTCGAACGGCACCACAGCGACAGGTTGTCAATCCTTGTTTCGGGATAAGAGACGATAAGGTAGACGCCTTCCGACGGCATGCGAAGCGCCGGTGCAGCCTCGCCGTACCATCCATAGGATCTGTTGTACTGCGTGCTGTTCGTCTCCCACTGGTCGGGCATGCCGTCGCCGCGCTCGCTGAAGTCGTAGCCGCGACTGACGTTCTGCTCGCTGTATTCATGCTTCGTAAGGCTTATCATGTAGTCGTCGGCCTGTTCCATCTCGTTCCATGTTGCGGTGAAGCCTGTAGGAGTGACGTCAACCGCAGAGAGTCCGGTAGGCGACGCATTGTCAAAGTCGGGCGCCAACGTGGTGACATTTACCGTCGCAGGGGCTGAAATGTAGCCTATAAGGTAAGAGCACAGCTCCACCTGGTAAGTGGTTGACGGCTCAAGTCCGGTAACTTCATACGAGCCTGACTTTTCAATTGTTACGTCATCGAACCCGGGCAGAACCGTGAAGCCGCCCTGTCCGTTGTCCTTGAGCACGCTAATCCTGTACGACCTCGGGTCAACAGCGTCTGTCCATTCCAGCCTGAAGCCGTCGGCCGTCACGTCTACCGCCTGCAGATTTTCCGGCGAAGGCAGCGTGTAGTTAACATCCTTCAGCAAAATGCGTATCATGCCGTCAACCTCGTTTATGTAGCCAAGGCTCGCCAAGGTGCCTCCGCTCCAAGGTTTCAGGTCTACACTCATTATGTTCTGCGTGCCGGGGAACGGGTCGCCGCTATACGACGACGTGCCTCCGTTGCCGTCGGCCTCTACTATGTCAACCCTCTGGTGCATGGGGTCATTGTTCACGGAGTTGCCAATCCAGGCATCTTCATCCATGTCGATGTGCCACAGCAGCATGCCGTGTCCGGGCAGATACTCGTCCCACCCCTTTTGCTGGCGGTTCTCCATTATGAAATATTCATTGTCGAAGCCGGGCACTTTCACCCTGTAAGCCACGTTGCTGTCGCCAAGGTTAGGCAGCACGCTTATCGTGTCGGTGGTAAGGTCAAGGTCGGTATAGTCGAGCCAGCCCAGCTCTGCGCGCTCGAAACCGGAAAAGAGCGGCGGCGTGTTCATGTCGTCGTTGTACGAGCCTGACGCCATCGTGTCCCACTCTCCCGGGTCGAGGGCGAACATTTCTCCGTATTCGCTCGTGGGATAATGGTCGGCAAGGCCGAGCACATGGCCGAACTCGTGAACGAACGTGCCGATGCCGGTAGGCATGGAGGTGCCTCCGCGCAGCTCGTTGCCGCACGAGTAGCGGTCAATCCTTACGTTGTCAAGCGTAAGGCTTACGCCATAACCGGTGTAGAGATAGTACGTATGCGGCCATATACAGTTGGCGTTGCCGGTGTCGGCCTCGCCGTATCCGGCATAGTAGAAGTAAATGTTGTCCACATACCCGTCGCCGTTGGCGTCATACTGCGAGAAGTCCACCTCGTCGTCAAGGGCGTTGCACGCCTCGGTTATGGCCTGTGCAAAGTTAATGTCGATGTCGATGCTGTTCGCGTTCTGCCCGTAATATGAATAAGGCTGTGACAGCGTTACCGGCCCGGCCACGTCGAACTGCGGGTCGAACTTGCCGAAAGACGACGCGAGGTAGAAGTCGCGCACGCTGCCGTTGGCGCCGTTGTCGTAAGTGAAGCCTTCCTCGTTGAGCATGTCGGTGAAGAACTGCTGGGGATTGCTTACGGTGAACTGGGTGTTCTGGAAGTCCATCAGTATCACGAGGCAACGCTGCCTGCCCATGGTGGGGAAGTTGCTCGTGCGTATCCTGCTGGGCTTCGAGCTTATCCTTTTCGCTACCGGAGCCTTTGCCAAGGCCTGTTTCATGGCCGGTATGTCCATGCCATCGATGTAGGCACGCGCCTTGGCGTCCCTCTGGCCGGCATCAGTGGCGGCTATGCCGCTGCCGGCAAGCGCGCCGCCGTCAAGCCGCGCGTACTCAAGCACGCCCGTGGCAGAGTTGCGGAACAATGGAACCCCGTCGTCGGTGAACAGCATGTGCCCGTGCTCGTCGCCCCTTATCAGGATGGTCAGAACAGTGCCGTCAGGCTGGCGCACTTGTTTCGGTTTGGGGTCGGCTGGTATTGCCGATGCCGCAAGCGGAAAATAAACGGCCGCGATACACGCCGCAAAAAGTCGTTTTAATCTCATAGTATTACCTTTTTATATTGTTATACATTGCCGGGGCTGCCGGCAGCTTTTGCCGGCGTTTCTCACCCACAAATAGCCTTGGTTGTTAAAAGCATGCCGGGACACGCGCCTCACGGCCGCCGACCCGGAATACGCCGCACATTGGCCCGCGGCGTACCGTTTTTTGCAAAGATACGTTTTTTTTAATCACCACTACACAATTTGTTCAAAATAATTAAATTAAAAAAATCATTCCAGCCTACGGCACAACCGGCATTACAGGCGCGGCCGCACGCGGCTGCCGTCTGCTACGACAGCGCCACACCGCGGCGCAAACGGCGCATGACGCCAAAGCGCTGAGCGCCAATGCTTTGCGCCGGCCGCGGCATACGCCCTTGCAAAAGGTGGCCTTTTGCATTGTAAAAGACGGCCTTTTAACGTGCAAAAGACCGTCTTTTAATATATAAAAGGTGGCCTTTTACAAAGCAGGGCAAAAACCCCGGCTAAACGGCCGCACACAAGATGCGCTGCGCCATATACACATTAAATTTATAAAAAATTTTATAAGCGAAAAGTTTTTAACAACTTTTTCCCGGTTAAGTTTGGATGGTTCTGATTATTTCGTATATTTGCAATTGCTTTATTACTAACTAAATTAAATCTATTTATTATGAAGCAATTATTTTTACTCTTATGCGCGTCTTTGGGCTTGACATCGTTCGCCCAGACCGAGGTTTCCGCTCCACCTATTTATAAATTGGGCGGGACCAGCATACCTGCTTCAGTTGAAAACACGGTTGGTGCAAAAGAAAACGGCAAACCATTGTAAACAACCACGCCGCCTTTCTAAGGCCGGGCAACTTCCTGACGCCGAAACAGGACGCCATGCTGAAAGCCGCAAAGGCAAACACCCCGAAAATGAAACTGACAAGCGTGAAACGCATCGACAGCGAGAACGCACGCATCACGCTGGACGTGAAGAGCGACTGGGGCAAGGGCGACGGTTTTGAAGTTTGGATTGACAAGGAATGCGAAATAGAAAACGACTTCTGCGACAACCATGTTGACGCCTATACCGTGTTCGAGAAGAGCGACTATGTGCTTCCCGAAGGTTCAACACCCGACGAGGGCTTCCTTACAGCCGGCCAATCGGCATCAATCGAAATCCCTGCCGGTGTTTACGACTTCCTCGTTGTCAACCCCTCGCCTTCAGAGGGTGCGACCTACCTCGTAAGGGATGACACTGACTCGCACGGCGACAACATCACCTTCGTGGGCGGATACGAGTACACCTTCACCGTAGAGGTAAGCAACTACCCGTCATTGCATGACTCAAGCATACTTACCGCCAACGCCAACGTAGACCTCCTGATAACAGGTTCACTGCAGCCTACAAGCGGCGACCTCTCGGAAGCCGAGACAGTATCGATGACGATAAAGAACATCGGCACTGAAAACTGCGAGCACATCGTGGCTACATATACCATCGACGGAGGCGAGACAGTGACAGAAATGGCCGACCTGAGCATACCCGCCGGCGGCACTGCCACCTATACTTTCAACACCAAGGCCGACCTTTCAGCCGGCGGCAACCACAATGTGGTAATAACGGTACAAGGCGAAGGCGAAGCGTTGGTTCTTGAAGACAACAGGCTCGAAAAGTTCGTAATGTGTACAAAGACATCGATTGAGCCTCCCTACGAATGCGACTTCACCGAACCGGAAGACGTAGCGGAGTGGAACATCATCGACGCCGACGGAGACAACTATACATGGCAAATCGAACAATATGCCCCAGGCAACAGTTATAGGGCGTTTGCTTTCAACTGCCTGGACGACTATATCGTGACTGCAGTCCCCATAGTCCTTAAGCAGGGCCAGGCCACAATGGAACTCAGTTACATTTCATACATCCAAGACACCGCTGACAAGTTCGAAGTTCTTTTCGGAACAAGCGACGACGTGGAAAGCATGACAGTGCTGAGAACGTATGAGAACATCAACGGAAGCAGCTGGACTAACGACAACATCGAGTTTGAAGTACCGGCTGACGGCGAATATTTCTTCGCATTCCACGCATGCCCGGACGTACCTGACTACACATACACATTATGCCCCAGCATCACGAATATCAAGATATACGAAGGCTCAAGCCAGGGCGTGCCCGACATTAAGGTCAACAAGGTAATCGTTCCCAACTCAAGCTGCAACATGGACATCAAGACCATCGACGTAGAAGTGCAGAACGTAGGTCTTGCTCCTATCAAGAGCTTCATCCTCACGGCTTCTTATGCAGGCGATGAGTTCAAGGCGCAGAACTTTGAGGAAGAAATCGACATCAACGGCACCGCAACCGTTTCAATCGATGTTCCGGAAGACTACTTCAACAACGCGGGTACACTTTACTCGGTAACAGTAACCGCTTCGGCCGTATTCTCACCGAATGAGTAGCTGAAGAAAACACGGAGAACAACTCTAACTCCGCATCGTTCATCAACTTCGAACAAGCAGAATTACCGTTCATTTCAGACTTCACTTCATCTGAAGGCGGACGCTACTACTGGTACGGACCGGAAGGCTGGATTTACAACAGCACCATCGAAGCTTACCAGGCACTCAACTCTACTCCGCTCATCTCACGCGGCATAGAACTTAAGGCCGGCAAGACATACCGCTTGACCTACAACCGCAGGGCCGGAATGGACTACTATGGCTTCATGGTCCTGTATGACAACTACAAGGTTCTTTGCGGACTCAACGGCACCGACCCGGCAGAATGGGAAAAGGTTTACGAAATCAATGAAGACTACTCGGAAGAAATCTTCAGCAACAAGACCTTCGAATTCTCTGTTGACGCTGACGGACTTTATCAGTTGGCATTCCAGATGAACGCAATCAACCAAGGCTACACCTTCTATCTGCGTGACGTGACTATAATCGAAGTTGCTGAAAAAGACGTAGCAATAGCTGGCGCTACAGGTTATCTGCCGACAAGAGTTCCAAAGTTACAGGCCGGCGAGTTCGAGGCATCTGTAGCCGTAACCAACGCAGGTACGACACCTGCATCAGGTACCGTTACAATGACTGTAAACGATGAAGTAATTGGCGAAGGTAAGTTTACCGACATAGCTGTTGGCGATACGATTTTCACCCCGGTATACCTTACTTTGGACGGAGAAATCGGAACGTCAGCCACTGTTAAGGTATCTGCCAACGTTGAAGGCGAACCTGAAAGCAACATATACAACAATACCGACACCGTTAACGTGACCATAACCGACGATGTATTCGGATATGACAAGATTGCCGACAACACCTATTACGGCAACCAGCCCAACAACCTCGAAGTCGGTGCAATTGGAAACGGTGGATTGATGGAAGCCGGAGTTGTATTCCACCTCAACTATGACGCAAGACTTAACGGCATATCCGTAGGTTTCGGCCAGGATGACGAAATGTCTGCTGTAGTACTGAATGTCTACAAGTGGTATGAAAAGGAACCGACAGCAAGTGGATTCCACCCGTTGAGCGAAAGCGACCTTGTTTACACAACAACAGTTGACAAGGAATACGGCACAGGCCAGTTCGAATATGCAATTGACGACGACGTAAATCTCCCGGCAGGCGACTACCTCATCTCGGCACGTGTTTCTACCGGATGGCCTCTGGCAGTAGACAGGAAGGCTCCCGGCCAGCTCTACACCATCGGCACATATAATGATGAAGGCTTCGTTGCAGTAGACCAGAGGTACTCGAACCTTGGAACAATGGCTATCCGCGCCATATTGGGTGAAGGCGGCGGCGCGTCAATCAGCACTGTAGAAGGCGGCACATCGCTCAGCTTGTATCCGAATCCTGCAAGCGAGACACTTACAATCACAGCCGGTGAAGGAGAAATCACAAGCGTTGCTATATACTCAACGTCAGGCTCTGTAATGTGCTCTTCGAAGGTTCAGGGCAACAGCTTCTCTTGCAACGTTTCAAGCTACACACCGGGCATCTACTTCGCCAAGGTTACAGCTAATGGCAAGACTGAAGTTCTGAAGTTTGTTGTCAAGTAAAATAAAAAGACAAAAACACCTAATCCTTAAAGAATCGACTGGTGCATCGCCAATGTGTGCGCCAGTCGATTTTCGCTAAAAAACGTCAACAGCTTACTTGTTGACCCCATTTACAAACCATATTTTCAAGCATTTAACAACATTATCATGAAGAGATTTATCTGTTCATTCATAGGCGCGGCTTTATGCGTGGCAGCCTATTCACAGGCAAGCGTTCAGCCGCAAAAGGCAAGAATATTTGCTTCTGACAAAACACCAATGTCAACCATCCTGCCAAGCCTCAACGCGGCAAAAGCCGGAGAGGCCAACTGCGACGTTGAAGTGACATTCCCCAAACCAGTACCTACCTTCCTTCCGTTAAACCTCATCAACGGCATGCCGATTGAAACGCAGGTAACCAACTTGGGAAGCGAAACCGTTTCGGGAACCGTCACACTGAGCATTGGCGACGCCACGATAGGAACCGCCGATTTTGCAGACCTTGCTTCAGGCGCTAACGCCAACCTCACAATCGAGATAAGCACAGAAATTGACGCTCCGGCGAAAAAACAGACGCTCACGGCTACAGCTGAAATAACAGGCAAGGAGGACGAGAACCCTGACAACAACTCCGCATCTACAACAATCACAATATCAGAAAACGAATTTGCCTACGACCATACCACACCGTCGATGTATGTAGACGACAACGCACTCGGTTTGCCCGACTTCGGGTCAATACTCGTTGCTAACACTTTCCACATCTCCAATCCCGTAGTGCTTGACTCTGTGTCAGCCGCATGGGGACGAATTGAAGGCGACAAAATCGGCATATACATCTGGAAATGGGACGCTCAGTCAGAACCTAACGAAAACGGTTTCTATAACTTGGACGAACAAATATACTTCGGCACACACAACCAGGGCTTACAACGCGGCATGCACTATTATAAGTTGGAAGAGCCGATATACCTTGCAAGCGGCGACTATATGTTAGGAATATCCTTCTATGGCTATGGCATAGCCGTTGACCAGATTAACCCCGGACAGATGTACAACGTGTTCGCCGAAACCGACGGCTACCGTGCCAACGACTGGTCGAGCTACGGCTTCGGCACAGCCGCAATACGCATGTATGTCAGCAATGTTCCGGCAAGCATCAACACAATCACAACCAGTGACAACCAGGCCGGCGCAAGCGTGAACGTAAACGGCAACAAGCTTTACGTTACAGGCGATGCAAGCGAAATAAGCAGCGTGTCGATTTACTCCGCATCAGGCGCAAACATGGCAACAGCCGAAGTCAACGGACATGATTACAGCCATGACCTGTCATCGTTCACCCCTGGCGTTTACATGGTAAAGGTTACCACGAAGAGCGGCACATGCGTCAGGAAGTTTGCCGTAAAATAACAGGACGGCAAACCGAATAAAGAGACGGCTAACGGCGAAAAGCCGGTGAACGCGTCAAAATGCCACAGCAACAGAAAAACGCACCGCCGCCAAACAACGGTGACGGGACACATCAACCAACGCCTGGCCGACTTTCAGTCAGCCAGGCGTTGACAATATATACAGGCATGGTTTCCACGCCATACCATCGCTATACGGCTTTCACGACACGCCGTTTTGCCGTTACGGCATAACCTGATGAAAACCAGCATGTTACGTAACACATGCGAGCCAACCGCCAGCCACCATGCAAAAGGTGGCCTTTCACAACATAAAAAGCCGTCTTTTATACGGCAAAAGACGGCTAACGGCAAGGCAAAAGGCCACCTTTTGGAAAAGCGGCGGAAACAGAAAACAGTATGACTGACTTCAAAACGTCAACCATGTGTTTGACACCTGATTACATAAAAAACACCAAGACATGAAAAATACATTGTTATCAGTCATTGCGATTATGGCCCTATGCGCCTGCAACGACGACCCCGAACCAGCCCCGCGGTTTCAAGCCATACAGCAACTATACGAAAAGTACGGCGAAAAACTAATCGGAGAATGGGAAAACGACACGCTAAAGAACGGCGACGTAACCGTATATGAATACATGAAACTTGACGAAGACATGCAGGGAACGTATATACTGACGATGAAAAGGCCAGCCGGAATAATAGCCGGAGAAGAGGGCGACGAGAACGGCATGGTGACACTGCGCGAAGAGAAAACGGTCGGAGAATGGAGCCTTGACGTAGACATGCAGCTCAACCCGTACATTGCCATTGACGACACGGCAAACACCGCAGACCGGTTGTTCTCATTTTACGGTACCGACGGCAACGTGTTGATAATAGACACAGGCTATAATACAAGCCTGAAAAAGATCACGAAACCGTAAAACGCACGGTTCCGTGACCTTTTAGAAACTGTTTTGACTTTATCAAAGTTGATTTTTTCCTGCCGTACAGAATGGATTTCCGGCACACATACAACTCAAACCGACTATTGAAAAAATCAAAACAGCTTCCTTGCTTTCACGGGCGGAAGCCCGTAAGCCGTCAGTCCTTCAGCGAGTAAGTAACCGTAGACACCACGCGCAGCTTCTTGATGTATGGCGTGTTGCCGTCACGGTCGGTTATGGTGAACTGGCCCTGCCCCGCGTCAAGGATTTTCCCGAGCTTGCTGTCGCTGTTCTCGGCGAACTGCTTTGCCGTCTGTTCGGCATTCTTGATGGCCTCCTGCATCATCTTCGGCTTCATCTGCTGGAACGACACGTACTCATACACCACACCGTTGCCGTAGCCGCCGTCAACAACGGCCACGCCCTGCTTCAGCAGCTCTCCCTGGCGCGCAATGATTGAACGCACCAGCTTGACGTTGCGCGACGTCACCGTGATTGTCGACGTTATGTTGTAACGGTAGTCATGGTTCTGCACTCCGTAACGTTCGGCGTTCATGTCTACCACCACGGGCGCGTTGACGCTGATTTCAGAGTCCTTTATGCCGCTCTGCTTGAGAAACGCCTTCACCTTGGCTGTTGTGGCGTTGATGCGCGTGTAAAGCACCGGCAGGTCGTCGCCGATTTCCTTCGTCAGTATAGGCCACGTCACCTTGTCGGCCTCAACCTCGCGTTCAGACAGCCCTTTCACTGTCACCTTGCGGTCTTTGTCGGAGAAACTGTCAAGCCCCGACTTGACGCACAGCCCCAAAACAATGATGCCTACGGCCATTATTGCCGCTTCCTTGATTCTGTTCATAGTAGTGATGTTATTGGTTTACGGCGTAAAGATATGAAAAACAACCGTAAATGCAAGAATGTATCGACGAAAAAAGCATCTTTATCTGTATAAAGACGAAAAAAGAGCCGTGTCCCGTATTATGACGGGACACGGCTCAATATAGATGTGCCGTAATAATCCTTACTTGACAACAGATGCCTCCGAGCCGTCGTAAGCCCAAGTATAATATGAAGCTCCGTGTACGAAGCCGGCTCCGAACGCCGTCATTATGAGGTTGTCGCCACGCTTCAAAAGGTGCTCGTTCTCCCAAAGCGCAAGGGGAATGGTGGCCGCACTGGTGTTGCCGAAGTGCTCGATGTTCACCATCACCTTGTCCATCGACAGGTCGAGACGCTTTGCTACGGCCTCTATTATACGGATGTTCGCCTGGTGGGGAACGATGAAACGGATGTTGTCCTTGTTCAGTCCGTTGCGCTCTGCGATAAGTGCGCAGTCGTCGCTCATGCTCGTCACGGCGTAGCGGAACACCGTGCGGCCCTCCTGATAGAGGTAATGCAGACGATGGTCTACCGTGAAATGCGACGGAGGACATACCGAACCGCCGGCCTTGAGATGCAGGAAGGGCAGCCCCTTGCCGTCGGCGCGGAAGAAAGAATCCTTTACTCCTACGCCCTCGTCGGTGGTTCCTTCCATCAGAACGGCAGCCGCGCCGTCACCGAACAACGCGCATGTGCTGCGGTCTTTGTAGTCAACGACCGACGACATCTTGTCGGCTCCTATTACAATGATTTTCTTGTAGCGTCCGCTCTGTATCATAGTGGCCGCCACATCCATAGAGTAAAGGAAGCCGCAGCAAGCCGCCCAGAAGTCGAAAGCAAACGCATTCTTCAGTCCGAGCTTGCCGATGACGATTGAAGCCGTCGACGGAAAAGCATAATCGGCCGTCGATGTCGATACTATTACGGCATCGATGGTGTCGGGATCAACGCCCGTCTTCTTCATCAACTGCTTCGCGGCTTTGCGTGCCATGTATGAAGTGCCGAGGCCTTCTTCCGTCAGTATGCGGCGTTCACGTATGCCGACACGCGTCATAATCCATTCATCGTTGGTGTCAACCATTCTCGACAACTCGTCGTTATTGAGCACATAGTCGGGAACGTAACCGCCGATGCCGGTTATTATAGCGTTTATTTTCTCCATTATTCAGCCGCTTCCTTAACGATAGCTATCTTCCCGCGGTAGTAGCCGCAAGTCGGACAAACCGTGTGATAAACGTGGAAGGCTCCACAGTTGGGGCATACCGCCAGCGTGGGGGCTACTGCCTTGTCATGTGTTCTTCTTTTACGTGTACGGGTCTTTGACTGTCTTCTTTTAGGATGTGCCATTTTCTTTAATCTTTAATTATTGTTTTTAATTTTTCCAATTCGCTCCAACGCGAGTCCACCGGCTCTTCCGCGTCCCCCTCTCCGCTTCGGGCGGCCGAGTGTTCTTCAAGAACCTTTATCATGGCAGGATTGCATTTTCCAGGTGCATGCACGTGCCTGATGGGAATGCCAAGCACTATGAACTCGTAAACGAGCCATGAAATGTCGAGCAAGGGGTCGTCCTTGCCGACCGTTATGATGTCTTCGTCTTCGGAATATTCTTCCCCGATGCGCGCCGTCAGCGTATTGTCGGCGCTCACGGCCTGCTCCATGTCGTCAAGGCACACGTCGCACGGCACATGGACCGTGCCCTCCGTATGCACGTTTATGCGGAACACGCCACCCGAACGGTTGACGCTTACACTGACGTGCACTTCGCCACGCCTCACTTCCGGGGCTTCAACAGCCTCGAAGTAATCGTCGCCGAGGTCGTATTCAAAGACCGTAACGCCTTCTTTCAAAGCCGCCAAGTCTATTTTCAAGTACTCCTGACTGTACATGTTGCCGGTTATATGAAACAGCAAAGAGTGCCCTTGCCCGTCGCCGGTGCGCAAGCATCGGCATGGGCGGCACAATTCTTTGGGCTGCAAAGTTACGAATTATTTTTCATACAAACATAACTTTATATGCAAAAAATGGTTTACTGCCAACAGTCAGCCTTTCTTTACCGCTTCGGCTGCATACCATACACGCCATGCGTACATGCCGTCAGTTGAAATAAAGCATGCCTTCCTTTATCCATAGGAAGTGCCGCGAAGGCATGGTTGCAGACCCGTCGTCACGATGACGCGCACACCGCCTGCAGCGTATGTGCCGTATTCCTTGACGGTTTCAGCCGGTTCTATAGTGTACGACTTGATATGTCGCCCTCCCTGACGCTGTCATACACGGCCTTGGTCACTTCCTGTCCGTCAACCTTATATACTTACGTGGCCCGGCTTGTCGTCACCTGCAGCTATGGGCGCAGCCGCCAACCTCACACCCGGAGCCGACGTAACACCTGCAATGTTGCCTGCCGACGCGGCGGCACAAGTGAAAAACATGAAGAGCGCACACGCGCTTCTGTATACCTTCGGGAAACAAATACTTGGATAATTCATGGCGTAATAACGTGTTTGTTCGTTCGTTTTAGTTATGTCAATATACATCTTTTCACGTTACGGCGTATCAGTCTGCACGCCGATTAACAATAATTTCACCTTGAAAGACACTCATGTTGAATATCCGGATGCCGCGTCGACGCGCGGCATGACAATTACCGAGAGCCTCGATTGCGCCTCAATAAGCACAGGTAATCAAGCTCCCTCCCTTCGGGAGGGCTGGGGTGGGTCTTTTGTTGAATTGAAAATGAAAAATTAAAAATGAATAATTATGATTACCTTTTAGGCTGTCTGCCAACAAGGCAAATCATAATTATCAATTCTCAGTTCTCAACTCTCAATTCAAAACACGGCAAATTGGAATGCAAAAGGCCACCTTTTATCCTCTAAAAGGCCGTGTTTTGCAGGCTAAAAGGCGACCTTTCGCAACACCGCTGATTATCAACGGGTTACGCTTGTGGGGCAAACCGTCGACGGCAGGCACGCAAAAAGGCATGGCTACGCTCGTCCGCGCCGCCACGCCTTATATCGAGAGAGTTATTTTCCTGCTGTATTATTTCTTCTTGGTAATGATTTCCAACACACCGTTCTTGGCCGCTTCGCCATACTTGTCAGTGGTGTTCTTGGCGTCCTTGTATATGGTCATGCTTTCAATATCGTTGGCTTTTATGTTACTGATGTCATCAACAGGCTTGCCGTCAACTACATAATACAGGTTACCTTCCACCGTTACCGACCGCGCATTGTCAGGCACATAATTCTCTCCCTTTAGCTCTATCACACCGCCTTTGCCTTTAGCCACACCCTTGTCGCTGCGGAACGTGACGGGTATAGTGTACCTCACGGGCACCGGCTTGCCGTCCTGCTTGCCGGGAGTCCACGCCGGCATGGCGTTGATTACACGCAGGGCTTCCGCGTCGAGCAGCGGGTCTACGCTGCGCCTCACAACGGCATCGCTCACCGTTCCGTCGCTGCCGATGACAAACTGCACTATTACGCGGCCCTCAATGCCGTTCTTTGCTGCCTCTGCCGGATACCTGATGTTATCCGAGAGCCACTTCATAAAAGCGCCTTGGCCGCCGGGAAACTCGGGCTGTTGCTCCGCAACGTCGTACACCTCGCCATCAGGAACTGGCACGATAGCTTCCGGCGCACCGGCTTCCGGCTGCGCTTCTGCCTCCCGGGCCACGCTTTCGGCGCGCTGTACAGGCAGCTCCGCCACGGCACTGGCAGGCGTGGCGGCCTGCGCCTGCACAACGGGCATCACCTTAATTACAAGAGCCTCGCTCTCGCTCTTGATTTCATTACTCAGGCTCTCGGCCTTAGGCGTGGCGAAAGCCACTACGGCTACAGCCGCAACCGGGACGGCAACGAGCATACGCGCGCGGCTCCACGGATTTGATTTCTTTTTTAGCATCATAGTAATTCTTTTTTTAAGTGAACTTTGGTTAAGGTTATTTGCCATTGAAAAGAGTTTGTCGCCCACAGCCTTGCGTATCAACAAGAGCTGGTAGTCGGAAGCGTTAACGCCCGAGGCGAGCACCCGGCTGTCGGCCTCATACTCGTGTACGCACTGCAGTTCGGCCTTCAGCAGCCACGCGGCAGGGTTGAACCACTGGAAAACGATGAGCAAATCGCACAGCAGTATGTCTACCGAATGACGGGCGGCGACGTGCGCACGCTCGTGTACGAGTATGTATTCGGGACTGTCGGCATAGTCTTTCTCGCTGATGACGATGTTGCCCATCCAGCTGAACGGCGACACGTTGCCGCTGACAACGACCACATTCACTCCGTCGTCGGTGCTCACGTGGCGGCCGCCGCGTATCATACGGCGCAGGCTGAAGAGCGACCACAGCTCGCGGCAGAGGAAGAACGCCACACCTGCCACATATATAAGGAAGCACACCTGGGCCACAGTGACGGTGAACGCCGGGGCGTCTTCGGCCACAGCCTGCATCACAATGTCCTCAACCACCACAAAACCACCGGCCGCGGCAGGCGCGTCTTCAACCGTGAAATGCACCAACGGCAACAGCAGCGACACAGCGGCCATGCCCAGCAACACCGCCCGGTTGAAGCCGAAAAATGTCTCGCGGCTCAACAGCAGCTTGTAAACGAGGTAGAACGCGATGAGGCAAAGCGCCACCTTCAGCGAGTATATGAAAAACAGTCCCATAGCAATTTATCGTTTTATCAATATCAAAAATCATTACACAGAGTGCCAACATGTCGCCAACAGACAAGGCATTCGGCTTTAACTTCTTAGCGAGCGCAGCGAGCGAAATTCCTTTGAGTGAAACGAAAAAATTTCTTTAACTTCTTTAGCTCCTTAATACTGCTCCGCGCATGCGGCCTTGATGGCGGCCAGCATGTCGGCGCGTTTGCGCTCGTTGGTGCCGATGGTTATCTTCCTTATGCGCCCGTCATTGCCCACAAGCACCGTGGCCGGCACCTGTTTTACGCCGAACATGGACCACAGGGTTTCGTCGCCGGCTATCTGGACGAAGCGGAAGCCGCGCTCCTCTACGATTGGGCGGATGGCGGCCGCACGGTCGAAGGTCACTGCAAGGAATGCCGCTCCGGGACATTCGTCAATCCAGCGGCTTATCTCGGGCATCTCCCTCTTGCACGGGCCGCAGCCGGTATGCCAGAAGTTGAGCACATACGGGCGGCCGAGCAGGCTGTCGTTGCTCCACACGCGGCCATCGACATCCCTCACGCTGAACGGCTTTACCATGTCGCCCACGGCCATGTCAAGTCCGCTGTAATACTTCACTACAAGCCGGTTGAACTCCACATTACCGTCGGCTGTGCGCCGGAGCCACTCCTCCGCGTCGGCAACCTTGTCGTTTGAAATCACCAACAGGCTGTCGGCGGCGGTCAGCGCGACGTCTTTTATCACAACGGCGTGGTTGCCCAAGCCGTCGCCTATTAAGGCCGTTTCAAGCTCCTTGTCCTCCAAATGCTCAGGAAACTCGCTGAAAAACATGCCGTTGATGATGTAGCCAGGCATGGTTTTCTGTCCGTAAGCCTGCAAGCCGAGGACGCAGGCCAATGCCAACAACAAGCGTCTCAACATGTTTTACTTTCCTTCCTCAACCTTTTTTATCAGCTCGCGCAGGTCGTCAACGGATATTTTCTCTTCCTTCACAAGGGCGGAAACTACGCCGAGGTACGACTTGTTGAAGAACTTGTTTACCACGTTTCCGAGCGAACCGCGGCGGTAGTCGTCGCGAGAGAGCACGGGGTAGTACTTGTAGCAGCGCGGCGTTATGGCCTCGTGGGCGAGGAAGCCCTTGTCTTCAAGTATGTGTACGAGCGTAGACAGCGTGTTGACATGCGGTTTCGGGTCGTCATACAGTTCCTGAAGCTGGCGTATGTGCATAGCCCCCTTGTCCCAGTAGCGGTTCATAATCTCCTCTTCGCGCGGTGTTAGTGTTTTCATCTTCTTTGTGTTTTATCAGTTCTGTACAGTTCTATGTTTTCACACCGCAAAGTAACTAAAACTTTTAGTAACTTCCAAATATTTCATGGTTAATAAAACTAAAAGCGGTAGTTAATTAACAGTTGCAGGGTCAAGATATCGAGAGTTGAGAATTTAGAATGGATAATTATGATTACCTTTGAGGCCGCCTGTTAGCAAAGGTAATCATAATTATCCATTCCAAATTCTCAACTCTCAATTTAAAACACGGCAAATTGCAATGCAAAAGGCCACCTTTTGCCCTCTAAAAGGCCATCTTTTGCAAGACAAAACACAGCCTCTTGCAACACCGCTGATTACCAGCCACTTACAAAGCTGCCACAAACCACCATACAGCAAGGCATTTGTCCGCCAACTCTGCGAGCGCAGCGAGCCGGCTACCGCCAACTCCAGAAACCACAGAAAAACAATATATGAAAGCCTGCTATCATACCTATATTGCCAAATACGTATAAACCATACAAGACTAATGTCTTTAACCCCTTAGCGACCGCAGGGAGCTTTAACTTCTTTAACTCCCAATGAATGGGAGTCTTGCGGACATTCATAAAGCAATATTACCGCTCCAAGCGCGTTATATATACGTATGCAGTGGACTGACAGGATACGCCATGTGAAAATAATCCTCGTGGTGGCGGCGGTGCTGATAGCCGTCGCCTCACTAATAGTGTCGAACTCGCTCGTGCGCGAACTGAAGGCCGAGGAGCGCAACAAAATGGAAGTGTGGGCGGAAGCCATGCGCTCGCTCAACACGGCCGACGAGACCACCGACCTTAACTTAGTGCTGAAAGTAATCAACGAGAACAACACAATACCCGTAATAGTGACCGGGACAAGGGGCGAAGTACAGATATACAGGAACGTGAGGCTCGACGGACGGACGCTCGCCGACAGCTTGCGGCAGGCCGAGGCCGTCAGCAAAAGGCTGCACGCCGAAGGACGGTATATCAGGATAAAGCTGGGCGAAGGCACGCACGACGGCTACATAGACGTGTGCTACGACGACTCGGTGATGCTGCGACGGCTCGCCTCCTACCCCTACATACAGCTCGGAGTGGTGATGCTCTTCGTAGTAGTGGCAATCTTCGCCCTGCTGACATCGAAGAAGGCCGAGCAGAACAAGGTGTGGGTAGGACTGTCGAAAGAAACCGCCCACCAGCTTGGTACGCCCATATCGAGCCTCATGGCATGGACGGAAATACTGAAAGAGAGCTACCCCGACGACACGCTGATTCCCGAAATGGACAAGGACGTGAAGCGGCTTGAACTGATAGCCGACCGCTTCTCGAAGATAGGCTCGCTACCCGAACCCGTACCGGCAAGCCTTAACACGGTGATGGAGCACGTCATAGAGTACATGGAACGGCGCACTTCGCAGAAAGTAAGGTACGTAAAAGACTTCCCCGACGGCGACATCGTAATAAGGATTAACGCCTCGCTGTTCGAGTGGGTGATAGAAAACCTGTGCAAGAACGCCGTCGACGCGATGGAAGGCAGCGGCACGATAACCCTCAGGATATGGCAGAACGCTGACAAAGCCATAATAGACGTGAGCGACACCGGCAAGGGAATACGCAAGAAAGACCTGCGCAACGTGTTCCGTCCTGGCTTCACAACCAAGAAGCGCGGCTGGGGACTGGGCCTCTCCCTGGCAAAACGCATAGTGGAGGAATACCACAAAGGCCGCATATACGTAAAGAGCTCGGAACCCGGACGAGGCACAACCTTCCGCATAGAGCTGAGGAAATAAACCTCCTGCCACCGACTATAAAAGCACCGACGACAACAGATATCTTTCCAAAAGACGGCCTTTCGCACCGCAAAAGGCCGTCGATTGCACGCCAAAAGGCCGCCTTTCGCATTGCGAAAGGCGGCCTTTTGGAATATGTTTCATATCATACTGATTATCAGCCGATTATCTGCAAACCACTTTTGAAGCAAGTATCTTACCGTCGCCAAGCGTTACCTTTACAACGTAAACGCCGCTGCCGAGACTGCCAAGACCTATGTCCGCACTGCCAACACCGCAGGCATCGCCCTGCAACAACGCCTGTCCTTGCAAATTGAACACCTGCCATGAGCCTACGCCTGCCGCCGCACTGACAGTCACAACATCGCCGCTGACTGTTATTCCGCCGTCAACCGCAACATCGTTTATGCCGCTTGAAGTGCTGACAATAGAAAGATTGTCGAGCTTGAAAGAGGCATAAGTACTTTGCGAGAAGCCGTAAAAACCAACCCGGTAATCACCTGCCTCGGCGACACTGAACTCCGTTTCGTTGACAAGTTCCCAATCGGTGGACACGGAAACATCCTCATGCCTGCCGATAGACAACGTGAACGACGATACGTCGGCAACATCCGTGCCGAGCTTCACTTCCCAGCTGTGCTTGTCAATAGATGTTCCATTACCTGCGTAATACGTCATTTTGTACGTTCCCGGTTCAAAATGGATTGGCGGAGATATAAGCCAGTCGCGGCCTGTATCGCCCGAACCGCCCGTCTTCAGCTGGGCGAAACTGCCGTCAAGCTGCTGGTATGCGTATCCGGCAAGTACCGACCAGCCATAGCTTGCGTTGTCATGGTTGTTGATGACAGTCCACAACGGGCCGTCGCCGTCGTCTTCAAACCCGGTGGAATAAGGTATCGACGCCACGCCGACTATCTTGACTTCATCTGATGTCGCGCCCTCGCCTACAACGCCGCCCGACACCGGCTCAACCGTATAGGTGTATGCACCGGGCGTTGAAAGGGTTTCGCCGAACTTGCACTCGGTTATGCCTTCTGCCACAATAACCGACTCTTCGCCCTTATTGCGATACACATTGTAAGTTATATTGTCAAAGTCGGCATAGCCGCCGTTGACCGTCGCCGTCGGTGCTGTCCACGTAAGGCTGACGGCATCGCCGTCAAGCGATATGGCGATATTGCCCACGGCGCGCAGCTTGTCATACCCGGCAAACACCCTAACCGTGGCAGGCGTGCCGGTTGCGGTCTCGCTCTCGGCGGCAACAAGGTATGTGTTATAGCCGTTATCGGCGTTCTCGTCGTCATAAGACGTGGCCATACCTGCCAGCTCTGCTATCGGTTCGGACACGCCGAAGCGGTAAACCTTTACTGTTTTTACGGTGACAGGCTGCCCTGCATAATCGGTTGAGGGCAGTGTCCAAGTAAGATGCACTGTATTGTGAGCCGTCTCGTCCACCTTGGCAGAAAGCCCGGTGACAGCCTTCGGAAACGCTTTGTCAAGATCTTTCTTGACGAAAAGCGCCGTTACCTGAGCGTCGTTGCCCAACGTTCCGAGCTTTGTCGGCTCACCGGTCTGTGTATCAATGGTGGTGAACCAGCCGTAGTCGGGATGCTGCTGCGCCCAATACAGAGTGCCGTCGTCGGCGAACGTCATCGACTGGAACTGGTTTGTAACGGCCAGCTTGTGCGTTTCGCCTATCTGGGTGGCCTTGCCTGTAAACTTGTCAAGCTTGCAGAACTGGCGGTATTCTGACATGGCATAGAGGTTGCCGGCAGCATCGGCTGCAAGGGTGACAAGCGCCGCATCCACCTCGTGCCCGTAACCGTCAACGCCCTTCAGGCCTCCGGTAGAGCCTACTACCGTCAGTCCGCCCGTTTCAAGGTCTACAACGCAAAGGTTTGTAATGCCTATGGCTTCTGTGTTATACTCCTCCTCGGCCAAGGCATACATCGTGTTGGTGGAATAATCGTAAGTCATGTCAACCACACGCACGCCGTCTTTGCGGTCTATTTCATCCAGAATTTCAAACGTTTCGGCATCGTACACCACGAACGAGGCAGAATACATCGCGCCGAAATCGTCTGGTTCGACAGTGTATGCATACAACCTGCCGTCCAAATACTCGCCGGCCGAAAGGTGTTCGTAGTATATGTTCGTAGTCTTCAACATTGTGAATTCACTGAAACTGTCGGCAGTAAACGACACGAAACCGAACTTCAAGCCCTTGTCGCCCATCTGATAGCCGTAGAATGTGGGCACGGCATTCGACACGCTGCAAAGGAAAAGCGAACAAAGCGCGGCAACCGCCATCATGTAAAGTCTTTTCATGGTAATCTATTGCAGGCTCAATGGTTGTTAAACGGCATGAAACGGCAGAGCCTTTTTCCGTAGCATGCCAGTAAAAAACGGGGTTAAAACAAGTACGTCTGTGAACTCATCATGTCGCAAAAGACATATTTTTGCAAATGTATTAATAAAGAACAAAATTACCCCCCGACAGTTAAAATACATTAACAATGTATTAACTATATATAAAAACACAAAATACATACCTGTTTTTCATCAGTCACAAAACATCAAAACACAACGCATCATGCAAAAGACGGCCTTTCGCACCGCAAAAGGCCGTCGATTGCACGCCAAAAGGCCGCCTTTCGCAATGCGAAAGGCGACCTTTTACAAGTTAACTCATATAATACTGATAATCAACTGGTTACAAAACAGTTCCAGTATAATCTCCACCTATTTCCATTTAAGTGGTACAGGTAAGGTGTAACGTACCTCGACAGTCTCTCCGGCAAGCTTTCCGGGTCTCCACTTCGGCATGTTTTCGACAAGGCGCAACGCCTCGGCGTCGAACTCCGGGTGGATGCCGCGCACCACCTTTGCATCCTTCACTGTTCCGTCCTTGCCGACAACAAACTGCACGATGACGCGGCCTGTGACATCAGTTTCCGGACTCGGATTTCTCAAATGCTCGCTGATATAGTCCATCAAAGCCTTTTGGCCTCCGGGAAAGCTCGGCATTTCCTCAACTAACCCAAACATTTCACTGTGTTCATTGGCATTTACCGTAGTCTTGGGCTGCTCGAACTGCTGCGCCGTATCACGTCCGCAGGCCGTCAAAGCCGCCGCGCCAAGGGCTATTCCGGCAACGGCGACTGCCCGTCCGGCCATCCTCCGCAGGCTAAGTTCGCGCTCGATATACCGCAACTCGGCCTCGCACGCCGGACATGTGCCGCGGCATTCGCCCTCAAAACCGCACTCCACAGGCTCGTACTTGATGCCGTTTGCGTCGGCAATGGCCTTCCTTATACCCTTCAGTACGTTGCAAACACTCCTTCCATCACCCATATTCGGTCATTTTTTCACAAAAATATGGATTTTCGTGCAAAGTAAAACAAGAACAATGGAAAATTTATATATTTGTAAATATGAAAGCACCGCTCATAGGAATAGAACGCCACCGCATCGTCACAGACGGACAGGGCGTTACTACGCTCGTAGCCTTCCATGGCTGTCCGCTGCAATGCAGGTATTGCCTCAATCCTCAATGCCTTGACAAAAACATGGAATGCCGCACAATAACACCGCAAGAACTTCTTGACGAAATTGCTATTGACAACCTGTATTACCTCGCAACAGGCGGCGGAGTGACCTTCGGCGGCGGCGAACCGCTGCTAAGAAGCGCATTCATACGCGAATTCTGCGACATAGCTCCAAAAGAATGGAACATCAGTTTGGAAACAGCCCTTAACATTGACACAAAGCATTTGGAAGAAGTAATGCCATACATCAACCACTGGTACGTCGATGTCAAGGACATGAACAACCGCATATACCGCAAATATACAGGGAAACGAAACAAACGGCTAATCAAGAACCTGAAGCTGCTCGCATCGCAAGTGCCACAGGAACGCATTACCATCCGCCTGCCACTAATTCCCAATTACAACGACACGGAAAAGCGTGAAGCAAGCATAATCATATTAAAAGATATGGGATTTGAGAACTTCGATTTGTTCAACTATGACATGCCCGAGCAAAGAAGACCGTTCACCGGAGGATTAATAATGGCGGACATCGACTAAACACCTCCAAAATCAATTCCTTTCAGCCTTGTCCTTCCCACAAGCCCGTCCTTCCCGTTTCCCAATCCCACACCGCATGCCTCCCAGCGCTCCCATTTCTCCCCACCGGCCAAGGCAAAAAAAAAACGTGCGCCCCGGAGGAGGAATCCTCCGGGGCGCACCGCATGAAAGAAG
>ERZ791741.198-NODE-198-length-53220-cov-17.360181_pt1 | contig 53220 bp, 49 predicted proteins | sample MGYA00510040_ERZ791741 | MGnify/ENA primary metagenome ERZ791741 (study PRJEB30046, sample SAMN00791960) | human gut metagenome | study: EMG produced TPA metagenomics assembly of the A metagenome-wide association study of gut microbiota in type 2... | reverse complement strand
CCGTTTCTTGTCTGGCATTCGACTGAGGAGCTCGATTTTCTTGCAGATACGCTCATGTCTTCCGTACTGTTTTTCTGCGTATTGCATTCGGCTATATGGATTCCGAAACTTCAATATCAAAGCGAGAAAAGCCGATTGTCGGAAGATATTGTGTATTCCAATTTTTTTCGCAGACAGCCTGTATCTGATGAAGTGTTAAAAAAATTGAAAGAAAGTGAAGATCCGGGAAAGTTTCTCGGTTTGTACTGGCTGGAAAGTGATTTTGAAAGGGAAAAAACAGTCGGAGATATTACAAAATCAGAAAACAGATGGAAAAAAGCAGAGAGGTGGAACTCGTATGTCAGTGTCTGTCGGGCAATCTGGAATGACCTGGAATATTTTCCTGTAGCGGAAACTAATTTTGGGAAAGCGAACGTTTCTTTTTCAGATTCGTGGATGTTGGATCGGACTTACAAAGGAGATAGAAAACATGAAGGGACAGATATTATGCCGTCTGTCAATAAGCGGGATTACTTTCCTGTCGTAAGTATGACTGACGGGATTGTAACGTCGGTCGGTTGGTTAGAATTAGGTGGGTATCGTGTTGGAATCACTTCACCGGGAGGCGCTTACTTTTATTATGCACACTTAAGTTCTTATGCCGGAATAAAAGAAGGAGATCCTATATCAGCGGGCGATGTGATCGGATTTATGGGAGATACGGGATACAGTAAAAGAGAAGGGACAACAGGAAAGTTTCCTGTGCACTTACATCTTGGAATTTATATTTATAAAGACGGAAAAGAAATCAGTGTCAATCCATATGCAGCGTTAAAATATGTTGAAAACAGAAAAATCAAAGCATACTCAGACAGGTAGAATAATCATCGGAAAGTCTTTTATGAAGAGGCAAAACATGATATGATAGATAACACATGAAAAAAGAGTTGTGAAAAGCAACAGAAAACAGAGGAAATATTATGAATCTACCGATTGAATTTGAAGAAAAAATGCAAGATCTGCTTGGCGGGGAATATAACGATTATTTAAAATGTTATGAAGAACCCCGCCATTATGGACTCCGTGTAAATACATCCAAAATATCAATAGATCGTTTTTTAGAGATTGCTCCATGGCCGCTTCGTCCGATTCCGTGGATTGAAAACGGTTTTTATTATGATGGAGAAAAATATCAGCCTGCAAAGCACCCGTATTATTTTGCGGGATTGTACTATTTGCAGGAACCAAGCGCAATGACGCCTGCAAACAGACTCCCTATCGAAGCCGGAGACCGAGTGCTTGATGTGTGCGCAGCGCCGGGAGGAAAAGCGACAGAGTTAGGGGCAAAGTTAAACGGATCGGGAGTTTTGATCGCGAACGACCTGAGTAATTCAAGGGCAAGAGGACTTTTGAAAAATATTGAACTTTTCGGAATCGGAAACGTTCTTGTTTTAAGTGAAGAACCCGGAAAGCTTGTGAATTATTTTCCGGAGTATTTTGATAAGATCTTGATCGATGCGCCGTGCTCCGGAGAAGGCATGTTTCGCAAGGACAGAAAAATGGTAAAGGCATGGGAAGAACATGGTCCGGAATTTTTTGTAAAAATTCAAAGAAGCATTATTACACAAGCGGCGCAGATGCTGAAACCGGGCGGAATGCTACTTTATTCTACATGTACTTTTTCACCGGAAGAAAATGAACAGACGATTGAATTTCTGTTACAAGAATACCCTCAATTTAAGATTTGTGATATCAAAGGATACGAAGGGTTTTCAGATGGGATTTTAAAAGCTTCTTTGAGCGGCAATGAACAGTTAAAGAAAACAATCCGCATTTTTCCTCATAAAATGGAAGGAGAAGGACATTTTATCGCGCTTTTAAAAAAAGAAGAAGAGGCAGTTTCAGAAAACTTAAAGGAAAAAGAAAAAAACAATCGAAATAAAAATGAAAAAGAAAAAAGATTACCGGACGAACTTACGGAATTTTTGAAAAATGTAAAAAGAAAATTCGATTCATCCAGAATTGATATGCGGGGAGAAAATGTATATTATATGCCGGAAGGTCTTCCAAAGTTAAACGGAGTGCGGTTTTTACGGTCCGGGCTACTCTTGGGAGAATTGAAAAAAAGGCGTTTTGAGCCAAGTCAGGCGCTGGCTATGAATTTGAAAAAAGAAGAATATGAAAATGTACTAGATTTTTCGGTTGATGATGAACGGATTATAAAGTATTTAAAGGGAGAGACATTGGAAGTTGAAGATCTCGTTTCCTCAAAAGAGAAGGGGTGGTATCTCGTATGCGTAGACGGTTATCCTCTCGGTTTTGGCAAGCTGTCAGGACAGATGTTGAAGAATAAGTATCTGCCGGGATGGCGGTGGCAGTCATCATGAAATTGCGGTTAGATAAATATTTGACGGAAATGGGATGCGGCACAAGAAGTCAGGTGAAAAAAGAGATCTTAAAAGGAAGCGTTTCCGTCAATGGAGAGATAGCAAAGAAAGCTGAGCGGAAAGTTGATACAGAAAAAGATGAGATTATATTTAAAGGAGAAAAGATCTTTTATGCAGGGTATGAATATTTTATGTTGAATAAGCCTGCCGGAGTTGTGTCTGCAACGGAAGATAAAAAAGAGCGTACAGTCATAGACCTGATCAAAGAAAGCAAAAGAAAAGACTTATTTCCCGCGGGGCGGCTTGACAAAGATACAGAAGGTCTTCTTTTAATTACAAATGACGGGCAGCTTGCGCACCGCCTTCTTTCCCCGAAAAAGCATGTGGATAAAATTTATTATGCAAAAATCAAAGGAATTGTGACAGAAGAAGATGTACGATTGTTTGAGAAAGGCGTACATATCGGAGATGAAAAACCTACGATGCCGGCGGCGCTTGAAATTCTTTCTGTACAAAAAGAACGGCGGAAAGAAAAGATAAAAGAGCAGAAAATATTGCCTGAAACAAAAAATGAAACAGATGAAAAGGAAGACGGATATTCGGAAATCTATCTTACAATCAAAGAAGGTCGTTTCCATCAGGTGAAGCGTATGTTTCGTGCGGTAGGAAAAGAAGTTGTTTATTTAAAAAGGATTCAGTTTGGAACATTGACATTGGATCCGTCTTTAAAACCCGGACAATATAGAAAATTAACAGAAGAAGAGGTAGAACAATTATGTTGACAGGAAAAAAAGCGGTCATTTTTGATATGGATGGATCACTTGTAGATTCGATGTGGATCTGGCCGGAAGTTGACCGTATTTATATGGATAAATATCACTTGACTGCACCGGATACATTTCACAGAGATATAGAGGGGATGAGTTATGTAGAGACCGCACAATATTTTGTCGATACCTTTACAACATTAAATCAAACAGTAGAAGACGTAATGCAGGAATGGCGGGATATGACAGTTGAGCTGTATGCAACGAAAGTATTTCCAAAGGCCGGCGCAGTTGAGTTTCTGGATTTGATGAAACAAAACGGTATCCGTCTCGGTATTGCCACAAGCAATGATCGGGAAATTGCAGAAGCTGCGCTGAACGGACGGGGACTGACGAAATATTTTGATTCTGTACGTACTTCTTCGGAAGTTGCGGCAGGGAAACCTGCGCCGGATGTCTATTTAAAAGTCGCAGACGACATGAATGTAGACCCGAAAAACTGTCTTGTATTTGAAGATGTTATCAATGGAATTCTGGCAGGAAAGAACGCGGGCATGGAAGTGTGCGCTGTAGCAGATGATTTTACAAAAGCAGACGAAGCGGAGAAAAAGGCTGCCGCGGATTATTTTATCCGAGATTTTTTTGACGTTTTAAAAAACACTTACGAAAGGTGCTGAATTGAAAAATATGAACCATGATTTTTTACCTGTATGCAGGGAAGATATGGAAAAACGCGGGTGGAAGAGCGTTGATTTTGCCTATATTATCGGAGACGGATATGTGGATCATCCGTCTTTTGGTCATGCGATCATCAGCCGTCTTTTAGAATCAAGAGGATATCGTGTCGGAATTATTTCTCAACCGGATTGGAAAGATCCGGAAAGTATTTGTATTTACGGAGAACCGCGACTGGGATTTCTTGTTTCTGCCGGAAATATGGATTCGATGGTAAATCATTATTCTGTATCGAAAAAACGAAGAAGAACAGATGCTTATACCCCAGGCGGAGAGATGGGAAAACGCCCGGACCATGCCTGTGTTGTGTATGGAAATCTGATACGACAGAAATATAAAAAGACCGCAGTAATTATGGGCGGTATCGAAGCAAGTTTAAGACGTATGGCACATTATGACTATTGGTCGGATAAATTAAAACGGTCGATCCTTCTTGATTCCGGTGCGGATATTGTTTCTTACGGAATGGGAGAACGCTCGATCCTGGAGATTGCCGAAGCTTTAGAGGCGGGAATACCAATCGAAGAAATTACTTATATTGATGGTACTGTCGTTAAAATAAAAGAGAAAGAAAAAATATATGACGCCCAGTTTCTGCCTTCTTATGAGGAGCTAAAAGCAGATCGGAAAATGTATGCAAAAAGCTTCTATACACAATATTTAAATACGGATGCATTTAGCGGGAAACGACTTGCAGAACCTTATTCGGAACATTTATATGTCGTTCAGAATCCGCCGTCAAAACCGTTAAGTGTTACAGAAATGGATGATATTTATGATCTGCCGTATATGAGGACTTATCATCCGTCTTATAAAGCGAAAGGAGGAATCCCGGCAATTTCGGAGATCCGCTTCAGCCTGATCAGCAACAGGGGATGTTTCGGAGGATGCAGTTTCTGTGCGCTTACATTTCACCAGGGGCGTATTGTACAGGTCAGAAGTCATGAATCGCTTATAAAAGAAGCGGAACAAATGGTTGAAGAAAAAGATTTTAAGGGATACATCCATGATGTAGGAGGTCCGACCGCAAATTTTCGTCATCCATCTTGTGAAAAACAGCTTCGGCACGGTGTATGCGCGACAAAGCAGTGTCTCTTTCCTGCTCCTTGCAAAAATATAGATGCAGATCATAGTGATTATGTTGCACTATTACGAAAATTAAGAAAGATCCCGAAAGTAAAAAAAGTATTTATCCGTTCGGGAATCCGATTTGATTATTTGCTGGCAGATAAAAAGAATACATTTTTAAAAGAACTATGTCAGTATCATGTAAGCGGACAACTGAAAGTGGCGCCTGAACATATCAGCGCTCCCGTGCTTTCTTTGATGGGAAAACCGGAACATCGAATATATGAAGAGTTTACACGACAGTTTAAGAAAATGAATGAAAGACTCGGAATGGATCAGTATCTTGTCCCGTACCTTATGTCTTCTCATCCGGGATCAACGTTAAAAGAAGCTGTTGAACTGGCAGAATACTGCCGTGACCTCGGATATATGCCGGAGCAGGTGCAGGATTTTTATCCGACACCTTCTACGCTTTCAACTTGCATGTATTATACGGGAATCGATCCGCGCACCGGTCAGTCTGTTTATGTTCCGAAATCCCCGCATGAAAAAGCGATGCAGCGCGCTTTGATTCAGTATCGTGATCCGAAACATTATGACCTTGTTTTGGAAGCTTTGAGAAAAACGGGAAGAATGGATCTTGTCGGCTACGGACCAAAGTGTCTGATCCGTCCCGGACGTGAAAAAGACAGTACAAATACAGGACGTGAAAAACAAGTAAATACAAGTAAAAAGCCAGCTTATAAAAAGATAGATAAGAAAACAAACTATAAGAAAAAGACAATCAGAAATGTGCATAGAAAGAAATGAGGATAAATGAAAATGAGAGTTGCAGTTGTCACCGGAGCGTCATCAGGTATAGGAAGAGAGTTTGTTCGTCAATTGGAATATTTTTATAAGGATCTCGACGAAATATGGGTAATTGCACGAAGGGAAGAACGGTTGGAGCAGCTTAGGAAAGAAGTTAATGTTCCGCTTCGCATTTTTGCGGGAGACTTACAGAAAAAACATGTATACAGACAATTTTATACAGAGCTTTGTCAATGGCACCCTAATATAAGAATGCTTGTCAATGCAGCCGGTTTTGGCAAAAGCGGAACTTTTTCGGAAATTGCCGAAAAAGGAAAACGGATTCATACGGATATGATCGATCTGAATTGCACTGCGCTTATCCGCATAACGCAAATGACGCTTCCTTATATGAAGATGGGAAGCCGTATTATAAACATGGCAAGTGCGGCGGCGTTTTGTCCGCAGCCTTCTTTTGCTGTTTATGCGGCGTCTAAAGCATGTGTTTTAAGTTTTTCACGTGCTCTGGGACAAGAATTAAGAGAAAAAAGCATTTATGTGACGGCAGTTTGTCCGGGACCTGTGGAAACAGAATTTTTCGAGGTGAGCGGAGAATTAAAAAATCCCCTCAAAAAGCTGAATATGGCGGCGGCAAATAAAGTTGTTCATAGAGCTCTTATTGACAGCAGAAAGAAGAAATCTGTTTCTGTATATGGAGCAGGAATAAAAGCGGCAGAAATTATGACAAAACTGCTGCCGGTAAGTCTTATTTTGAAAGCGGAGGAACTATTTGTATCATGAAAAAGACAGAAAAAGGAATGCCGGGATATTTAAATTATAAAAGAAAAATAGAAATCATAAGAACGCTTGCCTATTTTGGCATCGTGATCGCAATATTGCTTCTCGGATATTTTCAGACAGGAACAAAATTAAATCTTCTTACAGTAGTAGCTATTGTCGGATGTCTTCCGGCATCGAAAGCGCTTGTAGGAGTTATTACACGCTTTCCTTATCCTTCGATCGATGGAGAACGTTTCTCCGAGTGCAGTTACTGTTTTAGAGTTTAAGCAAAGTATCGTACAGGAACAAACTGCCTTTGCCGATTCCAGAATTAGTTTTCCGCAGAAGTCCCGGACTTCCTTCATTGGTATCCTATTGGTTGATGTCAGCCTGAGGTCATAGGAAAACGCCAGGGGACATTAGCAGATTAAGCTGCTAAAGCAAAATCACGTTTTGCGTTTAAGTTTTTTCACCGTTTAACGGGGTAGATGAAATCCCGACTCGCTGTTTATGAACCAGAATCTCCTGTCGAAACCGGTACATCCCCAAAAGTTAGGTACTTAGCTATTGTACGAAATAATTCTTCAATTGTCAAAGATTATATTTAATTTCTTCTATTATTTGATGATATCACGGTAAGCAGGTCTTCCGCCCATGCCTTCTGCGGATGCAGCCGCATCAAGCACTGCCAGGCGTACAGCTTCCTCCGCCAGATACCCTACTGTATCGATGGTTGTCTTTACTTCTCCGGACGCCATGGTAAAGAGTGTATCTCCGTCCATGGATGTATGGACAGGACGGATCGAGCGGGCCAGCCCGTCGTGAGCCATGGTAGAAACCATCCGGCATTCCGTCTTTGTCAGATCTGCATTCGTGATGATGCATCCAATGGAAGTATTTCCACCCATATTTCTTTCATATCCTTCAAGCATCAGCCTGTGCGAGGAAATAATGGTACGATCATCATCTGCCAGAGCTCCTGCTAGGATCTTATCCTGATCATAGATTTCTCCGCATGCATTGACTGCCATATAGGTGCCTACCGCGAGTCCGTCCGGAAGGATAATTTCAGCATATCCTGCTCCGCTTTTCATGGCATGTTCAAATCCGGTAAGTTTTCCGACAGATGCCCCCGTTCCTGCGCCATAGCAGCCGACGGGGAAATCCGTCCCGGCTGCGGATGCCGCCTTGATTCCCATTTCAAGATCCGGGAATGCATGCGGATCACCTATGGAAAGATCAAAAAGAACCGCTCCGCAGACAATCGGGACAGCCGAATCACCGACTGGAAATCCGATTCCCTGTTCTGCCAGGTATCTCATGACGCCTGAATCGGCTTCAAGGCCGAAGGCTGATCCGCCGGATAATACGACAGCATGAATTTTCTGCACGGTTTTTTCCGGACTCAAAAGATCTGTTTCCCTCGTTCCCGGAGCGCATCCCCTTACGTCAAGGCCGGCAGCGGCACCATCTTCAGGTGCCAGAAAAACGGTCACGCCTGTAAGGCCTTCCCTGTCTTCTGCTGTGCCGATTTTAAACCCCGGCACATGTGTTGTTCTGATATCCATCAAAGCTCATCCTTTCCAGCAATCTCAAGACAGCGCAGCATATCTTCAGGCACCGGTGCTTCAAAATGCATGGCTTCTCCCGTTACCGGATGATGAAGATCAAGGAAACGGGAATGGAGCGCCTGTCCCTCAATCGGGAACGCATCCTTCTTCCATCCATATAAGGGGTCATTCACAACCGGGTGTCCTATGTGCGCCATATGAACACGAATCTGATGCGTCCTGCCTGTCTCAAGGCGGCATTCAATCCAGGAATAATGAGGCATGAATTCAAGGACGCGGAAATGCGTCACTGCAGGTTTCCCGGTCTTTGGCCGCACGTCCCACTTCATGCGGTCCTTTGTGCTTCTTCCAAGAGGGAAACGGATGACGCCTGCATTTCCTTCCATTTGTCCATGGACGAGCGCCACGTAGATTCTCTGCGCTTCATGCGTAGCAATTTCCTCCTTGAGGACAGGAAATGCCCTGGCAGACTTGGCCACGACCATGACACCGGACGTATCTTTGTCCAGACGGTGAACGATGCCCGGACGAAGCGGATCCTCGCATGCTTCAAAAAGTTTCGGCCCGCAGTGGTACAAAAGTGCATTGACAAGCGTATGATCCGGATTGCCTGAACCGGGATGGATGACCATGCCGCGAGCCTTGTTGATGACCATCATGTCATCATCCTCATATAAAATGTCGATCGGAATATCCTGAGGGATGATTTCCAGTTCTTTCTTCTCTTCCCAGGTAAAGAAAATCTCATCTCCTGTACGGACATGGTAGTTCGGCCGGATCATCTTATCCGGAGAGAGAATGGCACCGCCTTCTTTGATCCATTTCTGCACTTCTGCGCGGGACAGGCCGGATCTGTCCTTCAAAAAGTTATCAAGCCTCAGTCCATTTTCACTTTCACTTACTGTATATACGTTTTTACCCATTAGTCTTTTCTCCAAAAATATAAAACGATCAAAGCCACGCCTACGCAAATGGCAATATCAGCCACATTGAATATCGGCCATATCCTGAAATCAAAAAAGTCAACGACTCCGCCAATCCTGACACGATCGATGGCATTCCCCAGGGCACCGCCTAAAAGGAGACCAACCCCTGCCGGAAAATAAACCGGTTTGGCAGGTATCCGGCTTCTAAATATGAAGAATGCCGCATAGAGTACAACAACAATGCCAAGGAAGAACCATTCCTGATGCGGAAATATGCCAAAGGCGGCTCCCGGATTGATGATGTATGTCAAATGGAAGACATTCCTGATGAGAGGAATGGTCTCTCCCAGTTCCATATTTCCTTGAACGATCAGTTTCACAATCTGATCCAAGACGGCCGTCAGGCCCGCAATAACCAATGTCAGCATAAAACCCTCCTGTTTTGTTTCATTATATCATATGCGGCCCTTCCATATTTTCACAGGCATAATAAAACAGCACCGGATATTTCCGATGCTGTCCCATTTTAAAATGAATCAATAGAATCAATAGTTGACGAATACTTCCACGTCTCTTCTGCCAAAGCTGTAGCATTCCTGGAATGTGTCCATGCAGAGGTCGATGCGGTTTCCTACGATGGCTCCGCCTGTATCAGCAGCGACTGCTTCCCCGTAATTAGGAATAAATACCTTGGAACCAAGAGGAATGACGCTTGGATCAACGGCAACGGTGCCATGTCCGGCTTTCGTTCCGGTTGCTGTTATGCCATAGCCGTCTCCGTCACTTGGATGATAAGCGCTGGCATGCATGGTTGTCACCCAGCCCACAGCACCTTCAGGATTTCCCGTTTTAGCCATGCCGGGTGTTCCCCTGCTGATGACATTTGAACGGATGATGTTCGTTTTGATTACTTTGCCGCCAGAAAGAATTTCTTCTACTTCGACTTCTCTCTTTCCCGGTGTTCCTTCCTGAACAACGACTGTTGCATCAGAAGAAAGGCCGCCGTCGTACCATTTTCTATATGTGACGGGCATCGTTTCCGTACGCTTTAACCTTTTCACTGTATATGGCACAACATGGATCTGCATGCCGCTCTTAACCTTCGTCATGCCGTCTTCCATCGGCATCATCTTCTTCCAGTTATAGCCTGCATCGTCCACTACGCCCTGGACCGTCTGCTGCGTCGTATAAACGACTTTGGATTTACCATCTTCGATGATGGTTACAGGAACCGCTCTTTCAACAACAACCATAGAACCGTTGCTGACTTCATCTGTACTGGTCCAGTACTTGTCATAAGAATTGAGAGAAACATCAAGATCGCTGAGCACTCTCTTGAAACTGGTAGCATTCGTCGTAATGACTTGTTTTCCTTTTTCATCGTAAACGGTAACGACCTTCGCTTCGTCAGCGTTTCCGAATCCGAAAGCTGCCAGAGCCATATCTGTCTGACTGAAAGCAGCAATCAAAAGGAGAGAACCTGCTATTGTTCTTTTTGCCTTAATGAGTGTTGAAGTTTTCATAAATCTATCTCCTATGGCGTTAATTCTATCATAGGTAGACTTTTTGTCAAATTACAGACAGTTGACAATATTATAAGTTGCGTTTTATATATATTTTATCTGATTTTATTATGAAATTATCACCAGATAAAAATGTATCTATTTTCGCTAGTATTCTATATAAAATTTTATGTTTTATCAGTATTTACCGAGTGTTTTAGCATCATTTAATTGTCAATTATATCTATTGTAAAAAGACATTTAAGAAATATTAGAAAAACCCCTACTTAAAATCAGTAGATTTTATCGTATTTTCTTCCCTGTCAGCTGCAATTAGCACCACTAATTGTTAACCACTTCCTTCCGCCTCTTGATTTTCGAGATAGCCCTTTTTTGTCCCATTTTTTAACAAATCGCGATTTTTCTATGTCTATTTTTGGTGCCCAAGTGGGAAATTTTATCAAAAAATTCGATTTTGATATAGTCTCATTCCCAAAATGGAATGTTTTTAAAAATAAAAGTGGAAAATTTAAACTTTTCCACTCAGAAAGGACATGTCCACATCCCGTGGAAAACCCATAATTTCACATAAAAATGACCCTGACGATATCTATCAGGGTCACATTTATGAACTTATCTTAAATTCTGCATCAATCCTTGGAAGATCCGAAAACAGGAACGTAAGGTTCCATTTTCTGAGCCAGTGTCATTTCTGCTTCCTGGTCTCTCTCTTCTGCTATTTTCTGGAATTCAGCCTGTGCACCCACTTTGTTTTCCGGTGCCACTTCCTTGATCCACATACCATCAGACTGCATGATATGTGCCTTCTGGTTATCATTGAGTTCAAGCGTTACCATCTTCTTGAGTCTTTCGCAAAGTTCAGCATCCTTGACCGGAATCATAAGTTCTACGCGGTCATTCAGGTTTCTTGGCATCCAGTCGGCGCTGCCGATATAGAATTCTTCGCGGCCACCGTTTTCAAACCAGAATACACGGCTGTGCTCGAGGAATCTTCCGACAAGGCTCCTGACCGTAATGTTATCGCTGATGCCGGGGATGCCTGGTATCAGGACGCAGATGCCGCGGACAATGAGTTCGATCTTGACACCTGCTCTGGAAGCTTCATAAAGCTTGGCGATGATTTCCTTATCAAGAAGAGAATTCATCTTTGCAACGATTCGTGCATTTTCCCCCTGCAGGGCAAAGGATATTTCACGATCGATGAGTTCCACGCAGCGTTCCCTAAGATTAATCGGCGCTACGATAAAGGAATCCCAGATCGGCGGATCCGAGTAACCGGACAGCAGGTTGAAGAATGCGGATGCATCACTTCCGAAGTGATCATTGCAGGTGAAGATGCCAAGGTCCGTATACAGCTTGGCTGTCGATGCATTGTAGTTGCCCGTCGCTACATGGACATAGCGGCGGATGCCGTCTTTTTCGCGGCGGATGACAAGTGTACACTTGGAATGTGTCTTGAGGCCGACAAGGCCGTAAATAACGTGAGCCCCGGCTTTTTCAAGACGTCTCGCCATAAGGATGTTGTTGGCTTCATCAAAGCGGGCCTTGACTTCCATAAGAACTGTGACCTGCTTGCCATTCTGTGCTGCTTTTTCAAGCGCCTGAATAATTGGGCTTGATGAGCTGACGCGGTACAGTGTCTGCTTGATAGCCAGCACGTCCTTATCTGCGGCAGCTTCTGCTACGAAATTGACGACAGAATCATCAAAGGATTCATACGGCAGATGGACCATGAGGTCTTTCTGGCGGATCATGTCGAATATATTGGTCTTTCCTTCTTTTTCAAGCTGGATCATCGACCATGGATGATGCGGATGAGCTTCCGGATAACGGAGATGATCATACCCCTTGATACCGCAGAAGGAGAAGAATACTGTCATGTCCAGAGGACCGTCAATCTCATACATGTCTTCCTTCTCAAGATTCATTTCAGAAGTCATGAAGCGGCGCATAAAGCGGCTCGTCCCTTTTTCGAACTCGATTCTGACAGCTTCGCCCCTCTGTCTTTTCTTCAGCTGGCGTTCTACTTCGACAACGAGATCCTGTGCATCTTCTTCGTCTATATAAAGATCGGCATCTCGGGTAAGTCTGAAGGGTCTTGCTTCCAGAAGGTCATAGCCGATGAAGAATCGTGTCGCATAATAACGGATGACCTGTTCCAGGAAAATGAAATCATGTCTTCCCGGGATGTCCTTGTTATCCGGAAGGCGGATAATGCGCGGCAGCACGGAAGGAACAGGAACGATGGCAGTCTTGATATCAATATCATTCTCTTCATCCTGCGTCATGTCCCTTTCATTTCTTTCCAGCAGCATGGCAAGGTTCAGGCTCTTGGAGGCGAGGAACGGGAATGGATGGGAAGAGTCGACAGCCATAGGTGTCACTACCGGGAATATCTCGCGTTCGAAATATTCTTCCAGCCATCTTTTCTGTTCAGGAGAAGCTTCATCTGGATGAATAAAGTACAGTCCTTCACTTTCAAGTTCCTGCAGAAGAACTTTCAAATATCTGTACTGGCGGGCAACGAGCTTCTGGCATACGTCAGAAATTCCTTCCAGCTGTTCTTCCGGCGTCATGTTGGCAATATCTCTTTTTTTGACGCCATTTTCCTTCTGGTGCCTCAATCCGGCTACACGAATCATGAAAAATTCATCCAGGTTCGAACTGGTAATCGCAAGAAATTTTAATTTTTCTAGAAGAGGGTTATTCGCATCGACTGCTTCCTGCAGCACTCTTCTGTTGAATTGCAGCCACGACAGCTCCCGGTTCAGATAATACCGGTGGTCTCTAACATCTACGTCCATAGCTACCTCCGTTCAAATTTGGCTTCCATGCCAAACACGTTTTCAAAAAGTTCTTTTTCTTTATCAAATATCCATGTTTCCAGAGCTGTGTCCTCATCGCTCTCATATTCAATAAGAAGCGAATCACCTGTAATCCTTGCCGTGACATCCCTGAGCTTCTGCTTTCTGGACATGTCCATGGCACGGACCAGACGGAAAATGGAAATAAGCTTCATGGCTGTCATCTTGGAATCATCCGGAAGCACGCGGAAGGGTTCATCCTCATCCGTCGGCTCGCCTTTATGGTCGTAATAGACAATGCATGCCACAATATCCTTTTCCTTGTCGGAGATGCCGAATATATCTGTTCCGCGGATAATATTCCATGCCGAGGAAGAGGATCCGAGCAGATTGACATACTTGCCGATCTGGTAAAGGATGATGGCCATCCTCAGCAGAAATTCATCTCTTTCATTGAGGCCGTTGTACCTGTCAAAGGCTCTGATGATTACATAGCTGTAAAGTTCCATCGCCTTGGCATGAGCCGGTTCATAGTAATACGATTCTGCAATCGATCTGGTGAGTTCAAGATTCTGCGCTCTCATATATAGAAGCGCCGGATCCTTCACCTTCTGCGCGCCGTAGAACATGCAGCAGGCCTGAAGGAATGTCATGCCCATCATGACCGCATTTGTAGCGGGAATATTATCTAATATTTCCTTATATATATGGACTGTCGGACTGATGACAGCCGCGGTGGATTCACTGATGTGGTTCTTCTGCATCAGCATGGAAGTGGAGAGCCTTCCCGACTCTTCATAATATTTGTAGAAGGTTTCCGGTTTCACTTCCGCAATGCTCTGGCTGTCCAGCTCAAGATTCAGCTGCTTCCCTACGATCCTTGCTTCACGGCCTGAGAAAATAACTGTATCAATCTGATGATTTCTGACAAACATCCAGAGCGGTTCCATGATTGCATGGATGTATTCCCCGAGTGCTTCAGGGAAATACCTGGAATCCCTCTGATTCGTCTTGAATGTTTCCAGAAGGCGGAGAGTACCGATATGGACATTGTGCTGGAAGCAAAGCGCTCCATGTTCCCATACAGTAAGGCCTACGCAGCCCGAAGTAATATCCACGAACAGGAAATTCCTTCCCAGGCGCCCCTCCTGTTCCTTGTTGAATCTTCTCAATAAGTACTGCAGTGCGAAATGCTTGAAATATATTTCCTGCGGCATGTCGACAACCTGCACATTAAAACCCGTATTGACCCGGATCAGGTCAAGAATGGATCTTGCATTATCCGCCTCGCGGATGACTGCAGTCGCATAAACTGCATACACCTTCACCTGGTAATCCGATAAAAGCTGTTTCAAACCATTCAGCATACGGCATAATTTGCGTATTGAATCAAAAGAAAGTTTCTTATGATTGAAAACTTCCTCACCGAAACTGGTGTCCTTGCGGACTGATTCAATGATGCGCATTTCATCCATGCTGGCATATTCCACAATTTTCATCGATACATTTGATGATCCAATGTGGATGATCCCGTAAACCAGCGTCTTTCGATCTGCCATAGAGATCCCCCGTTCCTTTAAATTAACTGACGTCAGCAGTACACATACAGCCTACACCATGCATGTAAAACATACGTAAAAATATACATATTTTCCAGGATATAAAGCATTCTTATCCTCTTCTGCCCTCCAGCAGATTCTTCATGATAAAATGCTTTTTCTGCTTCTTATACTATAAACAAATAGCCCGTATGCTTTTTAAGAAGGCAGGCGCAAAACATTTTGTTCATCTGCTCCTCCGCATCGGTTTATACTGCATTAAATCATTTATAATATATTATTTATTATTATATCCATTCTATAGTCAACTGTCGATGAGTGCACTGCCTTATTTTTCTACGATTTTGCGTCTTATCAGTAGCGGGCCTATTGTATTTATCAAGAAAGTATAAAATCCCCCTCCCCCTTCATGATAAATGGTCTTACCATGCCTCTCGTGATCCTTTTGTAAAAATCTTGTATATGGCAAGGCACATTCTTTGATTCAAGGCATATCTGTTGTAAAATAAATAAGAATGCAAGAAGTACGCGGCATGTATTCAGCCGCTTCGCTATAAAAGGAGATTTCATGGACCGTATAGCTATTATTGATCTGGGTTCCAACTCTATCCGCTTCATCGTCATGCAGATTGGAGAGCAGGGATCCTATAAACTCATTTATCAGGAAAAGAAATCCATCCGCCTTGCGGAAGGCATGACACAGGAGACGCGTCTCCTGACGGAAGAAGCACAGGAGCGTGCGCTGAAATGCCTGACTGTATATGCGCATATTATTGAAGTCCAGAAGGTAAAGAAGGTTCTGGCTGTCGCCACTGCTGCAGTAAGGAATGCTGTAAACGGTGCTTCCTTCCTGAAGCGTGTCCACATGACTACAGGCATTTCCATGACGATCATCAGCGGGCGCGCAGAAGCCGCCCTCGGTTTTTCCGGTGTCATCCACACGATCGACCGCAAGGATTTCCTCCTCTTCGATCTGGGCGGAGCCAGCGTGGAAATTTCTCTTGTCAAAAATAAAAAGCGCCTTCACTCCGTCAGCATTCCCTACGGTGCTGTTACATTAACGGAAATGTTCCAGTCCTCCGGGACGGTCTCCCAGTCAAAGCTTACTGAAATGAAAAAATTCATTCAGGCCAAGCTCGATAAAATCACCTGGTTCCCTGACACGCCGCTTCCAGTCATAGGAGTCGGAGGAACTGTCAGAAACCTTGCGAAAGTCCACCAGAGAAGCACAGGGTATCCGCTTCCAAAACTGCATAATTACAACCTGCCTTCCGAAGATCTTTTTGAAATGGTAAAGGATATTACCTCCAAGACCTTCGAAGAGCGCCAGCGCATCAGCGGTCTTTCTTCCGAGCGCGCTGATATCATCATTGCAGGCGCCCTGACTGTTCAGGAAATCATCAGGAAAGCCAAGTCGTCTTATCTTACGATCTCCGGCTGCGGCCTTCGTGAAGGGCTCTTCTTCCATTACTATGATCCGATTTATGACAAGGACGGGGATAAGCGCCAGCATATGCTGATCAATTCTGTCAAGAATTATCTCCATACGGTTACCGGGGAGTACGCATTCCATTCCCGTTATGTCACTGCCCTTGCCCTTTCCATGTTCGATCAGTGGAAGCATGTCCACGGACTCAGCTCCCGTATGCGTACACTCCTGATGGCTGCAGGCTTCCTTCATGATGCGGGTTCCATGATCAACTATTACAACCATGCACGCCACAGCGCATACATTGCGGCCAATGCACACATTTTCGGCTGGTCCCAGAAGGAACAGGTCATGTGCTCTCTCCTCTGTGCTTTCCACCATGGATTCTCAGGGAAATACATAAAAAATAATGATGCTTCGAAGATCCTTTCTGAAGAGGAAATGCTCGACGTCAGAAAGGCAGCCCTCTTCCTGGCACTTGCCGAGGGACTCGATGAAAGTCAGGAACAGTGCATTACCCAGGTCATCTGCACATCTGCTAAGGATGCCATGGATCTCCGTATTTACACAAGCAGGAATAACTTCGACGTACCGGCCCATGCAACAGGCCATCTTCTCCGCGAATTTGAAAAGGTCTTCCGCGTGCCCCTCCGTGTCCAGTGGTTCCCTGGAAGCAGGAATGCCAATAAGCTTGTCCAGACTGCGAGAAAACTGTAATTTTTACATTCCGGATGAATTATGGTATACTTAGCAAATATAGAAATTTATTTATTTGAGGTGAACAATGAGCCAGAGAGATGATTTAGACAAGCTCAACCAGCTTGGAAATAAAAACACGAAGTATTTCTATGACTATGACCCGAGCCTTCTCGAGAAGATCGAGAACAAGCATCAGGACAACGATTATTTTATCAAATTCAACTGTCCTGAATTTACGAGCCTCTGCCCGAAGACAGGCCAGCCGGATTTCGCTACGATTTACATTTCCTATATTCCTGATAAATACATGGTGGAAAGCAAATCACTGAAGCTCTATCTTTTCAGCTACAGAAACCATGGCGACTTCCATGAAGACTGTGTCAATCAGATCATGATCGACCTGATCCGCCTGCTTCGCCCGCGTTATATCGAGGTATGGGGCAAGTTCCTGCCAAGAGGCGGCCTCTCCATCGATCCATTCTGCAACTATGGCATTCTCGGAACGGAATGGAAGGACTTCGCACGTTACCGCCTGCTGCACCATGATCTGAATCCGGAACGCATCGACAACCGTTAAAAAGGCAAAAAAGGGCATCCCGATGGGATGCCTTTTTAGTGTTTATAACCTTTTTTATGCGCCGAGTTTCAGCCTTGCATATATCACGCCGGCAGTAATGAGGACGATGAGGATCATCATAAGATAGTCTGTTCCTTTGGGCGCCACACTTTCCATGAAGGTTCTGTTCGATCCGCCGAATCCGCGAAGTTCCAGCGAAAGCGCCATGGTCTCGCTTCTTCCGAGGGAGCGGAGCATCAAAGGACGGATAATGGACATGTATCTTTTAATCTGCTTGAAGAAATTTCCTTTGACAGAAATCCCGCGGCATGCCTGCGCTTCTGCAACGGCCCTGTTTTCATCCACAAAGTCAGGAATGAAACGAAGTCCGGCCGTAAACATGAACGCATATTCATAAGGCACCTTCATCTGCTGCACCATGGCCGCCGTCAGATCCTGCAGGCGGACAGTGCCAAGAAGGTAAATGAAGATAATCGTCATGCCCAGCATCCGCAAGGCAGCTACGACAGATTCCACATTGGAACCGCCCCCGATTTTCTCGATGAGTCCAAGAAATGCGGCAAATACCGTAAGCATAACGAGAGCTTTGATGCTTCTGAAGAGTTCTCCTGAGACAAGAAGAATCAGGATTTCAAAAAGGCAGAGAAGAAGAAGGCTTTCAGGCTTCTGGAGAACGATCGCCCAGACGGCTGTTCCCAGTGTCAGTATTATTTTCGTCAGCGGAATAAGATTTCTCATAAAGCTCCCTCTCCTTTCAAAGCGATAAATGTCCTGCAGAAGCTGTCCATATCACGGCAGTAAGGTGCACCTGGCAGTTTCCTTCCCAAAAGGACGGATGCCGGGTAAAGAAGCCCCCAGTCTTCCGGACGGTTCTTTGCGGAGAATAGTTCTTCCGGCCTGCCGTCAAAGGCAACTTTATGGGATGCGATAACGATGACTCTCGTGCAGTCGCGGGCTACGATATCCATATCATGCGTGACAAGGATGATTGTAATTCCCCTCTGCTGCAGGCTCTCCATTAGACGCATCAGCATTTTCTTTTCATGCCCGTCCTGCCCGCTTGTCGGTTCATCGAGGATCAGATACTCAGTATCCATGGCCAGGGCAGATGCGATGGCGACACGCTGCTGATCGCCGCGGGAAAGGGTCCTCGGATATGCTTCCGCAAGAGCTGTCGTGTCCGTTTCCATCATGGCTTTTTCAACCATGCGGTTGAGCTCCTCGCCCCGTTTCCCCTGATGATACGGTCCCAATGCAATTTCCTCGCGGACAGTCGGCATGAACATCTGCCTGTCCGGCTGCTGGAATACATAACCGATGAATCGGCTTCTTTCTGATGCCTCTTCCTTTGTTATATCTTTTCCTTCGTAAAGCACTCGTCCTTCCGTCGGTTTTTCAAGCCCGGTCAGAAGGCGGGTGATTGTCGTCTTGCCGCTTCCGTTCCTGCCCGTGATGGCAATGAATTCGCCTTTCCCGAATTTCAGGGATGTGTCTGAAAGAACGACCGGCATATTCTTCGCATATCTGAATGTTACATGATCAAATTCAAGCATTGTCCCGGCCTCCTTCAAACGAATGGATGATAGATTCCTTGGCTGCCTCTACATTCAGAAAAGGATTCTTGAATGTGAAGCCATGTTCTTCAAGTTCGAGCTGCGCTCTGTACATATCCGGAATCGCCTCTTCATAGACATGGCTCTTTCTCATGAAGCGCATGACTTTTTCCGGATCCCCGGAGCTGATGATTTCGCCCTGATCCATCAGAACGAACTCTGTTGCGTAAGGAAGAGCCGCTTCGAGATGATGCTCAGCGACAATAACGGTCAAGCCTTCTTTCTGGTTCAGTTCTCCGACCATTTCATAGAACTCGCGGATTCCTTCCGGATCCAAGGCCGATGTCGGTTCGTCGAATACAAGAACCTGCGGTTCTTCTGCAAGGACAGCTGCTGCCACGAGTCTCTGGCACTGTCCGCCAGAAAGTGTGGCTACCTTTCTGTCTTCAAGTCCTGTCAGATGGACTTTTGCCAGGGCCTCTTCTGAACGGCGGCGGATTTCCTCAGGCGGGAAGCCATGGTTTTCCAGCGTAAATGCCATTTCCTCCCCGACAGTCAAAGTAACGATCTGCGCTTTGTAATCGGCAAGAATGACGCCGATGGAAGAAGCAAGGTCGGCAATCGTGTGCTGTGTGACGGCCTTGCCGTCTGTATAAACCATTCCCTGCATCGTTCCGCCGTAGTAATGAGGAATGGCGCCTGCCATGGACATGAGAAGTGTCGTCTTCCCTGCTCCGTTAGGTCCTGTAACTACAATGAAATCTTTCTTCTGTACTGTCATGGATACATCCTTCAGTGCCGGCTCTTTTGAGAAAGGATATGTGTAAGTCAGATGCTCTACACTGATGACGCCTTCATTTTCCTGCTTCAGGATTATTTTGCTGTGATCGCTGTCTTCTACATCCGATTCCGCCATATAGTGCATCGTCTTGAAAAGGCGGAGCGCCGGGAAGTAAAGGAATGGTGTAATGATTCCGTTGCCTACGCCGACCAGAAGCACCATCGGAAGCATACCGTATACATATACGCTCATAGGAAGCCCCATGACAAGTGTCAGAATCGATACGAAGACGAAGCCCGAAACCAGTGTCGTCACAAAGCCTGCAAGTGCCGGGCGGAGTGAAAACTTTCCAATGCGGATCGGAGGCACGGAATGGGCAAAGAATCCTGCCACATAAGCGCCAAAGAATTCAGAAGCAAAATCTCCGTACGGAAAAGCGGATTTACTGGTAAATACCTCCATCAGAGCTGCCACCATACAAATCCCCAGACATTTTTTGTAATCCGGTTTCGTCAGAAGAATCGCAACGACATAGGTCGCAATCATCCAGTTTGGCGTAAAGCCGGCTACAGATGGGGAAACCAAGTGCAGCAGCATACCGATTGCCAGCATCAGCGTAGAGATCGTCAGCCAGCGGAAACGTCCCCCTCTCGCCTTGGTAAAGACAAGCTTGGATACATCCTTCATCGCTTCCATAATATTTTCTCCCTCCGCTGTAATCAATAAAAAAACCTTTCTTCCAATTGCCGAAACGGCAAAGGGACGAAAGGAAATAATTCCGCGGTACCACCCTTGTTGGCCAAAAGGCCCAACTCAGTGCATATGCATCTTCTGTAACGGAGAAATCCGGCGGCGCCTACCCCAATCATGGCTCAGACCGCACCTCACAGGCCCATTCGTATGACTTCGCGTACCGGACTTGCACTCGACGCCGGCTCCCTGAAACGATTCCATCATAGTACTCTTCCTGATCACAGGTTCTTTCTATTAAACAAATTATAGCATTCACAATTCGCACTGTCAAAGAAATTTTCCAAACACTTTGGGACAGAAATCAGCAATTCGACTCTTTCCATTAAAAAGAGCCCTGCTGCCGCGGGACTCCTTTTCCATTATTTGATTTCGTGAATTTTTGACGGATCGAATCTGTCGTGCGCTTTAGGCTCTCTTGCAGGGTACCCATAGGCAAAAATAGCAAACGGCCGGACTGAATCGGGAAGATTCAGGATTTCACTCACTGCATCCATCCTGTCTTTGAACGGAGAGACGCCAAGCCATACGCCGCCCAAGCCAACATCTCCCGCTGCCAGCCACATATTCCCCATAGCAAGGCTCACATCGTAATCGGAGACCTGCGGCCATTCGCACTCATTCCGGACAGCAGCTGCGATCGCTATAGGTGCCCTTGCGGCAGGCCCTGCATAAGGGCTGATCTTGGAGAGTTTTTCCAGGATATCCCGGTTCGTGATGACGTAGAATTCCCATGGCTGCTGATTGCCTGCCGACGGCGCCTGCATGGCAGCTTTCAGGAGATACTCTGTTTTCTCTGCCTCAACCGGCTGATCCAGATAACGCCTGATACTGGTCCTTTTAAAAATCTGATCCATTTTTTACCCCTTCCATAAAAATTTATTCAAAACACAGATTTTGTAATTTCTAATCTTATATAAGTATAGCAAACTATGATTTTTACGACAAATACTTCGTTTTATTCATTATGTCTTGCGCTTTCCTCAACTTCTAAACCAATGATTAATTGGAGCAAAAATTTCAATAAAAATAATATCATGCAGTATAAAAATTACCAATTTTACTTTTATATTTTCTTGTGTTCTAATTAAGTTAGAAGAGGGGAAATACGGCATAGTCCGCAGTGTGAGTCAAATCATTTTCATTATATTTTGTAAGAGTAGGTGATTGATATGGAATTCAAAAAAATCCTTGTTCCGGTTGATGGTTCCGATCCATCCATGAACGCATTCCATTGTGCACTGGATCTGGCAAAAGCACACAAGACAGAAATGATTCTGCTCTATGTCATCGATGCCAATGAAATGTTCTATGCAACCAATCAGGTCATGCTGTCTGGCGAATTCTTCGAAACCATGAAGGGTGTAGGCACCAAACTGATTGAAAAACTGGTGAGCGAGATTCCTGAAGATGTTCCCCACAAATCCATCTGTGTCGTAGGCATTCCTGGTGAAACAGCATCGGATATTGCCAAGTCAGAAGAAGTAGACCTCATCGTCATGGGCAACAGCGGCAAGGGCGCATTCAATGCTTTCGTCACAGGCAGTGTCAGCCAGTACGTCATCCACCACGTAGAATGCCCGGTTCTGATTGTCAAGTAATCAGAGTTTACAAGAGAATCCGCATGTTTCTTCCTGAGAAGTGAATTATCGTGCATGCGGTCTGTCTTTTCCCTGATTTGAATTCATAAGGAGAATGATCAAAATGGAATTCAAAAAAATTCTCGTTCCGGTCGATGGCTCGGAAGCCGCCGGAAACGCTCTGCACTATGCTGTAAACATGGCAAGAAATCATGGTTCTTCCATTACCCTGATCAGCGTTGTTGATGCCAATGATCTTCTGAGAGAAACCAATGACGTCATGCTGACCGATGAATTCATGGAAACCCTCAAAGTCGAAGGCAAGGAAATCGTTGCCCAGGCTGCCAAGGACATTCCGGAAGAGATTCCCCATGATGAAGTCACTGTCCTGGGCACACCAGGCTATCTCATTGCCAAACACGCTGAAGAAGAAGGCGTAGACCTCATTGTTATGGGCAACAGCGGCAAAGGTGCATTTTCTTCCTTTGTTACCGGCAGTGTCAGCCAGTATGTCATTCACCACGTAAAATGCCCTGTACTGATTGTTAAATAAATAATGAGCCCGGATATCCATCTTCCGGGCTCATTTTGCATTTCGAAGGATATAAAATTAATTCATTTTACTTTTCCAGCCGATTGTGCTGTAATAAAGACAGGAAAGCTGGTATTTCTATTCATTTTCATTATCCGGAGGGTGTGTGATCATTATGGAAATCAAGACAATTCTAATCCCGGTCGATGGCTCTGAACCTGCCGAGAATGCATTCCGTTACGGCGTAGGGCTGGCAGAAGAGAATGAAGCCACTATCGTTCTTCTCCACGTCCTGGATGCCAATGAAACATACTATGCAACAAACCGTGTGATGCTGGCTGGCGGTATGCTCGACGAAAGAAAAGAAACAGCACAGAGAGTCATGGATCAGATGAAATCTCAGGTTCCGGAAGGAATCACCTGCAAAACAGTCATTGCAGCCGGCGTCCCAGGTGAAACAGCGTGCCGCACTGCAAAAGAAGAAAATGCTGATTTGATTGTAGTAGGCAACAGCGGCAAGGGCGCCATTTCCTCCTTCGTTATGGGAAGCGTCAGCCGTTACATCATTCATCATGTACACTGCCCTGTCCTTGTCGTCAAATAAACAGAATTTCCAAAGACCGCTTTTGCGGTCTTTTTTTTATTCCTCTCCCCCCTATTTTCTTCTGTACTTCATTGAAATACCTATGCACCACTATAAAAATAAACAATTTTACTTTTTGATATCTATATGTTGTAATTAAGATAAGAGCGGTGTTTCCAAAATCCTTTTGGATTTATTAATTTAATCAAGACAAGAAGGTGTCCCCCATGGAAACAAAAAAAATTCTAGTTCCAGTCGACGGATCAGAACCTGCAAACCGTGCTTTCCACATTGCACTCGATCTGGCTGCCAAAGACAAAGCAGAAGTCACGCTTATTGATGTCGTCGATGCCAATGACATGCTCTATGCAACAAGCAAGGTCATGATCTCCCCTGAGTTCTATACGACCATCAAGAGAAAAGGGAAAGAACTCATTACGAAACTGGAAAAGGAAATTCCTGAATCCATCCCCCACTCCACTGAAATTCATGTCGGCCTTCCGGGCCAGATGATTGCCAGTGTCGCAAAAGAAGGGCATTTTGATCTGATCATCATGGGCAACAGCGGCAAGGGAGCTCTTGATGCTTTCGTCACAGGAAGCGTCAGCCAGTATGTCATTCATCATGCCAACTGCCCGGTCATGATTGTTAAATAAGGAAGCGAGATAGAATCCATGGAAATGAAGAAAATCCTTGTCCCGATCGACGGGTCCGAACCATCCAAAAATGCATTCAAGCTGGCTCTTGCGCTGGCTTCAAAAATGGACAGCGAAGTCCTCCTTCTCAATGTTGCTGATGTCAATGAAATGACATATCCGGTCGAACAATTTGATATCCTGACCGATTCTTATTTCGGCAAGAAGGATATGCCTGCCGGCGAGTACAAAGATTACCGTGCAGACGTATTCAAGGCAGCCAACGAAAAAGGCAATGAATTGACAAGGGAACTCGTTGAACAGATCCCGGAGGGCATTACCTATACCGTTACAACGAAGATCGGCACCCCGGGCCCAACCATTGTCAGAGCTGTCAAGGAACTGGAAGCAGACATAGTCGTCATGGGAAACAGCGGCAAAGGCGCCCTTTCCTCCTTCGTCACCGGCAGCGTCAGCCAGTACGTCATGCATCATGTAGAATGCCCGGTAACAATTGTTAAATAATCACCCAGTAAAAAAGACTGCGAACACGAATGTATTCACAGTCTTTTTATTGCATATCAGTCTTTTGCCTGATGGACGACGACCTGCGGGAACGGGATATCGATTCCTGCATCATCAAGTTTCTTCTTGATGGCTATATACAGTTCATTCTGCGCCGTGAAGTAATCTTCACTCGGAACCGTTGCACGGATGTAGATATTAATGGAAGAATCCCCGAGTCCATTGACATAAATGGCGATATCATCCTTGTTCATGACATACTTATTCTCATGGAACACTTCTTTCAGAAGCTCAATACAGTGAGCAAGGTCCGTACCATAGCCTACACCGATATTGAACTGCAGGTTTCTCGTATTGAACGAAGAATAGTTCATGATGACACTATTTGTGAGTGAGGAATTCGGTATGACGATCATCTGATTTCCCATTGTGGAAATCTCCGTGTACATAATCCGGATATCAACAACCGTTCCCTGATTCGTTCCTACTGCAATATAATCTCCCACGCTGAACGGGCGGAAAATCAAAATGAAAATGCCCGAAGCAACGTTTCCGATGTTGTCTTTAAGACCGAGGCCGATAGCAAGTCCGATACCGCCAAATGCAGCTGCGAGCGTTCCTGCTGCCACGCCGGCTGTGCTCAGTGCGATAATGGTAACGATGGCCAGGCAGAAGAAAAATGCAATCTCACTGACGAAACTTCTGGCCGATGGATCGACCTTCCCTTTTTCAAGAATCTTGATGATTCCCTGACGGATATACCGGCAGATCACATACCCGACAATAAATATGATAATTGCTTCAAGAAGATCGATTCCCCTGTTGAAAGCAAAATTTTCTAATCCGTTTATTACTTTGGCCGTGATTCCGACTTCGTCAGTAACCACTTTTGTAACTACGTTTGGTTCCACAGTCTCTTCCTTTCTTAATACTTATATCAAATCATTCCTCTTTATTCTAACATATGAGAAAGGAGCAGGCAGGGAATTCATGAAATTTTATAAATCCATAGAAAAAGAGCCGCAGATTTTGCGGCTCTTTCGTGTTCTTTAATCGCGGATGAATTTCTCTCCGGCTTTGATAATATTCTCGATGACCATGGCTGTCGTTACGCTTCCTACGCCTCCTGGAACCGGAGTGATGCATCCGGCTTTCTCAGAGACATTGTCGTAATCGATATCGCCAACGGTCTTTCCGTTTACACGGTTGATGCCCACATCAATGACGACGGCGCCTTCTTTGACCATATCTGCTGTCACGTATCCAGGTCTTCCAACAGCAGCGACAAGAACATCAGCCTCGCGTGTCAAACTTGTCAGATCCTTTGTATGAGAGTGGCAGATCGTTACTGTTGCATTCTCCTTCAGGAGCATAATGGAAACCGGTTTCCCGATGACATTGCTGCGCCCTATGACGACGACGCGCTTTCCATTCATTTCAATCTTATAATGCTTCAGGATTGCCATGACGGCGCGCGGTGTATTTCCGAAGAGTCCGTCTTTCCCGGCAAAAAGTCTTCCTGCATTCATGTCCGTCAGCCCGTCTACATCCTTATCCGGATCAATGAGTGCAATCATCTTTTCAGGATCGATCTGCTCCGGAAGCGGCATCATCATAAGAATGCCTGTTATTTCATCATCATTGCTGAGATCGGTGATTAATTTCCCAAGCTCATCTTCGCTGACATCTTCTGCTTCCTTGAATATGCCTGAATTGATGCCATAACTTTTAGCAGCTTTCTGCATGAAGGATGCATACATGGCAGAGGGCTTGCTGTCTCCCGCCAGAATGATGGCAAGCTTTGGTTCATACCTCTTCGCCTTCAGTTTTGCCAGGCGTTCTGCCAGTTCCTTTTCAAGAGCTGCTGCTACTTCTTTTCCATCTAAAATCATTGCTGCCATATCAGAAGAGCCCCGTAATATTTCCTTCGTCATCCACATCGATACGTTCAGCAGCCGGACGGCGCGGAAGTCCCGGCATCGTCATGATCTTGCCAGTCAGAGCGACGACAAAGCCTGCGCCGGCAGATACTTTGACTTCTCTGACATGGAGTGTAAATCCTGAAGGTGCTCCCAGCTTGGACGGATCATCACTGAAGGATACCGGTGTCTTTGCAATGCAGACAGGCATCTTTCCATATCCCATTTCTTCAATGTGCGCCAGTTCTTTTGCAGCGGCACCGTCAAATGCCACGCCGTCAGCGCCATAAATTTCTTTTGCAATGGTTTCAATCTTTTCCTTAAGGGAAAGGTCCAGATCATAAAGCGGCTTGTAATTGGATCCCTGATCAATGGCTGCCAGTACTTTTTCACCCAGATCAAGTCCGCCTTCACCGCCGTCAGCAAAGACAGTGGATTCAGCAACAGGTACGCCGGCTTCCTTGCATGCTTCGAAAGCGACTTTCTTTTCTTCTTCTGTATCGGATGGGAACATGTTCAAAGCAACTACGATCGGCAGGCCATACTTCTTCAGGTTGTGCATATGGCGAAGCAGATTCGGAAGGCCTCTCTTTACAGCTTCCGGATCGGATTCTGTCAGTTCGTTCTTTGCCTTTCCGCCGTTCATCTTTAGTGCGCGGATGGTAGCGACGAGGACTGCAGCATCTGGTTTGAGACCTGCGAAACGGCACTTGATGTCCAGGAATTTTTCTGCGCCAAGGTCAGCACCGAATCCTGCTTCCGTAACGACGTAATCAGCAAGATGCAGAGCTGTTCTTGTTGCCAGGACAGAGTTGCATCCGTGAGCGATATTGGCAAACGGGCCGCCGTGAATGAAGGCCGGGACATGTTCGAGTGTCTGTACCAGGTTTGGCTTCAGTGCATCCTTCATCAGTGCGGTCATAGCGCCCTGTGCATGAATGTCGCCTGCAGTAACCGGTTTATTGTCATAGGTATAGCCGACAATGATTCTTGCAAATCTTTCTTTCATGTCATGGATCGAATCTGCCAGGCAGAGGATAGCCATAACTTCGGAAGCGACGGTAATATCGAAGCCGCCTTCTCTTGGCACTCCGTTTGCATGGCCGCCGAGACCTACAACGATATGACGGAGAACACGGTCATTCATATCCATGACGCGATTCCATACAACGCGTCTGGGATCAATGTTGAGTTCATTTCCCTGCTGGATGTGATTGTCGACCATAGCTGCCAGAAGGTTATGCGCAGCTGTGATTGCATGGAGGTCTCCGGTGAAATGAAGGTTGATGTCTTCCATCGGTACGACCTGGGAATAGCCGCCGCCGGCAGCACCGCCTTTTATGCCCATGCATGGTCCAAGGGATGGTTCACGCAGGCAGATCATCGTCTTTTTGCCCAGTTTGGACAGAGCCTGTCCGAGGCCGACGGTCGTCGTTGTCTTGCCTTCTCCGGCAGGTGTTGGTGAAATAGCTGTCACAAGAATCAGCTTTCCCTGTGGTTTTGACAGCACCTCATTCGTGAATTTCAAGGATACTTTGGCTTTGTACGGTCCGTAATTTTCCAGATTTTCAGGAGTAATACCGACTTTCTCACCAATTTCAACAATCGGTTTCATCTCCGCTTTCTGTGCGATTTCAATGTCACTCAGCATCTCTTTTTTCCCCTTTCATGGCAACGGTGAAATAAAGGTAAATCTTTATTTATTATAGCATGCAAGACACTATGCCGCATAAAAACGTACAGGAAATATGGTCATTTTATGTTTTGGAAAACCGCCAGCAAAAAACTCTCCCCGAAGGAAGAGTCTTTTATTACTGCCGGAAATATACGTGGACGCTTGAGCCTCTCTTTACAGTTGCCCCTATTCCGGGATCCTGCTTGTAGGCATAGCCGCTTCCTTCAGGCTGGAAACCGAGTCCTGCGCGGGTCAGCCATTCTCCCGTGTCGCGGATCGTCCATCCTGTAAAGCTTGGAAGCCTGAATTCTTTCACATCCTCTGATGGAATTGCCGGCTTGTACGTTTCAATATCCTTTGCTTTCGGCTTTGCATGCGTTGCTTCATCTTCCAGTGTCGGTACTGAAAGGTAATGCATGATATGCGTCATGGCTTCCTTGAAAACAGGAGCTGCTACCTGGCCGCCATAGTATACGCCTTTTGGTGTATCCAGTACGACAAGGCATATAGCCCTTGGATCTTCCGTAGGGCCGAAGCCGCAGAAGGATGCGATGTACTGGTTTTTAAGATACCCGCCGTTGACTGCATCGATTTTCTGTGCCGTACCGGTTTTCCCTGCCATATGGTAGCCATCAACCTGCGCATTTGTGCCGCCGCCGGATGCGACTTCCTTTTCCATCATGTCCTTGACTTCATCAGCCACTTCCTTGGATACAGGATTTCCGCTGATTTCCGTCTGATTGACCTTGTAATCGCTTCCATCCGGATTCTTGATTTCCTTGATGATATGCGGCTTGACCATTTGTCCGCCGTTTGCCAGGGCGCTGTATGCCTGCACCATCTGGAGCGGTGTTACCGCAATGCCCTGCCCGATGGACATGGTCGCCACATCGATAGCACGCATTTCCTTCGGATTGAAGAGAACGCCCGATCCCTCGCCAGGAAGATCGATTCCGGTCGGTTTCCCAAAGCCGAATTTCTTTGCATATTCCGTCAGTATATCTCCGCCGGTCAGAAGCCCTATATGGGCAAAGCCGGTATTGATGGAGAATTTCAGGATATCAACGAGACGGACATCGCCATAGGATTCATCATCCCAGTTCCTGATGGCATGGCCGGATGCCCAGACTGCCCCGGGATCGTGCCAGACACGCTGCGTGTCATATGTTTTGGCTGCCAGAGCAGCCGCTGCAACGACAGGCTTGAATGTCGATCCTGGTTCGTAAATATCGACAACGGCACGGTTCTTGAATTCTGCTTCTGTCGCCTTGTCAAAGTGGTTCGGGTCATAGGAAGGCCTGTTTCCAAGCGCAAGGATAGCCCCTGTCTTAGGATCCATGACGATAATGATGCCGCCAGATGCTTTGGTGCTTGTCATAGCGCGGTCGAGCGCTCTTTCTGCATAGAACTGGATATTCTGATCGATTGTCAGATACACGGATCGTTCATTTTCAGCCTTGTACGGAGCAAGAGCCGACTCCAGAATCGGATTTCCCCGGGCATCGGTCAGAAGCATCTGCTTGCTCTTGCCTCCGCGGATCAGGTCATCCAGCGACATTTCAAGCCCGTCGAGCCCCTTGTCATCGAGACCTACAAAGCCCAGCACATTCGCTGCCATAGGGCCATTGGGATAGAATCTGCGGCTTTCATCGAAGAAGCCGAAGCCTTTCCACCCTTTTTCCTTGATCAGAGCCTGCACTTTATCGGAATCTTCCGGATCCATCAAACGCTCCAGCCATACGAAGCGTGTTTTCCTCGACATGGCCTTCGCCAGGTCTGATTCATTTTTCTTCAGAATCGGAGCGAGGTCTTTCGCTGCTTCTGCTGCGCTGACGTTCATTGTCCCGGGGTCTGCATACAAGGATTTGACCATGATGGAAAAAGCAAGTTCCTTGCCGTTCGTATCGTAGATCGTTCCTCTTGGTGAATAGAGTGTCTGCACGCCTTCGGTCTGGTTCATCGCCATTTCCTCATACTGGCTTCCGCGGGCAATCTGGATCCAACCAAGTCTTCCGGCAAGCAAAAATCCGACGATGCATAGGATGCCCGCCATCTTCCTGCTTCTGGATTTCATGATTTTTTCAGGACCTGATTTACTCATGCGATCTTCTCCTCATATAACGGACTGCTGCATCGTAGATGGCCGCAGGTTCATTTTCAAGGCTTCCGCTCTGCACGCGGATAAGAAGGTTCTTCATTCCTTCAGGCGTCTTCTCTCCTAAAAGGAGGGGAACACGCTTGTCATAATGAAGTTCCTTTGTTGAAACAGGGATTTCCAGCGCAAGCCGGGACATGTATTCTCCGATTTCCTGATGTCCCCTTGTATCGGCGTCCGGATTTCCGCATCCTATAATGTCTGCGATGGAAAGATCTGTCATCTGCAGCATGGCTTCCGATACATCGGCCGACGTCGGGAATGCTTTTTCTCTGGCAATCTGCCTTATCCACTTGTCGGGATGTGATTTCGGATCGTTGGCAATGGTATGGAATCTCATATGATTTTCTACCAGCCAGGTTACACGGTTGACAAAGGCTTTCGGACGTTTCCAGTGCTTCAGGAGCGCTCTGGTCATTTCAGCCCCTTTCTTATCATGGCCGTAATCAGTAAGCCGTCCCTTGTGAATGCCCCTGACACCAGGCATTCCTTTGCCTACGTCATGAAGAAGAGCCGCCCAGCGGTTGATGAGTAATGGTTTTGATGCATCAAGAACGGCCAGTGTGTGATACCAGCCGTCGAACTTATGAAATTCTTTCTGCTGCGGAAGTCCCACCAGGTGAGAGAGTTCCGGAAGAATGGCAATTTCCGTTTCTTTGCCGTATTCCGTTGCATGGCAGAAACATTCATTAAGCCCTGTACGCACAAGAAGGTCAAAGCCGCGCGCTGCATGCGGCGTCACAATCAGCCGGTCTATTTCACTTTCCACTCTTTCAAGCGAAAGTCCCTTCACCCGTTCAAAGGCGGAAGGCATGCCGTCAATCAGTGAACGATCCGCCATGAAATCCAGCTGTCCCAGAAAACGGCAGGCACGGAAAAGGCGGAGCGCATCCTCTGAAAAGCGCTTGGATGACTCACCGACCGTACGGAGCCTTTTCCGGTCCAGATCAGAAACGCCATCAAAGTAATCATAAATCACGCCGTCTGCATCGACAGCCATGGCATTGACAGTGAAGTCGCGGCGCATCAGGTCTTCCTTCAGATCGGATGCAAAATGCACTTCACTTGGACGATGTGCATCCTGCCCGTACGTTTCGCTCCGGAAAGTCGTCACTTCATAGCTCATGCCATCAATGACGATGATAACTGTTCCAAAGCGGCGTCCCTCTCCTCCAATGGCTTTCCATCCGCGGCTTTCTGCCACGCGGATCGTTTCATCCGGAAGAGCAGACGTTGTAATATCCCAGTCATGAGGCTCAAGCTTCATCATCAGATCCCTGACGCAGCCGCCCACGATAAATGCTTCAAATCCATCTTCATGAAATGCACGCAAAATACGCATCGCACCCTTGTCTATGAGTCCGATCCTTTCGTCAGAAGACAGATTTTCAAATCCTTTTTTATGAAAGTAAGAAGAAACCGCCCCCAAGAATCCCATGGTTCTCCCTCCTGTATGAATGTATATCTATTATTATATACTGAATTGGAATGGCGGGCAAAAACAGTTATGCGAAATATTTCGATTTTATAATTCAAATATTTGATAAAAATCCCGTTTGAGCAAAAAAAGACCCATATCCTGAAATGGACATGAGTCTTTTTATTATCGTATAAAATTACATTCAACGATTAGTTACATTCAACGATTAGTCTTTGTACTGAGCTGGAAGTTCAGTTGCTCTTGCTACGCCTGTCTTGATAGCAGCTTCTGCTACAGCCTTTGCGACGACATGAGGAACTCTCTTGTCGAATACGTCAACGACAACATGCTTCGGATCCAGTGTGCACTGTGTAGCCAGATCAACCAGAGCATGAGCAGCAGCCAGTTTCATTTCTTCATTGATCTGGCGTGCGCGTACGTCGAGAGCGCCGCGGAACAGGCCCGGGAATACGGAAGAGTTGTTTACCTGGTTCGGCATATCGCTTCTGCCGGAGCCATAGATGTAAACGCCTTTTTCTTCAGCTTCTTCATACATGATTTCCGGAACCGGGTTTGCCATAGCGAAGACAATGCTCTTGTCTGCCATGGTCTTCAGAGCGTCATTGTTGAATACGCCAGGAGCGGAGCAGCCGATGAGTACGTCTGCGCCTTTGACAGCATCAGCAAATGTTCCCTGCTTGTTTTCCGGGTTTGTTTTCTTGATCAGTTCCATCTGGACTCTGTCGCGTTTTCCATTGTCAAAGAGAATGCCTTTGGAATTCAGGATGGTCATGTTTTCAGCCTTTACGCCGTCTTCCAGAAGCAGTTTTGCAATAGCTGTGCCTGCAGCGCCTGCGCCGTTGATAACGACTTTGATGTCTTCGATCTTCTTGTTAACGACTTTCAGAGCACCGAGCAGTGCTGCGAGAGCTGCAATAGCTGTGCCGTGCTGGTCATCATGGAATACCGGAATATTCATGATTTTCTTCAGTTCGTCTTCAATGTCATAGCATTTCGGGGAAGAGATATCTTCGAGGTTGATGCCTGCGAAGTTCTTTTCCAGAAGCTTTACTGTATGAATGAATTCATCTTTGTCTTTGGTGTCAAGAACGATCGGAATCGCATCAATGTTGCCAAATTTCTTGTACAGAGCAGATTTGCCTTCCATAACCGGCATGGAAGCAGCAGCTCCGATATCGCCAAGGCCCAGTACGCGGGTGCCGTCGGAAATAACTGCTACGACATTGCCTCTCCAGGTCATGGTCAGGGACAGATCTTCGTCGTCCTTAATAGCAAGGCACGGAGCGGAAACGCCCGGTGTATATACGATAGCCAGATCGTGGCCGTCGTTCAGTTCAGCATTCAGTTCAGTCTTGATCATCTGATGCTTTTCTTTTCTAAGCTCAATGGCTTCCTGTCTAAGTTTCTCGGTATCCATAAAAAACCTCCTGAATAATAAAATTAATCTTTTATAGCCGGCATATTCCTGCCGTTGAAGATTTCATACATTTCCTGCTTGAGCAGGCGGCGGATTCTCTTTACTTCCTTCTTGTCGAGTTCCTTTTCCGTCGTGTCAAACAAATAGTTGTCCAGCTTGAAATCATGAATCAGCATCTTTGTGTGGAAAATATTTTCCTGATAGACGTTGACGTCAATCATATCATAGCGGTGGCGGAGATCCGGCGACATATAATTCTGGATGGAATTAATTCTGTGGTCGATATAGATCTTCTTGCCATTGACATCCCTGGTGAATCCCCTGACACGATAGTCAGTGATTACGATGTCTGCATCAAATGACTTCAGCAAATAGTTGAGCGCCTTCAAAGGAGAGATTTTCCCGCAGGTCGATACATCGATGTCTGCGCGGAATGTGCAGATCCCATCCTGAGGATGCATTTCGGGATATGTGTGAACAGTGATATGGCTCTTGTCCAGATGCATGACCACATCCTGCTTTTCCACTTCTTCCTCTGCAATCAGCATCGTCACGCTGGCGCCCTGCGGATCATAATCCTGCTGGGCCGTATTCAGCACGATGGCACCGATCGTATCAGCAACCTCATTCAAAATCTGGGTCAGTCTTTCTGCACTGTACTGCTCATCAATATAAGCAATGTACTTTTTTCTTTCCTGTTCTGTACTGGCATAACAAATGTCGTACATATTGAAGCTGAGCGTCTTCGTCAAATTGTTGAAGCCGAACAGTTTAAGCTTACCTCTTTTCATGAAGTAAACTGACACCCCCATCCTTATTCTTACCCGGAATGGAACATTCCAATTATAACATAGAGTCAAATAGATTGAAAACGATTTATATCTTGTATACTTATTCTGTATAGATATCGATTAAGACTATAATTTTTTTAGCTCATTGAGCAGCGCCTGGATGGCTTTTCCGCGATGGCTGATCTTGTTTTTCTCCTCCATGGAGATTTCTGCCATCGTCTTGCCATACTGCGGCAGGTAGAACAGCGGATCATATCCAAAGCCGCCGTTTCCTTTGTAGAAATCACGGATGATGCCCTCGCAGGTACCTTCTGCTGTGATTTCCTTTCCATCCGGCCATACAAGTGCAATGACGCATACATAATGGCCCTTGCGGTCATCTCCGGTATACGGTTTCAGGTCTTCCACAAGTTTTCTGTTGTTGGCCTCATCATCGCCATGCTTTCCTGCATAACGGGCGGAATAAACACCCGGGCGGTCGCCTAAAACATCTGCAATGATGCCGGAGTCATCTGACAGCACGGGAAGATTTGTGACTTTGGCGTAATAATGCGCTTTCTGCAGTGCATTTCCTTTGAAAGTTTTTCCAGTCTCCTCCGGATCTGGTACATCAGAGACATCAGCAACAGGAACAGCTTCCCAGCCTATTTCAGAGAATACTTTCTGAAATTCCCTGATTTTTCCTTTATTATGAGTTGCAAGAACCAGCTTCATTAATTTACCCTGCCTTTCATTTATGACCACTCGATTTATGCCTGACCATGTCCCATCATCAGGGCGACGGAATCTCTCTTAGCATTTCTCCAGGCTTCTTCTGCCTTTGCCAGCGATTCAGCTGTCTTGCAGCAGAGCGCATCTGCTTCGCGGATAACCATATCATCCGCCTTGGGAAGCGGCAGCCTGAGAATCCGTTCCGTTATTAAATGGTATGAATACCCTGCTTTCATCGTATTAAGGAAAAGCTGGCCGACCGGGCCGTCCAAGTACAGTTTCAAGTACCAGGAAGTGTACCTGCCTGAAGGGCGGAGTGCCAAGATGCCAGGTGCAAGAACGCAGGATGTCCCTTCCGGAATGACGGCGGTCTTCACACTTCCATCCCTGACTGTAATGACAAGATCGCCGCTTCTGACAGCAATCCCTTCATCGCCTTCTTCTGCCGGCGCTGAGGAAATAAGGTCTTTCCTGATTCCTGAATCAGAAATGCCTTCTGCAGAAAGGCCGTCATAATATCCGGCGGAAAGTCTTCCAGGCATGAGACCTTCGAACACTTTTCCGATGGAATGATCGAGATCCAGAATATTTCCTGCAAGGATCGACTGAAGCGCAGGAGATCCATTGTATGCGTAGATATCGATATTCCAGTCGTCAGCTGCTGCAAAATCTTCAGAAGAAAGCTTAAGCGTATCATACCCATGGAAAGCGCCGGCTTCAAATCCGGATTCGCCAAATGATACGGCAGGCGACTTTTCTCCTGCAAACCGGAGGAATGCGTACTCCTTGCCGCCTAAATCTGTATCATAATAAGAAACGAGTTTTCCTTCAGCGGCCAGAGCCTTTCGTGCGTCTTCTGCTTCCTCACTGTTTTCAAGAAGAAGCGCATATGGAATCAAAACATCCATCGTGCCCTTCTCTGAAAGTCTTCTGGTGATCGAGGCAGCATGCGCAATGCTGCTTGTTTCCCAGTTGAATATGTAATTATATGCTTCCGTGTCAGCATCAAGTTCTTCCTCCATCATCATCCGCCCTCGAGGGAAGACCATATGGAGCTTTTCTTTCCATTCCGGCGAATTCATGGCAAGAGCTATTCTCTTCGTCGTCAGATCCTTGAAAAGATCATCCAAAACAGGAAGGTAGTTTTCTGCGCCGGAGAAAAGGATTGTCTGTCCTGCTTCTTCTGCCTTCTTTCCTGCTTCCTTGAGAAGAGCTCTGACTTCCTGACGCGCTGTGCCTGCTCCCGGTGCAAAGGCCATCGGATCCACGCGTAGCGCGAGTGTATACACTCTGGCATACGTATCGGCATCCCCTTCATAAAGGCCCAGGCGGTCAGCCGTCTTCTTCATATTTTCATACAGATCTTCAATGGAAATGCCATACTGGGCATTCGACGGATTGCTGAAAAGGAAATAGTCCAGATACCTTGCACGCATGACTTCCTGGAAGATATTTTCTTCCGGTACGCCATAGCGTCCAAATGTATTCGTTGCATCAATAATATCCTGTGGAGTCATATCCAATCTTCCTTTCGTTTTTGACTTCAATTGTTATCATTATACTTCACAGAGCCATTGATGCGCTACCTTGCGCAAATACGGCTGTCTTAACCGAAAAAAAAACGCACATGGAATTCCATGTGCGTTTTTGCCGTAATCCAACGATTAACGCTTGGAGAACTGGCTTGCTTTTCTTGCTTTCTTGAGACCGTATTTCTTACGTTCTTTCATTCTCGGGTCACGGGTCAGAAGACCTGCGCTCTTCAGCAGTTTTCTGTAGTCAGCGTCTACGTCGAGCAGTGCGCGGCTGATGCCATGACGGATAGCACCTGCCTGGCCTGTACGTCCGCCGCCTTTAACGTTAGCAATAACGTCATATGCGGAGGTTGTGCCTGTCAGTTCAAGTGGCTGTTTAATGATCAGTTCGAGAGTTGCAAGATCGAAATAATCTTTCAGTTCACGACCGTTGATTGTAATGTTTCCCTGTCCCGGTACCAGACGGACTCTGGCAACGGATGTTTTTCTGCGGCCAGTGCCGTAGTATGTAGCTTCTGCCATTTCTTATATTTCCTTCCCTTCTGGTTAACGGATATTGAGCTTCAGTTCTTCAGGTTTCTGAGCTGCGTGCGGATGTTCTACACCAGCATAAACATGAAGCTTACGATACATCTGAGCGCCAAGTTTGTTCTTCGGAAGCATGCCGCGAATAGCATGTTCAACAACCCAAGCTGGTTTTTCACGAAGAGCGTCCCCGGCTTTCTGGTATCTATCTCCGCCGATGTAACCGGTGTAGTGGAAGTATACCTTCTTCAGTTCTTTCTTGCCTGTCAGAACGACTTTATCTGCGTTGATGACGATAACGTTGTCGCCTGTATCAACATGCGGTGTGTAAGTAGGTTTATTTTTGCCTGTGAGGACTTTAGCTACACTAGCTGCCAGACGGCCAAGTGTCAGTCCTTCTGCATCAACAATATACCATTTACGGGTGATGTTTCCCGCATTGGCCATAAATGTGCTTTTCATTATAAATGATTCCTCCTGAATACTAAACAGAACCGCAAGATATTGTCTTTCCTCCGGGGCTAGTGGTTTCCGGACAAATCTCACAAGAGGTATTATACCTTTTACGGAGAGTTCATGTCAAGTAAAAATAAAGACTTTTTTCTTCATTTCCTTTAGATTTCATAGGAAATTCTTTTTATATTTTACTATACATTATATATCAAGGAAATGAACAAATCTTGGATGATAGATATGTGCTGTTCCTCAAATGATTTCAATCCGCCAATTAAGGCTACATCTTAAGATAAACTCATCCTCAACGTGTATATTTATTACTAAATGGCATATGTTTTTGCTATTGACGTATAGGTTGGTGTGTTGTATTCTAATATTCGTAAAGTGCAACGGATGAGAACATTAAATCATGTTTCCGATAGAGGCTCATCCAACATTTAATTACGAAACACAGGAAAGAAGGTGTCACGCTGCCGGATGCGGATCGAAACTCCGTTTCCATGATTTGAGATGAAGTATGCCGCTTGTGCCGATAGCCGCAAGGCTTTCTGCGGTTCTGGGCAGAAGCGCCGGATTCATCAGGAGTGTATTCATTATTTTTTTATTTGGGGAGGTATTTCCTTTGATAACCTTTTTACTTGCGCTGGCCGCTTTAATCACAGGCTACTTTATCTACGGCCGCATCGTTGATCACTTCTTTGGTCCTGACGACCGTCAGACGCCTGCCACGATCCACAACGACGGCGTTGACTACATTCCGCTTCCCACATGGAAAGTTTTCCTGATCCAGCTGCTCAACATCGCTGGTCTGGGACCGATCTTCGGCGCTCTTGGCGGCGCTCTCTGGGGTCCATCCGTTTACTTATGGATTGTCCTCGGTACCATTTTCGCCGGCGGCGTACATGACTACCTCTCCGGCATGATGTCCATCCGTGAAGACGGACACAGTATTTCTGAAATCGTTGGCCACCAGATGGGCAGCACCATGCTGAACATCATGCGTGTCTTCTCTGTCATTCTTCTTATCCTCGTCGGCACCGTATTCATGACAGGCCCGGCAATGCTCCTGGCAAAACTGACCAGCTGGGAAGTTCTCCCATGGCTCATCGTCGTTCTTGCCTACTACTTCCTGGCTACCATGCTCCCGATCGATAAGATCATTGCACGTTTCTATCCGATTTTCGGTATCTGCCTCATCATCATGGCTGTCGGCATCGCAGGCGGCATGCTCTTCGGCGTAGGCGGACACACAATGCCTGAAATGGTTTTCGCTAACCTGTATCCGGGAGAAAACCAGCTCCCAATCTGGCCGTTAATGTTCATCACCGTTGCTTGCGGCGCTATTTCCGGCTTCCATTCCACCCAGTCCCCTCTCATGGCCCGCTGCCTGAAAGATGAACGTCTCGGACGTCCAGTATTCTACGGCGCCATGGTTGCAGAAGGTGTCATTTGCCTGATCTGGGCAGCTGCAGGCGTTACATTCTTCGACGGCACAAGCGGCCTTCAGGCAGCTCTGAAAGCCGGCGGCCCTGGCGGTGCAGTTTATGATATCTGCGTCGGCTACATGGGTACCGGCATCGGCGCAATCCTCGCTATGCTCGGCGTCGTTGCATGCCCGATCACCTCTGGTGATACTGCATTCCGCGCAGCTCGTCTGACCCTTGCTGACTGGTTCAAGATCGATCAGGTCGGCCTTGTAAAACGTCTTGCATTCGCAGTTCCGCTTCTCGGCATCGGTGCCGTTCTTTCTCAGATGAACTTCAACATTATCTGGCGTTACTTCTCCTGGACAAACCAGACACTCGCTATGATCGTTCTCTGGACCGGCGCAGTTTACCTCTATCGTCACTGTGAAGGCAAAGCATGGCTCATGGCATGCATTCCGGCAACATTCATGTCCGTTGTCACCTCCACTTACATCCTTCAGGCTAAGGAAGGCCTCGAACTGGCTACTTCCATCACTTACCCGGCAGGCATCGTATTCGGTGCAGTCTGCCTGGCACTCTACCTGAAAGCGACTGTTTTCAAGAAGAACTCTTCTTCCAATGAAGAACTGGAAGCGGCTCCTGTTGAAAACAACTGATCCATAATAAAAACACTCCGCGAGGGAAGGCGCGGGGTGCTTTTTTATTGCTCTTTTATCTATTGCAAATTCATTAGTATCCCAAATCCTCATTGATCAGGATGACTTCCATTTCAATATTCCTCATCTTCTTATAGTAAATGGCAAGGACATTGCAGATTCTGTCAGGCGCACTGCAGTCATAGCAGCGGTCTCCTCCCTGAAGCGAGCATCCGCACTTGTATCCGTGGCGGAGAACATTTTTCGGCGCTGCCACGTTCCTTGCACGGTAAATGGCCTCTTCCAGAGTCGGCATGATTTTATTGACCCCCAGGACAAAGTACACTTTTTTATGCCCGAAGAGCGAGCCTGCCACTCTGTTTCCTGTGCCGTCCACGTTGACCATGACGCCAGTTTCCGATACACCGTTCACCGATGTCAGGAAAACGTCAGTCACCATGGCCTTTCTCGCCAAATCAAGAAAGGCTTCGTTGCTCTTTTCAAACCCGTCTCTTTCCCTGTTGATCTGGTGCACATCAAATACGGTGTTATGGCGGCTCAGTTTCTCATACATGCCCATTTCCTGAAGTGTCAATGAATCCCCGAACCCCACCGTCTCTCCGTCAATCTTCCCGTCAAGATACTCTGCCGCTTCCCCTGCCGTTTCAAAGACGCTGCACTCGAAGCGGTTGCGCTTGAACGCTCTTCTCACTTTTTCAAGGTCCATAATGATTTCCCCTTTTACAATAAAAAAGGGAAGCCTGAACAAGGCTCCCCTGCGATTTATACTTCTTCAGAAGGCAGTACTGATTCAGGATGTCTTCTGTGATAATACTTCAGATAAAAGCGGACGAAATTCGCACCGATAAATTTAACAATGATAATGAGCACGATAACCACGCCCACGGGCAGTACAGAGATAGGAAGAAGTGCCGCCCCGGAAGCGATGGTGTTATTGATGACGGCGGAGCCTGCATACTGATACGCAGCAAAAATCGTTCTTTCGTCATCATTCATCATGCCTTCTTCAAAAAGGTTCTTTGTCATGAAAGCGCCGATATCGGAGCTGGTAAAACTGGATATGAAGGCAAGTCCGGCTACGCCAGGAATTCCCAAGAGGAAACGGAGGAATGGCTGGAAAAGCTTGCCGGCAGCCTTCAAGGCTCCTAAATGCTCGCATGTTTCAATCAATCCCTGCGCGAGCATGGTAACCGGCACCATTGTCAATGCAAAGGCAAAACCTTCCCTTGCACCAAATCCGCCTGTTCCCTGCATTGCAATCTTCGCACCATCGGCATGGCCAAACTGCCCCATCAGGTTCATCAGGTCGAATGCTTTCAGGAAATTATCCTGATGCGCTACAAGCCCTGAAAAGGAGATGATCAGGAAAGCGAGGGACACCCATCCTTTCCATGTCACCTTGTATTCATTTTCCTTCTGCAGCGCTTCCTGTTTATTTTCTTTTGATCCACTCATTGGCTGTTCCTCCTCAGTATCCCATTAAAACAAGCACGAGACGCGTCAGGAACATGACAATAACAGCGTCAATGATCGGCGTTGCAAACATGACCGGATAATAAAGAGCGCGCACTTTGCATACTAAAACGATTCTGGCAAAATGCCCGATCAGCGTTCCCATCGTAATGCATGCCGGAAACAGGATTGTTGCTTCTACCGCGGTCAGATTTCCGCTCATATACATGCCGGCAGCCGTAGCACAGCCTGCAGCTTTTGCGAAGAACGCCGCCAGAAGGACGACGGAAGCTTCACCCGGAAGTCCAAAAATTCCCATGACCGGGGCCAGCAATTTTCCAATCAGCGGCATAATACCTGACAGGTTCAAGAAGGTAATCAGCGTATACGCCATGACCATTGCCGGAGCAATCAGTTCAACGGTAATGTAAAACCCTTTCTTGGCTCCCCTCATAAAATATTCCGGAAGTGACAAATCCTCTTCTTTTTTTACTTCTGCTTTTGCTGCTGCCATACTGCTATTCTCCTTTAAACTTCATTCATTTTTAAAATAACGGCGCCAAGAAGCTTTGCTCTTTCAAACAGGCTGTCCTTAAGCGCATATTCATCTCTTGTATGATTGAACCGGCCCTTGACACCCATGGCGCAGACGGTCGGAACGCCGGCATACACAACGTAGCCCGAATCACTGCCGCCGCCTACAAGCTTTCCTTCTGATACCGGGATTCCATTTTCTTCTCCGGTCTTCTTTACAAATTCGAACAGCTTCCTGTTTTCTTCTGTCATTTTCATGGGAAGCATGCCCTCATGGTATAAAAGGAGTTCTGTCTTCGTTCCTTCCATATAGGTATGATTCAAGACCTTGAAAAGTTCTTCCTTGACGAATGGTGAAATATCCGGATCCTGGAAACGGATATCTCCTTCTACTTCACAGTAGTCCGGAATCGCGTTTGATACGGTGCCGCCTTTAATGGTACCGACATTGAACGTAATTCCCTTATCCCAGTCCGTCATATTCTGGATATCATCAATCTTCTTTGCCATTTCCCAAATGGCACTTCTGCCCTGGCGCGGATTATTTCCTGCGTGAGCCGCAATGCCATGCACAGCGGCCTTGAATACGACGCCGCCTTTTCTGCCAATGACAAGTGAATTATCTTCGTACCCTGTCTCGCAATTAAAGCAGGCTGCGCATCCCCTGGCTTCACGCTGCAGCATAACAGTCGCTTTCGATCCGTTATGGGCGATTTCTTCATCAGAAACAAGAATCACCTTTAATGGACGTCCGGAAAATCCAGCACTGTGAAGAGCCTTCAATGCAGAAAGCATAACAGCAACGCCGCCTTTCATATCCAGTGCGCCGGGTCCGGTAACACGACTGCCTTCTACGGTAAACGGCCTTCTGGCTGCCTCGCCGACAGGAAATACGGTATCCATATGCCCCAAAAGGAGGACGGGCGCACGGGAATCTCCAGGAATTTCAGCAATCAGTGCTTTTCCTTCCTCATCCCATCTGGTACTTGCGCCTGCTTCTTCCAGTTCTTTGAATACCCTTTTGGCGACAAGGTCTACGCCTTCCCGATAAGAGGCAGGACTGTCCTGATTGACGAGATCCTGCCAGAGATCCATCATCTGGGCTTTATGGTCATCTATATAAGCAAAAACATCCTCTTTCATATGATTCCCCCGATTCTTTTCGGATTAGAGCTCAGACAAAAGAGCCATCAGCAGTTTTGTTCTTTCAAAGAGAGATTCTTCCTCTGCCCATTCTCTTTCGGTATGGTTGAACTGTCCTCTGACGCCCAGTGCGCAAAGAGTCGGGATGCCGCAGGCAGTCAGGTGAGCGGAATCGCTGCCGCCGCCGACAGCAATTGCCTTTGCTTTCGGGAATCCATATTTTTCCGCAATGGCTTCCGCTCTTTCAAACAGTTTCTCAGAACTCTCCAGTCTTTCCATCGGCGGGAATACGACGAGCTTCTTGCAGCAGGTCGTTGTCGATTCGACGTACTGCTTCTTGGCAATCTTCTGGAAAGCTTTCTCAATGCGTTCCATTCCGGCTGTTGTCTTGAAGCGGACGTCAACCTTTACCCAGGCATGTTCCGGTACAGCATTGGCTACGGTGCCTCCGGCAATAACGCCGCAGTTGACCGTCGTGCCTTCCTGCCAGTCTGTTTCAGCCTGGATATCAAGGATCTTATGAGCCAGTTCTTCTACAGCACTTCTTCCGTCTTCCGGATTATTGCCTGCATGGGCGCCTACGCCGTCCACTTCGAAGAGGTACTGGGCAACGCCCTTTCTCTCTATAACAACGCTGTTGTCCACACAACCTGTTTCCAGATTGAATCCCATGACAGCGCCCTTTGCTTCTTTTTCATAATCAGCAGATGCTGTGGAATTTCCATGAGCGACTTCTTCATCGCCTGCCAGGATAATCTTGATGCGGTAGCGGTTATAACCGGCTTCCAGAAGGAAACGTACTGCATAAAGAAGGATCGTTACGCCGCCCTTCATATCAAGAACGCCCGGGCCTGTTACCTTTCCGTCTTTAATGGTAAACGGTCTTGCTGCCGCTGTCCCATCACCGAATACCGTGTCCATATGACCTGTCAGGACAATGAACGGCTTACTTGCATCACCGTATTCAGCAACAAGCATATTGCCTGCCTTTTCGTATTCATGGAACCAGACTTTGAATCCGCATTTTTCCAGGAAATCTTTTACATCGCGGCCTACACCGTCGACGCCTGCCTTGTTTCCTGATCCGCAGTCTCTGTCTACCAGAAGCTTCCAGGTATCCACCATAGCTTCACGATTCTGATCTACCTTATCAAATAACTGAACAACATCTTCCATACTTCCCAGCCTCCTTGTGCTTATCCGCTTAGCGGCCTAAACTTTTATTCAAATTGATATGGCAGTTGCCTGGGTATGTAACCCGCAGCCACTATATCTATGATTATATGTCATCCTACTCTTTTTAAAAAGTGAAAATTGTAATAAGAGCCGACATTGTAAATAAATTTCATTTTATGATTTTTTCACATTCGCCCATGAAAAAAGCAGCCATAACGGCTGCGCTGATGTATTATTTCTTTGATCTTGGCTGACTCCGGGCTCTTGCAAGAAGCTGAGACCTGTTTTCCACATGAAAATGATGCATCAATTCCTCGACATGGTAGCAAACCGTGCGCGGACTGATGTCGAGCGTTTCTCCGATTTCCTTATACGTTTTCCCATCGCAAAGTTCGGAAAGAATCTGCTTCTGGCGGCGCGTCAGATCGACATCTGTCTTGAATCTTTCCATCGCAAGAAGCGTCCTGGCATATTCGTAATTGGCCCGGCCGGCAGTAATGGCAAATTTTTCATCTTTGCCGACAGCAAACCAGGGATTGGACGCATGAATATGCGTGATGAAAATATGCTCCCCGTCTCTTCTCATCAGCATGGTCACTCTCTGCACTTCACTGATGACCAGTTTGTACTCCTGAGGCACATAGACATGGCATTCGCAAAGAACAAGGCACGCGTTTTCCCCAATCATCTGCGTGTCATAACGGTCGCCGTCCGCCTTCATCATCGGAATTTCCTTACGAGCCTGCTTCCTGATGTAGTAATCCCGTGCTTCTGCCTCTGTGCGGTTGAATCCGGGCGCCATATATCCGATCCAGCTGAATCCCTGCGGATCTGCCAGATCAAGCAGCTCTTTTATGGTGGCTGACTTGTCATACCATTTATGAATAAAGTTTTTTGCAACGTCCGCGGACTTCTCCCGAAAGTCTTTATTATCCATTGGTTACTCCCCACAATCCAATATGTAACATAACGTACATTTTGCATTAATTTGCTTTATTTCTCTCTATTGTATCGAATTTGCACCAATAAGAACACTGTCATTTATGACAGTGAGGATAATTTTGACCCTTAATCTTTTTTATAAGCCATTATGCATTATAAAAAGCTCTGACCAGGATTTGACCGAATCAGAGCTTTTATACTTATTTCAGGCAAATGAGCCCTTTTTAATCTTTCGCGATTCTTTTTATGAATTCACTGACAGCCGCAAGCCCGTTTTTCAGGGTTTCCCTGTCTGCAGCGTAGCCGATTCTCATGGAATGCGGTTCTTCGAAGCAGTCGCCTGGTGTAACGAATGCGCCTGTTTCATGATACATATCACGGCAGAAGTCATAGGAGTCCATAGGAAGATCGTAGTAGACAAGAGAAGTCGTACCTGCCTTCGGACGTACGTAGGAAACATGCGGTTCACTCTTGACCCACGCATCAAGGACGGAAAGGTTTTCACGGATCAGAGTCCTGTTGCGTGAAAGGATCTCATCTTTGTGGCTGAGAGCCAGAGCGGCAATCGTTTCATCAATCATGCCGCAGCTGATCAGATCATAGTCCCTGTGGCTCCTGCATGCAGCAAGAACAGATGGATCCTTTGTAGCAATCCAGCCAAGGCGTACACCGGCAAGGGAGAATACTTTGGACATGGAGCTGACGGAAATGCCTTTTTCATAAAGATCCGCAGCAGAAGGAGACCAAACATCTTCCTGTGTGAGGTGGCGGTAAACTTCATCGACCATCAGGTGAGCGCCGCATTCCCTGGCGATTTCCACGATTTCCTTAAGAAGGGCTTCATCCATCAATGCACCGGTCGGGTTGTTAGGGTTATTGAGACAGATCATCTTGGTTCCCTTGACGGCAAGACGTCTGAGTTCATCAAGGTCAGGCAGGTAGTTCTTATCTTTTTCCAGATGCATGACTTTGACATCTGCGCCAAGCGATGCAGGAATGGAATACAGCTGCTGGTAGGTCGGCATGACGGAAATGACGCGGTCGCCCGGTTCCACGATTGAATAGAACAGATGGTGGTTTGCCCCGGCTGCGCCATGGCAGGTCACGATTTCATCTGTATTCACGGTCTTGTAAAGAGAAGCGATTCCTTTCAAAAGTTCCGGCTTGCTGTAGATATCCCCGTATGTCAGTCTTCTGGCACAGATATCATCCAGGAATTCCCTCTTGTCTGTATGAGTCAGTTCAAAAAGTTCATCCAGTGAAATGGAATCCACGCAGGTTTCCGCTATATTATATTTCGCACCGACTTCATACTCATTCATCCATTCTTCCACGGCAAATGGAGCAATTTTCATAACAATCCATCCTTTCATCAATGACCATCACTCAGAAAAAAAGGTGCTCCAAAATCTTCCTTGTAACGCCGAAGCGCCGTACCTACGGAAAATCTCGAAACACCTTTTTACGCCCCCATCCGGTGACAGGGACAGTGTGGATATACATTTATGGAATTAAGTTACCATATCCTGCATTTCTTTGCAAGTTCTTACATCATAAATCCTATTTCAGACGCTGCGGACCGGTTTTTGCTTCTCTTTTTGAAAGCCATTCGCTCCACTTCATACGGTATCCCGTCTTGTGGTTCTGCTGTATATACTCATAGAAAGCTTTGATCATTCTGGCTTTCTCTTTGTAGTATGGATTCTTCCACTGGTTTGTGCCGTTGCCTTCGTAATTGACGATATTTCCGCCAATGGCATGCTGTCGTTCAAGAATTGTTTCCGTCGGAAGCTGCGGGTTCCGCATCATGTCATACATGGCCATGAAGGCAGTCGTCCTTCCCTTTCCTGCTTCGCAGTGGAAATGAAGCCAGCTGTCTTTGGGCAGGCGTCTGTAGAGCGCAATCATCTGATCAATCGTATCCGGATCGGGCCAGATATGATCCGTGGCTGGAATGCGGACATAGCGGATGCCTAATTCGCGCGTCAGTTCTTTTTCCGTCGAAGCCTCAGAAACGGTCAGCGGCTGAAGGCGGTCTTCGCGCACTCTTGCCCCTGGCGGGCTGATCAGGATTGTCTTCCCCGGAAGGAAAGCAAATGTCCGGTTTTCTTCTGCCAGAATCTGATCGAGGCTCTTCCCGACATTACCCCAGTTCCTCTTGCCATACCGGCTCACAGCCTCGCCATTGGCAAAGCCATGCGTTTCCTGCTTGAGATCTATATCATAGATCGGACCGTTCGTATGCTTCCTGATTTCCTTGATCAATCCGCGGAATCCATCGGCGGAAGGCTGAGCGCTTCCTGAAATATGAAGAGCTTCAAGTCCCTGATACATCTTTTCCCCGGCATGTTTCTTGACAAAAGGATCAGAAGTGCTGCGGAAATTCACTGGAAATTTCTCTCCTACCGGCGCATCGAGCCTCCAGACTTTTGCTTCATAGGGAGTTCTAGCTGCATTGGCGTAACGGATATTGGGATTCAGAATGACCTGTGGTGCTGCCAGAACCATTTCCTGCTCAGCCGTCACGACTTCATGCGGTGCTCCTGCCAGATCAGCGGCATCTGCTGCGCCCCATCCCATAGAAAGGCAAAGGGAAACTGCGGCTCCCAAGTAAAGTAAACGTTTTGCTGCCCGGTTCATATACATCCCCCATTCCAAATTCCTGACTCTTACCAATCAATGCGATATTCTTACTACCAGTATACACTTTCGCCGCGAGGAAATCAGCAGGATTCATTGATGAAGGCCACAGCAGATTCCCGTATTAAACGCTTCAGCCTGAAGTGTTACAATAAAGACAGCCCGACGGAGCCTTTATTCTTATGGCTCCCATGAAAGTTATTTCTGTCATTTTTTGTTCAGGAGGGATGCATCATGAAAAGCGGTATTTACACAGTCAGCCACGGCGCTCACATTTATTATGAAAGAGAAGGAAAAGGCCGCCCCATTGTTCTGATTCACGGCTGGGGATGCTCAGGCCGTTTCTACAAGAAAAATGTAGAAGGATTAAAAGACAGGTATGAAGTCATTACCATGGATATGAGGGGACATGGCCGGTCTTCCAAGATGCTTGACGGATACTCCATCGACCGCATGGCAAAGGACATCCATGAAGTCATTGAATACCTGGGACTGAAGGATGTCCTGCTCATGGGCTGGTCCATGGGCGGCCCGACCATGCTCTCCTACTGGAAGCAGTTCGGAAAAGACCGCGGCCATCTGGCTGGTCTTGGACTTATTGATATGACGCCATTCCCGTTCAGCCCGGGTGAATGGAATTCCCACAGCCTCAGAAATTACAATACGGAAGGTTTCAACCAGTTTGCAAAATCTATCCAGACCGACCATGCTGCTTTTATCAAAGCATTCTCTCAGAATATTTTCCAGGGAGGAAAAATTCCGGAAGGATTTGACTGGATGAAGGATGAAATGATGAAACTTCCGGTTCCGATAGGAATTGCACTCTACTGTGATTACTGCTACAGCGATTACACTGACGTCCTTGGTACGATCACCGTTCCAACCATCGTTCTTTCCTCTAACAGCGGTATTTTCCCGCGGAGCATAGAACAGGGGACCTGGATTGCTTCCCAGGTTCCGCATGGGGAATTCGTTCCTTTCGAAAAAGGCGGACACCTCCTCTTCTGGATTGAATCCGAAAAATTCAACAAGGCAGTTTCCTCCTTCTTTGATAAAATCTAAACTTTCATAAGAAAAAGGATGCGAGATAATCATTCGTCTCACATCCTTTTTTGAATGCTTAAATGGCTGTTTACAACTCTTCCTTTTCCGGCCTTAAGAACAAAAGGATCAAAAGAACCGGCAGCCCCCATACGTAAGCAAAGGAATAACGGAAGGCATATCCCGCAGGCGTTGCGGCAAGAAGCGTCGCGGTATTCAGTAAAAGCGGAAGTGCTGCAAGGATGCACCAGCTCCTGCGATCCGCATAGAATGCAGCCGACAGAAGAATCGTCAGCCAGAAGGCAAAGCCGGCTCCCAGAAACTGGCTTCCTGCATACTGGAAATTGGCAAGGAATGATTTTAATCGGGAAGGCATGGGAAAATTTCCTACGGCCATCCTGTCATTGTCCGCCGGAAGCATATGTTTCGTATTCTCATCGGTCAGAGCCCAGCCAAATCTGGACTGCACATCATAAGCGCCTGGAATCAAGGACCAAAGGCCATAGGTCTGTGTCATCCAGCCCTCCAAATATAAGCGCGGATTTTTCAATCCCGTATCTGCCCATGCAAGGAGGAATTCTTTCTTATGGTCATTCAGCCAGCCGCGTCTGAAATCATCATTCCACTTGACGTAATCAACCGTATATGGCTGGTAATCATTTTTCCAGTTTTCTTCAGGAAGGAGATGGTCCATCAGAAGAACCGTGCTCTCACTCCGGCTGCCGTCAAGCGCAAGCACTCTTCCCATCTGCTGCAGAGGGATTCCCATGCTTTCCTGAAAAAGAGGCTCCTCATTCATTTCATGAAGAATCATGCGGCCGGGGACAATTGAAATGACCAGGCAGCAAAGAATGACGGCCAGAATCCTTTTCCATGACGGGTTATGGTACATGAGAAAGGCCGCCATGAGAACAGCGGCAGCGGCGCCATTGCTTCGAAGAAGCATCAGACCAAGCGCGGCGGCTGTCAGAAGAATATACCTGCCTCTCTCCCATTTCTCTTTTCTTTTCGTGATAAAAAGCCACATCCATACTAAAAGGGCGGCAGAAAAAAGCCCGTCCCTGACAGCTGCGATAGCATAATTTCCAGACATCGGAAAGAGAAGAAAGTATAGGTAAAGAATGTACCCTGCATTTTCATCCACGTGCTCTTTCACCCAGAAGGAAAATCTTGTAAGCACGGCTGAGATGACAGCAAGCTGCAGACAGGAAAGGATAAAGATGGATACTTCCCGCGTGCCGAATAGCTTCCTTGCTGCTTCCGCTTCATACCCGTAAATGAGGGAATAGAGCCACGGAAACTGGACGCCCGCATATTTCGGATTATCCATCATGAATACCGTATCATTCATCCCGGGTGCCGGGTAGAATGCGAGAAGGAAAATCAAATCATAAAGAAACATTGTGCCAGCAAGAACAGGGAACCATTTCCGCCCCAGGCTTTTATGCGGCAGTATCCTTACGCAAAGGAGAAGCTGCACGAGACTCTGCATCAATGCAAAGCCAATGAAAGCAAAGAGAACGAGGAACGGGATATCTGACAGCGCCAGCACCGGATCAAGAGCAGAGCGCAGCAGTTCCTGATCATCCATCCGGAAAATCTTAATCGTATACCAGATGGCAATCCCTAGCGGAATCCCGCCAAAGAGGCTGGCCCTTCCCAGTCTTCCATGAATTGTCAGATAAGGCATGGCCGCCTCCTTTCAAATAATCTGTTATACCTTCAGGTTAAAATGTAATCCGCCGTTTCTCTGATACAGGTCTTAATCTTTCCAGTGCGTATACCCATCACCGCTTCTGTCCCTCGGCTCGGGAAATACTGCTTTCTCATCATGAATGGTATTTCGCATTGGTTCCATCGGAATGGTTTCCGTGTCTGCCCTCCAGTGCATCCTGCTGTAGCGGCCTTCAGGAAGGAACGGCAGCAAGAGGAAAAGCGGCATGCAAAGCGGGAAGAAATATACATAACGGAAAACAAAGGCGGCCGGCGCAGCAATCATCAGCGTCCCCCAGAGAAGACAGGACGGAAGAAGCACAAGGAATCTCGTGTACTGTCGTCTTCTGAAAAGAAGAAGTCCTATGCAAAGAGTAATCCACAGGCAGGTGCCCGCTCCAAGATAGCGGCTGTGATCCCACAAGTACGTGCCCAGGTTTTCCTGCGTCTTCGGATCAAAGAATTTCAGGATGGTTGCTGTATGATAGGCATTATTATGCTGCGGCGCAAGGCCGTTCTTCAGATCATTTTCCGAAAAGGCCCATCCGAATCTCGACTGCGTCATTTCGTCGGGTGCGGGGAATGCCCAGTATCCGTATGTGGCAAAAAGCCATGCTTCTACATATGTTTCTTTATTTCTCTCTCCTAATGATTTCCAAGCTTTCCAGAATTCATCCGGGTGGTTATTGAAGTAATAAAAATCGAAATTACTGTTCCATTTGATCAGATCTGCCGTAAACGGATCGTACCAGGTCTTGATCTGTTCAGGCATCATCATACGGATCGTGTAGTTTTCCTCCGCTTTTGTCAAAGGCGCCCCCACTGCCACGGTCCTTGAATACTGCTGAAGCGGAATCCCCACTCTTTCCTGAAAGAGCTGCGGAAGATCCAGCGTCTCTTTAATGACTATATCCGGCGTAATGGAAATGACAATCATGACAAGAGATGTAAGAAGGACTTTCATGCGGACATGCTTGATCAGGATGATAATACTCAGCATCATGGGAATAAAGACGAAAATGCCATTATTCCGGAGCATCATCATCCCAATGCCGGCAAGCGCATAAAGATATTTGTTCGATTCCCACGCATTTTCCTTGTATCCGGATACAAAAGATGTCATAAGCGGAACCCAGAGGAGAATCACTGCGGAAAAAGGGACATCCTTCACGTTGGAAAACGACATATTGACAATCATAGGAAGGAATCCGTAATAAAGTGCCAGTCCCCAGGAAAGCCACATGCGGCCGGTCTTTCTGTATACCCAGGAAAGGGTATAAGAAATAGCGCAGGCAAAAAGAAACATCTGCACAACGGATATGAACGCAAGTCCGTAAGACGCACTTCCCGTCAGTTCTTTGGAAAGCTCCGTCGGCCCGTAAACGGCCATGCAGTAAATAAATGTATGCTGCCCGGCCGCCCAAATGCCTGCTCTCATGATATCCGTCGTATCATTCATTCCTGTTCCCGGATAAAACACGAGAAAGAAGGGCATCCATGCCAGAAAAAGAAATGCTGCAATCAGCGCAAAAGGCGCATCGAGAGGACTGCCTCCAGGTCCTTCCTTTTCCGGAATCGGAGGAATTTTCTCAAGCAGCCGGAGAAGCAGCGTAAGTACGATGAAAGTGGCAGCGCCTGCCGCCAGAACCATAGGTACATCTTCAACATGAAGCAGCCTTGCCCTGTTCCACGGATTGGAAAAAGGGTGCCAGCCGATTCTGTATGTGTAAAACTCACAAAAGCCCATGAGCAGCGCAATAAATCCAGTCAGTGCCGTCAGCCATGGTCTTCCCTGATGAGTCATGTCATCACCTCTTGCCTTTAAATGTAACCTATATTATACAAAATTTTATAAGAAGTGTCGAAAACAAAGGCGATCATCCATGGACGCTTTATGAAATCAGTCCATTCCTATGGTATAATAAAAAAATAGAGAAATTTCGGTATTTGGAAATCGGATTTCTGAAAGGAGTATATGATGAATAGAGAAGAAAGAGTAAGAGCCGCTCTGGCTTCCAAAGATGTAGACCGTGTTCCGGTCGCTACCTGGATGCATCTTTCCCAGTTTGATCAGGACCCGATCTCTCTGGCAGAAGCAGAAGTTGAGCTGACAGAAAAATATGATTTCGATTACATCAAAATGATGCCTTTTGGATTGTACAGCACACAGGACTTTGGCAATCAGCTGACGATCTACTGTGATCCTTATGAAGAACCAATCGTTAAAAGATTCGCCATCCAGAGCCCTGCTGACTATGATGCATTAAGAGCGATTCCTGCCATTCAGGGTACATATGGCAAGCAGATTGAATTTGCAAGGGAACTGATCCGCCGCCGTACACCGGGCACCCCCTGCATCCAGACAATCTTCAGCCCATTCTCTACCTTGAAGAAAATGGCCGGCGACCGTCTGCTGAAAGATATGATTTTCTATCCTGAAGCCGTTCATCATGCACTGGCTGCCATCACTGCAACCACACTGGATTTTGTCAGCTACAATATCGATGCCGGTGTCGATGGCTTCTTCTTTGCCACACAGAATGCCGTCCGCACGATGATGTCACCTGACCAGTTTCAGGAATTCGGCGCATTCTATGACCTGCAGGTCATCAAATCCTATGCGAAGAAAACCTGGTTCAATGCTGTTCATATCCATGGCGAAGACATTTACTTCAATGAAGTCGCCTCATATCCGGTCAATGCCATCAACTGGCATGACCGCCACACCTGGCCGACACTGAAAGAAGCCAGAAATCTGACTGACAAATGCCTCATGGCAGGCATTAAATCTGCTCCTTACTTCGTAGACGGAGTTCTCCAGTATGACGATATCGTCCTCGATGGAACCCCGGAAGAAATCACTGCGCATGTCAAGGATGCCATCGAACAGGTGGATGGCAAAGGCCTGATCTTAGGGCCAGGCTGCGTCGTCAATCCGAAAGCTTCCGAAGAAAACCTCCGCGCTCTCCGCAAAGCAACTGAACTTTAATAAAAAAATAAATGAAGGGGCTGTGACAAAATGTGTAACCATTTTGCCACAGCCCCTTTTTCTATTAGAAAATTTGGCTCTTCACGGAAATTTGGGGGATGAATAATTTTTAGGTAAAGAATGGAATCGGATAAGGGTAAAGAAATAATCCATGTTTCGGTACCCATATCCGATTCTTTTTAGTACCTTGATCTTATTATTGAATCCTTCAAGCTTCCCCGTATTGATAGGATACAGGGCATGAGCAGCCAGTCCCTTGATTCGCTTCTGCTTTTGCCGGGCAAACTTTACCAGGGCAGGAATCCCGCTCTCCAGTCCAGCCTGAATCCATTTTGTCCATCCGGCGAGAG
>ERZ791741.194-NODE-194-length-54117-cov-6.028504_pt1 | contig 54117 bp, 33 predicted proteins | sample MGYA00510040_ERZ791741 | MGnify/ENA primary metagenome ERZ791741 (study PRJEB30046, sample SAMN00791960) | human gut metagenome | study: EMG produced TPA metagenomics assembly of the A metagenome-wide association study of gut microbiota in type 2... | reverse complement strand
CCCATGTTGCCATCCTTTACATCCGGGTGTAGGGAGCCGGTACATCCGGGTGTAAAAGGGGGTAACATGGGGGTGTCCGGCAACTAAAGTGCCTTGCCGAGCAATGAAAACCACCCGGTTTCACCTATTTTATAGCCGTTTTTACATAAAAAAATCGAGTGATTTACAGGGATGGGAATAGAGTGTTTATCGTTTATGTTATTTACAATGCACTTATATACAGTTGTATATAAACGTGATGCCTGTCTTCCTATCAAATTGTCAGTGATAGGGTAGTGATAGAGAAAACGGGCATATATTACAAATAAAACAGGCTGAATATCAATTGGTAAAAAGGAATCAGTGATACAGTGACAGAAGAAATAGGAAAAACTTATATGATAAGCTCCTGCTTTTTCTTTGGTATGGTTGCCTTGGAAAAAGTTCAGGTTTCCGGTTTCAATCCAAAATTTGTTGTATATTTGGGCACTAAGGAGATAAACCGGATAAGAGTATGTCTAATACCACAGATGAAAGATTGATAGAGGCGATCAGGAAAAATGATTACGTCAGTTATAATAAACTGTTTGAGCGTTATTATGGCCGTCTTTGTCAATATGTATATAGCCTGCTCATGGATAAAAGTGATACGGAGGATATTGTGCAAGAGCTTTTTCTGAATATATGGAAGAACCGAGAAAGGATTGAAATTAAAGAAAATGTTGGCGGATATCTTTATAAGATGGCTAAACATTTGGCATTGAATCATCTTCGTTCAAAAGTCTATTTTAATAATCTGTCGGAAACTCAGGATCAGTTATCATATGAAGACGACCGGGTCGAGTCTGAAGAATTTCGGATCGCTCTTTATAGCTGTATCGATCATCTTCCCGATCGTTGTAAAGAAGTGTTATTGCTGCACCGGATAAAAGGATTGAAACAAAAAGAAATCTCGGAAAAACTCGATGTCTCGATAAAAACGATTAAAAATCAGATCTGGATCTCGCTTCAGAAGCTGAGGCGATGTTTGGAATTAAAAGGAATATAATTTTTTCGGGTCCGGAATAGGACCTTTTTTTATTTATAGTGTCATAAATAAAAGCAAGATTCATGGAAGAACAAAAAACTATAAAAGACTATATCGTGGACTATTTGCTGGACGGTGAAGATGAAAAACGTCTTGATCCGGTATTAGTTGAGTGGTTGGCCGAAGATGAGTCCCATAGAAAAGAATTTAATTTGTATAAAAAGATTTGGGAAGAATCTCATCGTTATACAGAAGTTGAGGCTTTCGATCCTGATCTTGCATGGGAAAAGGTTGACAAGATAAACCGACAGAAAGTATATCTTCGGAAATATTGGAAAAACATGTTATATACGGCTTCCGGGGTTGCCGCATCTTTGTTGATAGTGTTAGCTTTGTCTTTTATGGGAACTTTTCAGAAAGGATCGGAGGTTCTGGTCAGTATGAGTGCCGATTATGGGAATCGTTCGGAGATCATGTTGCCGGATGGATCTTTGGTCAAGTTGAACGCCGGTTCTGAAGTCGTTTATTCTTATGATCCGAAGAAAAAAACGCGGGAAGTTGATTTTCAGGGGGAAGGATTTTTTGATGTGTCCAAGAGTAAAGATCCTTTCGTCATTAAAGTGGCCGGAGGTTTAAACGTGAGGGTTTGGGGAACATCTTTCAATTTGCAGGCGTATGCTGATGATCCGGTTATCCAGGCTTCTTTGGTTGAGGGATGTATCGAACTGGAGAAAGGAAACGAGAAGTTGAGGATGAAGCCGGGAGAGATAGCTGTTTTCGATAAGAAGACGGATAAGATTAAGCAGGTAGAAGGTGTTTTGTCCCATTCTTATGGATGGTTGGACAATAAGTTATATATGGAAGATATGTCTCTGTCGGTTGTTTGTAAATATCTGGAAAGATGGTATGATGTGGAAATTACGCTTCAACCGGGATTGGGAGAAAAGATCCGTTATAACGGAGTAATACAGGAAGAGACTGTAACAGACGTTATGGATGCATTGTCGCGTCTAAGTAATATAAGTTATCATGTAAAAGGAAAACATATAAGTATAACCTCTAAATAAGAATTGCCTATGAAATAGAATGCCATGGATACACAAAAACGGGAAATGCTGCCACATCTCCCGTTATGAGTTTGATAATAAAATTAGTGTTGGAAGCACTAATAATTAACTAACAATCAATATACAAATATATGAATTTTTTTAATATGTTAGAGTTGGACCAGTCTTCGACTCTTAAAAAGATATTATCTATTATGAAATTGACAGTCGTTTTTTTGATTGCATTTTCTTTGCAGATTTCTGCATCTGTATATTCACAGACCACAAAGTTATCATTGAATGTACAGAATCAGTCAATAAAGGATGTCCTTTATTTGATCGAAAATCAGACTGATTTTCGATTTATTTATGAAAGTGGAAAGATTAATTTAGATAAGAAGGTTTCTGTTCAAGTGAGAGAACAGTCTGTGGAGTTTGTGTTAAGACAACTATTTAATAATGAAGGAGTCGATTATGAAATTACAGAAAATAATTTTATTTTGATCAATCCGAAAGAAAAGAGTACGAATGTCTTGCCTAAAGTATCGCAACAGGGTCGACGTATAACAGGTGTTGTAAAAGACTTGTCCGGTGAACCTATTATAGGTGCTAACGTAGTAGAACAAGGTACGACAAATGGGACAGTCACAGATATTGATGGACGTTTTTCTATTGATATTTTGAATCATGGAGTTCTTGATATATCCTATATAGGATATGTTCCGCAAGAACTTAAAATAACGGATAAGTCTGTCTATGATATTGTTCTGATGGAAGATACCGAGATGTTGGATGAAGTGGTCGTTGTTGGTTATGGCACGCAAAAAAAAGTGAATTTAACAGGAGCGGTAGAATCGGTAAGTGGTGAACAATTAGCAAAACAACCGGTGGCACAAGCGTCTCAAGCATTGATGGGGGTTGCTCCTGGTTTAACAGCAATACAAGAAAGTGGGCAGCCGGGAGAGGATAAGGCGACTTTGCGTATTCGTGGTATGGGTTCGATCAGTGCCTCCAATGATCCTTTGGTTTTAATTGATGGTGTAGAAGGGGATATCAATACTATCGATGGAAATGATATTGAAAATATTTCTGTATTGAAGGACGCTGCTTCTGCAGCGATTTATGGTTCACGTGCTTCTAATGGTGTTATATTGGTAACTACCAAAAGAGGAAAAGAAGGGGCTGTTTCTGTTAATTACAAAAACTATTTAGGTTGGTCTAATCCAACAAATCTTCCGTCTTTCTTAGGTGCACTTGATTATATGAAGTATACCGGTTCTGATCAGAGTGCGATTGATGAGTATCGGATAGGTATGACAACAGATCCTGATCATTTTCCTGATACGGATTGGGTTGATCTTATGTTTAGTGAAAGAAATTTTCAACAGTATCATAGTTTAAATGTAAATGGAGGTTCTGAAAAAGTGCGTGTACTGGCTTCCGTATCATTGACAGATCAAGGTGCAGATATTGTAAATTATGGTTTCAAACGTTATAATGGACGTTTTAATTCGGATTTCAAATTCTCTGATAAATTTGATATCAATTTTGATTTGGCTTTCAGCCGTTCAGAACAAAATGCTTCAAATGCAGATTTGACTTATGTTGTAAGAGAAGCGTTCCGTGTTGCTCCTATCTATCCGGCAATTTATTCGGATGGAAGTTGGGCTGATGGTTTTTCTGGAGGTAATCCAATTGCTCAAGTTCATGCTGGTGGTTATAATAAAAAGTTGTATAATGAATTCAGAGGGGTGTTGAAAGCGAATTATCGCCCTATTGATGGTTTGAATATATCGGTATTGTATGCTCCTTCGTATAAGGACATATATGTTAAGCGTGCTACAAAAACATTTGAGCAGGTGATGGATTGGGATGCTAAAACAATTAGAAAAAAAGGAGATCCTAATAGTTTCTCTCAATCTAATGAACGTCCTTTTAGTGAAAGTTTCAATGCTGTAATTTCTTATGGTAAGACGATTAAAGATCATTCATTCTCAGTCTTGGGAGGATATGAATTTATAAAAAACAAATATGAAATGTTTTCTGCAGGACGTCAATATTATGTTTTGCAAGATTATGAAGTAATTGATGCAGGATCTGAAGAGTATGATTTTAACTCTGGAAATGCAACTCATAATGGTTTAGTTTCATATTTTGGACGTGCTAGTTATTCTTATAAAGATCGTTACCTGTTTGAAATGAATATACGTCGTGATGCTTCTTCACGTTTTGCGAAAGATCATAGAGTAGGTGTTTTCCCTTCTTTTGCAGGTGGTTGGAGACTCTCTGAAGAAAGTTTTATGAAAGATATTCAGTTTTTATCTAATTTGAAGGTACGTGCATCTTGGGGTGAGCTTGGTAATCAAGAAATAGGTAGTGATTTTCCATATACTTCTGCTATTGGTTTGGGGAATGCTAATTATTTGATAGGTGGAAAAATTGTAAATGGGGCATCGCAAACAGTTTTGGCGAATAAAAATATTAAATGGGAAACAACGGCAACGACAAATATTGGTATAGATGCTGGTTTTTTTGACCAAAGATTGACATTGACAGCAGATTATTACGTGCGTAAGACAAAAGATATTCTGTTGAATATTCCTATTTCTGTAGTGACAGGTTTAAAGGCGCCTATTCAGAATATAGGTAATGTCGAAAATCGCGGTTGGGATCTTTCGTTAAATTGGCAGGACCGAGTTGCTGAATTTGATTATGGTATCAAATTTAATTTGTCTGATGTTAAGAATGAGGTTACTTATTTAGGTGGAACACAGGAAATAATTGCTAATAATTCGATTATTAAGATTGGATATCCGATTTATTCTATTTATGGATATGAAACAGAAGGAATATTCCAAACTCCGGAAGAAATAGAAAATGCACCTGCTCAATTTGGAAGTTTACAACCTGGTAACATTCGCTACAAAGACCAATTGACTGTTGATACTGATGGAGATGGAGTAATGGATGCTGGTGACGGAGTGATTAATGCGGATGATAGAGTTATAATTGGTGACCAGTTCCCAAGATTTACATATGGTATTAATTTGAATGCTGGTTATAAGGGATTTGATTTGGGGATTGACTTGCAAGGTGTCGGTAAACGTGATATTTTGTTAGGGGGAGATTTGGTTTTCCCGTTATTTAATGCTGGAAAAATTCAAGAATGGCATGTTCAAGAATGTTGGTCCCCTGAAAATACAAATGCTAAATTCCCGATTTTGGCAGCAACAAGTTTTGGTAGTAATGATATTCAGGCAAGTGAAACGTGGGTATTCAATGGCTCTTATTTGCGTGTAAGAAATATTACGTTAGGTTATACACTTCCAAAACAATTGTTGAGTAAGATATTTATTAAAAATCTGAGAGTGTATTTTTCTGGACAGAATTTATTGACATTCGATAAACTGCCTAAGGGAATAGATCCTTTAGTGCCTAATGATTCGCAGGGGGCAATTTACCCGATTGCAAAAAGTTATACATTTGGTATTGATTTATCCTTTTAATAAAGAAAATTATGAATATATATAAATTATTGTTGTTATTGGTAATCGGATTCTCTTCGTGTGAGAGCCAGATTTTGGATTTGGATTCTTTGACAGAACCAGTAGATGATATTTTCTATAAAAATGAAGAAGAACTGAATTTGGCTCTTAATGGAGCATACAATTCAATGCGATTAACTACCGATTATAAAGTGCCTTTAATGATGGCAATGGACAATGGATCTACGGATCTGGGTGTGTCGAGAGGTGTTTGTTCCGCTTTGATGAATCAAGGTCAGGGAACACAAGCGCCTACCGATGGGGCATTTTTGACAATCTATTCTAATTTTTATACGGGGATTGCCAGGACAAATGCTTTATTGGAAAATATGGTACGTGCAAAAGATGTAGTGCCTGAAACGAAATATAATCAAATAGAAGCGCAGGCTCTATTTATCAGAGCTTTTCATTATATGTATCTGACAGAACTTTGGGGTGATGTGCCTTTTTTGGATAAAGTTATCAAAACCCCTGAAGAGGGCATGATACCTCGTGAGGAGAAGAAGGTTATTGTTGATTGTATTTTGGCTGATTTGGAAAAAGCTGCAGAAGTTCTCCCTTATAAATGGGAAGGTGAACCGGAACGTATCACTAAGGGGGCTGTTTTGGGGTTGCACGCTCGCATAAGTTTATATAATGGATATTATGAAAAGGCTGCAGCATCCGCAAAAAAGATTATGGATAACGAGCAAGCATTTGGTTATAAACTTCATTCAAACTATGGAGAATTGTTCCAGTTGGCAGGACAATCATCTGAAGAAATCATGCTTATCATGCCTTTCCAATATGAGTATTATACAACACAATTCTCTGTAACTCAGGGTTCCCGAAATAAGGGGTCTGTATCTGTTATGGTCCCTACTCAGTCTATGGTAGATTCTTATGAATGTATTGATGGAAAGACGATTGATAAGTCAGCCTTATATAGTCCTAAACATCCTTTTGAAAACAGGGATCCGCGTTTGAAAGCTTCAATTATCACTCCTCAGAGCGAATGGGCAGGTATGATATTTGAAAGCCATCCGGACTCTACAAAATGGCGTAAGGTTAATGGTGAAATAGGTGGAAATAATTCGGATTGTCGTACTGTTTCTTGGCCGGCAGCTTTTTGTGGCTATTTGTGGAAAAAGAATACAATAGAAGAAACACAGATCAAGATTCAGAATTGGGACGATCATAATTTCATCCTTATGCGATATGCAGAAATGTTGTTGATTTATGCAGAAGCTAAAATCATGAATGGGGATATTGATGCTTCTGTGTTGACGGCAATCAACAGAGTGCGTGCTCGTGCTTATGGAGTGGATGTGGCTGAAACGAATAATTATCCTGCAATAACAACGACAGATGCCACTGAGTTGAAAAATATTATCCGTCGTGAACGAAAAGTGGAATTGGCGGATGAAGGTTTTCGTCTATTTGATATCCGTCGTTGGAGAATTGCAGAAAAAGTAATGCCTGTGACGATTTATGGTCGTATTCTTGATACTGAAAATGCAACGGGTGTACCTCAAATTGATGAAGAAGGTTTGGTTTCTTATAAAGGTATAGAAAGTCAATATGATTTGAATACAGATGCTCGTTTTCCTAATGCGGTACGTGTGTTCAATCCCAATCGTGATTATCTGTGTCCGATTCCTCAGCAGGAAGTGGATACTTATGCTCGATATGGAAAGACGCTTAAACAGAATCCGGGATATTGATCGTTGATTTTCAAGGGAAAACAGAAATTTTATAGGGGATTTTTGTTTTCCCTTGTTTGTTTTTATAATCTGTGAAAATGAAAAACATATATAGATTTATCGTCTTATTGGGACTTTTGTTAGCGCATGGTACGATAATGCAAGGACTAAATGTAGAAGACGGATATTTGAGGGGAGATGCCAATGTACAATTTCGATGGCGGTTTGGATATAGCGAATATCCGATTGACAAGTCTTCTCAAACAAGTTTAGAGGATGTTGTTAATGGAAAATATGCCTGGTATAACGGTATTTTGTGGTCTGGTGCTTACAAAGATTGGGAAGATAGAACCATTCATGGTGTGAGTCTTTTGTTTAGAGGAGGATCTCCTTATGCACGTACAGTCCGTTGTATAAGCGAGGTTGTGCCATTCAGTCAATTAGGTACAGCCAAAACTTTTGTGATTCCGTTAAGTTATGGCATTGGCTCCGAAGAACGTATATCTTTTGCTTTGACCGTTGCGGGGCAAGAAAGTGAGACGGTAATAATGAACTTGGCTTCTAAGAAAAAGGAGGAAGTGACGAGTGGTAATATAAAAGTTTCTTTTCATGCATTACGTGTGGATGCGTCTTCCAATGAGCGTCCTATGACTAAGGTAATGGGGTTGCTTTATATTCGTGTATATCCGACATTGTTGAAGTATGGCAATCGTATGACTTTTGAATTTAATTCATTAACTCGTCATATGGATGTAGAATCGAGTATGTGTATCGGTTCTTTATGGAAAGATCTTAGTAAAACAAATTTAGAGGATGCTTGGAAGAAATCCGGTTTGACCATTGAAAGATTGGAGATTGAAAAGAAGTTGCATGATGAGAAAATGCAAGCATGGGACAAAAAAGTAGAAGCAATATCTAAGAATCTGGATAAAGAAGGACTTGTTGAAATATCTTATAATTCGGATACGGAGATATGGGACCGTGGCGAATGTCGTGTCCAAGCTTATTCCGGTAATCCGGTAAAAGATTATCAGTATGGAACTGTTACGGACAAGATGGAAAAAATGGCATTGTCGGTAACTTCTCACCTCAAAAAGAACTTTTCTCTTTTCCGTTATCAGCATCATCAATTGCCGTGGAAAGAAGAAAATCCGGCATTGTTAGACAGTAGTGATGTTATTTATATGGATCAATGGCTGAAAGTTGCTGCGCTTACGGCAGATAAGGTCGTGTTGGATATGCAAATTTCTCCTGTTACAAAGGCATACAAAGAGGCGTCAAAAATGGGCTCTCTACCACTTCCAGTAGATGGTGTGCCTGGGTATACATGGAAAGATCTCACATTGGGGTATCAGACGGCTATACGCCACGCAAAGAAGGTATGCCCTCAATTGAAGATTATACAAATGCCTTATGAATATGATAATATCAGTGGAACCGAGTGTCATAAAGATGCACATTATAATATATTCAAGTGCCTTTATACTGCTGTTAATGAAGTTAACAAAGAATTGCAACCTGAAGATCAGTTAGAAGTTGCGGGTTTGGGTTCTAATACGCCGCATCATTGGGATTTCATTGAAGGTTTCCTAAAACGTTATCATGAGGATCCCAATCCGCACAAACGGTTGGATTATATCACATGGCATAATTATCTTTTCCCCGGCACAGCACCTAATATAGCAAAGGGATTCAAATCGAAGATAGATGAGCTCCTGAAAAAATATAGTATTGATCCTAATCTGAAAATATTGATTGATGAGTCTGGATTGGCAGAACCATCAACAATTGAAGACTTGTCTGATTTGGAAGGAGCTTCAAAAAAAGAAGCGGCTATGGCTTGTTTTACATCTACTGTACATCATTGGTATTTGCAAGAAAAGGGTAATTTTATTCCTATTACAGGTGGAGGTTTTCATTTTGGTCTGCTGACTTATGGAAATCAGAATGTCCTTTCGCCCTATGCAAAAGGGATGTTGTTGCGTAATAGCTTGTTTGATAATATGCAACCATCTATAACTACGCCTTGTGATGAAAATGGATATGGTTTATATAGTCAAGCAACCATTGACAAAGATGAGTATCGTATTTTGGTTTGGACTGCTTCTCCTTCTATCTTTTACGAGAAGGCTTCTCTACTTGCGTTCCCGGATGCGAAGATTGTATTGAAAGATTTGCCAGCATCTATGAACGGTAATGAAGTAGATGTGGAAATAGAGGCTGTTGATCCTGAAGATCCCAATGTATTGGCTATATTACGTCAAGAGAAGTGCCAAACATTACCTTTGACAAGAGGTGCTGATCGGTATGAAATAGACTTTACAGATGAAGAGGTTCGTGTTTTAAATTCAATATTGATAAAACAGAAAAAGTTGAGAGTGGAAAAGAGAAAACTTGTAATTCCTATGGACATAAGACCATATAGTATGTATCTTTTAAAATTTAAATTATGAATAAAGTAATTAGTATATTATTTGTCGTATTATTAGTTATCAGCTCTGCTTGTACACAGTCGGAGCGTTTATGGGTTGAAGCTGAGAGTTTCAAAAATAAAGGTGGTTGGGTAGTTGACCAACAATTTATTGATCAGATGGGATCAAGTTATTTGATGGCTCATGGTATGGGTAAACCCGTTGAAGATGCAGAGACGGAAATTTCTTTTGATAAGACGGGAGTTTACTATGTTTATGTTCGTACATACAATTGGACATCTCCGTGGAGTGAGAGTGAAGGACCAGGGCGGTTTCAATTGAGTTTGAACGGGAATGTATTACCTGTGGAACTGGGTGCAACAGGTAACAGCTGGATGTGGCAGAGTGCTGGTTCTATAGATATCAAGCAGAAAAAGAACAAACTGTCCTTGCATGACCTTACTGGTTTTAATGGCCGTTGTGATGCTATTTACTTTACGATGGATGCAAATGATGTTCCTGCTTCAGATTGTACCGCATTGAATCGAATGCGTCGCCAAATGTTGAATCTTAAAGATACTCCGGAAACTATTGACAAATATGATTTTGTGGTAGTTGGTGGCGGTATCGCCGGTATGAGTGCTGCGATTACTGCTGCACGTTTAGGATGTAAAGTCGCATTGGTACATGATCGTCCTGTCCTTGGCGGAAACAACAGTTCTGAAGTTCGAGTTCACTTGGGCGGGCGTATAGAGGCCGGACCTTATACGGCATTGGGCAATTTGCAAAAGGAGTTTGGCCCTCGTAAGGGTGGTAATGCCCAGCCTGGCAGTTTCTATGAGGACGGAAAAAAAATGGAAGCAGTTAAAAAGGAAAAAAATATAACACTTTTTGCTTCTTATAGAGCTTTTGATGCAGAAACAGAAGGTAATCGTATTACAAAGATCTATATCCGTAATATAGAAACAAATAAAGAAATGGCTCTATCTGCACCTTTGTTTGCCGATTGTACGGGCGATGCTAATTTGGGGGCAATGGTCAATGCTGAATATCGTATAGGACGTGAGTCGAAAGCTGAGTTTAATGAGCCTACGGCACCTGAAAAAGCAGACAAAATGACGATGGGGGCCTCTGTTCAGTGGTATTCCCGTGAAGACTCGGGACCTTCTTCATTCCCTGAATTTAAATATCATGTGGGGTTTAATGAGGAAAGTTCTGAAAAAGTAACAATGGGTGAATGGACTTGGGAAACAGGAATGAATAAAGACCAAGTTGAGGAAGCCGAGTATATACGGGACTATGGTTTGTTGGTTGTATACTCTAATTGGTCTTTCTTAAAAAATGATTATTCTAAAAAAGAAGAATATGCTAACCGTTCTTTAAAATGGGTGGCATATATTGCAGGTAAGAGAGAATCTCGCCGTTTAATAGGGGATCATGTGCTTACTGAAAATGATTTGGTGGACTTTGTAGAATATCCTGATGCGACGGGATCAACAACTTGGACCATTGATTTGCACTATCCGGATCCTGCAAATACTCTTTATTTTGCAGATAAAGAGTTTAAATCTATTTGTAAGATGAAGAAAATTCATCCGTATCCGATTCCTTATCGATGTCTTTATTCCAAAAATATCGAAAATATGTTTATGGCAGGACGAAACATAAGTGTTACTCATGTTGCTTTAGGAACTGTCCGGGTAATGCGTACAACCGGTATTTTGGGTGAAGTAGTAGGGATGGCGGCCTCTTTGTGTAAAAAGAATGAAGTATATCCTCGTGCAATATTCCCTACGTATTTTGAAGAACTGAAAAAGTTAATGGAACAAGGCATTTCCAAATCCGATTTGCCCAATAACCAGATGTATAATCAAGGGGAAACTTTAGGCCCGAAAACAAATGTCAGATGAAAATATTTTGGATATGTTTTTTATGTCTCATTTCTTTTTCTGCTGTTTCCGAGGAAAGGAGATATGATGTGTCGACCCAAAAATATACCTATTATTCAGGAGAATTGGGGATTTTTGATTTAGAAGTGGATTTACCGCAGCATGGCACGGAACAAGTCCCCTATATGATTTATATACATGGCGGCGGATGGCAACATGGAGATCTGAATGTCTTTAAAAAACATTCGATTTGTATGGCGGAAAGAGGTATTGCAGGTGTTAGAATCTCTTATCCTTTGATAAAGCAAGGCGGAACATTAAAGAGGGTTATGGAGCTGATAGAAAAATCGGTCTCTTTTATTAGGAAGCACGAAAAGGATTGGAAACTGGATTCGTCCTGTTTCGGTTTTTGTGGCGCTTCGGCAGGTGCTCATTTGGCGGCATTGGCGGCTATGGAAACCGATGGATGCAGGCTTTTTGTCGGTATGGCGGGAACTTATAATTTGTTGGATACAAAGGATGGTGATTTCCCTGTACCGGAACTTAAAGAGAAGTTTATTCAAGCCATTGATTCGTTTGACCTCCGTTTGGCTTCTCCATTGTTTAATATTCCGGATAGGAATATTCCGGCCTGTTTGCTTATGCATGGAACGAATGATAATATCATTGCCTATCGGCAATCTTTGGATTTTGAGACAGGTCTAAAAAATAAGGGAGGAATTGCTAAAACAATATTATATGATAAGGTCGATCATGGAGTAAATAGCCGTACTGATGAATCGCTCTTTAACCGTGTATCTTATGATATGTTTGAATTTTGCAATGACATATTTGCCCGCAAACGGATTGCGTGTGTGGGGAATAGCATTACATACGGCTATTTGACGCATTCAATAGAAGAGACATATCCATATAAGTTGCAAAAAATGTTGGGAGATAGTGTCGAGGTCCGCAATTTTGGTGTGCCGGGTGCAGCCGTGCAATTTGATAAATTCATTACTTATTCAAAGGCAGAAGCGTATAGCGAATTGAAATTGTTTAAACCGGATTTGATAATCATGAAGTTAGGTACTAACGATTCGAGGCCGGATGAATGGACGAACGAAGAGTTTTTCTATGCGGATTATCTCAGGTTGGTGCGGAAAATGAAGAAGATTTCGGATCGGGTATATCTCTGTTATCCAATACCTCCGTATGGTGAAAAATGGAAACAGCGTGATGGAATTTTGCGTAATAAGGTAATGAGACTGATTAAACGGGTTTCAAAAGAAGAGAAGCTACCTGTGATTGATTTGTACCGGGAGGAAATGAAGGATAGCATTAATTATTTTCCTGATGGTATTCATCCGACTTCAAACGGATATGATATAATAGCAAAGAGTATTTATGATAATTTATAGTATATATTGAATATGTTTTTACAATGTAAGATTTGGATACGTGTTTTAGGAATCTTGATGTTTGTTTTGGCAAATAGCTGGAGTATGATGGGGGAGGAATATACTCTTTTGTCTCCGGATAGAAAGTTGAAGGTTCAGTTTATCCGGACAGACGAAGGTTCTTTTGAATATAAGTTCTTAATGGAGAATAAATTGATTGTCGACTCTTCTCCTATCGGGTACAAAATGAACAATGGAAATAAAATACCGGGAAATGACTGGGTTATCTCGAATCATAGTAAAAGATCATTTAAATCAGTGTGGAAACCGGTATGGGGTAAAAGAAGTTTGGTTCCGGATGTTTTTAATGAACTGACTTTGGAATTGGCTCCCCGTATGAAAAATGGAACGACAAAATTGCTATTTGTTGTCCGTTTGTATAATGATGGACTTGCATTTCGATATGAATTTCCGGAGAAGCAGGAAGGTCTTCAATCTGAACTGACTGGATTCTGCTTTGCGGGAGATTATACTGCTTGGTCTTATAATGGAGAAAATGCAAATATCGGTCCGGAAAAACTTTCAAATATTGATGGAACAAGACGCCCTGTTGTTTTGTTGAATGTTGATCCTGAATGTTATGTTGCCATTCACGAAGCTGATCTGCGTGCAGGAAATCCTTTGCGATTAACATCCCAAAAAGAAAATTTGAGTTTTATGGTTGAACCATCCCCTGTGACTTTGTCTGAGGAAAATTGTTCTTCTTGGCGTGTTGTCATGGCTGGTGATAAGTTGGGAACGTTAGTGGATTCACATGTCGTTGAATTGTTGAATCCGGAACCTCAGATGGATTTTTCATGGGTGAAGCCTGGGGTGTATGTTTGGGATTGGCGGATCAATGGTGCTATTGCCGGTGATTTTACTTATACAATGACATATCCTTCTTGGGTACGCATGGTCGATTTTGCGTCGAGACAAGGTTTTGGCGGATTGGTGTTAGATGCAAACTGGTACGGCCCGGAACATGAAAGCGAGTCGGATCCCATGAAGGGAGGACAGGCACAAGATGTTCGGAAAATCATTCAATATGCGAAAAATAGAGGAGTCGGTATCTGGTTATATTTGAACGATGTGGGAGGACGGAATTATCCGATTGAAGAAACATTGAAATTATATCATGATTGGGGTGCTGTTGGTGTTAAATATGGATTTATGAAAGGCACCGAACAGGAAAAAAATGTTCGGACCAGAATGATAACAGAATTGTGTGCAGAAAATCGGTTACTGGTAGATTTTCACGATGGACCAATCCATCCTTATGGGCAGATGCGCACTTGGCCTAATGCCATTACTCGGGAATACTGTCATGCCCAATTGGATGCTCACCGGGTTTTTATACCGTCTACATTTGTTACTTCCGTTTTTGTGAATATGTTGGCCGGGCCGATCGATATGAATAACGGAATGTTTGACCTGAGACAGGGAGCAACGACGAGAGTAGATGAAAACCAGCCGGTTCCTTCTACTGTCGTATCGGAGGCGGCCCGGACTCTGGTTACTTTTTCCGGTGCGACGATTCTGCCGGATATTCCGGAATTCTATGAAAAATATCCGGAATTGTTATCATTCATTTCTGCTCAGCAAATGCCCTGGAAAGAAAGCAAGACGCTGGATGGCAAAGTCGGTGAATATATCATTATGATGCGGCAGACAGATGATGCTTACTTGGTTGCTGCTGTAACAAACGAGAAGGAACGGGAATTAGAGATACCTTTGTCTTTTTTGCCGGCCGGTAAATTCGATCTGACTTTAATGCAGGATGGGGTTGATGCACATTATTTAAAGAATCGGGAATCTTATCGGGTCTCAACCCACACGGTGAAGAACGGGGATCGGATCAAAGTAAGATTGGCAGCAGGCGGTGGAGCTTGTCTTTTATTGAGGAAAAAATTACCGGAATGTTTGTCTTTAAGGAGCGGATTATATTGGACAAATAAAAAAATACAGAAGAAAGAACCTTTGAAAATCGCTTTTTTAGGAGGAAGCATAACGCAGGCTCCCGGTTATCGGGTTCAATTTGAAGAATGGTTTAAACAGTCTTATCCGGAAGTCCCTTTGTCGACGATAAATGCCGGTATCGGTGGTACCGGATCGGATTTGGGAGTGGCCAGGGTAGATGAAAAGGTGTTATCGGAAAATCCGGATTTGGTATTTGTGGAGTTTGCGGTCAACGATGCGCAAACGGATTCTTTGCAAATCGTACGTTCGATGGAAGGTATTGTCCGGAAAATCCAAAAACATTCGAAGCAGGTAGATATCTGTTTTTTATACACGACGAACACTCCGCAGAAAAGTACGATTATGGGGGGCGAACATTGGCGTTCCGCACGTATCATGGAGCAGGTGGCCCGATATTACGGGATTCCTTCTGTCTCATTTGATTATGCTGTCGCTCGATTACTGAGGGAAGATAAGTTGGTAATGCATGCTTTGAAAGATATGGATTACGGTAAAAGAATCCGTTTTACCGAAGACGGGACACATCCGGGAGATGCAGGGCATGCTATTTACACGGAAACTTTATGCAAGGCTTTTCCCAATATGATAAAAAAAGGCCGGGTCATGGCGCCGAAAAGTCTTCCGTTGTGTGATACGAATTACGAAGCAGCCAATATGTATGATGTAAAGGAAGCATGGCTTTCATCCGGATGGGAGAAAAAGGAGAATAGCGATCCGTATGTAAGGCCTTTCAGGGAATATTTTTCCTATGTCGCTTCCACGAATAAAAGTGGTGAAAAGATTCATTTCCGTTTTAGGGGGACCCGATTGGGACTATTCGACATTATGGGACTTAGAGGTGCGCATTTGAAAGTGCTTGTTGATGGCAAGAACGTGAAAGAAACACGACGCTTTGATAAGTATTGCACTTACAATCGGATGAGTTATTTTTGGTTGCCGGAATTGCCGGAAGGAGAACATACTGTTGAAATAGTAGCCGATTGCAAACCATTCGATAAGATGGAAATTCTACAGACGGACAAAAAGATCGATATGGGAGAATTGAATAAGCAGGAAGTGGCAATTGGTAAAATCTTGTGTGTAGGTGAGATATTAGATTGATAATTTCCGTACTTTTGTATTCCATTTTAATGCAAAAGTATGAATTATACAATAAAGTCTCCTGATTCACTGAAAGCTTCCGTTAAGCTGCCCGCATCCAAGAGTATCTGTAATCGTGCGTTGATACTTAATGCGTTGAGCTATAGCCCGTATGAGATTCGGAATTTATCGGATTGCGATGATACGGAGGTGATGGTGAAGGCGTTGAATTCGAATGACCGTGACTTTGATATAAAAGCCGCGGGAACTGCGATGCGGTTCCTGACGGCTTTTTTGTCTAAAGTGGTGGGCGAGTGGACGATTACCGGAACGGAGCGGATGAAGAACCGGCCGATCAAGATACTGGTGGATGCGCTGAATGCGCTGGGAGCACGGGTGGAATATATGGAGAAGGAGGGATATCCTCCTCTCCGCATTTTCGGAAGTGCGTTGCAGGGAGGCGAGATTTCGCTTGCCGGTGGGGTCAGTTCACAGTATATTTCGGCGTTGCTGATGATTGCCCCCCTGATGGAGAACGGGCTGACCTTGCATCTTGAAGGGGTTGTCATTTCGAAACCCTATATCAACCTGACATTGCAGCTGATGGAACAATATGGGGTAAAGGCGGAATGGAACGGGCAGACCATTAAGGTAAGACCGCAGGATTATCATCCGATACCCTTTACCGTTGAATCCGACTGGAGTGCTGCTTCCTACTGGTATTCCATGATGGCGTTGTCTAAAAATGCTGAGATCGAATTGCTGGGGCTGTTTAAGAACAGTTTGCAGGGAGATGCCGCCGGAGCCAAATTGTTTGCACAGCTTGGTGTGGGTACGACTTACACGGACCGGGGCGTTGTTTTGAAGCACAACGGGAATAGGACCAAAAAACTGAATTATAACTTCGTAAACGAGCCGGACCTGGCTCAAACCTTTGTCGTGACCTGTGTGTTATTGAATATCCCTTTCCGTTTTACTGGTCTGCAAAGTCTGAAGATAAAGGAAACCGACCGCATCGAAGCGCTTAAGACGGAGCTTCGCAAGTTAGGGTATCTTCTGGCAGATCGAGGCGACAGTATCTTGGAATGGAACGGCGAACGTTGTGAACCGCAAGCGCATCCTGTGATCGCGACCTACGAAGATCACCGTATGGCAATGGCATTTGCACCTGCCGCCCTCGTGTTGCCGGAAGGGATCGAGATAGCTGACCCGCAGGTGGTCAGCAAAAGTTATCCGCATTATTGGAGAGACTTGAGAACTGCAGGCTTTATTATAATTGACAATGAACAATTGGCAATTGACAATTAGTTGTCGGTGTCTGGAAGTCCATTGTCAATTGCTCATTGTTAATTGTCAATTATTATGTGGTATATTGTTATAGGTATTATCGTATTGGGTGTTGTTGCTGCCATTGCCGGTTATTTTCGGAACCGGAAATTGCAGAAGATGCTGGAACGTGGGGAGATTTCTGAAATCCCCGAGGCACAGGAACTTGTCACTGACGAATGTTGCGGACAGCATGAAACCTGTGAACGCGACAGTCTGTTGGCGGCAGTCAGCAAAAAAATCGAGTATTATGACGATGAAGAACTGGACCGTTTTCGGGGAGTCGAGGCCGATGCATACGATGAAGATGCCGTGAACGAGTTCCGTGATGTGCTTTATACGTTGCAGGAGATCGAAGTGGCCGGCTGGTTGCGTAGTCTGCAACTTCGTGCTATTAATTTACCGGATGAGCTGAAGGACGAAGCGTTCCTGATTGTCGGGGAGCGGCGCATACATTAAGTTTCATAACCATGAAACAAAAGTTCCCCTTGCATGGAACAACAGTTTCATAGGCATGGAACAGGAGTTCCCCTATAATGAAACAGAAGTTTCCTGCCGGGAAACCATAAAAAAGGATATAGGAGAATAGAAAATGGATTTACTTCAATATGGTTTTTTCCAGCATGCCCTTTTGGGCAGCCTGCTGACCGCGATCGCTTGTGGTATCGTCGGGACATATATCGTGTCGCGGCGGCTTGTCTTTATCAGCGGAGGTATCACTCATGCTTCTTTCGGTGGATTGGGGTTGGGGTTCTATCTCGGGATGAATCCGATCTTGATGGCAATGTTGTTTTCCGTGCTCTCCGCATTCGGGGTGGAGTGGGCGAGCAAGACACAGAATGTGCGTGAAGACTCTGCTATTGCCGGGATATGGTCGTTAGGAATGGCATTGGGCGTTATCTTTATTTTCCTGACACCCGGATATGCACCGAATCTATCCGCCTACCTTTTTGGAAATATTCTGACTGTTTCGACGGGAGATATTATCTGGATAGCCGCTTTGGCGTTGTTGCTGGTTATCCTTTTCTCGCTTTTCCTGCGGGAGATCGTTTATGTGGCCTTTGATAGGGATTTTGCACTGACGCAAGGAGTGCCCGTCAAGTGCATAGAATATGTAATGATGTGCTGTATCGCCGTGACGATCGTCCTTTCGATCCGTCTGGTCGGGATCATGCTCCTGATGAGTTTGCTGACATTGCCTCAGATTACCGTAAACCTTTTTACATCAGACTTCAAGAAGATCATTTTCGGAAGTATTGCCATCGGTTTCTTGGGATGTGTGTTCGGGCTCGTCCTTTCTTATCTTCTGAATGTGCCTTCCGGGGCGTTTATTATTCTTGTCCTAGTCCTTTTCTTTTTGATAGTGAAAGCAATAAAAGCGGTTTTAAAGCGTTAAAAGGGGAAATGAAGAAAGGTTTCTACTATATAATCGCATTATTGATTGTCTCTTTGTTTTGGTCTTGCAGTACGAAAAAGAATACCAAGGCAAGTCGCTTCTATCACGCTTTTAATTCCCGCTATAATATCTATTTCAACGGAAAAACATCGTTTGACGAAGCGTTGCTTTCCATGCAGAACGGCTATAAGGAAAGCTATTCCGACATGATACTGATGTACCCGATCAGTGCGCAACCGAAAGACAAGCCCGAAACCGGAGGTCCTTTCGACCGGGCGATCGAGAAAAGCAATAAAGCGATCAAGCTCCACTCCATCAAAGCAAAGCCGCCTAAGAAACCGGGATGGCGCAATGATCCCAAACAACGTGCCTGGCAGGAACAGGAAGAATACAATCCGTTCCTCAAAAAGTGCTGGTTGATGATGGGGCAGGCGCAGTTCTATAATGCTGATTTCTTGCAGGCATCTGCCACTTTCTCTTACATAGCCCGTCATTATGCCCATGATGAAGAAGTGGTGGCCGAAGCCCGTCTTTGGCAGGCCCGCTGCTATTCCGAGATGGAATGGTTCTATGAAGCGGAAGATATCTTAGGAAAACTGAATACGAACGGTATCCCTCGCAAGAACCTGAACCAGTATGCGGCGGTATATGCCGACTACCTGGTGAAGAATAAGCAATATGAAGAAGCGGTCCCTTATTTCAAGACAGCGATCAAGGCAGAGAAGAACCGGCGCCAGCGTACCCGGATGAAGTATTTGTTGGGACAGATTTATGCCGAACAGGATCAGAACGGGCTTGCCTACCAGATGTTCGGACAGGTGATCAAAGCTAATCCTCCTTATGAACTGGAGTTTGCCGCTCGTATCCGCCAGACCGAAGTATTTACTGGCGGCAATTATCAGAAAGTGATCAAGATGTTGCAACGGATGGCGAAAAGCGATAAGAACAAGGACCTGCTCGATCAGGTCTATTATGCGTTGGGCAATGTCTATATGAGCCGTGAAGATACAGTCAATGCCATCAAAAACTACGAGCTGGGTGTGGAGAAAAGCACACAGAACGGTTTGGACAAGGCGATCTGCCAGATCAAACTGGGTGATCTTTATTTCCAGAAGCGCGACTATGTCAAGGCACAACCGAATTTCAGCGGTGCATTGTCCGGCATCCAGAAAGAATATAAAGACTATGAACGGGTATCCAAGCTGTCTGCTATCTTGGACGAGTTGGTCGTGCATGTGGAGGCGGTCCATTTGCAGGATAGTTTGCAAACTCTTGCCAAAATGCCGGAGTCGGAACGGCTTGCCGTGATCGACAAAATCATCGAGCAGGTGAAGAAAGAGGAGGAGGAAGCCAAGGCCTTGGCCGAGAAAGAAGCTTATCTGGCGGAACAGGAGGCAAAAGGGACTGGTATCGACCGTCCAGGAACAGAGACTGGCGGCATCACATTACCGACGACATCCGGAGGTTCCGGTTTCTATTTCTATAACCCGCAGGCAGTATCGCAGGGAAAAGCAGCTTTCCAACGTAAATGGGGACGGCGTGCGCTGGAAGATGACTGGCGTCGACGTAAGAAAGAAATGTCCACTTTCAATGAGAATATGGCAGACGAAACTGAGGATGCTTCCGAAGGAGAGGTGGGCGAACTGGCTACCGATTCGCTCGAGGCAGGACTGGAACCTGCTGCTTCCGATGACCCGAAAACACGTGAGTATTACATTCAGCAGCTTCCGTTGACACCCGAAGATATCCAGGCTTCCAATATTATCATAGAAGATGGTCTCTATAACATGGCTATGATTTATAAGGACAAACTCGAGGATATCCCGTTGGCAACCGAAGCCTTTGAGGAACTGGAACGCCGTTTCCCGAAGCATAGTCACCTTTTGGAAAGCTACTACCAGGTTTATCTGATGGCTCTTCGTTCCGGAAACCAAGCGCTCGCTGCTGCTTATAAGAATAAGTTGGTTACGACTTTCCCTGAATCGGATTATGCGGTTGCGATTGCCGATCCGAATTACGAATATAATATCCGGATGATGGACAAGGTGCAGGATTCAATCTACCAGGCGACCTATGCAAGTTACCTGGCGGAAGATACGGTCACCGTTCGTCGTAATTATCGCGATGTCAGTGCCAAGTATCCGTTGGCGGATCTGTTGCCTAAGTTCATGTTCCTCGAGGCGCTGACTTATGTGCAGGCTGGGGATGCTGAAGGTTTCAAAAATGCCTTGAAAGCATTGGTTGAGAAATATCCGACGGCTGATGTGACGGAACTGGCGGGTGAAATGCTGAAAGGTGTTCTGCGTGGGCGTATGATGGTTCAAGGTGGTATTAGGGGAATGAGTTGGAACTTGCGTTTCGGTGTGGGGGATGATGGTACGTTGTCGGCAGCCGACTCGGCACGTGTCTTTACGGCTGAATCTAACACGTCTTACCGGATGCTGTTAATGTTCCCGACCGGAACACTCGATCGTAACCAGTTGCTTTTTGCCGTTGCCGCCTATAACTTTGCCAATTTTATGGTGAAGGAGTTTGATTTGAGTTTTGAAGAAGCCGGTCCGATGAGCATGTTGACGATTCATGGCTTCTTTAATTTGGATGAAATCTTGCATTATTATAAGATGATCTACGGAGCGGATGGCTATGCAACTGCATTGGACAAAAATGTGGCTATTCTTCCGATCTCCGACGACAACTATGAAACCTTGATGCGGGGAAAGACGCTTGAGGAATATGTTGAATTCTTCCAGGAAAACTTCGGTGAAGACGCTCCTGAATTGGCCGCCCGCTGGAAAGCCCGCATGGCTGCCGAGAGGATCAAAGAGGAAGAGGCAAAAGCTGAAGAGGCCGAAGCACAGGATTCTGAAAATATTCCGGAAGAAACACCGGCCACGGAAATCCGGGAAGAAAAGCCGGAACCTGTTAAGAAGACCGTCCGCCCGAAAGAGCAACGCCAGCAGCAGGCTGTAGAAAAAGTTGTTGTATCGCCTGCCGTAAAAGATACGGTTCCGGTTGAACTTCTGTCGGTCGACACGACGACTGTCCGTAAAACAGAAACGTTCCTTCCGTCGGATGTAGATACCGTTTCAGTAAAGCCGGCTGCAAAAGATACGGTTGTTCCGGCATCACCTGACACCGTTCCCGCTGTTGTCACTCCTGTAGAGCAACCGAAGGAACTCACGTTGAAAGAGATCGAAGAACTCCGCAAGCGCGAAGCCGATGAAGCTGAAGCTCGTAAGGAAGAAGCTCGTAAAGCTTTTGAAGCTCAACAGAAAGCCGAAAAAGAATTGCAGGAAAAGAAGGCAAAAGAAAACGAGGAACTTCTGAAGAAGCAAAAGGCTGAAGAAGAAGCGTTGCTGAAAGCAAAAGCCGAACGAGAAAAACAGCTTGAACGCGACCGCAAGGCCAAGCTGAAACAGGTCGAAGCCGAACGTAAGGCGAAACTCAAAGCCCGTGAAGAACTGCGTAAGCAGAAAGAACGTGAGTATAAGGAACGCCTGAAGCAAAAGGAAAAAGAACGTAAGCAGAAGGAACGCGAATACAAAGAAAAGCTGAAGGCCAAAGAAAAAGCCCGCCGCGAAGCCCAAAAGGCCAAAGAGGCGGCTGCCAAAGTGAAAAGAAAGAGGTAAAAAACAAGGGCCGTGTCAAATCTTTGCTGACGCGGCCCTTTATAATTAAGGAAAGTTTCTTTTAGAACCTGAAATATCCTTTCGCATTATTGTAACTGATATCTTCGACCATCTTACCGATGAACGGCAGTTCGGATGCAGGCAGTAGACCGTCTTCCACTTCGCGGCCCAGAATGTTACATAGGATGCGGCGGAAGTATTCATGACGCGGGTAGGATAGGAAACTGCGTGAATCCGTGAGCATTCCGACGAAGCGGCTCAGCAATCCTAAGTCGGACAATGCGTTCATCTGCTTTTCCATGCCGTGAATCTGATCCAGGAACCACCAGCCGGAGCCATACTGCATCTTGCCCGGAACCGTGCCGTCGTTAAAGCTGTAGATCGTTGTCATCAGCAGTTCGTTATCGCGCGGGTTTAGGTTGTAGAAGATAGACTTTGCCAGTACGCCTTCTTCGTCCAAACGGCTCAGGAAACGAGCCAGCGGAGCTGCGACTTCTGCATCTCCAATCGCATCGTAGCCTGTGTCGGGACCTAATTGCTTAAACATGCGGACGTTGTTGTTGCGGGTTGCACCATAGTGGAACTGTTGTACCCAGTCGCTTTTGGCATCCATAACCGCAAATTCGTACAACATGGCAGAACGGAATTTGTCGATTTCTTCGACTGTCAGTTCTTTCTTCATACGTGCTTTCAGGAATATGGCCTCGATTTCAGCATCCGTATAGGGTTCGGCATAGAATGTAAGTATTCCATGGTCGGACAGGCGGCAGCCTTGTGACGCGAAGAAGTCGTGACGTTTCTGCAAAGCGTCGATCAAGTTTTTGAAGTTGAGGATCGACATGTCGGCAGCTGCTTCCAACTTGGTCAGATATTCGTTATATGTATCGACATTCTCGATTGCCATAGCCTTGTCCGGTCGCCAGGCAGGAAGCACTTTGGTTTTCAGACTGCTTTGGTGGATTTGGGTATGATATTTCAAATCATCGATCGGATCGTCGGTCGTACATACGACTTCCACGTTCATACGTTCCATGATTGCCTGGGCACGGAATTCCGGTGTTTGCAATTTGGCTGTGCATTCGTCGTATATCTCGCGGGCGGTGGACGGATTCAGAACCTTGTCTATGCCGAAGATACGGCTCAGTTCAAGATGGGTCCAGTGATATAGAGGGTTGCGCATGGCATACTGCAGGGTTTCAGCCCATTTTTCAAATTTTTCATACGCTGGTTTATCCCCTGTGATGTATGTTTCAGGTACGCCGTTGGCACGCATCGCACGCCATTTATAATGGTCACCACCCAACCATATTTCCGTCAGGTCGGCAAACTGATAGTTGTCGGCTATCTGTTGCGGGATCAAGTGGCAGTGATAATCGATGATTGGCATTTTGGCTGCGTGTTCGTGATACAGTTTCTGAGCTGTCTCGGACTGGAGCAGGAAATTGGAATCGAGAAAGGATTTCATGATTTATGATTTTAGATTTATGATTTATAGATTTCTGAATTATGATTTATCATCGGCGCATAAATCATAATTCAGAAATCATTTAACGATATTTCTTGATAGTTGCCAGTGCATCGCGGCAAAGTGTGGATATTGCCTCCCAGTTGCCGGCTGCAATCATTTCTTTCGGGAACAGCTTGGAACCCATGCCTACGCAAGTCACGCCAGCTTTAAACCAGGCCGACAGATTTTCTTCCGTCGGTTCTACGGCGCCTGTAGCCATGATCATAGACCAAGGCATCGGAGCTTTGATGTTCTTCACGAACGATGGTCCGCCTACGTTTCCGGCAGGGAAAATCTTACACAGGTCACAACCTACTTCTTGGGCGAAACCGATTTCCGAAACGGAACCGCATCCTGGTGTATATGGGACCAAGCGACGGTTACAAACCTTCGCGATTTCCGGGTTGAACAATGGACCGACAACGAAGTTAGCACCCAATTGCAAGTATAGGGAAGCTGTTCCGGCATCCACGATAGATCCGACGCCTAATACCAGTTCGGGGCATTCTTTTGTAGCGAACTTGATCAGTTCGGCAAATACTTCATGAGCGAAGTCACCGCGATTGGTGAATTCGAATGCACGGACACCGCCTTCGTAGCAAGCTTTGACAACCTGCTTTGCGATTTCTACATCTTTATTGTAGTAAACAGGTACCATCCCTGTACTGACGATCGCATCGAGTACCTGCATTTTATTGAATCTTGCCATGATAAGATTTATGATTTCTGAATTATAATTTATGATTGAATTGTCACTTATCTTGAAACTCGTCCGGAAGCATCGCCACTCATCAACTTTTCAACTTCTTCGACTGTCACTTGGTTGAAGTCGCCGTAGATCGTGTGTTTCAAGCAAGATGCAGCGACAGCGAAATCGAGTGCTTTCTGGTCGTCTGTCGTATAAGTCAGCAGACCGTAGATCAAACCTCCCATGAAAGAGTCTCCACCACCTACACGGTCAACGATATGAGTAATGTCGTAACGACGAGACTGGTACAGTTTACCGTTGGCATAGAGAACGCCGCCCCACGTATTGTGGTTTGCATTGATAGCGCCGCGCAGTGTGATGATCACTTTCTTTGCACGCGGGAATTTAGCCATCAATTGTGTGCAAACGGATTCGAATTCGGCAGCGTTTACTTCGCCGTTTGTGGCTGTTACGTCGAAACCTTCTGGTTTGATGCCGAATACCTTTTCCGCATCCTCTTCGTTACCAAGGATCACGTCACAACCTGCAACCAGTTCCGGCATCACTTCAGAGGCCGTTTTGCCATATTTCCACAGATTTTTGCGGTAATTAAGGTCGCATGATACGGGGATACCCATACGGTTTGCCACTTGGATAGCTTCGAGGCAAGCATCTGCCGCACCCTGTGAAATGGCCGGTGTAATGCCTGTCCAGTGGAACCAGGATGCATCTTTGAATACTTCTTCCCAGTTTACCATTCCCGGTTGGATTTCGGAGATAGCCGAGTGAGCGCGGTCATAGACGACTTTGCTGGCACGGGCTACCGCACCTGTTTCCAGAAAATAGATACCCAAACGGTCGCCGCCGTAAACGATGTGAGAAGTCCCTACACCATATTTACGCAGGTCCATTACGCAAGCACGCGCAATGTCGTTTTTAGGTAAACGGGTTACAAACTCGGTTGCAATACCATAGTTTGCCAGTGATACGGCAACATTAGCTTCACCGCCACCAAAGGTAGCATTCAATTTATCACTTTGACAAAAACGGAGATAGTCTGGAGTGGCCAGTCTAAGCATGATTTCTCCAAAGGTTATTACTTTCTTATCCATATCGATGGTTTATAATGTGTTCAGACCACAAAAGTAGAAGTTTATTTTTAAATAAACATGGAGTGTGCGCGAAAACATAATTAATAACTGAAATTATTCCAGAAAACAGATGTATCATTTGTCCTCTTCTGCTCTTCAGCCATCTTTTCGCGAAGACGCTGGATTGTTTTTTCGTATTTCTTTTGTCCGCTGAGATCGTTCCTCTCCCAAGGATCGTTTTTCAGATTGAATAACTGGGTCGTGCGTTTCCCATTCACATGATATTCAATCAACTTCCAAGTTCCATCGGAAATGCCGCGTTGATTATCCATATAGCTGTAATATAGGTAGTCGCGGACAGGCTCTTTCCCATCTAAGGAAGAAAGTAGACTGATACCGTCTACCGATTGGGGTACAGGTAGTTGGAGCATGTCGCAAAGGGTTGGGAATACGTCTATCAAGTAACATAGGTCTGCGGTCTTTTTACCGGTATGCTGTGCGGCAGCTTTGATCATCAAAGGGACGCCGACGCTATGTTCGTATACATTCTGTTTCCCCATCAGGCCGTGTTGTCCGACTGCCAACCCGTTGTCTCCTGCAAATATGATGATTGTGTTTTCATATAACCCGTTATCTTTCAGAGTTTGGATAATGTTGCCTACGCGTTTGTCTACATGGGAGATCATGGCATAGTATTCCCTGATATGTTTTTTGATTTCATCCGGACGGCGGGGAATAGCAGCCAATATTTCGTCACGTATTTCTAATTCTCCGTTATCGAACGGGTGCTTTTCCATAAAATTAGGTGGAAGTTGTATTTGGCTCTGGTCGTAAAGCTGCATATATTCATCCGGCATGCTCCGAGGGTCATGGGGAGACATATAGGCTACCGACAAGAAGAACGGCTGGTTTTTATCTTTTTGTTGTTGAATATATTCGACGGCTTCATGGGTGAAAATATCTACGGAATGCTTTCCTGAATACATATATTCTCCTATTTCATATTCTACCTTGTTCGATTTTGCCTGGTTATGGATGACCGGACGACGTTTTCCGTAATTCATATCTGCATGGTAATCGTACAAGGGAACATTCCAGTGATCCCACATGCCTCCGAAAAAGATGGCTTTCCCTTCTTTAAAGCAACGATTCAAGGCTTCATAGCTACTGTGCCATTTACCGGTATGGAATGTATTATAGCCGGCTTTCTGAAGGGTTTCACCTATCATCGTGTGCGAATTCGGGATTGTTGCTCCCTGTTTTTCGAGGTTATAAAGATATTTTCCGGTCATTAACATGGCCCGACTTGGCATACTGACGGCTCCGGATGTACCACCCATGATGTGGGCGTTGGTGAAGACTGTACTTTCTCCTGCCAATTTATCCAGGTTGGGCGTTTGGACTTGTTCTTTTCCTAAAAAGTTCATTCCTGAAGCCCGCATGTCGTCGGCAAGAATCAGAATGATATTGGGCTTTTTATCTGCTGCCAGTGAACTGACAACAGATAAAAAGGAAACTCCGATCAATGATAATGCTTGTTTCATTTCTTCGTGTTTATTGTGTGATTAGATATGTTCCATCTTTTTGCGTTTCGAATGTCGCTTGGAAATATTCTTTACCGTTTGACCGGACCGGGGTGGATGTAGCTATGGTTCTACCGTCCGATTTGACCGTGAATGCTTGTCTGGTACGAAGTGTACAGCTTTTCCCTGACAGCGAATGGATATTGGCTTCTGTCAATTTTCCATTCTTCCAGTTCATCGTAATCTCGAAGTTGCCCCGTGCCTTCAGGCCGTAAACAGAGCCCTCTGCCCATACATCGGGCAAAGCAGGCAACAGATGGATGTATCCGGCATGGCTTTGCAATAACATTTCAACGACACCTGCTGTATAGCCGAAATTTCCATCGATTTGGAAAGGAGGGTGTGCACACAGTAAGTTTCGGAAGAGCCCTCCTCCTTTATGTGCACTGTTTCCGAATCCGACAGGATTGAACAGGTTGGCGATGATCTTGTAGGCGTGGTTGCCGTCTAACAAGCGTGCCCAGCAGTTTATTTTCCAGCCCATCGACCAGCCGGAAGCCAAGTCGCCCCTCAGTTCGAGTGTTTTGCGGACTGCATTGAACAGTTCCGGTGTTTTGTCCGGTGTGATCTGGTCGCTCGGATGGAAACCGTACAAGTGGGAGAAATGGCGGTGTTGAGGTTCCCATTCCTTGAAGTCATATATCCATTCCTGTAGTTGTCCACGCTTTCCGATTTGATAGGGTAACAGGCGTGCTAATTTATCTTTCAATTCATTGCGAAACGATTCATCCAGATTGAACATTTCCGAAGCGGCGATCGTGCGGGTAAAAGTTTCCCGGATAATGGCCATGTCCATGGTCGGTCCCATACTCATGGCTGCCGTTTGTCCGTCTTCCGTGATGAAGCGGTTTTCCGGAGAGACGCCTACCGGAGTCACCAAATGACCGTTGCCATCGTCTATCAGCCAGTCGGCAAAGAACTCGGCAGCCCCTTTCATCAACGGATAGGCTTCGTTTTTCAGGAATGCTTCGTCTTGTGTGAACTGATAGTGTTCCCATAAGTGGCTGCACAACCAGCCTTGTACCATTGGCCAGAAAGAAGCTGTCGGTACATTGTCGTTCGGCAAGGACTCTCGCCAGATGGAAGTGTTATGATGGGCCACCCAACCACGGCGGTTATACATATTCCGGGCTGTTTCGGCACCGGAGACAGACAGTTCCCGGATCATTCGGAAAAGAGGTTCCTGGCATTCCGACAGATTGGTGAGTTCGGCCGGCCAGTAGTTCATTTCTGTATTGATATTGATCGTATAGCCGCAGTTCCAGGCTGGAATTGTGTCTTTGTTCCAGATTCCTTGCAGGTTCAAAGGTTGTCCGCCTGGACGTGATCCGCTGATCATCAGGTAACGGCCGAACTGGAATAGGAGGGCTGCCAAAGCGGGATCGGCTGTCTGGGTGAATTGTTCGAGTCGTTTGTCGGTCGGCATCGCCTTTTGTTCAGACGAAGAAACCAGCTGGAGATCGACTCGGTCGAACAGGGAATGGTAATCTTCCGTATGGCGTTGTTTCAGTGTCTGATAGTCATAGGAAAGGGCTTTTTCCAGAATGCTGGCTGCTTTGGCCGAAGGATCGATACCATCCCGGCTCGGACTTTTGTCGAAACCATTGAAACTTGTTGCCATACTGAGTATGAAATAGACTTCGTCCGTGTTGTATATATGGATACCGGCGTCGGTAATCTCACATTTCCCGTCTTTAGGGAAGACCGGTTTCAACTGGGCTTCGAAAAACATACCTTTCCCGTCGATCTCGTCGCCGTAAAGCATCCGTTTGTCGAACTTGCGTTTGCCGTTCGCATCGTAGAGTTCAGGGTGTTTGTATTGATCGCCCCATTGTTCGATTTGCTCGAATGTACGCCGTTCCACATAGCCGGGAGCCTGTCCGTGCAGGATCAGACGGTCGTCAGTCCCTTTTTGCAGGGCTGTCGGATGAGGTGATGTGAAATCGAGCGAGATGTCGATGCCATTCGGTGTATCGCTTTTCAGATGCATGACGATCACGTTGTCCGGATGGGAAGCGAATACTTCCCGTTCGTATTTCACTCCGTTTTGTTTATAGACTGTTGTGGCAACCGCATCCGAGATGTTTAATGCCCGTTTGTATCCGGCAGCATCTCCCGGCTTGTTGTTTTGGATATGCAGGTCTCCGAACGGTTGGTAATATTGGTGCAGGCGTCCCAGCCAGTTCTTGCAAACCAGATCGGAAGCTGTCTTGTATTTTCCGGCTTTCATCAGCCCGACAACTTTGTCGAACATCTCCGGTGTTATTTTCACATCTTTGAAAACGACTGACGGTTCCCCGCTGTATAATGTGTTTTCATTCAGTTGAAGTTGTTCTTTCTCAACTCCTCCGAAAACCATTGCTCCCGCACGGCCGTTCCCGATGGGGAGTGCCTCGTCCCAGTTTTGGGCAGGCTTGTCGTACCACAAGGTGAGTGGTGCTTTTGAGGGTGTTCCCGTGCACGCGGCCAGCAACAAGAATGAGATCAGATAAGAAATAGTGCGCATATACATGGTATTTTAAGATTATATAAAAAAGTGTCCAGATGCAAAGATATGCAATTCATCCGGACACTTTAAAGATTTAAAATGAATTAATATCCCGGATTTTGTTCGATCGTGGCATATACATTCCGTTCGATTTCCGAGTAGGGGATTGGCCAAAGATTATGATAATCCTTGATTGTCAAATCTGTTTTAGGATTATACTTACGGTTTCTCTCTGCCAGTTTTACCCTTTTATGATCTTCCCATATAGCCGGAAAGAGGATCGTAGAGGGAAGGCGAATGTCTGGTAAGGGATAAATGGTTCGTGTAGAATAATAATCCAAAAGTGTCAAATATTTTGACGCTCGCTTGCAAGGTAACGGGGAAGCGGATAACTTTACCGGAAAAAGATCTTATGCAAGCCGGAACTATCCTGATCGTTGATGATAACAAAAGCGTACTGACCTCTCTCGAACTGCTTCTGGAAGATGAGTTCGAAGGGGTGGAGACTGCCTCGAACCCGAACAGTATCCTTTCGGTCCTGGACAGTCGGCCGGTTGATCTTGTCCTGTTGGATATGAATTTCTCTGCCGGAGTCAATACTGGTAATGAAGGGCTTTTCTGGCTCCGTCGCATACGGGAGATCGCACCGGAACTTCCTGTTATCATGCTGACAGCCTACGGGGATGTCGAGTTGGCAGTTAGGGCGTTGAAGGGTGGGGCAGCCGATTTTGTATTGAAGCCCTGGGACAACGATAACCTGATCGGGAAGATACGTGCCACCCTGCGCGAACGGAAATCCTGTCAGCTGGTGCATCCAGTGGAGAGGCCGAGTGAGCCGGCTATGATTATCGGGCATTCTCCCGTGATGATGAAACTGATCAAAGTGGTGACAAAAGTAGCTAAGACAGACGCCAATGTCCTGATCACCGGAGAGAACGGTACAGGTAAGGAGATGCTAGCACGTGAGATACACCGCCTTTCGCTCCGCAGCGGCCGAGAGATGGTCAACGTGGATATGGGAGCCGTCAGCGAGTCGCTGTTCGAAAGCGAGTTGTTCGGGCATGAACGAGGCGCTTTTACGGATGCACGCGAGAGCCGTCCGGGGAAGTTCGAGGCGGCACACGGGAGCACACTGTTTCTTGACGAGATCGGGAACCTGCCGTTAGGATTGCAAGCCAAGCTCCTGGCAGCCTTGCAGAACCGCGAGGTCACTCGCCTTGGGAGCAACCGGAAGATTCCGGTCGACATACGCCTGATTGCCGCCACGAACCGAAACCTGCCGGAGATGGTGGCTCAGTCGTTTTTCCGTGAAGACCTGTTCTACCGCATCAATACGATACAGATCGAGATTCCGCCTCTTCGGAACCGGCGGGAAGATATCGCCCTGTTTGTCGATTATTTCCTGAAAAAATATACAGACCTTTACGGGCGGCCGGGGCTAACCCTGCATCCGCAGGCGTTGGAGAAGCTCGCGAACTATGACTGGCCCGGTAACATTCGGGAATTGCAGCATACGATCGAAAAGGCGGTGATCCTGGCGGAAAAGAATGTGATTCGTGCCTCCGACCTCTTTATACGTCCGGGAAAGGCGCTCTCTTTTAGCGAAGTACCCAATTTGGAAGAGGTGGAGCGGCAGGCGATCTTGGCGGCTATCACCCAGAATGAAGGGAACCTGACGGCTGCGGCGGAGCAGTTGGGCGTGAGCCGGCAGACGTTATATAATAAGATGAAGCGATTCAATCTCTGATTTTCCGCCGGTATGTTCAGTGTCCGTCTATACATACGCATTCTTTTGCAAGTAGTCGCCATCGTGTTGATGGCGGGCTTGGGCGTGGCCGGCATCGTTACGGGACGGGCAGTCATACTGGGTTTCGTGGCTCTCTTTATCGCAGTGTGGCTGATCAGTTTCCTTGTCTATTATCTCAACGCATCGAACCGGAGGATACAGCTTTTCCTGGATGCCATCGAGGATGACGAGTCGATGCTCAATTTCCCGGAAAATATCGGCAGCCGGGAGCAACGCCGCTTGCATGCCGCTTTCAACCGCATTCATAGACTGATGACCGAGAACAAACGGAAGGCGTTCGACCGCGAACTGCATCGCAAGGAGTATGAATCGTGGGATAAACTGATGCATGTCCTGACGCACGAAATCATGAACTCCATTGCTCCGGTCATCTCCCTCTCCGGCACGCTTCTTTCTTATTTCCGGACGAAAGATGCGCCGAAAAGCAGCGGAGAGATCACCGATGCCACCATCCGCAAGACGATACGGGGATTGGTCACCATCAAAAGGCAGGGGCAAACCCTGATGCATTTCACCGAATCGTACCGTCAGTTTGCTTACCTGAAGGAGCCGGTGCCTAAGCCATTCCCGCTTACGTATCTGCTGCAAAACCTGCAGACCTTGTACTTGCCGGATATGCAACGGCTGCATATTGATTTCTCCCTCGTACTGTTTCTGCCGGAAATAACGGTCCATGCAGACGAAGAGCTGCTGTCACAGGTTTTGATCAACCTACTTAAAAACGCTATGCAGGCACTTGAAGGGCAGGAGGATGGAAAGATCCGTATGGAGGTCGATACGGAGAAGAACCAATTGCTTATCCGGGTGACGGACAACGGTCCCGGCATCCCTTCCGACTTGATAGAAGATATCTTCGTCCCCTTCTTCACCACCAAGGCTACGGGGAGCGGCATCGGGTTGAGCCTTTCCCGGCAGATTATACGGATGCATGGAGGAGAATTGTCGGTGGCTTCGCAACCTTACCGGGAAACCTGCTTCACGGTTTCTTTGCCTGTAAAGCCATAAGAATTACCGTCTCTTGATTTCTACCCGCGAAGTGAGCGGATAGCGCAAGCCTTTAGAGGACTTATAATAGACTTCGGCCGCACCGATCTTCAGCTTGGCGCGTATCTTGATCGGGATATGGTTCTCGTCGTCGCCGATCCAGATCTCGGCGGCTTCCTTGCTTTGGGTAAAGGCGTCGTCGTAGATGTCGATATAGAAATGGCGGGTCCTGTACTTCAACGTCTCACTCCGTTCCACGATCTGCTGCCCGGTATAGCGGAAACTGATGTTGATGCGTTCGCGCCCGATCGCCACCTGGAAAGGAAAGCTCTCGCCGCTCTTCATCTTGTTCCAATCCAGAGAACGCAGATACATCGTTGCTCCCAGCATGTCGAACATATAAGGGGCTTCCGTAACGAGCATCGTGTCGATCTTCGTGCGGGTGGGCGTATAACGGTGGGAATGAGCGAGTATCTTCTTTTGGTCGTAGGAAAAACGGATGTCGTCTATCAGATAATAGTCGTTCTCGTTTACCCGTTTCTCGCTTCGTATAAGCAGCATGTCAGGGGTGAAATGGCAATCTATCGTATCCCGCATCTTATAGACTTTCTCGATAATGCCGGAGGTGCGGAAGATAAGCTGGTAATGGCAGGATGGCTCGCCCTCATATTCTGCATCACGGATGGAAAGGGTGGCGTGGCCTGCACGGGGCATTAAAAGGCCCCATTTGAAGTGCAATTCATATTGCACTTCCTCGCCGGAGTTGAATCTGTGCCGGACCGAAATTTCCTGTGCCATCGCACATACGGCCGATAGCAACAGTAAAAATACCAGCCATATACGAACGGTATTAGAACGGCATTCCCATGTTACCGCTGCTATTATTCCTTGATGATGATTGTTGACTTTCATCTTTGTAGTTTCTTTTCTTCTTGGTTGCTTCCTTCGGCTTATTCTTCGTTATCTCAAGAGGCTTTTGCTTAGCCAGCGGGGTGGAGTTGACATTCCATGTCTCTTCGACCTGCCAGTTCTGCATGATCTCGTACATTTTGGGAGAATAATAAACTTCTTCGGGCTGTCGCTTTTTGGCATAATTACCGGTGTCCCACACTCCGTTGCCGTTCGTGTCGATCACGATACGGGCATAATACTTATCAGGCTTCAAGTCCATGAAGAGCACTCCGCCGTCTTTTACTTTCGCTTTGCGGACAGGGGCGTCTCCAGTGCTGAGCAACTCGACGAAAGCAGTCGTGTCCACACCGTTGATATTGAGATAGAGATGGCCGTATTCGTCTTCCTTCTTGATCTTGAACTCGCCGGTAAAGAAGTCGTTCCACTTTCCGTAAAGGCTGTGAATGGCGGCGGAATCTACTTCGATGCGGTATTCTTCCCCATACTTCCACGAACGTCTGATAAAATAGTTCAGGCTGTTAGTCGAATCGGGGAAGAAGTCGAAATCGACCGTATTCCAAACGGTATCGATCTTTTGGTCGAGGAAGAACATATCTTTGTTGATATCCAATACCGGTTCGTTGAAGGTTACGGATATCGTATCGAACAGGTCCATCGAACCGGGAGCGTCTACCTGCATGCCTAAGAATACAACCGGATCGGGTTCGTCTTTCTTTTTCTTCCTTTTCTTTTCTGCCGGACGGCGGCGCAATACCAGTTGGACCGTGTCGGTTTGCGGGCGCAGGATGTTCAAGGAGTCGCTCTTCAGATAGGAGACCTGCACCTGCAGGGTGTCCTGCTTCCAGACGGTCGAATCGGCAAGCCAGTAGTTGACGGCCGCGCCGCCTTCCGTTTTCTGCACAAAATACCAGGTACTGTCTTCCGGGGTGAAATTGATGGGGAGAGGTACCGGGACGGTGTCCAGCTTCGTGTTGAAGCGCAGCGTAAAGTATTTTTCGTCCGGGCGTTCGGGCTTTACCATATACTGGCGTTCGAATTTCTCCTTGAACAGGCGGAGTTCGATGTTGTCCGGGAAGAACCGGGTATAACCGACCGTCCGGATCGTATCGATCGTCAGGCTGTCTTTCCAGGTCGTATCCTGCCGGGTCGTCAGTTCGAAGGAAGGGACGATGACGGAATCCAAGAAAGCGATGTCTTCGCCGGGTTGGTCGAATTTATAGTCGCGGTTCACATCGTTTAAGGCAAAAATATGATAGGTTCCAGGAGTGATATTACGAATCGTGAACTGCCCTTTGTCATTCGTACGGGAAGTACGGACGAACGGGAGTTTCACGAATGCGGAATCTTCCAAATTGTTGTGCAGGCCGATCGTAATGCCTGGCATCGGTTCTAGATTCTCGGCATTCAGCAAGACTCCCGAAACTTCGAGTGTGTCGATGATGTCTCCGGTAGAGAAAGCGAAAGAGAAGTTTTCGAATACGTTTTTCTCATTATTGTCGGAGATGGAATTGGTGAAGTCGATCGTGTAGGTCGTGTTAGGTTTCAACGTGTCTTTCAATTCGATCACCGCCTTCTTTCCGGCAGAGCGGATAACCGGTAGTTCCATCTGGGGCGGAGTGATAATCACGTTCTCCGAAGGTTTCTCGATCTGGATCAACTCGTCAAAGAGGATTTCGATCTTTTTGCCTGTATAATTAATCTGATTTGGGACCGGTGTACTGCTTACGAATTTGGGAGGTGTTTCATCATAGGGCCCTCCGTTCGGACTACCGATATTGGCACACGAATAAATGACAGTCAACAGCAGCATTCCATACAACAGGCGGAATGAATTTCGTATATATTTAGTATCCATTTATGTCTATTTCAAATACATTCGACAAACACGTGCAAAAATAGGGAAAAATCCGGTGAAAATTAGTAGGGTATCCTGCCATTAATCAATCTTTGCATTTAAACGGACTTTTGTCCGATTGTCGTTTTCAACATCCTGAACCCGATCCTGCAATACAAACATTTCTTCTTTTCGCAATATTCGCGTTTTAATTGAATCAAAGCCTGGCTGTCGCCAGCGTGGCGGACGGTGATACCGGCGTTGTAGAAGGTGGTGACGATGGCGTTCTTTTCCGGGGGAATACTTTCTAAAAGGCGGGTAGCACGTTCGCAATATTCGGGACGTTTGTTATGTAGGCCGTAGGCAAAGAGCATCGGAACGACCGTGTTTATCAGTAGGATGTTCAGGGCGTTTTCGCCTATAGTCTTTTCCTTTCGGGGAGAAGCATACCGGAAATGATAATGTGTCTCCCAATAACCGGATGGAGGAATCCTGAAATACTTTTTGATCTCTCCGGTGCTCCTGGCTTCAAGAATGGCAGAGAACAGAGTGTCGTACTGTACCCAAAGTGCGGCTAACTGTGCCACTTTCAGATACGGAAAGTTGACAGGCCGTGTCCGTAGGTTCTTAAATACGAAATCTTCCATTGGTGACAGGCTGAACTTATGGCGTAAAAAATCGTATTCCCGTTGCAACAAGCGGTAGTAATGATCGTCGTTTTCCTCCTCTAACATTCCTGCCTGTCCGAAAAGCATTGCTTCTATCTGCGAATGGCTGTTCCGCTGTTTTTGAATGCAACGAAGCGGCAAGCTCTTTGCCAGCCTTTCAAAAGCATCATTATTCACACCAAAGCCGAAGTTTCGGGTTAAAGTAATATAAAAAACTTCATTCCAGTCTGTCTGATACGCATCCAAAAGGAGGAATATGTCATGTGTTTTCCGTTCCAGCCGCTCACTTAGCAAGGCTTCCATCCAACAGGCTATATGCAAAGGAGCGATCCCTGTTATGTGATCGAGGCACGGAAGAGCCGCCTCCCGGTAAAGCAACCAGTCTATACTGCGGAGAATATTTTCCGGAACAGTCAGGAGCATTTGTGGAATCGGGTTTCCGTTCGTTCGAACTGGCTGGAAATCATTAAAGCCTGTAATGTGAAGGATTACACAGTCGTATGCCTTATCCGTATCATGATGATGGAGCAGCCAGTCGGAAGATTTATCATGAATTTCGACACTTCCTACCCATAGCGTTCCGTCTATTTTGATCTTCGCATTGAAAAAATCGGGACCTGCATCCGTATTCTGCATTCCGGGATCGATTACCTGGACGGGACGTCCCTCTGTTGTTATCAATGGTGTGGCCGTGTAAAGTTTGTATTTCCAAACATAATGTAATAAACGTTCCATCTTTTTTCAGAGTTAAGATTTATGTCCCAAATCTAAGCATTATTCTTTATATTTGCAGCACGTTATCAGTTGAAAGTTGAAAAATTAAAATTGAAAGTTAAATATATAAGTATGAAGATTGCACTTATCGGTTACGGAAAGATGGGAAAAACTATCGAGCAGATAGCACTTGGAAGGGGACACCAAATCGTGTCTATCGTAGATATCAATAACCCTGAAGAAATACACTCCGACAAATTCAAGAGTGCTGACGTCGCGATCGAGTTTACGACTCCGGCTACAGCATTCAACAATTATATGCAATGTTTTGCAGCAGGCATTCCGGTTGTTTCCGGTACGACAGGATGGCTTGACAAGATTGGGCAAGTCAAAGATATGTGCGAAAAAGAGGGTAAAACTTTTTTCTATGCCTCCAATTTCAGCATCGGTGTAAATATATTCTTCGCTATCAACAAATATCTGGCAAAGATTATGAATAATTTCTCCGCTTACGATATCAAAATGATGGAAACCCACCATATCCATAAATTGGATGCTCCTAGCGGAACAGCTATCACACTGGCGGAAGGAATCATTGAAAACGTGGACCGTAAAGACCGCTGGACTTTGGAAACGGCTGAGAAAACAACCGATATACCTATCCATGCCATTCGTGAAGGAGAAGTTCCGGGTATCCACGAAATCACATACGAGTCGGATGTCGACACGATCAGCATCAAGCACGATGCGAAGAGTCGTGCCGGATTTGCCTTGGGCGCTGTTATTGCCGCCGAATTTACTGCTGGAAAGAAAGGTTTCCTCGGAATGGATGATATGCTTAAATTTTAATTAATAACAGAAACAAATGAAGAAGTTTTCCAAGAAACAATGGATTAAATTCAGCATAGCAGCCGTTCTCTACCTGCTTTTCACGCTTTGGATGCAGAATGCCTGGTTGTTGTTGGGCCTGATTGTCCTTGTCGATATTTTTCTGACCGGGTATATCCCTTGGGGAGCCTGGAAACGTACCAAGAATCCGCAGGTACGCAATGTGTTGGAATGGGTGGATGATATCCTGTTTGCATTGGTTGCCGTCTATTTCATCAATATCTTTATTTTCCAGAATTACCAGATTCCCAGTTCCTCGCTGGAGAAGTCCTTGTTAGTGGGTGACTATCTGTTTGTGAGTAAGCTCAGCTATGGACCGCGCGTGCCGAATACGCCGGTCGCTTTCCCGCTGGTACAAAACACATTACCCTTCTTCAACTGCAAGTCATATTTGGACTGGCCGGAATGGGACTACAAACGGGTGAAAGGCCTCGGTCATGTGAAACGGAATGATATTGTGGTGTTCAACTTCCCTGCCGGCGACACGGTTGCACTAAAAGTTCAGAATCCGGATTATTATCATTTGGTAGAACAATACGGACGGGAAGCCATCCTGTTGAATAAAGCGGATTTCGGTGATGTGATCTATCGCCCTGTTGATAAACGAGAGAATTATGTCAAACGGTGTATCGGTATGCCGGGCGACACGATCGAGATTCGTGACAACCAGGTCTACATCGATGGTGTTGCTGCCAAGAATCCGGAAAAGATGCAGCTTAACTACTTCGTCGAGACGGACGGCTCCATGTTGAGTGAGGAGCAGTTCCGTTTATTGGATGTCAGCAAGGCCGACCGTGTATTGATCGATGGAAGCTATAATCCCCAATATATGTCTATGTTGAATATTCAGCCGAATGCCAACGGGCAGTATAACCCGATTTACCATTTCCCGCTGACTCAAAAGACATTGGAAGTAGCTAAAAAACTTCCGGTCGTGAAACGTGTGGTTCTCGAACCGGATCCCGTAGGAGCCGATTCCTATTATCCGGTTGACTACCAGACCGGATGGAGTCGTGACAATTACGGACCACTATGGATCCCGAAGAAGGGAACCACGATCCCGTTGACGGAACGTAATATAGCCCTTTATAAACGCTGTATCGTCAACTACGAACATAATAAGCTGGAAGTAAAGGATGGTAAGGTTTATATTAACGGCAAGCCGGAAACGACCTATACGTTCAAATACGATTATTACTGGATGATGGGTGACAACCGCCACAACAGTGCCGACAGCCGTTCCTGGGGTTTCGTGCCGGAAGACCATATCGTAGGTAAGCCGATCATGATCTGGCTGTCACTGGATAAGGATCGTAGCTTGTTTGACGGCGGTATTCGCTGGAACCGTATGTTCCGTTGGGTACATCCTGATTAAGCAAGTTGCTATGGGGGAAAAGGTGAATGATAACATAAACGGGGCGGGTGGACGTAAAAGTCGCCTCTACGTGGGTTGGGTGGTAACGATTGTTATCGCCTTTCTCATTGTTATACCTGTCCGCCGTTTCTGTGTCGAATCTTACCGAATATCAACGAGTGCGATGGAAGATGCATTGCATCAAGGCGATTATATCTTGGTAAATAAATTGCCGCTTGAAGGAAATCCGGGACGGAACAAGGTCGTGCTGTTTACCAGTCCGCTTCTGAAAGACACGGTGAGTAACCCATTGTTATTGAGCCGTTGTATCGGTATGCCTGGGGATACTATCTTGGTGAGTGGCGACGGGTATGAGGTGAACGGGAAACTGTTACCTCACTCTCCTCGTGCGCTTAACACCTGTTTCATTACCCAGAAGAGTGCCGCCGATTTCCTGAAAGCTCTGCAAAAGTTGAGCATACCTGTGCGGAACTGGAAGAGCGAGACGTTCGGTTTCTCTTTTTCCCTGACTTCTTTCGAAGAATATCAATTGCGTGAAGAACTGACGGAAGAGATGAATATTCATTTTATCCGGAATCAGTCTGCTCCGTACAAGCTGGTTGTTCCCCGTAAAGGCCGGGCATACCGCCTGGATGAAGCTGCCCTTGTCGCTTGCAAAGAAGCGATATTGGCCGAGGCCGGAGAAAAGGCTGTTTTTCGTGACGGAAAGCTATATTTAGATGGAAGGGAAACCGCATTTTTCTTCTTCGAACAAGATTACTACTGGATGCTTTCCGACAATGTAAACGAATCGGTCGATTCCCGCCATTTAGGCTTTGTTCCGCGTGACCATATCATCGGAAATGCCTGGTTATGCTGGTTCAGCCGTGACAAACAACGAATCTTTAAACCCGTAAACTGATGATGCAACCCGTTTATATTTCTACTACCTATTTGGGGCCGGTCCAGCAATATTGCAAACTGTTCCAATATCCGGAAGTACACTTGGAAACAGCCGAAAACTACCTCAAGCAAACCTTCCGGAACCGTTGTACCATTGCCGCCGCCAACGGTCCGTTAGCTTTATCTATCCCCATCGTGAAGCCGGACACGTTGAAGTGTCCGACCAAGGACATCCGTATCTCCGATCATGGGAACTGGCGTCACCTGCATTGGAACGCTTTGGTTTCGGCTTATAACATGAGTCCGTTTTTTGAATATTACGAAGAGGACTTCGCTCCTTTTTACGAGAAAAAATATGAGTTTTTATTTGATTACAATGAGGAATTGCGTCAGTTGATCTGCCGCCTGCTCGACCTGCATCCGAATGTTATTTATACGGAAGAATACCAGTCCGAAGTGCCGAACGATTTCCGTGAGATCATCCGGCCGAAACATGAAGGAGAAGATCCGTCCTTCTCCCCGAAGCCCTATTACCAGGTTTTTCAGGGCAAGCACGGATTTCTTCCGAATATGAGTATTGTGGATTTACTGTTCAACATGGGACCGGAAGGGCTGTTGGTGTTACGTGATTCCATTGTAGCATCGAAGCAGCCCTGATTGAGAATCCTTCAGTTCTTTTTCATCGTATAGTTTTTCACCCCTAACGAATCGTATGCCTGTAACAAGGCCTCGTCGTTATCGGAAATCATCAAAAGTTTGTCATTTTCTTTCAGCTCCGTGTTGCCTTTCGGGATGAAATAATGTCCGTCTCTTTTCACCATAACGGCAAGGGTGTGGTCGGGCAAGGTGAGTTGCATCAATTTGTTTCCATGAGAAAGGACAGCAGGAGTGATGTCTATTTCACTCATGGCACTCTTAATATCTTCCGGCAATTCGATACCGAACACATCTTTTCGCTCCGGCTCGTCGACAAGTCCGAGCCATTTGGCAGCCTGTGTTACGGTTGTTCCTTGTATCAATAGGGAAAGGATCGTGATGAAAAACACGATATTAAAGATCATGCCTCCATGATCGACTCCGGCAATCCAAGGATAAGTTGCGAAGATTATCGGAACTGCTCCACGAAGTCCCACCCACGAGATATATAGCTTTCCTTTTGTTGTAAAGTTTTTAAATGGAAGCAAACACAGGAAAATCGTTGCCGGACGAGCTATCAGTATCATAAATACTCCCACTAAAAGGCCTACTGGAGCGACTGGCAGCAACTCGTGCGGGTTCACCAACAGACCTAACGTGAGGAACATGACGATCTGCCACAGCCAGGCAAAGCCGTCGAAGAAAGTTCCCATACTCTTTTTATGCACAATCTTAGCGTTCCCCACGACCAGGCCGGCAATGTACACGGCCAGATAGCCGTTCCCTTTACATAAAGTAGTCGCCGAGAAAGTGAAGAAAGCAGTTGTCAACAATAAGATCGGATATAAAGACTCGTTGTCCATATTGATCTTGTTGATCATCAGAACGGCCAGTTTACCTAACAGGAAACCGGCTATCGCACCGACGGATAGCTGGACGAGCAATTGCAGGACAGCTTCCTGCAAGTTCATACCTCCGACCTGTATATAAGCGATAATAAGCAAGGTAAGCATATATGCCATCGGGTCGTTGCTACCGCTCTCCAATTCGAGGGTCGGACGCAGGCGTTGTTTCAAATAAACCCCTTTGCTCCTAAGGATGGAAAAGACGGAAGCAGAGTCTGTAGACGACATCACTGCCGCCATCAGCATAGATTCGGCTACCGTAAGCGTTTCATAACCTGTAGACCACAAAAACACATAATAGATAAAACCTCCCGTTATAAGCGTCGTTAACAATACTCCCACTGTTGCAAGGACAACTCCTTCCGTGGCTATCGGCTTGATCTCGGACATTTTAGTATCCATACCACCGGAAAACAGGATGATACTCAACGCCAACATGCCTATGAACTGTGCTGCACTGGGATTGCTGAACTGAATGCCTAAGCCGTCGCTGCCGAACAGCATTCCGACACCTAAAAAGAGAAGCAAGGCGGGAAGGCCGAAACGGAAACCGGCTTTACCGGCAATAATACTGAAGAAAAAGATAATCGAAGCAACCAACAGGATTGCTTCCGGATTCTCGAAAATTTGTAATTCGTGGAACATAGGCTGATAATAACGATTTACTCTATAATTTGTCACTTCAAAGTAAAGAAAAAATAACGATATGCACAACAGCTTAACACTCAAAAGACAGGGTTATCTACTGACTAATAAATATATTCACTATATTTGTGCTGATAAAATTAACGCTATGATTAAAACAAATCTATTCCTACTATTGTTCGTTCTCCTCGCGGGAACTTCGTGCAATAGACAGCAACATTTCATTTCGGACGATACGTTCCGTGCCGAAGTGGAGAATGACTTCCAGGCAAAGCTGGCTGCTCTGCCGGCCGGAAACCTTTTTTCAGTCTTTAACCAAAAGATGACGTCCGACGAAAAAGAGGCGCTTACTTTCTTGTATGCCTATATGCCGATCGGAGATATCACGGATTATGACGGGCAACTGTATCTCGACAATATCCGCAGTTCGTTTCGTGCACGGGTGGAAATGCCTTGGGGAGACAGCATACCGGAAGACATCTTCCGCCATTTTGTACTTCCCGTGCGGGTCAACAACGAGAATCTGGACGAGAGCCGCATGGTCTTTTATGAAGAATTGAAAGATCGGGTGAAGGGCTTGTCCTTGTATGACGCCGTGCTGGAAGTGAACCATTGGTGCCACGAGAAAGTGATCTATACGCCGTCGGATGCCCGGACGAGTTCGCCTTTGGCATCCGTGAAGACCGCTTACGGGCGTTGTGGAGAAGAGTCGACGTTTACCGTAGCCGCCCTTCGTTCGGTCGGCATACCGGCCCGTCAGGTCTATACGCCGCGTTGGGCGCATACCGACGATAACCATGCCTGGGTGGAAGCCTGGGTAAACGGTAAATGGTATTTCCTCGGAGCCTGTGAACCGGAACCGGTACTTAACTTGGGGTGGTTCAACGGACCGGCTTACCGTGGTATGCTGATGCACACGAAAGTATTCGGCAAATACAACGGGCCGGAAGAAGTCATGGACGTAACCGACGGTTACACCGAGATCAACGTGATCGACAATTATGCCCCGACGGCCAAAGCAACGATCACCATTGTGGATGAAAACGGCCAGCCGGCTGCCGGAGCCGATGTCGAGTTCAAAATATATAACTATGCCGAGTTCTATTCCGTAGCCAATAAGAAGGCGGATGCTGAAGGGAAGGCATTCCTTTCAGCCGGTAAAGGTGATATGCTGGTATGGGCGACTAAGGACGGCAAGTTCGGATATAGCAAGGTGTCGTTCGGCAAAGACAATAACGTGACAATCACTCTCGACAAGAAACCGGGTGACATCGAAACCGTCACGCTTGATGTCATTCCTCCGGTAGACGGTTCCATTGCCGCCTGCGTGACGGACGAACAGAAAGAGGCCAACGCCAAGCGTTTGCACGAAGAGGATGTGATCCGTAATAAATATGTGGGCACTTTTTATACGGAAGAGAAAGCGGAAGCACTTGCCAAAGAATTAGGTATCGACCCGCTGAAAACAGCCGATTTCATGATCGGCAGCCGGGGAAACTGGCGTGAGATCGAGAAGTTCCTTCGCGATGTGCCTGCCGACAAACGTCCGATGGCGATGGATTTGCTGAATGTTATCTCTGCCAAGGACTTGCGTGATACGCCGGCCTCCGTGTTAGCGGACCATCTGAACAATGCCCAGGCTGTGCAAAGTTCCCTGTTTACCGAATATATCCTCAATCCGCGTGTGGCAAACGAGTTCCTGACGCCGTACAGGAAGTTCTTCGCCGCCAACGTCGATTCGGCACTAGTGAAGAAGGCTAAAGCTGATCCGCAATTAATAGTAGACTGGGTGAAGGAAAATATCAGTATCAATGACAGCCTGAATCCGCAACGCATTCCGATTATGCCGATGGGCGTATGGAAATCGCGCGTGGCCGATAAAGGTTCCCGCGATATATTTTTCGTCGCTGTATGTCGTAGCATCGGTATTCCGGCACGTATCGAACCAGTGGCGGGAAAAGTGCAATATGCGAAAGGTCTGAACTGGGTGGATGTAGACTTCGAAGCTGCCGAGCAGACGGTTGCCAAGCAAGGTAAGGTCGTCGCTTCTTACCAGCCGATCAAAGCATTGCAGGACCCGAAATATTACAGTCATTTCACGATTGCGAAAGTGTTGCCGACCGGCAAGTTGCAGACACTTAACTTCGAATCGGGCGATGTGGATATGGGGGGCGGTGATACTTGGAGTGCTCTGTTGAAAAAGCCGCTTTCTATGGATGAGGGCCATTATATGCTGGTAACCGGAACACGTATGGCAAACGGTAGCGTATTGGCTGAAATATCCTTCTTCAACGTAGAACCAGGCAAGACGAGTGATATCAAACTAGAGATGCGTGAGAGCCAAGACGATGTACAAGTCATCGGCAACTTCAACTCCGAAAACAAATTCAAACGGGCTGATAACGGCGAGGAAACGAGTCTGTTGGCTACCACCGGCCGCGGCTATTATGTTGTCGCTGTCCTCGGAGCGCGCCAGGAACCGACCAACCATGCCATGCGTGACATCGCTGCCGTAAAGAAGGACCTTGAAGAATGGGGCCGCGGCATGGTTTTGTTGTTCCCCGATGAAAAAGGCTTCCAGAACTTCGATCCGAAGGAGTTCGGAGAGTTGCCAACTACCATCACATACGGCATAGATATTGACAAAACAATTCAGAAGGAGATCGCCGCAGCTATGAAGTTGCAGAACGTCAACACACTGCCAATCTTCATCATTGCCGACACTTTCAACCGTGTAGTGTTCGTTTCACAAGGCTACACAATCGGCTTGGGTGACCAGTTGATGAAGGTGATACATAAGTTGTAATCTCTCTTCGACGAAACATAAAAGAGGCGTAAATTAGCAGATGTCATTCAAGTCATCACTAATCTACGCCTCTTTTATGTTTTGGATATTGTAGAGGTAATTACCGGCGGCGTACGCTGCGGACCGGAGCGCTTTTCTGGGCTTTTGGAGCTTTGATTTTGACCTCTTTTTGTTTGCTCTCTTTTGCGGCTTCCGTCTTTCTGCCACGGGCGGAAACGGTTGCGTTTTTAGATTTCTTGCCTTTTGTATCAGCAGCCAACTGAGCTGTATCCGGTTGCAGATAGAGGGATTTTTCGAAAGTAATCAGCTGGTTCTCGATACGTTCCTGTTCGCGTTTCATCGAATCGGGTGTCGGACAGTAGGCTTGCAGAGGTTGGTTCATCAGATTCTGCGTCTTGAAGATATCGCCCTGGAACATCCGGCGACGGAAATAGTCGTCGAGCGTGAAAGTCATGGCGTTGTTGATGTTGGACGTCATGATATAGGCGGTATTGATATAGGGACGCAAATTTTCATAAGGAATCCAGAACATCGGCATGGTGTTCTGTCCCATATCGTCCACGATTGTCAGAATCGGACAGATCGCCAATGTCTTGACATCGAATACGGAGTTGTTCTGGTCGAAATACCACGCTTCCTTTATGTAATAGGAGCGGACATCGCCGGAAGGAATATCGCTTTCGTTCACGACGAAACCGGCAGGTTCGTTGTCTTTGCCTGGCGTCTCTTCGTAGAAGATACGGCAACGATCCAGCATGACTTTCAAGTCGAGCTTGCGGTTGTCGCTGAAATCCTCGTAACCGTCCAGGTATTCATAGGCGGACAACTTGCCCTCGCATACCAGTTGGAAGATGATCGAGAACAAGTTCATCTGCCCGTTCATCGGTTGGGTGGGATAATATAGAGGAGCATTCTGTTCTTTCGTAAGGTCGATCTGGCGGTAGATGACACGCATCCAGCGAGCGTTACCGATATGCTGCGTCATTCGCTCGTTCATATCCTGTGCTCGGACGGTCAGTTCGGGCATGCCGTTCTCTTTCTTCTCTTCTTCACGGGCGCCACGGCTTGCTTCGGGACCGCGACGTCTCTGCTGCTGTTGCTGTGTATTGCCGGCCTCTTCCTGTGCCTGTATGGGGAGGGAGGCGAACAGGGCGATGGCGAGGGTTGCTATGTAATATAAACGTTTCATATATCTTTATACATTACGGGACGAGCAGACCTCGTCCCTACGTTATGTTAATTGACGATTACTTCGACGGTCGGAATGATACGTTCCTTATTGTCCGGACCTAATACTTTCACATGCGTGATGTAGAAGCGTTTGCCTCTTGCCAGACGGCGGATATAATCTTTCTGACGCTGCGAGAACTGGTTGCCTTGCGTGACTTCCGGAATGATGTTGCCCATCGAATCGTAGAAAGTCAACTCGAAACTCAACACCTTGAACGGCACGTTCAGCAGGTCGTCGTCGATAGCCGCCTGGATGCCGTCGGCTTCCACCAAATTGCGTTTGGAGAATTGGCCGCCACGGAACTTACGCATATTGCCGTTCTGATCCTTATATTCGATAAAAGGCATCGGGTCGGGCAGGGCACGTACGCGGAAAGTCGTTTTCGCCATTTCGACGTTGCGCCCATCTGCCATTTTAGCATGGACGGAAACGATGGCATCCGTTCCGACCGTTGCGGGACGGGCTTCCCATTGGTCGCCTTTGCGGACCAGTGTCCCGTTCGTCATCGTTGCCGTCACGTTGCCGCTGGGCACACCCGGCACGGCGATACGGATCGGGTTGGCGATTCCGGCATACAACACATTCATCAGCATCGGCGCTACCGTCGCACTCGGTTCCGTCACGAAGTATTCGCTTTCGAACTCGCGGCGCATCACGCTGCCGTCGCTGCCCGGCATTTCGATATATCCTTTGACCGGATAAGTGCCCGGAGTACCGGCTACAGCCGTAAACATGCCGTTTGCATCATAAGGCAATTCCTTGCCGTTCACATAGACGGTCGGACGTTTCGTCGAGTCGACAGCCGATAAGACGATATTGGCCTTGTACTGGCTGCCGCGCATGACGATCTGGCTTTCCGGAATCACCTGTGCCGTGATCTGGTTCACACGATAGTCGCGCATGTCGACGCTGCTCAGCAGGTTGGACAACACTTCACCTTCGGCATAGCGGATATCGCTTTGCAATTTCGTCAGCAAGGTAACAGCCGCCGCCACCGGCATATTCTCGAACAAAGCCTCTTCCCAAGTGCGGGTATTGATACCGGCCTTGTGAGGCGGCGTTGTCGACAGGCTGGCTTCGATGATGCGCGTCTTGGCCGAGTCTTCCACCATCTCGCCCATCAGTGTCCGGTATTTTTCGATACTCTGGCGCAATTTCTTGCCTTCGCCCGAAACGGGAGACAGCATCACGCGGGAAGCCGCTTCGAGGTCGTCCTTATGATCGATATTATTGACATCGGCATCCTTACCATCGGCAATCTGCGCGATACGCACTTTCAGATCCTGCACGTAATTGTACAGGCTGTCGGAAGCCTCCTTCACCTTTGTCCCCTTTTCGTACCATTCACGTACTTTTTCGGGATTTGTCTGATAATAAGCCTTCAGTTCCTCTGTAACGATCTCATTACGGGTCGAGGTATTATCGATAGAAGTACGCAAGCTGCCTTCCACCAGTTCGAAACCGTCGAGTACCTCCGACGACACGTTGAGTGCCATCATGGCGATGAACACCAGATACATCAGGTTGATCATCTTCTGACGGGGCGAATTGGGATTATTTGCTATTCCTGCCATATCCGATTACTTCATTGGGTTGTTTGTATACGGAGCCTGCTGCTGATATCCGTACGGTTGCTGATAGGCCTGCTGGTAATTCTGCTGCTGTGCGGGCTGCGGTTGCTGCTGGTAAACAGGTTGTGCGGGCTGCGCCGGTTGCTGGTATCCCATATTGACCGTCATAGCCTGCAACAGGCGGCTGTATACCTGGTTCAATTCGGCCAACTGTCGCGTCATCTTTTCCGTTTCGTTGCGGAACACGGAACTGTCGACAACGGAGCCGTCATACATTTCGCGAATGCGACTCAAGCCACTGTTGATATGTTCGATCGATTCGATCTGCGAGCTGATGCTCTTCAACTGTATTTCGTAGATCGTGTTCAAGCCGGAGATGTTGCGGTTCAGCATTTCCATCTGCTGCACGTAACCGCGGGAATTCTGGTTGATGCCATCCGAATTATCCGTAATGCTCTTATACGAATTCAAAAGTGTGTCGGAAACGTCGGTCAGCGAATGCGTCACCTGGCTGAAACGTTCCATATTCTCGGACATACCCGAAAGCTGTTCCAGATATTTCTGCGTCGCTTCCGTCAGTTCCGCCATCTTGGAGATCTGTTCGGCGGCGGCGCTCAGTTTCTTGATACTGTCGGAAAGGTTTTTCGTATCTTCTTCGCTCACATCCAGGCCGAGATTGCCCAGTCCGGTAGTCTGCTTGCCGCCTAAGTTGATATTCAATCCGCCAGCAACCTCGTCGTCGGTCGTATTCTCAGGCGAATTGACCAGATTGGACATAGGCGTGTTGGCGAAATCCGGACGGTCGAGCGGGTTCTTCGATTTCAAAACCGGGAACACTTCTTCCCAGTGATATTCGTTGAATGGCTTTTCAAAAGCGGAGATAAAGAATACCAAAGCTTCTACCGTCATGGCCACAAACAGGATTTGGTTACCATACGGCAAGTGTAACAACTTGAACAAGGCGCCTATAATAACGATGGAGGCTCCCCAGCTATAACAGAAATTCAGTACCCGCTTGCCTTTTTCACTGGCGAGGTACATTTCTACTCTGTTTTTATATCTTCTATATTTTCCCATGATATAATGTATATTCGTTAATTAGAGAGGGCGGGCGAACTCCGCCCCTGCGTTATTTTTTACCTTTTGCTCTCGAAAAACCGATTTGTGTACGGGCGCAACGGAAACCGATGTATGAACGCGTTTCGTTCTGGTATTCGAAGGTGCGCATATCCGAACGGATGAACTGTGCCACGTCTTTCCAGGAACCGCCGCGTACGACCTTCTTCTTCATGGCATACGGGTCTTCCTTCGCGGCATTGTAGCGCAGATCCGGATTCATGTCGCTCATCTGGCTCGGTCCGGATTCGGAATAAGAAGTCGATGTCCATTCCGCCACGTTGCCGGCCATGTCATAGAGGCCGAATTCGTTCGGAGCGAAAGAGCCGACACGCGAAGTGATCAGATGGCCGTCTTCCGTATAGTTGCCTTTGCCCGGTTTGAAGTTGCCCAAGAAGCAACCTTTTCCGCTCACCAGCTCGTCGCCTGCCCACGGATATTTGTTTTCGTTCTTGCCTGTACGGGCCGCATATTCCCATTCGCCTTCGGTCGGCAGGCGGAACGGTTCGAGGGCCTGTCCGCTGGGGAAATTCAGAGATTCCTTGAACAGGTTGGTGCGCCATACGCAGAATGCTGTCGCCTGTTCCCAGGAAACGCCTACCACAGGATAATCGTCATAGCCCGGATGCGAGAAATACATACGCATATAAGGTTCGTTGTAAGCATTGTTGAAATCGTTCACCCAGCAACTTTCGTCCGGATAGATATTCACGATACGGGTGTGGAGGAAATCCCACGGCCCGCTGAGCCGTCGTGTGATGGTTTCGTTCACGATCTCGCCTTCCTCGGTGATGTAGGCCGTGTCTTTGGATATCATGATCACTTCGTCAGGGTCGACCTGGATATCGGTGTTACGCACGCGGGCTGCCGGGTCCAGGTTGTGTTTGCGAAGGGCTGCTGACGTATAGTCGTACCATTCGTAGCGATAGACCATTTGTTTCGGGTCCAACGTCTTTTCGCCGGTCACCGGATTTACGGTGTAGACACTTTCGATTGCCCGTATCTCGTCTTCATTGGCACGTTTCCAAGGAATCGGGCGGCTCCAGTCCAGATGCGGAGTCACCGGTTCGCCATATTTATCTTCAGTAATCTTAAACAGGTCATTGCCGCCATAAGCCGGGTCGGCCAGACGTTCGCGGATAATGGAATCGCGCACCCAATACACGAACTGACGGTATTTGGCATTCGTCACCTCTGTCTCGTCCATCCAGAAAGCATCGAAAGAGACGCCTTTCGTTTCAGGATTGATCCCCCACAAGGAATCCTTATCTGCGGGTCCCATCTCGAATGAGCCTCTTTTGATCAGAACCATCCCGTAAGGGGCAGGTTCGTTAAACGCCACCGATCGTACCCCTGTCACTTCGCCCCCGCCACCGGAAAGGGTTTTGCCACATGAGGTAAACAGGGCTACTGCCGCAAGTACTAACAATACTTTTTTCATATACTATAATATACGTACACTTTTATGTCTATTCTTTCCTGACTTCGATTTTTTCAACTTCAACTTGTAGCTCACTACCAACTCGTGGCTTCCACTCGTGGCTTTCAAGATGGGTATGGTAGAGATCGGAAAATCATACGCATATCCTACCTGGAAACTCCCGATCTTGGCTCCTAACAACAGGATCAGCGACTCATTCACACGCCAGGAAAAACCTCCGTTAAACATCTTATTATAAAACAGCCGGGCGGTTATGTCCGCCTGGAAGCTCTGCATGTCTGTTTTCAGGAATACAGACGGCTGTAATTCATACAACGGATTTCGAAACTGAATATTGTATCCGGCTATCAAATTATATGTGCTGGCGAGATACATGGAAGAATATTCGTCCAATATGATCTCCGTCTTGTTCAAGTGCGTGACGCCCAAACCGGCATAGAGGTTCTTGCGGTGATAGTAAAGCCCGGCGTTCAAGTCGAAGCCCATTCCGCTCACCTGCGTCTTTGGAATTGCCTGGTCTTCCTGTTGGTGGAACTGGCTGGTCGGATAAAAGACCTTTTCTCCGTCAAACGACTGGTTTACCATTCCGAACTGCATTCCGATACTGAGCGTACCGCCAAACAGTTTTTGTTTATAGGCATACTGCAAATTGACATGTGTATTGACGAAAAGCCCGATCCCTTCGGTAAAGACGACCATCCCGATGCCATGATTGGTTTTCCCGATCTTCAGTGGCATATCCGCATTGATGAAAAAGGAGGTCGGCGCCCCGTCGATCCCGACATATTGCAAACGAGACAGCGCCAACATGTTCAAGTCTCCCGTAACACCCGCATACGCCGGATTATAGTAACCCAGCGCCATAAAATACTGGCTTAGCTGCGAGTCGTATTGCGCCCGCGCTCCCGTGAGGCCGGTTACCAAAAGGATAATAAGCAGGAGATATTTGTTCATATATCAAGAAACGGAATAAATCCGAATAAATTGTATAAAAAGCAAACGAGGCGGCGGGACATAGCCCTGCCACCTCGTTATTATTTCATGCCTGTACGTTTTTATCGCACATTAATATTCTTCTTCGTTGAAGAAATTATTTCATCCTTATTTTCAATAAGTTGTCTAAATTACATTGTTGTTTAGACAAACAAACCACACTATCTAAAGCTGTCAAAGGCAATTTAAGAAGAAACTAGACAAACATTTATGCATCATATAATAAGGTCAATAATAGTATCTACAAATACCAACCAGATAACTGAAGATAACATCGTTCTTCTCCACATCCATCATCCCACCAGTTAGCTAACGACAACCTTATAATGGTGCCTGAGGGTATTTTATCAACAATGTTTTGATAACCTACAAACTTTAGACGAACATTATCATAAAAATAATAATGTTTACCCCACATTTCTTTATGGTGCAAATCTTTATCTGCAACCCAAAACTGTGTACTAAAAGAAGGAATTTTATTACGATTAATATAATTTTTCGTTCCTTCTAAATGCAAGCATCCTTCAAAAGTTTCTGCAAGTTCTCCATTGGTAAACCTATTTCCTAAATCCTGAGTTTTAACAAATTCTGCTACTCCTTTAAGTCCAATATTTTCGATCATAGACACTGGAGAAGTTTGCATATCCTCAACATGTGGTATAGGACGAGAGTTCCATGCCTTTTCAATATTTAAATTCCATCGTTCACCAACCATATAAGGTGCATCAGATTTAAGATTTCCACCTTTTTCATTATGAAGACGAATTAACTCACCAGTATCTTCATTAATCCCCCCCACACAAATGCCATTTGCCATTTGCGTTCTAGATACTATTAATACCGTTGCCATACAACACATATTTTTTATAAATTAATAACCTTAGTCTCAAGCTTTTTAGCTAGTAATTGAGCTACTAATGAACGATGGCATGCCTCAGCATGTTCTTCTACGCAAAATAGGACAATATTTTGAACACCACTATTATTTAATTCATTTATAAAATTATCAATATCAAACTTATCAAGAACCCGTTTATTATATTCAGATACAAAAACATATCCTAATGAAGTTCTTTGCTTTTTTGTTTCATTATTGAGCTTATCTGCATCTTTTTGCTTTTGACGGATTTCTTTCGTAGGAGCCAGCTCTTTTACATATAAATACTTAATTCCCATCTCAAATAACTTAATCTGTAAATAATTACTATTTACATATTTATATTGAGAACCGCGAACTCCCCTACGCTGACGGATATCACAAAACAAATCTATCCTACTTTGAGCCAGTTTTTCAAAGAAACTATTCTCAGTAGATCCATAAACACCTATAGTAAAAACATTAATCATCAGTATTCATCTATTTCTAAGTTATAATCTCTATATGATTTTCTTGACCTAAAAAATGGAGGTTCGCAACTGCCAAACAAATTACCCTCAGGCAACCATTCCCCCTTAGTCAACTCAGTCATAATTACAGATTGTTTGACAGATTTACCTATTGTTATAATATGAGACATATTTATTTCATGATTAAAATACAACTCTCTACCTATAAGTTTTGAACGATGACATTGAGTTGGATCTGTCTCAGTACACATTATACCAACAATAAAATGTTTATTATTTGCAACAACTAATCTATTCAAACCTTCCTTAAATCTAGGTATTTCCGCCATTTTATGATAATCAAAATAGCCTTCATCATCATAACAACTATCATTCTGAGGTTTACCACCAATTATATCTCCCATATACCCGTACTTAATTCCCGCTTGGGAAAGCCAATGTTCTATAATGCCACGATTAAAATGAGGAGCCCATTTTGAATAAGGAGAAGTTCTTACGTCAACAAGAAACTGAATAGAGAAACTCTGAAGTTCATCAATAAACTCCTCAACAGTTTTATGTCCATGACCTATAGAGTATAACGTATTGTTTTTAAATAACATAAGCCATATTTATATAGACGCATTATAAATATAATTATATTGTAAAGTTACTATTTTATATATGAACAACATAATATTTTAAAGAAAAAAATATATTTTTACTCATATAAACAAGAATTGGATTGTATCAATATTGTTAGGATAGCTACAAGAATCTGTTACTATCCTAACGATTTATTGATATCTACTAATACATGTAACAAGGATTATCTGCGAAAAGTTTTCTTTTGAGAATTATGAACTATTCGTATTGCAAACAACAAACATCTCCTACGATATGTCTCTTCCTCCTCATCCGGATTACGTCCATCCCAAGGAAGATTGGAAGTAGGACCTCCTCCACCGGAAGAAACAGTAATCGGCGTTCCCCCTAAAAGCGCATCAGCAATGGCAAATATTTGAGAACGGAAAGATGGAACAGACAATTGGTCAAGTATTGTTTCCAAAGTTGATTTCAAATCATCATTACTCTCAGACAACATCTTAACTTCCCTTCTCAATTGATTAAGTTCGCCATAGTCTGCCAATACATTATGTTGTGCAGCCTTTACTTGGCGTTCAGCTTCATTCCTATAAAGAGTTTCTAACTTACGAATTGCAGAAGTAAATTGTTTAGCTATCTCTTGATTCTGAGTTTCAATCCACTTGTCAGTACCAAACAAAGGAACCTTTCCTGAAATACGAGGCGGTTCAAAATCAATTTTATGGTTACGGAATGGCTGTATTACGGAACCTGCCATCTCAAGATCTTTGGTTAATCTGCTCAAAGCCTGTTCTTTCTCATGAAGCTTACATGCCTTGTCTTCAAGTTTGATCTGATACTCTGAAATCTGTTTCTGTATCCTAGCCTTTTGAAAGTCATATTCCCGAAGAAGTATTTTACCAGAAGCCAAAGACTTGTCAATTTCTTCAAGTTGTGATTGAGAACTGGATATCTGCAACTCCAACTTTCTCATCATTGTCTGCAATCCCTTAACAGCCTTCTCCGCTTGTTT
>ERZ791741.186-NODE-186-length-55078-cov-10.084728_pt1 | contig 55078 bp, 47 predicted proteins | sample MGYA00510040_ERZ791741 | MGnify/ENA primary metagenome ERZ791741 (study PRJEB30046, sample SAMN00791960) | human gut metagenome | study: EMG produced TPA metagenomics assembly of the A metagenome-wide association study of gut microbiota in type 2... | reverse complement strand
CCCTTACGACGGTTTCCGGAACTCCCGTTCCGGCCGTTCTCCTTTCCCACGGTCCCGCATCTTGGACTTTCCGTCGGGACGTAAACATTTACCCATACCCTTCTTTCCGGTCGGAAGGCCGGGCCGAAGCCAAATCTTTACCACGCAGGAATCCTCTGCCGTGACGTCCATGCCGCTTCGTGATGGCGGCCATGTTAGGGGTGTCTAGCCTCGCGAGAGGGCTACGACGCGGCCGGCCCCGCAGGAAAAACGAATAAAAACGAAAGACGCCCCTCTCTGGCCGTGCGTCAGAGAGGGGCATTGGACGAGAGGGGTACGACACGCCCGATTTGATTATTACCGCAATTGCGGTAATATAAAAGTGTCAGCAAGAAGACCGGCAAGGAGCACGAAAATGGCGCACTACGACGCGAAATACAGCTGCGGACACGAAGAACGCATCGAACTCTTCGGCAAGACCAGCAAGCGCGAAAGCTACCTCGAATGGCTTACAACGCAAAAATGCCCGGAATGCCGCCGCAAGGAACGCGACGAGCGTCTGGCGGCGGAGAACGCCAAGAACGCCGGATGGCGCGAACAGCATCGCGTCGAAGAGATCATGCCCGCCCTCGACGGCACGCCGAAGCAGGTCAAGTGGGCGAACGATCTGCGCGACGGAGTCATCAACCGCACGAGCCACGACCTGCGCGAGCGGTTCCAGCCACGCATGCTCTCCATCATCGCCGAATACACCAGCGCGGCATGGTGGATCGAAAACCGCGGCGAAGCCTTCGACGCACTGGCCCACGTCATGTTCGACCGACTTGTCGCCGAGAAGAAGGCCGGAATGTCGAACGAGCTGGATTGACACGACGTGCCAACCCGAGTATCGTGAGGCGTGTCGTCCCGGCATGAGATGCCGGGACGTGGATTGAAATTATGTGCAACATGCGTGGATTTCCACTGTCGCCGAATCCGAGAGGATCTGGCGTGGATTGAAATTACATATTAGGCATGTTTTGATGTCGCAAAACGCCTCGGCTTCGGTCGGGGCGTTTTGTTTTAGCGTCCGCATGGACGGAAACAACATGGAGGAACACGAATGACTTTGCGTGCGATGCGCGAACGCGCCGGATTGTCGCAGCAGGATTTACGCGCGAAGGTCGGAATCAATTCGATCTCGTATTTCTGGGCTTTGGAGGCCTGGGACTCCACACCTCGGCCGAAGCGTGCGCGGGATCCGCATACGATGCGTTTGGACACCGCGAAAAGGGTGTCCGAGGCGCTTGGCGTCTCCCTTGACGAGCTGTGGGATGGTTTGGATTGATTCCTGCGACACGCCCGACTTGAAATGATACCACAAGTATCATATACTTGTAATTACAAGACGGGAAGCGCTAGGCATCCCCACAGACTCAAGGAGACTGAAAGAAATGATTACCCGCGAATTTGATTACACCGCAGACGAGTTCGACGCCGAGCAGCCTGTGCAGATGGCCACTCTTGAGTGGAGCACTGTGGACGATAACGGCTATTGCCACCGCCACTCGCTCCGCACGGAGCATCATAGTGGAGACGGCTTCAAGGCCGCGAAGCGCGAGGCATTGGCGATCATGGGCAGGGACTATCCGAACGCGACGTTCAAAGTGCGCGACTCCTATCGTAACGGCAGGTTCTACGCATCGTTCCTCATAGACGCCGACGTCAACGAGTAAGAAGATACTGTCGTATCACATATTGGAATCAACAAACGGGAAGCATAAAGGCATCCCCACAATCACAAGGAGATTGAAATGACCCACCTCAATGGCAGCGAGAAGCAGGTCGCATGGGCGACCGACATTCGCAAGGAATTCATCGAAAAGACCAAGGCCGACATGAAGTCGGCCGACAAAAACGACGTGCTCGACATGAAGGCCATGCTGAAGGTCGCCGACAACATCACCGAAGCGGCCGACTGGATCAATGCGCGCCGCAACGTCAGAATCATGTTCTTCGACCGAGCCGACTTCTGGGAGGCCAGAAGGGAGATCAAGGCCGCGGAGAAGCCGGCGGAAAAGGAGGATTCCGGCAGGAAACCGAGCATCCGTGACATACTCAAGGCAAAGATCGCCGAAAAGAACGGTGACGGCGCCTCCGCCCAGACGGACGAAGAGCCGCGCATCGTCTACGACCTCTCGGACTGGGACTTCTTCTCCGAACCTGCGGAGGACCGACCGACCTATCTGCGTTTCACGGCCGATGACAAGGGTTCCGGCAGCCACGCCGAGATCATCACCAACCGCCATGGCGAGGGACTTTGGCTGCGGGACTCTACCACCGGCGACTACATCCAGATCTCCGGCACCGGCCAATACCGTCTGCCGCGCACGAAAAACGCGCTGAAGTGCCAGCTGGCCTTCCGCCTGAGGAGATAATAAAAAAGGCCGGTGAAAAAACACCGGCCAACCCCCACCAATGTGGGGAACACTACGAATCCCAAATCTTTTATGGGATCATCCCCACCAGCGTGGGGAGCAAGTCTTAAAGACATTCTGAGTATAACACACTTTGGGACACTGAAGTACCACACAATCACAAGGTGAAAGCCACCCTCCAGCATGACGGCAAAGCTATCGAGAATATCAACCGCGCTGCCGACAAGGCAGGTATGAGCCACGCGGAAGCCCGGCGGCTGCTCGACCACGCGTTCACACCACAACAGTGAAGATTCACTAAAACAGGCAAGGAGAAGCAGATGTATTGGATTGAAAACAAGAACGGCCTTCGTCAGCCGCGCGCGAACGCGCCAAGAGCAAGCATCACAAACTTGCGTGAAGTGTTCACCAGTCTGGACAGGCAGGGGCAGGCCGTGGCACACGCGGAGTTCTCGATCGGCGAACACTTGGACATCAACGTGCCTTCCTCATATTGCCTGAACTCTCTCAGCAAGAAAACCACGATCAGTGGAAACGTTCTCTTCATGAAACGACTGGAGAATGATATTGAGCATCTCGCGCGGCTTCAATGGGGCGAAAACCACACGTGGGACGAGGGGACAATGGGCCCATGGTACGAGGCGGTCGGCATCACCGACATTGCAAACCCGGTCGATGAATACACAGTCGAACATCTCGGCCCTGTGTTCCCGAACACCAGTCTGCATGACATCATCGCCCGCTACCGTGCCCAGCATTGCAGTCCCACCGTGTCTATCCGCTCCTTGATTTGCCTCGCCCTGCAAAAAAACCATCCACTCTCCAAGCTACGCCCGTCGAAAAGCGGCATCGCCATCGAATTCCAGGACAACGAATACGGCCGGATGGGCATCGCACGAGACAAGCGCACCGGACAGACCTGGATGTGGCCGCTCGAAGAGGAAATCGACTCCAACGAGGAATTCGGCATGGCTCCGGACGACCTCGGCGACGCGTTCGTGCCCTATCGCGATTCGGACGGGCGCAGGAAGACCGTCGAGGACATGGTTGAAGAAACCAGTGAGGCAAACCGGAAGCTCGGATATTGTCCAACTTGGGTGGGGCCGACCACCAGGAGATTGGAATACGGTCTCGACAGATACAAGGCGCATCGGCTCGAAAAGCTCGACCGGCGTGACATTAAACGCGCCCTCGACGAGGAATTGAGGCGAGGCGGCCTGCCGGACACTTTCCGCTACCCCTGCCACACGAGCGCGGGTACGGTCTGGTGTGATTGGGACAACACTGAGGACCGCACCGGAATCATGCTCAGGCCGGTCGAAACCGGGAGTGTGAGCGAGCAGACTGGATGGTTGAACCGTCAGAAGGAGCGTGATGGGTTGCGCTGGTGGTGGTGGGAAACCATGGACGGACGCACAGGCGAACGGTTCCCCTCCTACCAGCAGGCTCTCCTCGACTTCATCGACCATGTGGAATGAAAGAGAGGACGGATGACGTAGGGCCGTCCGTCCTCTGAAGTCCGCTTTGCGGAAATCTGTTTGAGATTAAACTTGTCCTCAATGAAGAACCTCTTTTGAAAGGCTGTGGCCATGGTATCACGAACACACAAGACACGTGGAATGTGTGCGGTCCCCACCTGTCAAGAACCGGCTGAATGCGGGAAATATTGCTCTCGGCATTACAAACCAGTGGATTTATCGGCGGTCGGAGGGGCTGCCGGCCGGTGACCTGTCGGACGGCTGGCCGTGCCCGATCTGCGGCGAACGGCTCCGACAGTTGAGCAACCACATGAAGCGCCACCACGGTATCGCGTTGAGCGAATGGTATCGACAGCACGACGTGTCCTGCCGGTGGCCGGACTGCGACTGCATGGCCGTCAAACGCGGATTGTGCAGCAGGCACTACAAACTGGAACTAAAGGAAAGACATGAGAATGTTTGAATCGAAGGCGGATTTCAGAGCCGCAAGGGAGCGCTGCGGCATCAGCCAGCAGATGCTCGCAAGCAAGGCCAGCGTCAAGGTTTTGAGCGTCAAGCGGTGGGAGAAGCCGGGCGAGGCCGAAGCGCCGTCCGACGTGCAGACATGGCTTGGACACATGCTCGACTTGCACATCCAGGCGGTCGAGGCCGCGTTGGATGCGGTGGACGAGATGACGGAAACGCAAGGGCACGCGCCCAGCCACGTGGACCTGCTCTATTACCGGTCGCAGGAACACTACGACCGTTACGGCCGTGACAAGGGCGATTACGCCATCGCCAATGCCCGCAGCAGGGAGATAGCCGCGATCCTTGAGGCGCAGGGCATCGAAGCGCGGTTCCGTTATCCTGAGGATGATGAGACCGGATTCCAGCGACTTGCGAACACGCGCTGAAACGCAGTTTTCCGAATAAGTGTTAGGCTGTGGTAAGGATTATGACAACAATCAGATCCTTCATGATCCGCTAAACAAGATGCCAGCGATGATTTAGAACGTTGACGTTGGCATCTTTTCGTTTTTGGTCAAAAACGGCGAGGGGTGCGCACATGTGGAATACGTGTGCGCGCCCCCTCGCGCCGTTCAGGCAGCGGCTCGCCATTCCTTCGAATGCTTGAGCGTGGAATGCGGCCGTCACCGCCACGGACGCGTACTGTGCGCTCGTGTCCGGCGACGCCGACAATGCCGACGGCCTGAAGCAGGTCACCATCGGCGGCGCGGTCCTCGCAGTCATCGCACTGGCCAGCACGGGCATCGCGATCATCACCGCACGCCGCCGCAAGACCAACGCTCCGGCGCACGCCGCCTGAGCGTCAATGCCACGGAAGCCAAGCGTCAGCACTGACACAGGCTTCCACGGCCTAGAATGAGAGGGGCTGGTCGGATCCGAATGAGGTACGGATCCGACCAGCCCCTCTTTTTTGCACGCCATTGCCGGTTATGGAATATTTCACGCCTGTTTCCAACATTCCGGCGCGGCACCGATCGATGCGACTTCCCGGCTGGGCTCCGGGCCATCCGCGCGGCGTCACGCGGTGCGGAAGCCGCCGTACACGCTCCGCCTGGTGGACTTCGACGTCTTGGAGGCCGCGCACCGGCGTGCCAGGCGCTCGTAACGCCACGCCATCCGTTCGATCTCTCGCGCGTGCTCCTCGGCCATGCCGCGGGCGTGCTCCTCGGCGTCCAGGGCGCGTTGGAGGAGCCGCAGGTTCCTCTCGCCCTCCTCGGCAAGTTCCCGCTCCAGACCGGCGATCCTGCGTTCCAGGTCCGTTCTGCTCGGCGCGGCGGCATGGCGGCGGTCGGCCTCCTCGATCCAGGCGGCGACCTTGGGGTCGGTCGGGTCCGCGAGCCAGAGCGTGCCCGGACCGTCCTGCTGGTGGCCGCGGATCCTGCCGTCCACCAGGGCCTTCTTGATGCCGGCCGCGCTGACCACGCCCTCGCACCGTTCCGCCAATTCGCTGATCGTCATCATCATGACGTTTCCCATGATGCTCATCCTTCCATCAAAAAGTGCCGATACTATATCGATACTTGTCGGTCTGACGATAATATCGATATATTATCGATATTATCACATGGTTACAAACTGATACAGTACCGATACTATATCGGTAGTATTGCGCAACCATCAATCTATCGATATAGTATCGATATTTTTTGGGTGAGGGCCGATCCACGACGCAAAACTTCCAGGACCCCAAAAGCGTGCAAGGCAGGACGCATCTATCTCGTCTCGTACGAATCCCTCAAGGAATTCGTCGGCAGATAGCAACCCCAATATCAATAAAAAAAGCGGCCGCTCCACACATTGCCATTGGAGCGGCCGCCAGATTCCTCGAAAGGAACTGCACTAGTAATGATAGACCTAAATCCGATGAGGGGCAAGTTCGTGGGCGACGGCATTCCCCGCACCGCCGGTGGCCGCGTCGGCGTGACCGGACACGAGCCCACCAGCCACGCCAAGGACGGCGCGCGCTGGCCACCGATCCCAGAAACGGAGCCGTTCCCCGAATCTGAACTCGTCCGCAACCGCGAGTTCATCCAACGTTGCCGCACCCACACGGAGAAACCCCGGACGGCCGCGAAAATGTCCAATCCCGACCCGCCGAAACCGGCTTACGGTTGAACCGTGTCGAAACACAACGAGTGAAAGGAAAGGACACATGAACACCGTCGCCAACATCATCGCAGCCCCGGCCGGCACCGTGACCCTCGCGGAGGGATCCGACGTGGTGACCAGCGCCCTCAACCTGTTCAGCCAGTTCGCCATCGTCGGCGGCGGCCTATGGGCCGTGTGGGGCGTCATCACCCTCGCCGGCGGCCTGAAGGACCAGAACGGTCCGGCCATCCAGGCCGGCGTGTGGCAGGTCGTCGGCGGCGGCCTGATCATCGCGGCCGCCGCGCTGTTCAAGACCGTCGCCCTGTAAGAGAGGGGACCACACCCGTGGTCGATTTCATAGTCGACATCCTCAACGCCATCTCGAACGGCATCGCGCAGAACCAGGTGGACCAGCTGCTCCAAACGCCCGCCGCATACAACGCACAGCTCTACAGCCTCAGCCTCTCCGTCGCGCAGACTGCCGTGAAACCGGTCGCGAGCATGGTCCTCGCGATCGTGTTCACCCTCGAACTCGCAAGGGTCAGCAGCAAGGTGGACGGCGACCGCGAGCTGGGAGTCAAGATGGTCGCCACCGCGATGATCAAGATCATGCTCGTGTTCACCGCCGCGCAGCACAGCGAACTGTTCCTGAAGGCAATCGACCAGTTGGGGCAGGGCGTCATGGACTCGTTCGTGGCCGCGTCGCCCACCACCGGCGACACCAGCACGATGGGACTGGGCGACCAGATGCGCGACGACATCGACGCGGCAGGCGTGCTCGGCCAGCTGCCGTGCATCGTATTGCTGATCATCCCGTTCCTCGTCTCCAAGGCCGCGAGCATCGTGTTCACGGTCGTGCTGCTCCTGCGGTTCGTGCAGATCTACATGATGACCGCGTTCAACCCGCTGCCGATCGCGTTCATCGCATGCGACGAGACCCGCCAGTGGGGCGTGAACTACTTCAAACAGTACGCGACGCTCGTGTTCCAATGCGCGACCCTGTATCTCGCGGTCATCATGTACCGTGCGTTCGTCGGCAGCGGGTTGAACGTGAGCAGCTACGAAAAAGGCAGCAGCCTGAGCGGCTGGATCACGTCGAACTTCGGCAACCTGCTGCTCGCGTCCGTGCTGCTGATCGGCATAGTCATGGTGTCCAACGGCATCGCGAAGAAGCTGTTCGGCGGCGAATGAACCCGTAAAACCTTAAGGAGAAAAAGCATGGCATTGCAGATGCCCGTATACAGGGAGATCAGCGCCATCGAGTCGAAGGTGTTCATGGGATTGAGCTGGCGGCAGCTGCTCGCCGCCGTCCTGCTCGCCATAGTGTGCGGAGGCGGCTATGCCGGACTCGTGCTCGGCATCGGCATGGACTGCAACACCGCGATGTACCTGGTGTTCATCCCCGGAGTGCCCATCGCCGTCTGGGGATGGATGCGCCCCAAAGGCCTCAAACCAGAACAATACCTCGTGTACGTGCTGCGCCACTACACCACCCGCGAGGTCTACACGCTCGACGGGCCCGCGAAACCCGTCCACCCGGCCGCGAAACCAACAGTGAAGGAACGATGATGGCAGGAAAAAACAAGGAGAAGAACCGTAAGAAGAAACGGAACGGCAGCCTGCCCAAATCCGTCAAACAGCTCATAGGCTACGATTCCATGCTGCGTAACGGCATCGCCTACCTCGGCGACGACCGGTGGAGCGCGACCGTCATGTTCACCGACATCAACTACCAGCTGTCGCCGGAGGAACACCAGATGGAGGTCATCGATCGTTGGGCGAAGCTCATCAACAGCTTCGACGCGGGCCAGAGCCTCCAGATCGCGGCCTACACGCGCACGCGCGGCATGGACGAGATCCTTCGCGACATCACCATGCCCGACCACGGCGACGGGCTCGATGCGTACCGGCGCGACTACAACGGCCTCATCGCAGGCAAACTCGAAACCGCCAGCCGCAACACCAGCACCGTCAAGACCCTGACCGTCACCATCCAGGAACCCGATCGGGAGACCGCCGTCAGCACGCTGAACGCATTGTGCACCAGCCTGACCGCGCAGATGCGCGCCATCGACGAATGCCACGCCACCCGCCTCGACCGCGGACAACGCCTGCGCCTCATGGCCGAGATCCTGCGCCCTGGCGAACCGTTCACGTTCGACGAACGCGCGTTCGAATCCATGCCCGGAAAACCGTCCACCAAGGACCTCGTATGCCCGTGGAGCATCGACGCGCGCGACCCCACCCGTCTCGACGTGGAATCCGAATCGTCCCGCTTCCGCCACCGCACGCTATGGATCAGCGGACTGCCGCCCGAACTGAGCGACCAGCTCGTCAACGACCTGACATCGATCCGCGCGCGCGTCAACGTGAGCATCCACCTCGCGCCCTACGACCGCGGCGAAAGCATGACGATCGTGCGCCGCAAGAACGCCGAGATCAAAATGCAGGTCATGGAGACACGCCGCAAGAACCGCAAGCAGGGCCTCGACCCCGACGACCTGCCCGACGACCTCGCCGACCAGCAGACCCAGATCAGCGAACTGCGCGACGAACTGTCCAAAACCAACCAGAGGCTCGTCAACAGCATGATCGTGATCGGAGTGTCGGCCGACACGGCAGAACAGCTCGACCTCGCGTGCAAGACCGTCAAAGCCAAGGTCAACGCCCAATCATGCAAGGCCGAAAGCCTCAAATTCATGCAGATCGAAGGCCTGACGGCCGAACTGCCGCTCGGCAGCAACCCGCTGCCGATGAAACGTACCCTGACCACGAACAGTGCGGCCATCCTCATCCCGTTCACCACGCAGGAGGTGTTCGAACCCCACGGCCTGTTCTACGGAAGCAACGCAAGGAGCGGCAACCCGATCGTCGCCGACCGGCGCGACCACATGAACAGCAATGGGTTCATCCTCGGCACCTCGGGCGGCGGCAAGAGCTTCACCGTCAAACAGGAGCTCGCGGGCCTGTACCTCAACCGCGACGACGAGGTCATCATCATCGACCCGGAACGAGAATACCTGCCCCTCGCGCAGGCGTTCGGCGGACAGATCGTGCAGATCAGCGCGGGCAGCACCACCCGCATCAACCCGCTCGACATCGTGCTGGAGGAGACAGGAGACGGCGACCCCGTCAAGGAGAAGACCAACAACGTGGTCAGCATGGTCGGAAGCCTCGTCGGAGGCAACGAGGGACTGAACCCGGTGGAGAAAAGCCTGGTGGACCGTTGCGCGCTGAACCTGTACGTCCGCTACCGCGAACAGGGCGCGAACCCCACGGCGCAGCCCACGCTGGGCGACCTGCGCGACATGCTGGAGGAGACCGGAGAGGCCGCTGGCCACGAGCTTGCCGTCAGCCTCGGCAGCTACACGTCCGGCAGCCTGAGCGGATTCAACGGGCAGACGAACGTGGACCTGAACAACCGGTTCACCGTGTTCGACGTGAGCGGCCTGACCGGCGAACTGCGCACGTTCGGCATGATGGTCGTGATCGACCAGGTGTGGAACCGAGTGATCCGCAACCGCGCCAAGGGCCGGCGAACCTGGCTGTACATCGACGAGTTCCACAGGTTCTTCGGCAACCAGTACTCGGCCGGCCAGTTCAAGGACATCTACAAGCGCGCCCGCAAGTACGGGTTGGGCGTCACCGGCATCACCCAGAACATCGAGGAGCTGCTGCTGGACGATGACGCGAGGCTCATGCTGTCCAACTCTGATTTCCTCATGCTGCTTAGCCAGAACGGTTCCGACGCCGACGAACTGTGCTCCCTGCTGAAGCTTTCCGAGGAGCAACGCCAGTTCTTCACCGGAGTGCTGCCCGGCCAGGGACTCATGAAGATCGGCGACGCATACGTGCCGTTCGACGGACGCATCCCCTCGGGCGGCATGCTTTACAGGCTCTACTCGACCAGCTTCCAACAACAGTAAAACAACAGTAAGGGGAAACACGCATGCCAGGCCCATCCAGCGGAATGCCGGCGTCCGGCAAGACCCGCGCGGCGCATTCCGGCGCGCAACGAGGCCAACGTGTCTCGCAGCAGGTCCGCCACATGGCGTCCGGCGCGGTCTCGTCCACGCTGTCCATGTCCGTGGACCGGACCGACGCGGCCGACCGGATGGGCCACGAAAGCGCGAACCTCGCCGCCAAGGCCACGGCCACGGCCGTACGGGGCGCGCGCGAGGGCGTCGGCAAGACCGCGAAGACCGGCCGCGCCATCATGAACCGCAACCGGCGCGACGCTTACAAGGCCAAGCTCAAAACGGCGCGCAACGCGGCCAAGGGCAAACCAGTCAAAGTCGGCGACGCCAAGGCCAGCGGCAAGATCATGAAACTCAAAAAAGCCGGACGGGCCAGCCTCAAGGTCGGCAAGAGCATCGGCACGCCCGCCGTCCGGCTCGGCGGCAAGGGCATGGACGCCGCAGGCCAGATCGACTCGCGCCTCATGCAGGCCGACACGGACGAGGCGTCGCGCATCGGCACCGCCAGCCGCGACATCGCCTTCAAGGCCGGCCGCTCCGGCGTGAGAGGCGTCACCTCCAGCAGCAAGGCCATGTGGCGGCACCGCAAGGCACCCGTCAAGGCCGCGAAGGCCACGGTGGACGGCGCGAAGACCGCCGTCCGCATGATACGCGTCGCCGCCGCGATGGTCCGCACGGCCGTGACCGCCATAGCCGGGGCCATCGGCTCGATGGGACTGCCGCTGATCGCGATCCTGGCCGCGATCCTCGCGGTCGTCGTCATGATCGCCAGCGTGTTCTCGTTCCTGTTCGGCGGCGTCCAGGACTCGACCACCACCAGCGTGGACAACGTGCCGGCCGAATACCAGAGCGACGTGATCCGCGCCGGATCGGTGTGCGAGATCGTCACACCGAGCATCATCGCCGCGCAGATCGAGGCCGAAAGCAACTGGAATCCCAACGCAGGCAGTCCGGCCGGAGCGCAGGGCATCGCCCAGTTCATGCCCGGCACCTGGGCCTCGGTCGGCATGGACGGCGACAACGACGGCAAGGCCGACGTACGGAACCCACACGACGCGATCTGGACGCAGGGAAACTACATGTGCCGTCTCGCCTCCCAGGTCGAGGGCTACAAGCAGCAGGGACGGCTCGCGGGCGACACGTTGCAGCTCGCCCTCGCAGCATACAACGCGGGAATCGGCTCGGTGCTGCGGGCCGGAATGATCCCGCCGTACTCCGAGACCACGAACTACGTGAAGAAGATCATGAACCTCGCGCAGACCAAATACACGGCCACTGGCGGCACCGGAGGCGGCACCAAGGCCGGCACCCTCAATCCGAAACTCACCGTCAGTGCGGACGGAATCGTCTCCACCGCAGGTATCGACCTGAGCCCTGGAAGCACCTACGCGCAAGGCCAATGCACATGGTGGGCGGCGATCAGAAGGGCCCAGATCGGCAAACCCGTGGACGGCCACATGGGCGACGGTGGAGACTGGGCGGCGACGGCCCGCAGGCTCGGCTACCCCGTATCGAACAATCCGCAGCCCGGCGACGCGATCTGCTTCGGCAGGGGAGTGCTCGGCGCCGACGCGACCTACGGGCACATCGCAATCGTCGAGGAGGTCCACAAGGACGGATCGATTCTCATCAGCGAAGCCAACGCCAAAGGCGTCGGCGTCGTCAGTACCAGATCGATCACCGCAGCGCAGCTCAAGGCGGTCGGCAACGGCGTGCAGTACATCCACTGAGCAAGGAGAAGGAATTATGGACAAGAACCGCAAACGCGCCGTCGCGACCGTCGCATGCTTCACGGCAGCCATCGTTATCTGGATCGGCGCGAACTTCACGGTCACGGCGCTCACCACGCGGACCGTCGAACTCGACCAGCAGGAACCGCAGACAAGTCGGACGGAACCGGCACCGTCCGCACGCCGCGCCGCCACGGCACAACCGAAAGCCAGCGTCGAAAGGCTCTGCGCCGCCACGGCACCCGCCGCCCTCAAAGCGTACGTCACCGACACTGCGGACCGTGCCGACCAGCTCGAACGCTACTTCACACAGGACGCTGCCGGTCTGGACATCCCGATTGGTCGGATCGCACCCCAGCCATTGGACCAGTTCACCGGATTCATCGAAACCGGAGACGACTCTGCCGACACCGCCTCATGCAGCGTCGCCACGGGACTCGCGTCCATGTGGACACTCGAATACGAATACACGGACGTGAACGGCTGGCTGTGCACGTCCGTGACGGGACCGTTGGAAGGCGCGTACGTCATCCAGGACGGCGCGCCGCCAGACAGCCAACGCCAGGATTCCGAGCAGGAAGGCCAGACCGATGAAATCCAGTGAGAGCGACGGCACGCCACGCCTCAGCCCAAGACTCAGCCCGCACCAACTGTGGATCATGGCGAACGAACCGGACTGGCGTCCATGGATGCCCCTGATCGTCAACCACCGCAATGCATGGCCCGAACTGCGCGCATGGCACGCCCTCGCTTCGCGAGAGGGCTACGATGCGGCCGGACCCGCGCCCGCTCCGCCAGCTACGAAGACCGGCATGTTCGCCAGACTGCTGCGGCCCGCGACGCCGATCGCGCCACTGCCTCCGGCCACGACCATGCAGGCGGCTCCCATGCCCTCGCCGGAACCGCCGCGCGAGACGGACATCATGCCGCAGACGCATCCGCCGGTGACGCCGCAAGCCGCCGAAACGGAGGAATCCATGCCGCTGCGCGACGGGCTGGAGGCCGTGGCGGACGCGCCGACGCCTGTGCTCCGCATCCCATGGAAACCTGTGATGACCGTGCTCGCGGCCGTATTGGCGGCAGCGCTGCTCGCCACGGCCGGCACGACCGCATGGATCCACGCCAGCCGATCCCGCGCCGAACGCGCCGCCATGGAAACGGCGAGCACGGACTGCGCCACGGCACGTAAGAAAGCGACGGAAGCCGCTGGGAAACTGGCCACGGCGACGGACAAGGCGAACGCCACGCTCAAGACCGTGGCTGGGAAGGACGTCAAGGACACGGCCACGGTCAGCAGGCTCGAAACGGCACTCAAGACGACGCGGGCCGGCACCCCGGCCGCATGCAAGGCGGACGGCGGCGCTGCCGCGTTGAACAAGGCCGCTCGCATGAACCGGACCATGGCGAAGGCCATGGAATCCACCACCGGCAGGATCACGGAACTCGTCTCGGCCGTGGACAAATCGAAACTCGACAAGACGGTGGAGACCGCCCAACAACTGTTGAAGGATTCGGACGGCAAGGTCCAGGACCCGAAGACCCGCGACGAACTGTCCAAGGCCATCAAGGCCAGGGACGCGGATAAGATCGCGGTCGCGTCGAAGAAGGTCAACGATTCCGTCAAGGCCAAGGAGAAGGCGGACGAGGAGGCGAAACTCAAGGCCGAGGAGACCGAGTCGCAACGGAACCAGGACTCCACGGCGCAATCCACGACGCCCGGCCAAACGTACGTTCCAACGCAAGGACAATCCACGACGCCGCGCCAGAACAGCGTCACGCCGTCAACGCCGCAGCAGTCCGGCAGCGACCCGACGCCCAGCTGGGACGTTCCCGCGCCAAGCGATCCCGACCAGCTGCCCGACATGGATCCGAGCATGTGATGCGGCCGCGGACCACATTTTCCAGAAAGGAAACCATGGAACTGCTGAAGCGATTTCTGCAAAGCCTGGCCCTTGTGCTGTTCATGCTCGCCATGCTCGCCTTGGGGGCATTGGGCATCTACCTTTTTCACCTGCTGGGCGTGTGGATGGCGCGCACAACCATGAGGACGGTTGTCGGTCTGACGTCGATAGTCGTGATGCTGACGCTTTTCGTCATGCGTTCATAGACGTCATGTCCCCGGCGCGCGTTTTGGATGATGATTCTCGGCCGAATTACTTGCATGGTGAAAGAAATTCGGCCGAGATTTTCCGAAAGTGCGTCGGTGTCCGCGTGGTGCGTCCGACCGGAGAAAAGAAGAAGGCCGGTTCCAAGGCAATGGAACCAGCCCGATGAATAAATAACAAATCATTCAATAACGAGTATGGCTTGATCTGGCCGGGAAACGGAGTTTTGTCTTTTGGCCAAAAATGTCGAGGGACGCGCACGCGTGGAATACGTGTGCGCGTCCCTCGTGAGGTTCAGGCGGCTGGACGCCACTGCTTCGAATGTCTGAGCGTTGAATGCGGCCGGCCGATCCTCACTCCCGGCCAGACCTTGCGGCTCAGGAACGGGTGCAAGCCTCGCAGCAGGTAGATGCACCTGTCGTTGTCCAGATGACCGAGCTCGTCCGGGGTGAGCAGTTCGCGGCCGGTGCGCTGGTAGTTGACCGTGTAGCTGCCGCTCATGCCTTTCGACTCGCTCGTGGTGCGCGTGTCGATGGTCTCCTTGCCGAGGATCTTCGAGATCCATTCCGTGGTGGACGGCTCGTCGCCACCGAGGAACAACGTCGAATCGCAGTTGCCCGCGACAGTTTCCCAGCTTTTCTCGTACATGGTCTTGAGCTGCGCGATGGTCTGGAGGATCACGCTCACCGAGACGCCTCGCGAACGGATCGTGGCGATCAGCTTGTCGAAGCTCGGAATCCGGCCGATGTTCGCGAACTCGTCGAGGAAGCAATGCAGGGGAGTGGCGAGCCGTTGGCCCGGATAGGTGCGGCAGCGTTGGATGATGCTGTCGAACAGGCATTGGTAGAAGATCGCGGCGATGAAGTTGAATGTCGGATCCTCGTCCGGCAGGGCCAGGAACACGGCCTTGCGCGGTTTCGGCCGAGCGCATCCCTCGTCTTCGTCCTCGTATGCGCCGATGTCGTCGATGCCGATCGTGTCGTACGCAAGAATCTCACGGACCGGCCCCACCTGGATCGGCGCGAGGCGCACGCCCAGCGAGATGATGATGCTTTTCTTCGTCTCGCCCGCGCCCTGGGTGAACGGACGGTACTGCGTGGCCGCGAAACGAAGTCCCTGCGCGCACATCCACTCCTCTCGGGTGGCCGGATCATCATGCAGTTCCGGATGCTCGTCCCATTCACGTTTCTTCAGCTCGAACAGTTCCGTGCAACGTTCCACCAGCTCGTCCACGACGCTGGTCTTCGACTCGTCCTCCTCGCTGGCCTCCATCTTGCCTGCGAGATCGGCTACGGCGTTGAGCGTGCATCCGCTGGTCACGCCGATGGTCTCCGACATGATTCGCCCGGGCACGTAATAGACCAAGGCGATCAAAGCGGTCAGCAGGCTGCGTTCAGCCTTGTCCCAGAATCCGTCGCCGGAGTTCTCTCGCGTCTGCGTGCCGTTCGTGTTGTCCATGATGTTCGTGACCAATCGCATGATCGACACGTCCGGCTTGTCCGGATCGATATAGTCGAGCGGGTTGAAACGCGTGTCCGCCGTCAGATTCACCAGATCGAGCTTGCACACGTCGTAGCCTTTCCTTTCGAGCGCTTCATGGGTCCTGTCGTACAGCTCGCCCTTCGGGTCGGTGCACGCGTAGCTCATGTTTGCGTTGAGGATGTTCGGAATGACGTGCGTGGCGGTCTTGCCGGAACCCGACGAGCCGATCACCAGGGTGTTGAGGTTGCGCCGCGTGGCCGGCGCGTCGATGCTCAATCCCTCGGTCGCGGTCATCTGGAGGTTCTGGTGCGGATCCGAATCCGTGTAGGGGGCCATCTCGTCGGGTTTGGCCCAACGCGCCGAACCGTATTCCTCGCGGTCTCGCCAGTTTCTCTGGCTCATGCTCCACTGGTACAGCCAGAACAGTCCCACCGCGAGCATGCCTCCCAGCATCCATAGCAGTCCCGTCCGGTCGAACGTGATCGCGGCGGGCGTGGACAGCACGCCGGTCAGATCCTCCATGAGCGCGTTCATGTCCATGCCGTCCGCGAGGTCGGTGCGGATGCGGGATGTTATGAGGCCGGTGAGCCATCCTCCGGCGAGCATGGTCGCCGCCACCAACAGTATCTTCCGAAGCGGTTTGCCGGTCATGATTCGTTGTCCTTTCCTCGCCCGAATCCCTCCAGGAACCAGTTGATGGTTTCCTTCTTGAGCTGCGGGGCTCGTTTCCTTCCGTTCTCTTCCCGCGTCACGGGTTCCGTCCGTGTCTCGTGTTCGGTCCGTCTGTCGGGCGGCGTGGTCCGCGCGTCCTCATGCCCGGCCAGGTACGCCTTCTCCACGATCATGGCGAGCGGCATCTTCTTGCTGAACTGTCCGGTGAGCCGTTCGATGCGTTCCCGTGCCGGATTGTTCCCGATCTCGGTTTCCACGGGTTCGGGATATGCGGCCACGACCGTGATGTCGCCGTTTTGCTGGAACGCCACGGCCGGAGCGTCGGCGGTCAACGCGAGCAGCAGCCTGCCGGATTTCGTTCCGGCGTCCAACGTGTCGTTGATCTTCCATCCATCTCCGACCATCGCTGCCGTCGCCGTCCTGTCCTTGCAGACCGCGGTAGTGGGCGTCCGCCTGTCAACGAATCCCATCATGCGTCCTCCCAGTCCGGTCCGTCCGCACGGTGGCTGGGATCGAACGCGATGCTGTCCGCGACCAGATCGCAGCCGTTCCGTTCGGCAGGCGTGGCCCTGACCAGCACGTCGCGGGAGGCGTCGATGTTGCGTCTGATGTTGTCGAGATGCGAGGGGCCGTCCGCCACGACTGTGATCTTCCGCCGTCCGTCTTTCGTGAGGGCGGTGACGGACAGCAGCGCCTGCGTGGGATCCTCCTGCGGCATCCATGCCACGTCCTCGATCCGGCCTTCGAGCCAGACGGTTATCTCCGGCCCATATTCCATCGTTCATCCTCCTTAGCGCGTGTGGTGGTGCTGGTGTTGCGGCTTGTCCTTGTCCGGTTCGGAACGGGACTCCTTGCGGGTTTCGGCGAGCGGCCGCGCATCCTCGTCCAGCACGTCGACGAGCTTTTCCACGGATTTCTCCCAATAGTCCTTCGCTCGGATCGTGGGGCTGAGGACCAGCGGTTTGCCGGATGTGAACGACCATCCGTCGTCCTTGATAGGCAGCCATCCGTCGTGATCGGCGATCCGCTGTTCCAGATCCTCGCGGGTGAGGATGTCGTAGCCGTGGTTCACCCACACGCGACGTTCGACCGTGACCGGATCGAAGCCTCCCTCGTCGTCCATGCGCACGGAATACGCGTGCCATCCTTCCGGTATGTTCTCGCGGTCGAACCGCAATTCGTCCGAGTACGCCTTGACGGTGGTGCCGTCCTCGAACTCGATCTCCACGGCGTCCAACGCGGTCGGCCGCAGGCACAATGTGGCAACGCCGCCCAACTCCTTCCCGACCAGTTGCGGATCGGCTGCGGCCGCGTCGAGGACCCGGTCGCGCTGCTCCCAGACGTTCTGCGGGATGGACCGGCAGCGTTCGGCGAGCGACGTGAGCACGCGCAGGTCGCTCGGCGTTGGCGCGCCGAAACGGGCTAGATTCTCCTTGGCCTGGGCGCACAGGCTCTCGCGGGTCGCCTGGGCGAGCTCTTCTGGCGTCAGACGCGCGCGCAGCTGCTGGTGCACGTGCTCCGCCGCCGCATGCAGCGCGTCGTCGTGGTAGCGGTACGCGCCGATGGAGTTGCCGTTGGCATCGTCATATACCTCGAAGCGCCGGTCCTGGCGGAGTCTGATGCGGCACATGGTCTCGCCGTCCACGTCGAGCAGCCACATGCTGCCCGGCTCCTGAACGCTTCCCCTGAAGCTGATCCTCGTGCCGTCCAGCATGTATTCGTTCGGCCGTGCGTACGGCCATGGGCGGAATCCGTCTCGGGCCAGCTGGTATTCGCGCAGCGTCTCCTGGTATTCCTTGGCCTTCATGGCCCGGTCCGGGGTTTCGGGTCCTGGCGTCGCGTATGGCGCCAGTTCCTCCAGCCTGTCCTTGAGCTCGTTCACGCGGCTTCGTGGATGGCCGATGATGTCCATGGCGATGTCGATGGCCTCTCCGCCGTCGATCGGACGGCCGTTCAGGTCGTGTTCCCTGATGACGTCGCCGTGGTCGGTCTCGCCGATGACGGTCCTGATGCGTTCATTCCGGTCGGTCGCGCTGGCGATGATCCTGCGGCCGTCGTCCAGTTCGATGATCGTGGCCGCGTCGCGTTCGTAGGGCGCGGCCAGTATGGTCGGTCCGTCGATGGAGCGCACGATGGCATGCTCCATGCCCGCCGCGTCAAGACGTGTCCGCATGGTCCGTTGGAAGCCGATGTTCTGCCGGACGATCTCGTGTGCGGTAGGCCGGTGCGATTCCAACTGTTCGGTGGTCACGTCCCAGTCATGCCATTCGTCCACGATCCGGTCCTCTCGCGATTGTGGATCGTTCTCTTCGAGCCACCGGTCGGCCCGCAGCACGGCCTGGTCCAACGCCTCGTACAGCGACGCGTGGGATCGGGTTCGGCCGTACGCGTCCGTCACGGTCCATGCGTCGCCGTCCCGGCCGACGCTGCCCACGTCCCAGCCTTCGTGGACGAGCCGGTAGTCATCCGTCTCCTGGGACGCCATGATGCGGATGTCCCTTTGGAAGGCGATCGGCGGACGGCTCGTCTCGTCCGGCGCGGTTCCGGGGTGGTTTTCGAGCCACCGGTCGAACCGTGCCTCCTTCGCTTCGATGGCCCTACGTGCGGCCTTCAACGCGTCCGACTGTTCGAGCCATGTTCCCTCCACGGTGTCGCGGCCCGCCACGTGCGCGGTCCACCCGCCGTTGTGATCCGGGGCGATGTAGCCCAGGCGGTGTCCGGTATCCGCGTCGTCTAGGTTCCACCGGTCGGGGCCGTTCGCCCATGCGGCGCGCCTGTTGATCTCAAGTCTCATCGTTTTTCCTTCTTTAAGGGTTTACGGTTTTACGGAATTAGGGATTTACGGGTTTATGGGTTTCCCGGCGTGGGAGGCGACGGCCGTGCCGTCATGGCCGTCGCCTCGCCGGATATGGGCGGTCAGAGACCGCGGTGGTGCCTGCGTTGGGGCTCGGGTTCGGGCTGGCGTCCGGCCTTCTCCAACCGTTCGATGGTGTCGCGGTCCAGATTCGCGTCCCATGAGGCGGCGTCGAGGATCCGGTCGCGCTGCTCCCAGACGAGCCGGTCGGCCTGTTCCTGGCTCTTGCCCTCCCAGTCGCCCTGCTCGTTGATGCGCATGTACTTGTCGCGGTCCGGCTCCCAGCCGCCGTGGTAGCGTTTCTCCGCCATCTCGCCGGCCGTGAGTCCCTCGCCCGCGATCCGTTCGGCGTCGCCGGACGGGTACATGCGCCAGTTGCCGGTCGGGCTTTCCGGATCGTGGTCGTGCGTCTCGTCGACGAGACGGTGCAGCAGCGCGACGGATTGCGCGGTCGGCCGCGCGTCCGGGGCGAACATGCCGTTTCGGGCCTGCTCGCATGCGTTCTTGCGCCGCTGCTCCAGCATGATGTCGGGATCGTTTTCCATGGTTGCTCCTTGCCGTTGTCCATTGGTGACGGTTCCAGTGTCCGGCCGTTCGGCGTCGTCGGGATTGGACTTTCTGAGCTCCTGGAGCTCATGCAGCTTGTCCCTGTACTCCCGTTCCCTGTCCCACGGCATTTCGGCGGTCTCGCGCGCCTCGGCCAGTTCGGCGCGGGCCTTGTCGAGCCGTTCGGCCGTGTTGGTCAGTCCGGCCGTGTTGCGGATCAACCTGTCGAGCTGGCTGACGACGCTGCCCTGTCCGGTCGCGAGTCCCGCGGGGACCGGCTGGTTGGCCTCGTGCTCGTGCACGGCGCGGATCACGAGCGTGGCGGTTCCGGTCGCCTCGCCGCGTCTGGCGACGACCGCGAGCCCGTCGTATTCGCCGATCTGGTCGCCGTCCTTGGCCTTCATGGCCGCGTCGTGCAGGAGACGGCAGGCGGTCTGCCGGTCTCCGACCGGACGGCCCATGACGGTCATGCCCTCCCATACGCCGGACGCGCGGTGCTCCTCGTGGATTGCCATGGCCCTGTCGAGCATCGGCCGGTCGTCCTTCTGCTCGGCGAGGATCCGTTCGAGTCGTCTGACCTGTGGCAGCAGCGTCTGCTCGATGTCGCGTCTCGTGTCGGCCTGGGCCTGCGCCCACGCGGCGCGCGACAGCGTGAGCTGTTTGAGGTCGGTGTCGAGTGTGAGGATGCGCTGCACGTCCGGATTGCCGGTCGCCAGCGCCTTGATGTTCGACAAGGTGACGACCTCGGCGCTCAGGTCGCTGGCCTCGCGCGCGGGGCTCTTCGAACTCATCAGCTGGCTGATGAACTGCTGTTTGCGCTGCACGGTCTGGTACATGTACGCGTCGAACGTTCCTTCCGTCGCGTACATGTATTCGCGTGCGAGCCCGTACATGTTGCCCTGGCGTTGGATGCGGCCGCGCCGCTGTTCGAGGTCGGCCGGACGCCACGGGCAGTCGAGGTGGTGGATCGCGCACAGACGGTCCTGCACGTTGGTTCCGGTGCCGAGCTTCTGCGTGGATCCCAGCAGCACGCGGATCTCGCCCTTGCGGACGCGTTCGAACAGCTGCTCCCGTCGTTCGGGGTTGTCGCCGGCGTCGTGCACGAACGCGATCTCGTTTTCAGGCACGCCCATCTCGACCAGACGGCGTTTGAGGTCCGCGTACGCGTTCCATCCTCCTGCGGCCGGCGTGCTCGAATCGCAGAACACCAGCTGCGTGCCGTGTCTCTCCTGTTCCTCGGCCCAGATCCTGGCGACGTTGCGCGCGCACTGGTCGATCTTGCCGCCGTCGGCCAACGGCTCGCGTTCCACGCCGTCGTTGAGCAGTTTCGGGTCGAGCGCGATCTTGCGGCCGTCGCCGGTGATGCGCAGCAGGTTGTCCACTTCGGGAGGGACCAGGCCTTTGCGGACCAGTTTGGCGCGTTCCACGAGCTGTTCCATCTCCCATTTCTGACTGTCGGTCGCGGGCACGATGACGGGGATCTGTTCGAGTTCGGGCAGGTCGAGGTCGATGTCGTCGTTCGTGATCATGTCCGTGAACTGCTTGACCGAGCTCATCAGCTCCGGCAGGTTCTGGAAGCGGGCGAAACGCTGCTTGACCTGGAATCCGGTGCCTTCCGGCTTGAGTTCCACGGTGGGTACGATCTGGCCGAACGTGCCGGCCCATGCCGCGAACGTGTCCAGTCCCTGGGCCTTGAGCGTTCCCGGCGCGAGGTAGCGCTGCATGTTGTACAGCTCGCTCATGCTGTTCGACACGGGAGTGCCCGTCGCGAACGCGATGTTGGCCGCGTGGCCCGATTCTCGCAGCCATTCGCACTTGTCGAGCAGATCCTCGCATTTCGCGGCCGACGTGACCTGCATGCCGAGGTCGGACGACGCGACGGGCACGCCGAGGTTCTTGAACTGGTGGGCCTCGTCGACGAAGAGCATGTCCACGCCGAGCTGTTCGAACTCGATGCCGTGCAGCGACTGCTCGTCCTTGGACTCCTTGCCGTCGCGCAGGCGTTTCAGCGCGTTCTCGACGCTTCTGCGCGCGGCCTCCAGACGTTTGACGGTCGGATCCTTGTCCCCGCGCTCGTGCGCGGCGGTCTCCACGGCGTTCACGTATTCCTCGACTCGCGCGTGCATGTTCGCGACGCGGCGGGCGCGGCTGACGTGCAGTTGGCTGAACCTGCTCACCGGCACGATCACCGCGTCCCAGTCGCCGTTCATGACGCGGCCCCAGAACCGTCTGACCGCCTCCGGACTGCGGGTCGCGTCCTTGTCCATCGTGAGGATCCTGGCGGTGGGGTAGAGGCGCAGGTAGTCGTTGGCCCACTGGTCCACGAGATGGTTCGGCACGACGAGCATCGGCTTGGACGCCTTGCCGAGGCGTTTCGCCTCATGCGTCAACGCCACGCCCTCGAACGTCTTGCCCGCGCCGACCACGTGCGCGACCAGCGTGCCCTCGTCGCTGCGCAGGGCGCGCGCCACCGCGTCCTTCTGGTGGGGGCGCAGGCTGATGCCGTCCGCGATGCCGGGCGTGGTCAGATAGGATCCGTCCACATGGCGCGGATGGATGTTGTTGAAACGACGATTGTACGTTTCGGTCAGTCGCCGGGCCCTTTCGGGGTCCTTGAACACCCACTGGTTCCATGCGTCGCGGATCGCGTCGGCCTTCTCCACTGCGGCCATGGTGGCCTGCGGGTCGTTGACGCGTTTGGGCTTGCCGTCCGCGTTGGTTTCGGTCTCGGAGTCCTTGGTCACGGTGATGCGCGTGTTGTTCAGGACTCTTTCGAGCAGCTGGAACGGGTTGATCTCCTTCGTGCCGAACGCCGCCGCGGCCCTTCGGGAGATGTCCTTGCTGCCGCTGTATCCGACGCGCCACTGGCCGAGTTCCGGAATCCAGTCCACACGGTACTGGGCGCGCTTCGCGTCCGTGAGGCCGCCCACGTGGAACGTTTCGATCATGAAGTCGTGGATGTCCTTCGCTGGGATCCATGGCGCGCCCAACGGCGCCTTGATCTGTTCCGTGGTCAGCGGGGATGGTTCGGCCTTGCGCAGCATGGCGGCCAGATGGTCGAGCCTGTCGGCGCGGGCGAGCGTGGCCGGCCCGTCGTCCGGAGTCGCGGCAGCGATCGCCTGTTCGCGTCGCGCCTTGAACTCGCGCCATCCGGCTGCGGTGGCGTGCAGGTCGGCGGGTCGGCCGTCGCGTTGGATCTGCGTCACGCCGGGCAGCTGGTTGGCGAGGTGCAGCAGGTATTCGCAGATGCTGGGATCCTCCAGCATCTGGCTCACGCATTCCCGCGCGGTCAGCATGCCGTTGAACAGGTCCTCGCGCACGGCCTTTCCCAGCGGCGGGTCGGCTTGCTCCTCCGGCTTCCATCCGCCGTCCGGCGTCATCGTCCAACGCGTGGTGAACAGGGTCTCCAGGATCGCGGCCTTGTCCTGCTCGCTGACGGTCCTGCTATGCGTGAGCTTGACGACGAACGCGGCGGCTTCCCTCACCTCCAGCCGGGCGGACTTGAGGATCGGATGGTAGGAGGGCGAGCCGTATGAGACCCGGCGCGGCCCCCAGGCCATCGCGTCCCACAGGGGATTCGTGCCGTGCCGGCGCGGTTCCGGGGCGGGTTCGTTCGCAAGGGTCGTGAGCGGGGCGTGGTTCTCCGGCATCTCGTCAAGCGCACGCGAGGCGAGGACGAGGGCGGTTCCGGGTCTGATGGTCCAGTCGAGGTCCCAGTGGCCGGGCGTGTCGCCGACCTTGACGGTGATGGCGGTCAGGTCCGCGTACGAGGGCGCGCCGAAGGTGTCGGTCATCGCATGCCATGCGCCTAGACCCGCCATGTCGATCCACATGTCGGCGAGATGGTCGTTTCCCGTGCGGCGCGGCAGCAGGTCGTTGTCCTTGAGCCACTGGTGTTCCGCCAGTCGTCGCCCGCGCGTGCGCAGATCGTCCGCGAGGCGTTCCACATGCTCGCGTTTGCCGATCACGTCGCCGCACACGTAGTCCTCGGCAGGCATCGGCTCGTCGGTGTCCGGGTCCCGCACCACGAGGTCTCCCAGTCCGGCCTCGGCCTCTGCGGACGGCATGTCCGTGAGACGGCCGATCAGGTCCAGATCGACGTGTCCGGTCCGGTCGAGGCTGATGTTCAGCGCATCCTCCAGCGAGGCCGCGCGCGTGGGCATGGGAGGCGCGGGGCGCAGCACGCGCCTTTCGAACAGCGCGGCCTTGCCGGTGAACCGTCCCTGCGCGTCGGTCTCCTCCAACGATTGCACGAGGTGGCAACCGGATTCGTCCGAATCGTATGCGCGCCGGTTCGCCCTGTCGCACAGTCGGCCGAACTCGGCCGCGAATCCGTCGTACTCCTGGTTGAGTTCCTGTCGTACGGATTCTATCGAAGCGTCGTCGGCGTCGGGGTCGAGTTCGAGGCTTTGCAGGCCGCGCACGAGATCGCGCAGGCGGATCATGCCGCGAAGACGCCGCGCCTCCTTGCCGTCGCCGTGCGCCACGTCGGTCACGATGGCGTCGTCGCCGTACCAGACGACGCCGTGCCGGTCCACCGTGTACTCGTACGAGGCCAGATGGTCCGGCTTCCTCATGCAGGCGGGCTCCGCTCCGCGTGGGCCGGCCGTCTCGTCCAGCGTCGGCTGCCCCTTGAGCTGCGCGTCGAGCTTCGATGCGAGCAGTCCGCCGATCGTGTGCTCGTCGCCGTCGAGGGTCACGTCGAAGTCCCCGCCGAAACGGCCGAGCACTGGCGTGATCTCTCCGACCGTGTGGCCGGCCGGATCGTCGGCGATGAGACGGTTGGCGGTTACCGTCACGTCCTGGTATCCCGGCACCGCGACGGTTGCTGCGTGGATCCATGGCAGGTCCGGAATATGGTCGAGCGGCTTCGCGCGCTTGCGCAGAACGAGCACGTCAGTCACGGCCTGCGTGCCGGCCTGGCGTCCGAACGTGGAGGAGGGCAGGCGCACCATGCCGACGAGTTCGGCCTTGCGCGCCAGATCGGCCCTGGTCGTTTCGATGCGCTTGTCCATCGTGTGGCGGCTGGTGAGCAGCACTGCCACGCCTCCCGGACGCAGCGAGTCCACCGCGCGTTCGATAAAATAGTCGTGCAGCGGCAGGCGCGCCGTTCCACCGTCCGAAAGACGGTAGTCCATGGTGATGTCGCCCGAATACGGCACGTTGCCTACCGCCGCGTCGTACGAGTCCGTGGCGATCAGGCATTCGCCCAGGTCGGCGTTGATGATGTCCGCGGTCGGGTTGAGCGCGGCGGCGATGCGCGCGCTGACCGGATCGATCTCCACGCCCGTCATTCTGGCCCGGTCCGGGCCCGTGGAGATGAAGTTGCCGGTGCCGCAGCCCGGTTCCAGCACATGCGTGTGCTCGTCCTCGCCGACGCCGAGCCGTTCCAGCACGTCCCACATGGACGCGACGACCGGGCCTGGCGTGTAGAAGGCGGTGAGCGTGCTCGACCGGGCCTGCGCGTATTCGTCCGGGTCGAGCAGCCGTTCGACCTCGCCGGCGATGTCGGCCCATTCCGGCTTGTTGCCGAACGCGTCCGCGCATCCGCCCCAACCGCTGTATCCTCGCAGCGCGTCAAGCTGGGCCTCGTCCGGCTCCCTGTCCGGTTCGTTTTCGATGCGGTTGAGGGCTTGAAGCGCTTCGATGTTCGCCAGGGCGCGTTCGCGCGGGGAACGCGCGCGCTGGCGATCCAACAGGTCTAGTAGCTTTCCACGATCTCGTGGATCGCCATGTCCATCGCGTCGTGCTGCGCCTGGATCATGCCGTAGTAGCGGTCCGTCTCGGTGATCTCCGGGTGCGCGGCCATCACGTCCGTGCGGCGTTTGAGGTGCCTCTGCTCCATGAGCATGTCCATGTTCCTGCCGTACTGGTGGCGTGTCCTGCGTTCCGTTTCCCGCAGATGCTGTTCGAGCACGTTGGCCATCATCATCTCCCGGTATTCCTGCGGACGGTTGGCGATCAGCCAGCGGATGCGCATGTTCTGGATGCCGTGCATGCTGTTCTCCGTGAACACCTTGTACGGCAGGGCCCATGGGCTTGCGAGTTCCGGATGCCTCCTGTGGCGTTCCTCCATGGCCTCCAGGTTCCTCCTGTACCGCGCTTCGAGGTCCTTGTCCTTCCAGACCATTTCCTTCGCGTTTTCCATCGTTTCCGTCCTTTCCTGATGTCGTGGTTTCCTGCTGCGGATCCTGTTGGTAAACGTTTACCACGCCGTTCGCGCCGTTTTGCTCCAGCGTGTCGGACCGTGCCGGCGCGGCGTCGAGCATGGACAGCAGATCGAGCTGCTGCCATTCGACGCTGGCCGTGCTGGCCGCGTAATACCTTTTCCTTGCCATTGCCGTTGTCTCCTTTCCTAGCGTGAACGGTGGTGGCGTCTCGTCGCTTGTTTCTTGTCGGGGTTCCGGTCGGGGTCGGCCTTGCCGTCCGGCCTGTCCTCCCCATCCCGTCTCGGTTCCGTGGCCGCGCGTGGTTCGCGCGCGGGGCTCTTCGAACGGATGTCGTCGAGGATGCCGGTGAGCAGGCGTCGTGCCGCGTCCTGGCGTTGGGCGGGGCTGAACGGGCTTTCGCCGGCGTTCCGGCAGGCCAGGTTGCCGTTGTCGCGCTCGTGGAGCACGGCGGCCGCGTCGATGATCCTTCGGGCTCCTCGCAGGGCGGCGTCCTCCCGGTATTCGTCCCGCTGCATGAAGTCGGCGAGCCTGTCTTCGAGACGCGAGATCTTCGGCCATGAGTTGTCGAGCGCGATCGTCGCGAGACGTTCCCCGGCGTCGTCTGCGGACGGTTCCGGGGTGTGCGCGTCGCGCACCCGCTTCGATTCGGCGACCGCATGGGCCAGCGTGGACGGATCGTCCACGGTCGCGGTCTGCCTGTGCTCGCCGCGTCCCCGGAACAGTTCGACCGGGACTCCGGGCTGGAAACGCACGTTCACGCCGCGCCCCGCGTCCTTCTGGCGCATGTTGGACTGGCTCATGAACCGGTCGACGCACCAGCCGCCCATGTCGCGGCCGTTGATGATCGTGCCCTGCGGAAGGGTGACGATCATCTTGTTCCAGTCGCGTCCGTCGCGCGCGTGCAGGGTGTACGGGTGGATGCGGCGGTTCGAGATCCACATGTTCGGCCATGGATTACGCCTGTCGGGTTCCGTCCCGTCCGTCTGTTGGACGGCGGGCGTGTTCGCTTCTTTCATTTTTCCGACCAAAATATTGGGCTTCGGTTCCGGTTGGATGGTCTTGGTCGGCTGTTGGGTTTGAGGCGGGACCTGCGGCAGCGCCGGCAGCGGGACGGGAGGACGGCCCGTGAGGATGAGATTCGCGGTGGAGTCTATGAGTCCGTCCCATTCGGGTGCGTTGCGCCCGTCCGGCAGTTCCAGCAGCGGTTTTGCCGGGTCTCCCTCGAAGGCCACGCCGCAACGTGCCGCGCTGCCTGTGAACATGCTGGCCGCGACCGAGCCGCCGTCCTGCTCGCGGGTCTGCTGGTACGTGTCGCGGATGATCCGGCTTTGCTCCACCAGTCCGTCCGCATCCAGTTGCTGCGGCGTGATCCGGTACGGCGCGCGGCTGTGCGCGATGGTCGCGACGTCCATCGCGATGTCGTCGTATTGCAGGTGCCGGAAATCACACCGGTCGAAACGGCCGGCGGCGTCCCGATGCCATTCGGCGACGATCAGGTCGTAGCCGTTGGCTTCGAGGAACCAGACGCACGGCTTGACCGTGTGGTCCAGGCTGTTCTGCAACAGGCTCGCGCCCATCAGCTGCGGGTCGTTGCGTTGCATGGCGGTGCCGGCCAGCGCGATGGCCTCGCTCCATCCCATGTGCAGCTCGCGCCCGGTCTCCGGCACGGTGAGCCGCTCCATGCCCGGTTCGCGCACGGTGCCGTACCGTTCCGGTTCCAGCCCGTTGTTCCAGTCGCCGATGGATTTGAGCATCTCCTTGAGGGGATTGCGCAGACGGCGTGGAATGACGCCGAATCCTTTCGTGATCTTTGTGTGGTCGCCGTCGATGGTGTGCTGGTGCACGATGAGGTCGCCGGGTTCGTAGGCGATTCCCAACGCGTCCATGCCCTCACCGCGCGCGCGGCAGGCGGTCCAGAGCATGTCGCCCCGTGTCGCCCACCATTGCACGGGCCATGGCATCGGATCGTTCAGACCGTTGATCGTGTCCTGCTGGATCGCTGTCCGTTTCGACGGGTTGATGTTCATGTTCGTCTCCTTATCGGCTTTGTTTGTGTGACGGTTTCGGCAGCGGCGGCTTCGGCTGCGTCGCGGTCGGCCGCGGTGGTTTCTTGAAGCTGGCGCGGAATGCCTCGATGGTTTCCGGCTTCAGCTGCGGGGCGCCGCGTCTGCGTTTCGAAGGTTTGCTTGCGGCCGATGTCGGTAGTGGAACCGGTGGCCGTTGCGTTCCCTGGTCCGCTCCGGTTCTTCCGGGAGCGGATGGAGTTGCGCTGGCTGGTTCGTTTGGGGTCGGGACTGTCTGCGTGGGTTTGGGAGTCGGTGCCGCGTGCTCGACGGGGCGTGCGGGCAGGGGCACGGGGTTCGTCCATGCCGGCGCTTCATGGCCGGCGTCCGCGATTCGGGTTTTCAGGTCCGTGTCGAACTGGTTCCTCCATTCGCTGTTGCCTTCGATCTTCGCGAGGACGGTCGCGGTGTCCGCATCCACGTTCGGGTATCGTGCCGAGAGTTCTTCCGGCGACCAGACGTTGGTCATGTCGTCCATCTCGTTGCTGTGTTGGCTCCAGAACTCGTTCGCGGCCGCTGTGAGCGTCGCGGCATCGACGTTGTTCCAGTCCACGCTTCGCTCGTCGGTGCCGGACCGTTCGGTCGAGGCGTGCTCCTGTTCCTCCTGGCCGGTGGATTCGGGCTGCTCGCTGTTCGAGGTCCTTTCTGTCTGTTCCTCGGTGCGGGTCTCGTCATGGACGACCAGATTGTCCGTGTTGAATTCGAGTCCCATCCGTTCGAACGCGCGGTTGACCGCGTGCATCGTGTGGTCCCTGTCCTTGCCCTGGAAGTGCAGGAAGTACTGGCCGTTGTCGGCCGGTTCGGCCGAGTATGTGATGCCGGCCTTGCGCAGGCTCTTCGTCACTTCCTTTTTCGTGTCGTCGGCAAGGTGGATCTCGTGGACGTCCTGGCCGAGGGATTGCAGTTTCTTCTCGCTGACGTGGCCGGTGTTGACCGCGTTCGAGAGGGCGTTTCCCAAGGCTTTGAGGATGTTGCCCACGGTGACCTTCCAGCCTCCCTTGATCAGTGCCTTGCCGAGTTTGGCTCCGCATCGGACGGTGAGTTTCACGCCTCCTTCCGTGATTTGCAGGACGACGCCCTGCACTTTCTGTTCCACGGCTTCTTCCATCGCCATGTTCTTTCCTTTCTGTTTGGGGCCGGTCTAGAGGTGCCGGCCACGTCTGTTGGTGTTGCGGCGCTGTTGCTCGCGTCGTTGGGTCTGCTCCTGTTCGTCGGAACGTGTCTGTTTGAGGGCGCGTTCGATGCTGGCGAGCTCGCCGTCGTAGTGTTCGGCCATGAGTTCTCGCGCCTCGACCTCGCTTCGCGCCTCGACTTCGGCGTCCGTGTCGCCGTTCGCTATGGCGTCGTTCAACGCGACCACGGCCGCCTGGAGATTGGCGTGCGCTTCGTTGACGCTTTCGTGCAGCAGTCGCAGGCCTTCGTTCGCGTCGCCTCCGGCCGCGTTGCGCCATCTGACCGCCGCGTTCAACGCGTTCACCCGGTCGGCCAGATCGTCCAATTGCCTGGCCTGGGCCGCGTAGTAGTGGCGTTGGCCGATGCTCTTACCCGCCTCGACCGGCAGGTGTTCCATGCGCGTGAGCGGCGCGACGTGCGATTGCGGCAGGCCGAACCACTGGTAGAGGCCGGGGGAGGTGACGTGCTCCACGAAACGGCCGCTCCGGTCCGTGACCGGCTGCCTACGGTCCACGGGCAGGAACGCGCGGCACGTGCTGTCGTTCGTGACCACCGTCGAGCGTGGCAGTGTGATGCGTTTGCGGCGTTTAGTGCCCGGCAGCCACACGGTCACCGTCCGCCTGGTCTGCTTGGCGATCAGATGGCGGTTGAACGTGATTGGCACGACCGGACTGTCGCCGACGCGGGCCATGACGTTCTCCAGGTCGTACGCGGGTCCGAGTTTCGAGTCGCGGATTTTGAACCCGGTCGGCTTGTATGTGTATGTGAGGTGGGAGCCGCGCAGTTCGACGTGGATGTCGTTGATGTCGAGCATGTCCACGAGTTCATCGAAGCTTTCCGCCCTGGACGCGAACACGTCCACGCTGGTGCGGATCCGGTCTTTGACTCCCAGGCCTTTGAGCGTGGAATACAGTTCCGCCATCGAATAGCCGCGACGTTCCTGCTCCGCAGCGTCTTGCCCGTCTAAAGTTCGCGGTGCTGCTATGTTGGCATGCGGCTGCCTGTTCGCCGTCTCGGCCGAGTCCGGGTTCTCGTCCTCGATTGGTTCCATCGCGTGTTTGACTGGCTGCGCGATGACGCTCAGTCCCTCGCGCCGGCAGATCATGTCGCTGGTCTCACGCCACTGGTCGATGATGTCCTTGGGCAGCTCGGCCTTCAAATGTGGCGCGTCTTGCGCGGCCGCGCAGATCATGATGTGGTTGTGCAGATGGTGGCGGTCGGTGTGCGTCGCGACCACGAACTTGTAGTCGCCGCCCGTGATGCGCCGCGCGAACTCCACGCCCAGCTCGTGCACTTGCTCCGGCGTGACTGGATCGTCGGGACTGAACGACATTTTGACGTGGTACGCGAGGCGGCTGTTGTCCTGGATGCCTTTAGGCGCGGCGAGGTTATCGTCGATCATGGGTTGCGCGAGCCGGTGCCAGTCGGTGCCGGTCGTCGCGTAGTTCGAACTGACGAGACGTCCGTCGTCCGTCTTCGCCGGGTTGATGATGTATGCCATCGCACCGTGTTCGCCGTCAAGATTCGATTTGATGGGCTTGCCCAAAGCGATCACAGCCATCAGAGTTCCGTCTTTCTGGCCAGCTCGCGTTGTTCGAAGGCATCGTCAAGCAGGATGCCGATCAACTGTTCGATCTTCTTTTGCGATTCCCGAAGCTCGACAATCTCGGACGGGGCGATGTTCCGGTTTTCATTCGCCCAGTGCGCGATCTGGTTGACGTTCACGCCGATCCTGCCGATCTCCTTCGCGATCGGCGAGGGATCCGTCAACGGGCGCATCGTTGTGACGTTCACCTCGCCGCGCGTGAGCATGCGCCTGGCGAAACCGCTGTACGATGGAAACAGGTCCTTCCACTCCGCCCACAGTCCCTCGGCCTGTTCCCATTCCTCCGGCGTGAACGTGATCTCTCTACGAATATTTCTGTTGCGATTGACGTCCCACGTCATTGCCTTCCTCCTTCATCCGTGTCCGGCAGGTAGACCATGGCGGTCATGCCGAGCAATGAGACGACGACTCCGACCGTGCCGAGCGTCAATCCGTCCGTCCCGTCCACGATCGCGACGAACAGCATGGCCGTTCCACCGACCGCCGCCGCGAACGCGAGCAGCTGAATGAGAAGACTGGACGCCAGTCTTCCGAGCAAAGCCACGTAAGTGGCCTGGAGGCTCCGCCGACTATGGGGTCTGGGTCTCCCGAGCAAGTCGGACCGGCGGTAGTCGGGCCGAGTGAATGTACGTACATTCACGTCGCTTGCTACCCGCAAATCCGACAGGTCGGATTGCGGGCATTCCGTATCGGTTTTCCTTGCGGAAACCGTCGTTTTCTTTTTGTCCAATCCCACGTCTCCTTTCGGCTTTTAAGGTGGAAACCGATTCGTTTACGACGATTCTCAGGCACTTGAAACGTGCCCGGATTGGACATTTTTCCGTCGCATGAACAGCGGCGGAACGGACAGAAAGGACCCCGGAATGGGAGACGAGATCGTATCGGAATTCATGCGTGAACGCCGCGCGAAGATGAAGACCGAAGAGAAAACCCTGAAGGAATTCATCAAGGACCTCCAGAATTTCCGCAAGGCCGCGGCCGTGTTGAACGAAACAGGAATCGCAGTGCTCGACGTGTTCGACAAACCCCAGCAGGAGCTCGCCGACCGGTTCGGCCTATCGGCGGTCGAGAAGCGCATCGCCTTCGACCGCGACGCGAAGAGCGTTCAACCGCAGCCGGAACCTGATGAAAAAACCACGTCCGGCAACACGGAAAAGGATCACGAAAACGACGTGGACGAAGACGAAAACACGGAGGAGCACGACACCGTTCCGACCGTGAACGCCATGCCATGGCAGCAGCAGTGAGCGTGGAAGGACAGGGAACATGCGATTGATCATCGCGGAGAAACACTCGGTCGCGCAGGCCATCGCGGGCGCGATCGAAGGTGTGGGCCAACACAACGGTGACGGCTACATCGAAACGGGAAACAACATCGTGACCTGGGCGCAGGGACATTTGGTTAACCTCGCGAAACCGGACGAATACACCGACCGCGACTGGAAGAAATGGGCCATGGAAACACTGCCCATCGACCCGACACCGGACTGGAAATGGGTCATCAGCCGTACGAAAGGAGCGGCCAGACAATACGCGAACATCACACGCCTGCTGCGTCGCGACGACGTGACGGAACTCGTCAACGCATGTGATCCCGACCGTGAGGGCGAAGCCATATTCCGCCGCATCACCGCGCATGCGGGCGTCAATCTCCCCACGAAACGGCTCTGGGTCGCATCACTGGAAGAGGATGCGATACGCGACGCTTTCGCACGGATGAAACCAGAAACCGCATACGACGGCCTCGCCGCAGCGGCCGAGATCCGCGCGAAAGCGGACTGGCTGATCGGCATGAACGCCAGCCGCGCATACAGCCTCGCCTACGACGCGCACTACACCATCGGCCGCGTTCAGACGCCGACACTGGCGATGATCGTGGACCGCGACAACCAGATCGAAGCCCACAAATCCACACCATTCTGGACGGTTCGCGTGCCCATGGGAGGCTGGCAGCTGATTAGCGAGCAACGCTACACGGTCCGTCGGGAGGCGCAGCGCATCCTCGACCTAACGAACACGCCCGGCGTCACGTTCGACGTGCTACTGAAGGAACGCAAACAGCAGCACGACAAGCCGCCACGCCTGTACGATCTGACCGGCCTGCAAAAGGACATGGCGAAACTCCATGGCCTTTCCGCAGCCAAAACCCTGGCCGCATTGCAGTCGCTGTACGAACGCAAACTCACCACATATCCACGCACGGACTCGCAGTACATCACCCACGACGACCTCGAAACGCTCCGCCAGCTCACCCAAGGCCAACGGCTCGTGGAAGGTTTCATCGACCCGAAAGACAAGCCGGCCGAACCACGATTGGAACTGACCGTGAACGACAAAAAGGTCGCCGGCCACACCGCGATCCTGCCGACCATGCAGGCCGGAGCCGACCGGCTCGACGCGCTTTCCAGCGACGAAAAGCTCGTGCTGACGCGCGTTGTGCGACGCATGTGGGAAGCGATTGGCGACGATTACGTGCATGAAGTCACGAACGTGACCGCGCAATTCTCCGGCGAGTTCTGCGAAACCCAATTCGACAATCCGAACGGATTCCACGACGCGTCGACCGCCGAAACCGGCTTCGTCTCACACTCCGACCTGCCGATCAGCCTCGGTTGGAAAAGCATCGAACACGCGAAACCGGAAGAGGAAGACGCCAAGGACGAACCACGCAACATCATCCCCGCGAACCTCGAACAGGGACGGTCCGTGATCCTCCCGTCGGCCGGTCCGGCCACGTTGAAGGAAGGCGCGACGAAACCACCGAAACCATTCACCGAAGCGACACTGCTCGCGGCGATGGAACACGCGTCACGCTACGTGGAAGACAAGGAACTCAAGGCCGCGTTGGACGACGACGAATCACATTCGGGCGGCATCGGCACCCCGGCCACGCGCGCGGAAGTGATCGAAAAACTCATACGATCCGCGTACGTGGAACGCAAAGGCAAACAGCTGTGCTCCACGCAATCGGGCCGGAACCTGATCGCAGTTACGGCTCTGAACCGCAAAAGCGTGGAATCCACGGCCCTCATGGAACAGCAGCTCACAGGCGTGGAACACGGCGAACAGGACGCCGAAACCGTCATGGAACAGTTCAGAAAAGACGCACGAAGCATCGCGCGCGAGGCGTGCAAAAGCGTCGAAACGGCCGCCCGCATCATCCATGCAAAACAGGTGAAGCAGGCCATGGAATCGTATGGTCCATGCCCGAAATGCGGCCAACCGGTCATCCGGAAAGGCAAATTCTGGCAATGCTCGACCAACAAACGAGAGAAACAATCTGACGGCACGTACGTGTCGGTCGGCGGCTGCGGATGGAGACTCTACCAGACCGTCTGCGGCAAGAACCTCACCGACGCGACGGTGCGGACCCTGCTCGGCAAACACCGCGTCCACGTCAAGGGGTTCACGTCCAGGGCCGGCCGGAAGTTCGACGCCGACCTGATCCCTGATCCGGAAAGAGGAGCGAAACTCGACTTCAGCAAGTAGCAAACAATATGGAATGATGCTCTCCGTTTAGTCACGGAGAGCATCATTGTTTATAGAATCAGAATGGATTAACCGCGGTTTTGTGGGATATAAAATTGGTCAATCGGTCGGATTCCCGTAAGGCCCCATGAATCTAGATCCGTTGAAGTGCATCATGTGATCGGGCGTATCCTCGCACCATGCCTCCGTCTCCCAAGCGATCAGAGCAAGATATTTCTGCATGATTTTTCGGGTTGGAAAACAGGAAACCAGAACCACCTTGTCCCATTGGCCTGCAAATAATTCATGCAACTCGTTCTTGCGAGTCACATCAACTGGACCGTGGCTGCTGGCCGCTTCCACCAAAAAAAGCCATTGATGATTAGAATCCCATGCGATCACGTCCGGTGCCTTGGCTCTTGCTTGAATGGTTATGCCCAAACGATCAAGAAGTGTTGAATCTATCACTCCGTGCTTATGATCAGTGTCGTCGATGAACGCGATTTCTGAACCCGGTGCGAACCGGGGAAGCATTTCTTCAACAATGGCCTTGATCAGGGTGGACTGCCCGCTGGGTGATAAATTGAGATGCTGTCCATTCGGCAGCGTGACGGGCGTTTTTGGCATATTTTTACGTTCCTCAGTTAAAGACTTATATGAAGGATGCGTGGAAAGGAACGCGCTTACCAATGTGTCAAATTTTGGCGTGCCGAATGTTTGGAATACGTGCAGAGCGTCAGGTGTAATGCGATAGTTCCAATGAGGGGAGTTGATGGGACGGTCGGGCTGATCGGCGTTCTCCTCGCATATACCTGCTATTACGAACTGATGAAGGGTGAAACGACGTATCGTCTCGCGAGTATTCGGTTTGTATTCAACTTTGTATTCATCGCGTATTCGATCCATAATTGCACGGGTTCCGAGCAGCGGATTAGTGGATTTATCCCAACTGTCACCCGATTGAAGTCCCAGCAGAGCCAGCAGAGTCATAGCACTACGTTCATTGCGCTGATCGTCACTGACTTCAAAAGAGGTTAGTGCGCTGATTGCTTTGTTTACTTGTTCCTGGGCGTCCATGAAAAAAACCTTTCAACGGTTTCATCTATTGTTTTTTGATCTGTTTCATTGGTGGGATTTATAAGATTTGCCAGTGCGGCCAACTGGTCCTGTGATGGGCATGGAAGCTGTCGCAAATCTGTGGCGTTTACCTGTGTGTTCCCGGATACCTCGCGATACCAGTCATCTACGATAGTGGTTGCCAACCAAACTGTTAGACCTCGGGCTACGGCATCCTGCAATGGAACAGTTTTGCGTGGGGTACCGGCGTGAATGTAGTTGAGCTTATTATCCGCTGCGAAGAGTCCCGGATTGTTCAGATAGGTGGCATGGATACGACGATGCTGCTCCTTGGACGTGAATCGGTTTACGAATACGAAGCTCCCGGCTGGTTGCAGTATCGGACGATTTTCCGCATCGGCTGATACCCATTGACCACGTGTACCCATTACGGGATGAACAGTGACCAATCCTTTCTGGTTGGCAGCCCAATAGAGCGGGTAGGATGTTGTTTTTTCGCTGATGATGTCACGATTCCTAAACCAGACGAGCTTCCCTGTGGAAGCCCATAATCCGTTTTCGGACAATGTGCGAAACTGGTTTAATCGTGGATCCTGTTGTTGGATTCGGACTATTTTTTCTTTACCGAAGACAAGGTTCTCAATTGGGAAATCGTGATGGTCTTGCTTGATTAACGGAGTGCCGGCCGACACATCTTGGTAGACGGTAACCGTTTTTCGTTGCGTCTTACGGGAAAGTTTAAGTAGCATGATTTCCTGTAAGATACCCATATCTTCGAAATGCTCGCGTCGCGATCCATATACGGCCATTGCATCTATGCTTGTTTTTTCGAGCAGGAAATGTCTCAGATCGCTGAAATAAAGTCCGTTCATCCATGATCGAGGAATGATTGCAACGCATTCGCCGTTGGGTGCGAGAGCTTCAATTGCGGTCACCAAGAAGGCGGCGTATAGATTGGTGACTTTGATTTGTCCGCAATCTGTCGATATATAGGTGGGCTTGATCTTTTTGTATGGTGGGTTGAGTATCACTCGATCGAATCGGGCATCTATTGAAACATCGAATACTGATTCATTAATAATTTCATACTTATCGGTGCCCTGGCTGATGGCCGCTTCTGATAGATCGGCAAGCTGCTTATCCTGCTCAATGGCGGTAACGGTACTACCTGATGGTGAATGTTGCGCAGTGACTGCGGAGAGGATGCCGCTTCCTGAACCTAAGTCAAGAATGTTTAGAGGATTTGTCGATTCAGAGAAGAGGCTGACGGCCTGCACTGCAACTTCCATCGGAGTCAAAAATTGTTCCAGCATCTGCTGCTTGTCTGTTGAGAGGCTGGCAGCGGCGTGATTTCGAATGTCAGCGATTGATTTGGGCATAAATCTAGAATATACGGTCGTTGGGAACATATGGAAGTCATTACTGTTTAGGTGTGTATTGGGGCTTCGGTGGAACTCAATTGAGTTTGGCAGCTATCCATAACTTGAGCTGATGTTTGATTAACGGTCGGCTGTAGCTTCTTGTTTGCGAATTAAGTGGTGTCAGTTTGGCTACGTACAGTAGATTATTTGACAAATATAAAACATTCTAACGGTTCTGTCATACTGTGTTGAAGCGGTTGATCGTCGGAAAGGTTTTCAGAATGGCGAAGCGATTAGATCTCAAAAAAATCAAGAAACTGGCCGTCGATATATTCTATGTTCTTTTAATGGTCGTTCTGATTTGCGACTTAGTTTATCTTGCGAAAAACATTTGCGATCAGATTAAATCGAAGGGACTGGCGTACGTCTTTATCTTAATAGTGACTGCGGGTTTTGCTGCATTGTTCCTCATTCTAGGTGGTCCTGTTAGCAAGAAAGTGCGTGGTGCACGAATTACTTTTGCGATTGCAATGTTGTATATGCTTGTATTGGGCTATTCTGTCGCGTACATTTTTGATGGTCGGACGGTTACTGCGGCAGCTGTCTTATTGGCTATGTATTTCGTTGAATGCGTTGCTGTTTCCTTCGTCGTTTATGACTTTTTACGTCTCGTGTTGTTCGATACTTCTCCTGAAGCAAAACAATTAAAATGGATGGAAAGGATCAACATTTATCAGTTTGCTGGTTTGTTTGTAGCAATTTGTTCGTGTCCTGATATTCACCTTCCATTCGCATGTATGGACGGTTTCGTTGGTGTCTTTTCTTCTTTAGTTACGGTTACCTATGCAAAACAGGTTTGGGATGAGAGGCTGTGCCCAAAGGAATGACGCCGTGAATAACCATGGTATCCCCGGCATATTGGTGCCGGGGATATTTTTTATCAGTCATGACGTCCAGACGGCCTCCATCAGCCTTCCCGCCTCGTCCTCGTATCCCAGTTCCGCGAGCTCCGCCGCGATCCTGGCGCCGAGTGAGGTGCGACGGTAGCTCGGATCCATCCTGACCATGACCTCGTGCATGAGGGTCCCTTGTTCGCCGTGGTCCCGGCACAGGTCGATGATCGCGTCCACGTCCATGAGAATGCTTGCCATGATCGGCTCCTTCCATATGTTCGACGCTTCCTTACGTCGAATGTGCGCCAATCATGGCAGAAACCACGGGACCATCGCAACCGGCTCCCTGGAAAATGTGGATAAGTGGATAACTCGTATCACTCGATACGTCGTTGAGGCTGTACGATGCACTGCACGTCTCCAATCCCCGCAAGCTGCTGGAAGACTGACGCCATCGTTGGCGTATTCATCGGTATTCATATACGGTTTTACGGGTTTAAAGAAATAATAGTTTACGGGTTTAGGGGAATAAAAAGAAGCCGTGGCTTCTCATGCATTGCCTGCCACGGCTTCCCCTCCAAGGATACTGCCCATTCCGGTCATTCCGTTTCCGACCGGCTCCTGGATTCTCCCTCTGGTTTTCATTTCATGCGACCTCGTATGGTTCTCTCTCCTATACCAATATCGCTTTTCCGTTTAAGCCAGTGCCGCTTCCACGGTTTCGGCATCCACCCGCTGCAACATCTCGCCGAGCAGTTGGATCATCTGTCTGAGCCCGTTGGTCAGATCATTGCTCTGTGCTCCCTGTTGCGGTGTCCTCGTCGCCTTCAATGTCCGTGCGAGCCGGGCGTCATCGTCGACAAGGGTTTGGACGAGATGGTTCACGACCTGGCGTTGGTGTTCGGGCACGGTGCGCGCGTAATGGTCCATGACGACCTGCATGGTGCCGTCGCCGATCTCGTCCATGGTCTCGCGCACGGTCCCGCCAGCCATGAGCATGAGCGTCGTGTGCGTGACGCGCAGCGTGCGGAACGTGACTGGCTGATCGAGTTTCAACCGTTCCCTTGCGGTCTTGAACTGGCCGGCGAGTGTGGTCTGTGCGATCACCTCGCCACGCTTCGCCTGGATAAGCATGGGATCGTCCGTGTCCAAACCATCCAAGTGTTCCTGCAAGAGTGGAACCAACAGTTCCGGTATCGGGCATGTGCGCACGGAATGACGGCTTTTCGTCCGTCCTATCCTGGATTTGCCCAGATCGTCCCGTCCACGGTTTGCGCTGCCGTTGACGCTGACGGTCCGATGCTTCAAATCGATGTCCTCACGGCGCAGGGCGCACAGTTCCCCGGTCCTCATTCCTCCGGCCATCGCGGCGATCAGCACGCTGATGCGCGTGTATTCGGGCATCTCGTGGTAAAGGCGGCGTATCGTGTCCGCGTCCAAGGGGCGGATCATGCGGGATTCGGGTTCTGGATCCGGCGGTATCGGCATGACGAACGGGTTCGTCTCGATGATGGCCGGCTCGCCGTCGATGCCTGGACTGCTCGCTTCAGTGAGGATTGCCTTGAACCGTTCGCATTCGCGTTTGAACGCCCAAGGGCCTTCGGGATGGTCGGCCTCGTACCAGTCCCGGATCATGCCCGGTGTGATGGCGGATAGTCTCATGACGCCGAACGCGTCACGCAGATGCTGCACGTCGGCACGCAGATTGCGTTTGGATCCTCCCGCGAGCTCGCCGCCATCGGATTTTCGGTGGTGCAGGATGTAATGGTCTGCGTATTCGTTGAACGTGAGTTCCGATGCTTTGCGTTGGGTTTCCCTTGCCTGTGGTGGATACCATTCCTGGATGCCGCGACGGTCTAGATCGGTCAGCAGCTTCTCTTCCTCAAGCCATTTCTCGGCGCTTATGCGTCCTCGCGGGCCGAATGCCTTCTGGCATCGAATGCCTTTGTAGGCGTATCTGGCGATCCATGATTGGATCGTGCCATCTTCTCGTTTCCTTGTGATAATGGTTCCGAACTCACGTCGTTCCATCTTTACTCCCTTTTTAATTGATAAAAACAGCCCGCTAGGCCTGTGCACCCTAGGGCATGGGAGCCACCTTAAGGTGCATTCCGTAGCGAGCTGGAAAAAATCTCGAAAGCGGTTTTCAGTGCAGGGCGGTCTTGAACGCGACCGAAAGCACCATCCACGAAATCATATAGAAACAGGCGGGGGAAAGCCTTTCCAGATCATCCAGCGACATTGCCGGATCGGAGGAAATGGAATCAGGGGAGTCGAATGGTTCGAGTCCCACCGGGGGCACCGGATTGATGAACAGCCGTGGTTGGAAATTTCCAGCCGCGGCTTTTGTCATACGTTCCCCGTACGCAGGGCCAGTTGGTACCGTCTTCTTTGATTCAGATGGCGAGCCGGTCGCCGGTGTTGCCGGCGCGCCGCCGGTAACACCGAGGATGTGCGAACTTCTCCCAGATGCTGTAAGACTGCGACGGCCCCGGCATTGTTGCTGGATTGGCATGGTCTTCGACGTGCGCCTCTTGTCTGCGATGTCTTTCGTTTATTCTTATAAGTGAGGTTTTTGTTTCGCTTCGCTGTCCAAGCGACACGGAACCGAAAGTTTCAATAAAGGAAGACATCTGTCGCAGGCTTCTGCCGGTTGTCCGGCGCGAGACAGAAAGCTAATGATCCGAGAGCCGATCGAAGCGCTCAGGTAGCGATTCCACGCCAATGGCGTGGATGTGTCCCGCCGTGGATTTAGGTCTCTCTTACTTACGAGGATGCCCAGACACATCCACTTTTTTGGCGCCGGATGTGCGGCAGTTCCGACGGATGCTTGACATTCGGGGGAGGTTCCATCGCGGGAACGCGTGGTTTGTTTGGCTCAATTAAGCAGCTTTCGGGAGTTCGGAGCCTGTCAAGGCCACTGTGCATAGATTCACTCCAAACTATGGCATCGTCGCTACGGTGACATTCACCGATAATCCTGAAGTATTCCATATTGAATTTCTGCAAGGCATTCAGTGGCTCCCTTCGGTTTTACTTCAATCAATCACAATGCCAAAATGCCCTACTGCGGAGGATTCTTTTAAGGAGGATTTGAATAGGCAGATTGAGAGTTGGCATGACGATTGGATTACTGCAGGCGAACCGTGGGGCTAATCCGGCCAAACGCAAATGCTGTATGTCTGGGTCGCCGATACGGTGAGTCGGCAGCCAGAACAATATATGGTTTATATATTGCGTGAAAATATGTAGGTTTTGTGATTGCGGTTACGATTGCGGGCGGGTAGTCGTTTCCCTGTCCGCAATCGTAACCGCAATCGTCGTATCGATATGTCGGAGTGTTACTCGGACTTGCAGTCAGCGTTCTCAACAGCAGCGTCCTCCGCCAGCTGTTGCATGAGCTGTTCGTCGCGCTCGCGGATAATGCGTTGTCCGTCTTCGCCTTGCCATTCGTAGAAACCACGGCCGGTTTTTGTGCCAAGGTTCCCATCCTGCACTTTCCAAGCCAGCAGAGGGCTCGGTTCGGTGCCGTTATCCATGTCTTTGAACAGGTAGGTGCTGATGTTGTAGAACGTGTCCAGTCCGCCCAAATCGGCGCTGGCCACGGGGCCGACGAGATTCCAGCGTCGTCCCAAACTGTAACGAACCACAGTGTCGACGGTTTCCGCATCGGCGATGCCTTCATTGATGATGTTGAACGCCTCGCGCAACAGCGCCAGTTGCATACGGTTGCCCACGAATCCCAAAGATTCCTTTTTGATTTTCGCAGGCTTTTTGCCGATGCTTGCCATCAAATCGAAGGTCGTATCAACCACTTCCGGCGCAGTGTCTTTGCCGGGCACCACTTCGACTAGCGGCATCAGATGCGCAGGATTCCAGAAATGAGCCACCACAAAGCGTTCCGGGTGCTTCAGCACAGATTGGATTGCGGTTGGGCCCAATCCGGAAGTGTTTGTCGCAAAGATCGCATCGACCGGCGCGTACTGCTCAATCTGCTGCCATACGGATTGCTTGACATCAAGCTTTTCAACAATGGATTCGATAATGAAATCCGCGTCGGAGACACCATTTTCATAGTCGGTGTATGTCGAAATGCGGGAGAGCACATCGTCAACGGTATCTTCGGCGCGCAGCAACCCGGCTTGGGCGAATTCCTCGGCATCGGCGCGGATATGTTCCATGCCACGCTTAAGAAGCTCTTCGCTGCAGTCCACCAATTTCACCGGGTATCCGGCGACCGCAAATTGCAACGCTGTGGCATGCCCCATGGTGCCTGAGCCGATATTGGCGACCGTTCGTATGGATTCCAAGGTTTTTGGTTCTATGGTTTGTACCGTGGCATCTGTCATCGCAACCTCGCAATCCTCGTATGGCGCTTCCATGCTTCCACTACGAGCGAGCCTAGTCGCCAATCTGGGAATTATATGAAAGCGCCATGTTCGGTGTCGATGCCTTGCGGTCGGCGTGCTTTACTGACAGTGCTTTACTGACGGTGCCTTACTTTCAGTGCCTTACCGACAGTGTTTGCTGCAAGGTATGCGAATCGTGTGGAGGCACGACGACCGCGCAATCGCGATTGTTGACCGCTTCCACGCAGACGAAGCCGCGCCATTCGCCCTCATCCAAATCGCCGATGGCGTTTCCGGCTTGATCTCCCGGATTCCACACCACGGTCTGCGCCGCACCCTGCTTGGAAACAACGACGGTGCGTTTCAGCACAGGATCGCGCAGCTCAAGCGTGTTAGCCGAATAGTAGATGCGGTCAACCATGCCTTGGAAGGTCACTGGTTCATCACCTTGGCTGCAACGGGGATCGCCGTCCAATACGGTATCGAGATAATCGGTGCCTTCCAGACCGCACACCTGCGACTGTTCGGCGTCTCCAACCTGCAGATACGTATGCAGTGCCTCTTCGTAAGACAATGGCTCGTCTCCATCGTTATATACGGTAAGCGACATCGTCAACTCACAGCCGACTTCAATGGTGTAAACGGCATGAAATTGAGGATTCGGTCCAGAAACAAACTGGGAAAGTATATCTGCGTTGATCTCGCTGGAATCCAATGTATAGCGCAACAAGGCATCGGAAGAACCTTCCTTGTCATAATGCCAGAAGCTATTGCGGGCAAAACCATGCTTGGGCTTCTTCGAAGCCACATGCCCGCCTTCGAAACCGGAATTGAACCAAGGGAAAATAATCGGAACACCGCCGCGGATGGCAGTTCCTTCCTTAAGATGAATCGCCTTTGGCCGCCAAACCACAGTCTGTTCGCCGGCAGGTGCCCAGGAAAGCACATGCGCACCGTAATCGCTGACTGATGCCGTTGCGTCTTCGTTGACAATATCTCTGATAGTGAAAGTGCTACTCATACGACCAGTATAAACAAGACAACGTTGAGGCGGGATTGTGGAAAGAAGGACTTTGCAGGATTGCGGAATTTCTTGGATTTTTCGGCTTTGCACGTGAAGGAAAAAGAGGATTGCGGCAACACGCGCTTGTAGGCTTCTGCTAGTATCATCCATGAAAGTACAAGGAAGATAGCCGGTTCGTTCCAACTTGCGTGATGGAGGGTGAATCAAGGCTGTGAAAAGCTGAAGATTTCCAGAATCCGAACGATTGCAAGTAACGGCATCGAATCAGTCCAGGACCAGGTTGGGGTTTGTGAGACCGGCTTTGGGTGTGACAGTGGAAAGAGACCGACATGTCTGCAGAAAAGACCACGGAACCGGACGAAGTGCTCACCGACGATGAACTTCAGGCTGCCGCAGCGCCTGAGCAGTCCATCGAGGAAGATGACAAACCTCGCAAGCGTACCGTCGTCGTGGCCGAAGACGAATCCGTGAACCGTATGGATTTGGTTGCCATGCTGGAAGATAGTGGCTACGAGGTTGTGGGCGAAGCCGCTAACGGTGAGGAAGCAGTCGAATTGACCCGCAAGTTCCGTCCAAGCGTGGTATGCATGGACGTCAAGATGCCTCGTATGGATGGCATCGAAGCGGCGGGCATCATCTGTGATGAGAATATCGCTCCGGTCGTTATGCTTACGGCATTCTCCCAGTCCGATCTGGTCAAGAAGGCCACGGGTGCAGGTGCCATGGCATACGTCACCAAGCCGTATGAGGAATCCAAGCTGCTTCCGGCTCTGGAAGTGGCCATGGGCCGTTTCGCCGAAATCAACGATCTGCTCGACAATGTGGAGCGCAGCGAATCCAAGCTGCACGAAACCGAAGAGCAGCTGAAGAAGGCGGAAGAGCAGCTGAAGAAGGCTGAGGAAACCCTCGAGGAACGTAAGCTTGTCGACCGTGCCAAGGGCTTGCTGATGGATAAGGCTGACTTCTCCGAGCAGGGCGCGTTCCGTTGGATTCAGAAGACCTCCATGGACCAGCGCATCCCGAAGAAGCGTCTGGCTATGGCCATCATCGCCAAGTACGGTGATCAGAAGTCGGAAGCAGAGGATGAGCGCTAACACAGCAACTGTGGAAGGCACTACGCGCGGGACGCTATTGGTCGTTGACGGCCATTCCTTGGCGTTCCGCGCTTTTTTTGCCTTGCCCGTAGAGAATTTCAGTACATCCGCAGGTCAGGCGACCAACGCCGTCTGGGGCTTCGCCACCATGCTTTCGCAGGTGATCGACGCGGAACATCCGGATCATCTTGCCGTCGCTTTCGATGTCAAAGGCGGTACCTTCCGCAATACGATGCTGCCGCAGTACAAAGGCACGCGAGATGCGGCTCCGGAAGATCTATTGACCCAGCTGCCGTTGATTCAACGGATGCTGACGGCCCTTGGCGTCACGTTCATCGAAAAACCTGGATACGAGGGCGATGATGTGATTGGCACGTTGGCGAGCATGGGAGACAAAGCAGGCTATCGCACGCTGGTGCTATCCGGCGATCGTGACGCGTTCCAGCTCATCAACGACAACATCACCGTGTTGTATCCGGGGCATCATTTCAAAGATTTGAAGCACATGACTCCCGACGCGGTGGTGGAGAAATACCACGTCACGCCGGAGCAATATCCGGATCTTGCCGCGCTTCGTGGCGAAACCGCCGACAACATTCCCGGCGTTCCCGGCGTGGGCGATGGATTCGCGGCCAAATGGATCAACCTGTATGGCGGACTTGACCAGATTATCGAGCATGCCGACGAAATCGGCGGCAAAAAAGGCGAGGCGTTGCGGGCCAATATCGATCAGGTTAAGCTGAACCGTTCTGTGAACGCCTTGGTGCGTGACCTTGACCTTGGCGTGTCCATCGAAGATCTGACCTTCGGTCAGGTGGATGCCAACCAGTTGAATGAACTGTTCACCAAGCTTGAATTCGGCATTCGCACCAAAAACCGTGTGCTAAGAACATTCAACGCAGGCAAGCCTACGAACAATCTCGTGCCGCAAGACGAGTCCAGCAAACTGGAAATACCCGAATATGAAACGATTGATTCGCCGGAAGCGTTGGAATCATGGGCGCAATCCAATCTGCAGACGACAAACAAGCATCTGCATGATGAGCGAGAAACCGCGCCGAAAACAACTCCGTCCGGTTTCGCCATTGATCATACGAAGAAATGCGCGAAATCCGTGGCCCGTTCATGGGTGTTGCAGGTGGAAGGCGAAAGCAAGCCGGGGAACGCGGCCTATTCGTCGCTGATGATCGCATCGCAAGGCAAAGCGATTCGCATTAATCATATTGATCGCGATATGGCGTCACAACTGCAAACGCTACTTGACGAATATCACCAATCCATGGTGGTGCATGGCTATAAGGAACAATCCCATCTGTTGGGAAGCGCCGGCGTGAAACTGCCGGAACCGCTGTTCGATACCAAACTTGCCGGGTATCTGGTCCATCCCGATTTCCATGCAGACACTTTGGAACAGGCGGCGGCTCATTTCCTGGATCTGCATGTCGAGGAGCAGTCCGAAAGCGCTACGCAAGGAACGCTTGATTTCGATGAGCCTGAAGAATCCGTGCAACAGAAAGACGACCAGCTTCCGCGCCACACGGCGATTGTGGGGCTGTTGGCGCGAAATCTGGCGAATTCGCTGGATCAGCGTGAACAGTTCGCCTTGTTGGAATCCGTGGAGATTCCAGTATCTCGTGTGCTTTATGGCATGGAACATGCCGGTGCGCAAGTCGACATGAACAGGCTGATGAACATGCGTGAGCAGCTTGCCTCCGATGCAAATCATGCGCAGGAAACGGCATGGCAGTATGCGGGCGAGCGCGTGAATCTGCAAAGTCCCAAACAGTTGCAGAAAATCCTGTTTGAGGATATGGGTTTGAAACCCACGAAGAAGACTAAGACTGGTTCGTATACTACGAATGCGGCTGCTTTGCAGGTGTTGCGTGATCGTTCGTGTGGTAATGATAGGGCTTGTCAGTTTCTTGATGCGTTGTTGTTGCATCGTGAGAAGAATAAGCTTAAGCAGATTGTGCAGACGTTGATTGATGCGACGAACAGGTCTGATGGTCGTATTCATACGACGTTTGAGCAGACTGTGGCTGCGACTGGTCGGTTGAGTTCGGTTGATCCGAATTTGCAGAATATTCCGAATCGTGATCCTGCTGGTCGTGAGATTCGTTCGGCTTTTGTGCCCGGTGAGGGTTTTGAGTCGTTGTTGAGTTCGGATTATTCTCAGGTTGAGTTGCGTATTATGGCTGATCTTTCTGGTGATGAGGCGTTGATTGAGGCGTTCCGTTCCGGTAGGGATTTTCATAAGTATGTGGCGAGTTTGGTGTATGGCGTTCCTGTGGATGAGATTACGTCTGATCAGCGCAGTCATGTTAAGGCGATGAGCTATGGCTTGGCATATGGGCTGAGCACGTATGGGCTTTCGCAGCAGCTTGGCATTAAGCCGGGTGAGGCCGAGTCATTGAAGCGGCAGTATTTTGCGACGTTCGGCAAGGTCCATGAGTATTTGGAGTCGTTGGTTTCTTCGGCTCGTGAAAAGGGATATACGGAGACGATTTATGGTCGTCGTAGGTATTTTCCGGGCTTGAAGTCGCCGAATCGTGCGGTGCGTGATGCTGCGGAGCGTGCCGCGTTGAATGCGCCTATTCAGGGTTCTGCTGCGGATATTATGAAGATCGCTATGATTCGTGCTGATGATGCGTTGCATGAGGCTGGTCTTGCTAGTCGGATTATTTTGCAGATTCATGATGAACTTGTGGTGGAGGTTGCGCCGGGTGAGGCGGAGCGTGTCACTGCGTTGGTGAAGGATGCCATGGAGCATGCGGTCGATATGGCGGTTCCGTTGGATGTTTCCACGGGTATTGGTTCGGATTGGCAGCTTGCCGCGCACTGATACGGTACTGGGTTTCGTGTGTGTTGCGGATGTGCGTGGTCGAGCAATGGCATAAGGAGGAATGATGGCAACGCTGAAGCAGGTTGTGGATGTGCTGGAAACGTTGTATCCGCTTCGCTATGCGGAGCAGTGGGATGAGCCTGGTCTTATCGTGGGTGATTTGCGTCAGCCTGTGCGCGGTATCGCTTTTGCGGCTGATCCCTCTATGGCGGTGGTTGATCAGGCGATTGCCGGTGGTGTTGATTTGCTGGTTTGCCATCATCCGTTGTTCTTCCGTTCCGTTCATGCGGTGTCGGGATTGGGTTTCCGTGGTGAGATTGTGCGTAAGCTCAATCTTGCCGGATGTGCGTTGTGGGTGGGGCATACGAATGCCGATGCGGCGTATCGTGGCGTCGGCATGGCTGCGGCTGACATGTTCGGTTTGGTGGATCAGCGTCCGCTGGTGCCCATCGATGATCCGGATGCCGAGCATCCGGTCGGTTTGGGGCGTGTGGGGCGTCTTGCCGAACCTGTGGCGTTGCGTGATTTCGCCAGTCGAGTAGCTGGCGCGCTGCCGTACACCGAGCTTGGCGTGCAGGTTTGCGGCGATCTGGACGTTCCGGTCAGCACGGTGGCGGTGCTTCCGGGTTCCGGTGATTCCTTGTTCGATGAGGTGCGTGCGGCTGGTGCCGACGTGTATGTGACCAGTGATCTGCGGCATCATCCGGTGACGGACGCCATAGAGCAGGCCCGCTATGAGGCTTCCATGCGTGCTTCCGGCGTTGCCATGGGCCATGGTGACGGGCGTGTGCGTCCGGCGTTCGTCAACACTCCGCACAGCGCTATCGAATCCATGTGGTTCCAGTATGCGATGGAAGACGTTCCCCATGCGGTTGCGGAAGCGACCGGCGACATTCCTGCCGTGCGTTGGATTTCCATGAATACCGATCCATGGAATATGGTATTTCCTTCGAGCGGGCAGGAACGGTGACGCGTCATGTGTGACGAGGCGGTAGACGGAACTCAGGTGGACGTATTGCTGGATGAATCCAGCGATGGCGTGGACATGTCCGGTATGGTCACGGTGCTTGACAGCAGGCACGTGTATCAGGGTGCGATTTTCGGCGTCGACGACCTGTGGATCGCATTGCCGATGCGTGACGGAGGGCAAACGGTGATTCGCCGTCAGGTGATGCGTCACGCGCCTTGCGTGGTCATGCTGGTGCATGATTGCGCGAATGACCTGTATCTGATCGAACGGGAATACCGTATCGGCTGCGACGCCTTCGCCTACGGTCTGCCGGCTGGACTCATCGACGGGGGAGAGGACGTGGAGGAGGCCGCGCTGCGGGAGCTTCGTGAGGAAACCGGTGTGGAGCCCGCCGGGCGTGACGGTGTCGAATTCGACCATGTGGGGCAGTTTTACTCGTCCGAAGGCATGACCGACGAGCTTGCCAACATCATGGTGCTTCACCTGCATGCATGGCATCCCGTCGAACGTCATTTCGACGGCGATGAGCACGTCGAATCGGCGTGGGTCTCCTGGCAGCGGCTGCGCGGCACCCGTATTACGGCCTCCAATTCCATGATCGCTATTCTTCACGAGCAAATTCGACGAAACCGGCAAAATACAGGCAAGAGTTCTTTCGAATCGTAAAAATAATCGCCGAACAACACGAAATTGCGATTTGGGGGCTGAAACGTGAGATACTTGAATCATGCAAATCAGACCCGGATCGATGTATCCACTCGGCGCAAGCTATGACGGCGCCGGCGTGAATTTTGCCCTCTTTTCCCAAGTGGCACAAAAAGTCGAGCTTTGCCTTTTCGATGAGGAAGACAACGAAACTCGAATCGAAATGACCGAGCAGAACTCTTATGTCTGGCACAACTATCTGCCCGGAATCCAACCGGGGCAACGTTACGGCTATCGCGTGTACGGTCCATACGACCCGACGCAAGGCCTGCGCTGCAACCCGAACAAACTGCTGCTTGACCCCTACGCTAAAGCCATCGAAGGCAACATCGACGGTGATGAGAGCCTCTACTCGTACTGGTTCAGAAGCCCCGATGACGTTACCAGCATGAACACGCTCGACTCGGCCGCCCATACCATGAAAGCGGCCGTGGTGAACCCCTATTTCGACTGGGGCAACGACCAGCATCCGAACATCTCATATCATGATTCCGTGATTTACGAAGCCCATGTACGCGGCATGACCAACCTCAACATGGACGTGCCGCCGGACATTCGCGGAACCTATGCGGGTCTGGCGTACCCCTCGGTAATCGAATACCTGAAGAAGCTGGGCGTCACGGCCATCGAGCTCATGCCCATCCACCAGTTCGTCAATGACAGCTTCCTTCAGGAAAAAGGCCTGAGCAACTACTGGGGATACAACACCATCGGCTTCTTCGCCCCGCACAACGCGTATTCCAGCTCCGGACAGCGCGGCGAACAGGTCAACGAATTCAAATCCATGGTCAAGGCATACCATCATGCCGGCATGGAAGTCATCCTCGACGTGGTGTACAACCACACCGCCGAAGGCAACAACCGTGGACCGACCCTCAGCTTCAAGGGCATCGACAACGGCGCCTACTACCGTCTGGTCGACAACGACCGCAGACACTACTTCGACACCACAGGCACCGGCAACTCGCTGCTGATGCGCTCGCCGCACGCTCTGCAGCTCATCACCGACAGCCTGCGCTACTGGGTCACCGAAATGCACGTCGACGGATTCCGATTCGATCTTGCCGCCACATTGGCCCGTCAGTTCCAGGAAGTCGACAAACTGTCGGCCTTCTTCGACATCGTCGAACAGGATCCGGTGATCTCCCGCGTCAAGCTGATCGCGGAACCGTGGGATCTCGGCTCTGGCGGCTATCAGGTGGGCGGCTTCCCGTCCAGCTGGTCCGAATGGAACGGCCGCTACCGCGATTGCGTGCGCGACTTCTGGCGCTCGCAGCCGTCCACGTTGCCGGAATTCGCCAGCCGATTCATGGGCAGTTCCGACCTGTATCAGGTCAATGGCCGCCGACCGGTCGCATCCGTGAACTTCATCACCGCGCACGACGGCTTCACCATGAACGATCTGGTGAGCTACAACGAGAAGCATAATGAGGCCAACGGCGAAGGCAATCGCGACGGCGAAAGCAACAACCGTTCTTGGAACTGCGGTGTCGAAGGTCCTACGACCATCAAGGATGTTAACGAGCTTCGTCAACAGCAGATGCGCAACATGTTCGCCACGTTGCTGCTCAGCCAAGGCATTCCGATGATCTGCGGCGGCGACGAAGTGGCGCGCACCCAGCAGGGCAACAACAACGCCTACTGCCAGGACAATGCGATCTCCTGGACGAACTGGGATCTGGACGAGGATCAGAAGGACCTGCTCGAATTCGTATCGAAGCTGATCCATTTGAGGCTTGAGCATCCTGTGCTGCATCGCCGCCGCTTCTTCTCCGGTCGCGAGCAGGGAGACGACAGCACTGCGATTCCGCAGGTCGAATGGATGGATCATACCGGCTCCATTATGGATATGGACGACTGGTCAAACACACACGCCTTCACTGTGATGATCTATCTGAACGGTTCCGATATTCCGGAAACCGACTGGTACGGCAATCAGATGGTCGACAATGATTTCATTCTGATTTTCAACGCGCATTACGAGCCGATCATGTTCACCCTGCCCGATGAGCAATATGGCAAGAAATGGCGCTTAATTGTCGACACGCATAATCCAAAGGGGCCAGAACTCAATTATGAGGCCGGTTTTGCGATTACTGCGCAATCAAGAAGCTTCCTGCTGTTGATGAGCGACAAGAAGCCGTCCAACAAGCACTACAACTTCTGACGGCGCACTCGCGTTATGCCGTCAGAATCTAGTGGGGTGGAGTCGTCGCCAATGCGATGGCTCCACCCCACTGGTATGTATATGTTGAAATCCGGCGGTTGCCGGTCAGCCTTGCATCAGACTTGTGCGGCGAGCCTCGAAACTGTGTCGGGAACAGTTTCGCTGACTTCCGCAAGATCCTCGACGGAGCGTGGTCTCTCAGATTGCGCCAGTATCAGCTGCGTCTGCACGCGATCCGCTTCGATGGCGGCGATTTGACGCGAGAAAATGATGAACCAGCCAAGGAACATCATGCCGGCCAACGCCTCCACATTCGTCAGCGTGTTATGCCCGCTCAGCCATTGGAATCCGGCATAAGCCCCAATCGCAATCGCAAGATCGGAAACCACGTATACGACCTTTGAGAGTTGCGGGGCAAGCCAAGGCAGGGCAATCATCAGCACGCTCATCAAACATGGTAGGCCGCGGGCGAACACGTTGTGCAAAATCGGATGCGGCGTGTAACGGAACATGCCGATACCTACGAAAGCGATGCCGGCCAACGTCAACATGATTGACAGCAGCAGAATCCTCGTACGAAAAAGCTTCGGCGTCTCATTGATGGCATTGGAATCCAGATACTGCAATTGCAGACGATACGTGGTGATGAGCTCGGAAACGGCGAAATAGCTGATGATCACAATGCAGATGCCCGCGAGCGTCAGCGTCGAATTGAACATACGCGCGGCGAACGTCGTACGGTCGCCCAATTGAGAGAAATTATTGTTGTACCAGTACGGATCGTCGGACGTCAATCCTGCGATACTCACGCCAGACACCACGAAAAACGGCAGTAGGGAAGCGATCGTTTTGGCATTCATAAGTTCCGCCTGCACGAAAGTGATATAGCCTACAACGCCTGCGATGGCCGCGCATAGGATCGGCAGATAGCCTTTCAGCGTGCGGATGCCCATCATGTTGTTGACGATGGACAACATCATGAACGATGTGACGAAAATGGTCGAAGCATACACCACGGAAAGCGCGAGGATCTCGAAAATACGACGGACCGGAATAGCCCAACCATGTTTGAGTGTCAGCGAACGTGATTTTCGTGCGTAACCCAAACTGAATGAAACGACTCCGCATCCTGCCACGATTCCCGCGCAGACGGTGAACAGACGCTGCGTGACACGCCAGATGGCCGGGGCGAACTGCATGTATGCGTTCATGGCGAACCAGGCGATAACGGCGCATGTCACAAAGGAGATGATGCCTGACGATTCGGCCTGCTGGTGACGTCCCATGCCGTTCTCCTTTCCGAAATGCTATTGTAAGCCTGTCGTTGTCCAACCATACGCTATAATAGAAACTCGTGTTCACTTGATGCGATTCCGTGAGGCGGATTCGCGGGGTGTGAACGTGAACGGGCTGTAGCGCAGTTTGGTAGCGCGTCTGCTTTGGGAGCAGAATGTCGCAGGTTCAAATCCTGTCAGCCCGACCAAAACCGTTGGAAACAAAGGTGTTTCAGACGGTTTGAAAAATCCTTTCTCCGGTTTCCGGTACAAACACGACGATCGCGGGAATTCCTCGTGGCATTTTGTGATATTCGCATAGTTCTGTCCGCCTGGGTTTTCAAACGGAAATGGTATGGATGGCATTTGATTGTCGAGTTCGAGCAAGATACGGGTGCTGTATGGCGAGATTGAAGCGTTGTTTTCCTCGGGTTTTGGATACGATAAGCCCTATGAACGCATCTCAAGAGAATCTTTGGCCGGCGCCGTTTGCCAGCAAATCGCTTGACGCCACCGTTGTGGTGCCGGGCAGCAAATCCCTGTCGAACCGTTATCTCATTCTTGCGGCTCTCGGGCATCGTCCTGTGCGATTGGTCGGTCTGTTGCGCTCGCGCGATACCGAGCTGATGATGGACGCGCTGCGTTCGTTGGGAGTGCGCTGCGAAATCGATGAGCAGGTCGACACCACGGTTACGGTGGTGCCGCCGTCCGACGGCCGGTTCCACGGTGGTACGAAGGTGTTCTGCGGTCTTGCGGGAACAGTGATGCGCTTTGTGCCCGGTCTTGCCATGTTCGCGGACGGTCCTGTGGATTTCGACGGTGACGAGCAGGCGTACGCGCGTCCGATGAAGCCGGTGTTGGACGGTCTTGAACAGTTGGGGGCATGCATCGAATACCACGGCGAGGAAGGGCGCCTGCCATTTACAATCATTCCACCTCAAACGGTGAGCCAGTGCGCCGAGCCGAGCGTAGTCAGCATTGATTCTTCGGGATCCTCGCAGTTTATTTCGGGACTATTGCTCGTCGGCTCTCGAGTGCCAGGCGGTTTGGAACTGCATCACACGGGGGAGAAGACACCGAGTTTACCGCATATTCGCATGACCGTGGCCGATCTGCAAGGTTCCGGCGTGCGCGCCAACGCCGACGAACACGCCCGCGTGTGGACCGTGCAGCCGGGAGCCGTGCAGTTGCCCGAAACGGTGACGGTAGAACCTGACCTGTCGAATGCCGCCCCGTTCCTTGGCGCAGCGCTCATCGCCGGCGGAACCGTTCGCGTGCCTCACTGGCCGGAATCCACCACCCAGCCGGGCGGCCTGCTTCCCGGATACTTGGAACATATGGGCGCTGAAATCAGCTTCCCCGTGATCGACGGCGTCCGGTACTGCGAAGTGACCGGCAGCAGCCATATCAACGGCTTGGGTGATTTCGACCTGACTGCGGCCGGCGAGATTGCGCCATCGCTGGCCGCAATCTTGGTCTTCGCCGACAAGCCTACGCGCATGCTGGGCATCGGCCACTTGCGCGGCCACGAGACGAACCGTCTGGAAGCATTGGTCAACGAAATCACCAGAGTCGGGGGAGAAGCCCGTGAGCTTCCCGACGGGCTGGAGATCGTGCCAGTGCCGGCAACGAATCTCAAGCCCGCCAAAATGGAAACCTACGCGGACCATCGCATGGCGACGTTCGCCGCAATGCTTGGTCTGAGCATCAACGGCATCCAAGTCAAGAACATCGCCACCACCGCGAAAACGCTTCCCGATTTCGCAAACATGTGGACCAGCATGCTGGCCTAGCAATGATTGTCTAGGATAATCCGCAAATAATATTGAAAACGGTATGAAAATGTCCTTCCTCCGCAAAAACGGAGGAAGGACATTCTACGTTTGCACAGGATCGTAATCATTCTGCGGATGCCGCTATGTCAAGCCACGATGGTTCTTAGCTTTCCTGACACGGCTTGGCCTTGTCCGGCCCCAACATGGCAAAGGTAGTGGCGCTCGCAAACGTCATAATGCCTACGAAAAACACGGAACCAATGGAAACCTGACACCGTACGTAAAGAGGTAAGCAGGCGACGAGGCGTCCGACACCTTGAGAGGCGTTATCTGGCTCGAGCCTAGAAGGCGGAAAGCATGATGAAGCCCCCGGAAGTTTCGCACTTTCGGGGGGCTTCATCATATTGATTGCGATTTTGCGTTCAGTAACGAATCAGCTTGGAATCACTCCCACTCACTTGTTTGAACTGGGAGAGGCATTTTGCGCCCCCTCTGAGCAAAAATTTTTCAACTTTTTTGAAAATAAAAAAAGCCGCCTGTTTTAAATTTGAGGTCAACAGATGGCGGGTAGAAATTTTCATACTTATGATGTATAATATGTGATATTAAAGATTGATAAATCAGAATTTGTAGGTGCGATTGATGAAAATTATTGAAGTTAAAGAAAATAAAAAACAATATCTTGATTTGCTCCTATTAGCAGATGAGCAGGAAGATATGGTTGACCGTTATCTTGATAACGGCAAGATGTATGTACTTGATGATAATGGGGTCAAGTGTGAGTGTGTCATAACCGATAAAGAAAATGACATACTTGAAATCAAGAACATTGCGACGGTTCCAGAATATCAAGGGAAAGGTTATGCAAGAGCCTTAATTGAGTTTATTGTTAATAATTACAGAGAGCAATATGCCATTCTGCAAGTGGGAACGGGCGATAGCCCACTGACAATACCATTTTATGAAAAGTGTGGTTTTGTCCGTTCGCATATCATATCAAATTTCTTTATAGATAATTATGACCGCCCAATCTATGAGAGTGGAATACAGTTGGTAGATATGGTGTATTTGCAAAGACCGTTATAATTTAAATTCAAGTTTATGGAGAGTCACCGTTATGATTAGAGAATTTAAAAGGGATGATATAAATAAAGTTGCAGATATATGGTTGGATACAAATATAAAGGCACATAATTTTATCCCCGCCGAATACTGGAAAAGCAATTTCAAAT